>Ga0206129_10002556_pt1 | contig 22410 bp, 17 predicted proteins | sample Helgoland_Spring_8_FD_148616 | JGI IMG/M metagenome (GOLD analysis project Ga0206129, IMG submission 148616) | Pelagic subsurface seawater microbial communities from Kabeltonne, Helgoland, North Sea - Helgoland_Spring_Bloom_20160502_2 | ecosystem: Environmental > Aquatic > Marine > Epipelagic ...
ATCGATCACCAGCCGCGAATAGGTGGCCACCACCGCCGGGGCGCCGAAAATCGCCGCGAACCGGCGGGTCACGGCGTCGGCGCCGATATCCCAGCCGATATGATCCAGCAGGTCGGCTTCGGCGATACCGAGGCCCGCCAGCGCCGCCGGCACCGTGTGGCCCGCATGCTCGCAGACGAACAGCAGCGGCACGGGCGATGCCGGGTTGAGCACCGTGTAGGGCGGCGGATCGGCGGGGGATAGCAGGGCGGTGCGGTTCATAACGGGTCTTCGGCGCTGAGGGCACGGAAGCGCGGTTCATGCCACGGCAGGGCCGTTTTGGCCAGCCATGCCGCCCGCTCTTGCCGCACCGCGCGCTGGGCGATGTGGGCGGAGAGGAAGGCATCCGGCAGCGTTTCCGGTTCGAGCGCGGCGCGCAGATGCTCCTGCATTTCGGCCTGGGCGAGCGCCCGCCAGCGGCGGCCTTCGGCTGCGATGGCGGCCAGGGCCAGCGGCTCACCGGCGGGCGCGAAGGCGCCGCTGCGGGCGACATAGACCAGGGCGCGGGGCAGGAAGCCGCTGTGCGCGGCATGCAACGGCGCCTCCAGCACGCCGAAATCGTAGCCGACGCCGATCGCCTCGCTTTTGTGCATGACTGGCAATTGTTCGAGCGCCAGCCATGTCACCTTCACCGCCACCCGACAGCCGGGGCACGGCGCCAGCGTCGCCGGCACGCTGCCATAGCCGGAAATACGGGCGGCAAAGACCGCATCGAAGCCTTCCAGCCAGGCAGCCTCGACCGGAATGTCGGCGTCGGCTTCCGGATATTTGCGCACCAATTGCGCGGCGGAGCGGTTCGAGCCATAGCCGATCACCGGCACCCGCCGCCCGTGCGCCGCCCGGCCGGGCGGGGTGTAGGGTGCCTCCCGTCCCGCGCGGAAGCGGTAGGAGCCGTCCGGCGCCGGGTAGGGATAGCCGAGCGCGCGGGCCAGGGCTTCGGCGGGCAGCGGCTGGCTCATGGGGTCGCGTCTTGTTCCGATGCAGCGCGGATGGCGTCGGCAGCGGCTGCGAAGGCCTGGAACAGGGCCGGGTCGAATTCGGTCTGGATGCGGTGCATGATCGCCATGGCGGTTGCGTGCGTCTGGGCCGGATTATAGGCGCGCGGTGCGCGGATCGCATCATAGACATCGACCAGGCTGACCAGCCGCGCAGCGAGCGGGATCGCCTCGCCTCTCAACCCCTGCGGATAGCCGGAGCCGTCCCAGCGTTCGTGGTGGTGCCGGGCAATGGCGATGGCCAGGCCCGAGCCCTCGGCCTTCGCCAGCAAGGCTGCACCGTCCGAGGTGTGGCGGCGGAACCAGGTCTGCTCGTCCGGCGCCAAGGCATCCGGCTTGTCCAGCAGGAGGCGGGGCACGCGCAGCTTGCCGATGTCGTGCAGGCTGGCGGCTGCGGCCAGCCCCGGCCCCAGGGCGCCGGCCAGCCCGGCCCGCTCCGCCAGCAGGGCCGCGAGGCGCCCGACGCGCAGGCTATGCCGCCAGGTGTCGGCATGATGCACCGCAAGGCGCAGCAGCAGGGCGACGGCGGCGGGCGGCATAGCCTGCGCGGCGGGCGGGGCGACACTGGTCACGGGCTGCGAAACTCCTTAAGTCTGCCGGCAATCGTCCCCGGAAAAAGGCGCGCCGTCATCGTGGCATACCGCTCGCTTCGTGAATTTCTGACAAAGCTGGAAACGACCGGCCGCCTGGCCCGCGTGCAGGCCCCGGTCTCGCCGGTGCTGGAACTGACGGAAATCCAGACGCGCCTGCTGGCCGAAGGCGGCCCGGCGGTGCTGTTCGAGAACGTCCGGCGGGAGGACGGCTCCAAATACCCGATGGGCGTGCTGACCAACCTGTTCGGCACGGTGGAGCGCGTCGCCTGGGGCATGGAGCGGGAGCCGCATCAACTGCGCGAGATCGGCGAGACCCTGGCCTTTCTGCGCCAGCCGGAGCCGCCTGGCGGCTGGCGCGAGGCTATGGGCATGCTGCCGCTGCTCCGGACCGTGATGACCATGAAGCCGCGCACCGTCGGCAAAGCCCCGGTGCAGGAGGTGGTGCTGACCGGCGACCAGATCGACCTTGCCGCCCTGCCGATCCAGACCTGCTGGCCGGGCGAGCCGGCGCCGCTGATCACCTGGCCGCTGGTGGTGACCCGGGGGCCAGGCAAGCTGCGCGAGGACGACTACAATCTGGGCATCTACCGCATGCAGGTGACGGGCAAGAACACCACCCTGATGCGCTGGCTGAAGCACCGCGGCGGTGCGCAGCACCATGCTCGCTGGGGCAAGGAGAAGCCGGAGCCCCTGCCGGCCGCCGTGGTGATCGGCGCCGACCCCGGCACCATCCTGGCCGCGGTGACGCCGGTGCCGGACACGCTCAGCGAGTACGCCTTTGCGGGGCTGCTTCGCAACGCCAAGGTCGATCTGGTCGATTGCAAGACCGTGCCGCTGAAAGTGCCGGCGGAGGCGGAAATCGTGCTGGAGGGCCATGTCTCGCTCACCGACTATGGCGACGAGGGGCCGTACGGCGACCACACCGGCTATTACAACCAGGTCGAGCGGTTTCCGGTGTTCACCATCAGCGCCATCACCATGCGGCGCTCGCCCATCTATCTCTCCACCTTCACCGGCCGCCCGCCGGACGAGCCGAGCGTGCTGGGCGAGGCGATGAACGAGTTGTTCATTCCGCTGTTGCAGCAGCAATTCCCGGAGATCGTCGACTTCTGGCTGCCGCCCGAAGGCTGCTCCTACCGCGTCGCCGTGGTGTCGATGAAGAAGGCCTATGCCGGCCATGCGAAGCGCGTGATGATGGGGGTTTGGAGCTATCTGCGCCAGTTCCTCTACACCAAGTGGGTGATCGTCGTGGATGCGGACGTGAATGCCCGCGACTGGAAGGACGTAATCTGGGCGATCTCCACCCGCATGGACCCGGCCCGCGACGTGACGATGATCGAGAACACACCCATCGACTATCTGGACTTTGCCTCGCCGGTCAGCGGGCTCGGCTCTAAGATCGGCCTGGACGCCACCGACAAATGGCCGGGCGAGACGACGCGCGAATGGGGCGTGCCGATCCGCATGGCGGAGGATGTGGTGGAGCAGGTCACCGGCCGTTGGAAAGAATACGGCCTGCCGGGCAGCGGCAAGCCGATCTGGAGTTGAGGGGTATCCCGGCGGCAATCCTGCTGGCGGTCCTTGCCAGCGGCGGTATCGTGACGGGCCTGCCGATAGCGCGCGCGCGCAAGGAGAAACCGAATGGCTGAGCGGTACGGATTGATTGTCGAGGATGTGGCATACGCTTGCCCGGACGGCGCACGCCTGCTTGCCCGCCTGTATCGCCCCCAGGGCGAAGGCCCGTTCCCCGGTGTGGTGGAGGTGCACGGCGGCGCCTGGACCGCCAACGACCGCCTCACCAACACGGATATCCACCGGCCGCTCGCCGAAAGCGGCGTCGTGGTCATGGCCATCGACTTCCGCATGCCGCCGGTGGCGCAGTACCCGGCCTCGCTCGCCGATATCAATCTGGCGGTGCGCTGGCTGAAGGCGAACGCGGCCCGGCTCTCGGTCGACCCCGCCAAGATCGGCCTGCTGGGCACGTCGAGCGGCGGCCATCAGGCCATGCTGGCGGCCATGCGCCCGCACGACACCCGCTACACCGCCCACGCGCTGGCGGGCGGCGAAGCGGTGGATGCGTCCGTCCGCCATGTCGCCCTGTGCTGGCCGGTGGCCGACCCGCTCCGGCGTTATGAGATGGTCCAGGCCAACGGCAACGAGCGGCTGGTCGCGGCCCACCACGCCTATTGGCCCGACGCCGCCGCCATGGACGAGGGCTCGCCGCAGCGCATCCTGGAGCGGGGCGAGGACGTGCAGAAGCCGCCGGCGCTGCTGATCGTCGGCACGGCGGACGACAATCTCGGGCCCGCCATGGCGCCGCGCTTCGCCGCGGCCTACCGCGCCGCCGGCGGCCAGATGCAGTACGAGGAATTCGCCGGCGCCCCCCACGCCTTTATCGCCAAAGACCCGCAGGCGGAGATCGCGCGCCGCGCGGTCCGGCAGATCGTGGACTTCGTGCACGCGCAGACGCGGTAGCGGTCCGACGCCGACCCCGTCCGGCGCCGCGATGAAACGGAGTTTCAGGCCGGTCGGGTTGGTCTTCAGCGGCACGGAGAAGGGGACACCCTTGGCCTTCAACTCCTCGCAACAGGCTTCCAGGTCAGCGAGTAGCCATAGACGTCGCCGTCATGGAATTTGTCGGTGGAGAATGCGCCCGGCAGGTCTGGAAACTCGATACCGACCGGCTGGTGTTGGTGCTCCTGCGGGTCGGCGCCAAGCGAGGCGAGCCAGTCGTTGTTGCGGCACATCTCATCCGCCCAGACCGGCACCATCGCCTCCGGCACCGCATAGAGGCCGCAGAGCGCGCGCAGGTATTTGGCGGCCTCCACCGGATCGGACGTGTTGAGATAGCCCTGGCCGGCGACCTTGGTGTTGCCGCCGTGCCGGCCTTCCGGCGCTTTCTCCAGGATCAGCACGTCCGCGCCGGCGTCGTGGGCGGTGACCGAGGCGGCAAAGCCCGCCCCGCCGAAACCGACGACGACGACGTCGGCTTCCATATCCCACCGGGACGGCTGGGTCGGGCTCATGCTTCCAACTCCGGCGCGACCCAGAGGGGGGCCTGGCCGCGGGCGACGCGCTGGACGTTGTCGAAGGCGTTCCGCACCCGTGCGCTCTGACTTTCGAAGGTCGGCCCGGCCAGGTGGGCGGTCAGGGTGACGTTGGAGAGGTTGAACAGCGGGTTGTCCGCCGCCGGCGGCTCCCGATCGAACACGTCGAGGCCGGCGCCCCGGATCGTGCCGTCGGAGAGCGCGGTGTAGAGCGCGGCCTCGTCCACCACCGGGCCGCGGGCGGTGTTGACCAGGATGGCGGACGGCTTCATCAGCGCCAATTCGTCTGCCCCGATCAGGTGGCGGGTGGAGCCGTTCAGCGGCGTGTGCAGGCTGACCACGTCGGCCTCGCGCATCACCTCCCTCAGCAGGCGGAAGCGGACGTTGAGCGCGTCTTCCTCATGCTCGGCCAGCCGGGCGATGTCGTAATAGATCACCGTCATGCCAAACGCCTGGGCGAGGCGGGCGGTCTTCTTGCCGATGGTGCCCAGCCCGACAATGCCCATGGTGCGGTTGCGCAGTTCGTGCACGCGCGGCGTGCTGTTGCCGCGCCAGTTGCCGGCGGCGACGTTGCGGTGCTGGTTCACCAACTGGCGCGAGACCGCCAGCGCCAGCAGCAGCGCATGCTCCGAGACGGCGACGGAGTTGGCACCGCCATTGTTGCAGACCGGCACGCCGGCGGCCCGCGCGGCATCCAGGTCGGCGCGGTCATAGCCGGCGCTCAAGAGTTGGATCAGCTTCAGCTTGGGGCTGATGGCGAACAGGTCCTGCTGCACCAGCATATCGACATAGCCGACCAGGAATTCGGCGCCGGCCACGGCCTCGCGGAATTCCGGGGTTTTGGCCGGCACGATCTGCAGGTCGAAGCCGGCGGGCACCATCTCTTGCGCGGCGGTGGCGGCATCGGGGAAATCGGTGACAAAGACGATACGAGGGTCCATCGGGCGGTTCGCTTCTGTAGGCTATGGGCTTGGGTTACTGATAGCGTTCGATCGAATGACCCTGCAACATCCTACAGGCGGAGAAAAACCCCATGAATGCCTCGAAGAAGCCGGTCTGCGTCGTGATCGGCGCCACCTCCAAATGGCAGTCCGACGGCCGGCAGACCCATCTGATCCACGGCCAGGGCGTGCCGGACGACCATCTGCCGGCGGCGGTGCGCTGGGGTGTCGGTGGGGCGCTGGCACAGAAATTCGCGGCCGAGGGCTATTTCACCGTCATCACCACCCGCACCGCCGCCAATGCCGCGAAGCTGGAGCAAGCGATCGAGGCCCAAGGCCATGACGGCATGACGGTGGAACTCGACCTTTCGTCCGAGGCCTCGATCAAGGCGGCTTTCGCCCGCATCCGCGCGGACGCCGGCGACCCGGAGGTGCTGGTCTACAATGCCGGCTACAACGACGGCCGCGAACTGGCGGAAGGCATGGACCTGCTGGAGTATGTTCCGACCGACCTGTTCGACCGCACCCAACATGTCGCCTGCCGCGGCCCCTTCCTGATCGCGAAGGAGGTTTTGCCGGCGATGCGGGCGGCGGGCAAGGGCTCGTTCCTGATCTCGAACAATTCCAGCTCGCTGCGCGGGCGCAAGCGCGAGACCGGCCAGTCGCTCTATTATCCGCGGGTGATGATGCGCACGCTCGCCCAGGTGCTGACCGAGGAGTATTCCGAGCACGGCGTGCACGTCGCCAACGTGATCATCGACGGCCTGATCGATTCCCCCGGCACCCGCGCCATGAAGCGGGCGCAAGAGAACCCGGATGCCGTCATCAGCCCGGCGGCGATCGCTGACGCCTTCTGGTACCTGCACACGCAGGACCGCTCGGTCTGGACGCACGACCTGCAACTCACCCCGCACGTCACCAAGCCGAGTTACTAGCGGTTCGTGACCCGGCGATGCTCTAGGGGTTGGCGGGCGGGCGTCGGCGGGCGGGCCTTCGTGGCGCGCTTGCCTGCGCCAGCCTTGTCGCGGACTTGCCACGCGGTCTTGCCACGCGGTCTTGCCACGCGGTCTTGGCGCCGGCGGTGACGTCAGCGTGGACATCTGCGCCTGGGCGTTTTACGACAGCAACGGACATTGCCTCGTGACCTGACCCCGCCCTCAAGGACGCCCCGCCCATGCCCGGACCGCTCGACGGCATCACCATCCTGGACCTGACCACGGTCGGCTTCGGCCCCTATGGCGTGCAGTTGCTGGCCGACTACGGCGCCGACGTCATCAAGGTAGAGGCGCCGCCGGAGGGCGATATCACCCGCGGCATCAAGCCCTACCGCAACCCGGGCATGGGCCATTTCTACTTGAACGCCAACCGCAACAAGCGCTCCATCGTCCTCGACCTGAAGAACCCCAAGGGCCGGGACGCGCTGCTGCGCCTGGCCGAAACCGCTGACGTGCTGATCAGCTCTGTCCGGCCCGCGGCGATGGAGCGCCTCGGCCTCGGCTATGACGATTGCGCGAAGGCGAACCCGAAGCTGATCTATGTGGCGCTGGTCGGGTTCGGCCAGGACGGGCCCTATGCCCGGCGCCCGGCCTATGACGACATCATCCAGGGCCTGTCCGGCATGGCGGATATGCAGGGCGGGCGCTCCGGCGAGCCGCGCTTCATCAACGCCTCGATCTGCGACAAGATCGGCTCGCAATTCTGCGCCCACGCCACGCTGGCGGCCCTGTTCGCGCGCGAGCGCACCGGCGAGGGCCAACTGGTGGAGGTGCCGATGCTGGAAAGCCTGGTCGGCTTCAACCTGATCGAGCATGCCTCCGGCGCTACGTTCGACCCGCCGCTGGGCCAGGCCGGCTATGAGCGCACCATGGTCGAGTACCGCCGCCCCTATGCGACGACGGATGGTTATGTCTGCGTCCTGCCCTACAATACCAAGCAGTGGCAGGCCTTTTTCCACGCCATGGGCCGGCCCGCGCTGGCGGACGACCCGCGCGTCACCGACGCCGCCCTGCGCAGCGAGAAGATCGGCGAACTCTATGCCCTGGTCGCCGATTGCGTCAGTGCCTGGGAAACGGAAGCGCTGCTGGCCACCCTCGACACCGCCGACATTCCCTGCGGCCGCGCCACCCGCCTGGACGACCTGGCCGACGACCCGCACCTGGCCGCCGTGGGGCTTTTCCAGGAGTTCGAGCACCCGACCGAGGGCAAGATCCGCCTGGTCGGCCCCGGCGTGAAGCTCTCCAAAACCCCGCCCGGCATCCGCATCCTGCCCGGCACCCTCGGCCAGCACAGTGCCGAGGTGTTGCGCGCCGCCGGCTATTCGGACGCGGAGATCGAGGCCCTGGCGGCCGAAGGGGTGACGGTCGCCTGACCTTCGGCCCGCTTCCGCCGCCCCTCCACCGCTGTGATATAGGTGATGCTGGCGAACACGATCAGCGCGCCCAGCACGGTCAGCGGGTCCGGCACTTCCAGATAGAGCACAAAGCCCATGATCGCCGCGAACGGCAGGCGCAGATAGTCGAACGGCATCACCGCGCTGGCCTCGCCATGGCCCAGCGCCTTGGTCATGCAGTATTGCGCGCCGAAGCCGGAGGCGGCCAGGAGGCCGATCCACGGCACCAGCCCCCAGGAAGGCGTCACCCAGACCATAGCCGCCGGCACCGCCGAGAACACCAGGATCAGGGCGTTGACGCTGAACGTCATCTTCGCCACCGTCTCCGCCCGGGTCATCAGCTTCACCACCATGTTCGAGAGCGCGTAGAACACACAGCAGCCCAGCAGCGCCAGCGTCGCGACGCTGACCTCGGCAAAGCCGGGGCGGACGATGGTGAGGACGCCGGCAAAGCCCGCCAGCGTCGCCAGCCAGCGCCGCAATCCCGGCCGCTCGCCGATGACCAGCACCGCCAGCACGATCGTGAACAGCGGATAGACCGCCTGCAACGCCGTGGCGTCGGCCAGCGGTGCGTTGGCGACGCCATAGAACATCAGCGTGATGGCGCCGAAGGTGAAGAAGCCGCGGGCCAGATGCATCCACGCCATATCGGTGCGAAAAGCGGTGCGCCGGTTCCGCACCAGCCAGGGCAGCATCAGCAGCAGCGCGGTGCCGACGCGCAGGAAGACGATCTGAAACGTCCCGATCTCCACCGAAAGCCCGCGCGCCGCGATATACATCGCCGTCAGCGAAGCCGCCGTGCCGGTCATCCAGGCGATACCCAGCGCATTGCTCTGGCGCAACAGGCTCATTTCCGCCGCGTCTCCGAGGTGGCGATATAGCTGACGCTGGCAAAGATGATGGCGCCGCCCGCCAGCGTGAACGCATCCGGCACCTCGGCATAGAGCAGAAGGCCCAGAATGGCGGCAAGCGGCAGGCGCAGATAGTCGAACGGCATGACCACGCTCGCCTCGCCATGGTTCAGCGCCCGCGTCAGGCACATGTGCGCGGCATAGCCGCTGGCGGCCAGCAGCGCGATCCACGGCACCGAGGCCAGCGGTGGCGTCACCCACTGCCACAAAGCCGGCACCGCCGAGAACACCAGGATGGTGGCGTTGACGGAAAACACCATCTGCGTCGGCTTGTCGATACCGGCCAGGAAGCGGACAATGGTGTTGGAGAGTGCATAGAAGATCGAACAGCCGAGCAGCGCCGCCGTCGCCGGCCCGATCTCGGCAAAGCCGGGGCGGACGATGACCAGAATGCCGGCAAACCCACCCATTGCCGCCAGAATGCGCCGCAGCCCCGGCCGCTCGCCAACGAACAGTGCCACCAGCAGGATGGTGAACAGCGGATAGGTCGACTGTAGCGCGCTCGCATCGGCCAGCGGCGAGTGGGCAACGCCGTAGAACAGCATGCTCATGGCGGTGAACGTGCTGGCGCCGCGCAGCAGGTGCAGGCCGGGTCGGCGCGCGCGAAAGGCGCCCAGCCTCTCCTGCCAGAGCCACGGCGCCATCAGCACGATGGTAAAGACCGAGCGCAGGAACAGGATTTCGAAGGTCGGCAGCACCGATCCCAGCTCGCGCACCGCGACGAACAGGCCGGAGAACGCCACCGCCGCCCCCAGCATCCAGGCAATGCCGAGCGGATTGTTGACAGGTGGGCGGGTCATGGAGCGAACAGAAGCCTCTCTGGGCAACGAAAAACGCCGCCCCGGCATTGGCGGAGCGGCGCGTCGGCGGCAAAGCGTCAGCGGTGCCGGCAAGCTTAGACGCGCGGCATGCCATTCGCCAAGAGGGTGGCGACCGGCTGTTGGGTGCGGGTCGCAGCCCCCGGGCGCCGGCCGTGCCGGCCTTCCGGCGCGGGACGGTCCGGCGACCGTCACCGGATGCACCGTATCGCAAAGTTGGCGATACCATGGTTTAGTGGTCGCAATTGCTCCATTTGCCCACTCAGAGTGTCAACCATGATCCAGGGAAAACTGCTCGTCGCGAACCGCGGCGAGATTGCCACGCGCATCTTCCGCGCCGCCGCCGAACTTGGCCTGCCGAGCGTTGCGGTCTACCCCGCCGACGACGCGGCCAGCCTGCACACCCGCAAGGCCGACGAGGCGGTGCAACTGCCGGGCCGGGGTGTGGCGGCCTATCTGGATGGCGCGGCGATCATTCAGGCGGCGAAGGACGCCGGAGCCACCGCGATCCACCCCGGCTATGGCTTTCTCTCGGAGAACGCGGATTTTGCCCGTGCTTGCGCCGAGGGGGGCATCACCTTCGTCGGCCCTTCGCCGGAGAGCCTGGAACTGTTCGGCGACAAGCACGCCGCCCGTGCCCTGGCGGCAGAGCAGGACGTGCCGACCCTGCCCGGCACGGCCGCGCCGACCGCGTTGGAGGACGCACGCGCGTTTCTGAAAGACCTTGGCCCAACGGGTGCGGTCATGGTCAAGGCCGTGGCCGGCGGCGGCGGGCGTGGCATGCGGCCGGTGCTCGACGAAGCCGATCTGGAAGAAGCCTTCGCCCGCTGCCAGTCGGAAGCCCTCTCCGGCTTCGGCAATGGCGACCTCTATGTCGAGCGCCTGGTGCGCCGCGCCCGCCATATCGAGGTGCAGGTGGTCGGCGACGGCCAGGAAGTCGCCCACCTGTGGGAGCGCGATTGCTCGCTGCAACGCCGCCGCCAGAAAATCGTGGAGATCGCGCCGGCGCCGGCGCTCGATCCCGTGGTGCGCGGCAAGCTGCTGGACGCGGCACTGCGCCTGGCCGGGGCGGTGACCTGCCGGAACCTTTGCACCGTCGAATTCCTGGTCGATGCCGACACCGGTGAGTTCTTCTTCATCGAAGCCAACCCCCGCCTGCAGGTCGAGCACACGGTGACGGAGGAAGTTACCGGCCTGAACCTGGTCGAACTGCAATTGCAGATCGCGGGTGGCCAGACGCTCGCGGACCTCGGCCTGCGCAAGGGCGAGGTGCCGACGCCGCGCGGCATCGCCGTGCAGTTGCGCGTCAACACCGAGACGATGCAGGCCGATGGCGAGGCCAAGCCCGGCGGCGGCACGCTCTCCGCATTCGAGCCGCCGTCGGGCCGCGGCATTCGGGTGGATAGCTACGGCTATGCCGGCTATCGCACCAACCCGGCCTATGACTCGCTGCTGGCCAAGCTGATCGTGCACACGGGCTCCAAGAACCTGCCCGATGCGATGACCAAGGCCTACCGCGCGCTTTGCGAGTTTCACGTCGCGGGCGTGCCGACCAACATTCCCTTCCTGCAAGCCCTGCTGCGGGAAGATGCGGTGCGCGAGGGGCAGGCGGATACCGACTTTGTCGGCGCCAACGCCGCCCGGCTGGTCGAGGCCGACCGCGCCGCCCATCCGCACCTGTTCTTCGCGCCGACGACCGAAGCGGGCGGCCGCGGAGGCCGGGCCGGGGCGAAGGTCGACTCGTCCGACCCGCTGGCCGTGCTCGCCTTCGGCCAGGCGGAGGGCCGGCAGGGTGCCGCTGCCCGCGCCGCAGCGGAAGAGAACCTGGCCGACGGCATGGTCGCCGTCCGCACGCCGCTGCAAGGCACCATCATCTCGGTCGCCGTGACAGAGGGCGATGTTGTGCCCCGCGGCGCGCAGCTGGCCGTGATGGAAGCCATGAAGATGGAGCACGAGATCAAGGCGGAGGCCGCCGGCATCGTCCGCGCCATCCATGCGGAAGCCGGCGACACCATGTGGGAAGCCCAACTGCTGATCGCGCTGGAGCCCTCCGACGCCGCCGCCGGCATGACCGCGGCCGAGGAGGAGATCGACCCGGACTATATCCGTCCCGACCTGGCGGAAGTCCTGGAACGCAAGTCCCGCATCTATGACGAAAACCGGCCCCAGGCGGTCGCGCGCCGCCGCAAGACCGGCCACCGCACCGCACGGGAAAACGTCTATGACATGGTGAACCCGGAGACCTTTATCGAATACGGCTCGATGGCGGTCGCTGCCCAGGTGCGCCGCCGCGGGCTGGAGGACCTCTATGCCCGCAGCCCGGCCGACGGCATCATCGTCGGCGTCGGCCAGGTGAACGAGGACCGGTTCGGCGACCCGGAATCGCGGGTGGTGGTACTGGCCTATGACTACACCGTGTTCGCGGGCACCCAGGGCGTGCACAATCACTGGAAGACGGACAAGGGCATCGACATCGCCGACGACGGCAGAATGCCGGTCATCCTGTTCGCCGAGGGCGGCGGCGGCCGGCCCGGCGACGATGACTATGGCGGCTTTGTCGGCATGGACACGTTCCATCATTTCATGAAGCTGTCCGGCCATGTGCCCATCGTCTGCATCGTCGCCGGGCGTTGTTTTGCGGGCAATGCCTCGCTGGTCGGCGCGTCGGACGTGGTGATCGCGACGCGCGACGCCAATATCGGCATGGGCGGCCCGGCGATGGTGGAGGGCGGCGGCCTCGGCGTGTTCGCGCCGGAGGATATCGGCCCCACCGACGTGCAGTCGCAGAACGGCGTCATCGACGTGCTGGTCGAGGACGAGGCCGAAGCGGTCCAGGTCGCGAAGAAATACCTCTCCTACTTCCAGGGATCGCTGCGGGATTGGAAGGCTCCGGACCAGCGCCGCATGCGCCATATCGTGCCCGAAAACCGGCTGCGCATCTATGAAATCCGCGACGTGATCGAGACGCTGGCCGATGAAGACTCGGTACTGGAACTGCGCCGGGACTTCGGCAAGACCATCGTCACCTGCCTGATCCGGATCGAGGGCCGCGCCGTCGGCGTCATTGCCAACGACCCCAAACACCTGGGCGGTGCGATCGAGAGCGACGGCGCGGATAAGGGCGCGCGTTTCATGCAGATTTGCGACGCCTTCGACATTCCCATCGTCCACCTTTGCGATACCCCGGGCATCATGGTCGGGCCGGAGATCGAGAAGACAGCGCTGGTGCGCCACGCCGCGCGCATGTTCGTCACCAGCGCCAACCTGTCGGTGCCCTATTTCACGGTCATCACCCGCAAGGCCTATGGCCTCGGCCAGAGCGCCATGGCGGGCGGCAATTTGCGCTTCCCCTATTTCTATATCGCCTGGCCGACCGGCGAGTTCGCGCCCATGGGGATCGAGGGCCAGGTCAAGCTCGGCTACCGGGCAGAACTGGAGGCCTGCGCGGACCCGGAGGAGCGGCGGCAACTCTATGACAAGCTGGTCAGCCAGTTGTACGACAGCGGCAAGGCCATCAACCGCACCGCCAACTTCTCGCTGGATGAGGTCATCGATCCGGCGGACACGCGGAAATGGGTGGTGAACCTGCTCGCCAGCATCCGCCGCCCGCCGGCGGACGGCAAGAAGCGGCGGCCGATGATCGACTCTTGGTAGGGGAGGCCAAAAAACTGGTAGGGGAGGCCAAAAAACCGCGGCCTCGCCTCACTCCTCCTGCTTCGGCGCGATGTTCGGGATGCCGTTCATCAGGCTGGCCGGGATCATCTCGACCAGATCATCGACGCTGAACATGCCGTCATTCTCGTGCTGATAGAGCGAGCGGGCTTCCTCGCCATAATAGTAGGTGTGGATCAGGCCTTTTTCCGCATGGAAAATCTGGCCGTTCACGTCTGCGGACTCTTCGGTGCAAAGATATCCCACCATCGGCGCCACATATTCCGGCCCCGGCATGGCCATGCGGGCGTCGTACTGCGCCTGGGTCAGCAGGCCGCTCTCCAGGCGCCGCTTCCAGCCGGCGATCACCGCGTCGTTGACGGTCATGCGGGTTGCCGCCATCGGGCACATGGCGTTGGCGGTGATGCCATAGCGCCCGCACTCGCGGGTGATGGTGCGGGTCAGGCCGATAATGCCCGCCTTGGCGGCGGCATAGTTGCACTGGCCGACCGAGCCCTTGAAAGCATCCGAGGAGAAGTTGACGATCCGGCCATAGCGCTGGCCGCGCATCGCCTTGATCGCATGATGGCACATGTTCCAGTGCCCCTTCAGGTGCACGTTGATGACCTGGTCGAAGTCTTCTTCCGTCATGTTCCAGATCATGCGTTCGCGCAGCATGCCCGCGACATTCACCAGGAAGTCGATCTTGCCGAAGGTGTCGGTGCACTCCTTCACCATGCGGCCCGCCGTGTCGTATTCCGCAACCGAGCCGTAGTGGGCAATGGCCGTGCCGCCTGCCGCCTTGATGTCGGAAACCACCTCGTCCGCCGGACGCTCCCCGGTATCCTCGCCACCGCGGCCGACGCCGGGGTCGTTGACGACGACGCTGGCGCCTTCCTTTGCCAGCAGCAGGGCGACCGCGCGGCCGATGCCGCGGCCCGCGCCGGTCACGATACCGGCCTTGCCTTCCAATCGCATGGGCTTTTCCTCCGATAGCGCCCGGTTCGTCGGGCGCGGTTGTCGATACCGATATGCTAGTCCGAGGTGGCATGGCGCTGCAAGCAGGCCGTCATTTTAGCGATTGATCCCGGGCTTGGGGGTTGCGACAAAGGCGGTCCGCTTTTTCGCCAGCCAGGATCCCGCCCATGCAATTCGGCCTTACCGACGACCAACGCGCCTTGCAGGAAACCGCCCGCCGCTATGCGCGCGAAAAGCTGCTGCCGCACTATCAGGCGCGTGAGGTGGAGGGCAAGTTCGACCGGGCCATGGTGGCGGAGATGGGCGCGCTAGGCCTGATCGCACCGGATTTGCCGGAAAGGTTCGGCGGCCTCGGCGTCGATGGCGTGACCGCCGGCGTGCTGATCGAGGAAATCGCCTATGGCGACCTCTCGGTCTCTTATGTGCAGTTGCTGACCATGCTCTGCGCCGGCGTCGTCGCCGAGCATGCCAGCCCGGATGTTGCGGCCGACGTGCTGCCGCAATACCTGGAGGGAACCAGGATGATCGCGCTGGGCCTGACGGAGCCGCGGGGCGGCACCGATGCGGCGAACCTGATCCTGCGGGCAAGGCGCGACGGCGACAGCTTTATCCTGAACGGCGAAAAGGCCTCGATCTCCTCGGCGGCGCAGGCGGACGACTGCCTGGTGGCCGCCCGCACCGGCGAGGTTTCGGACGGCGCGCGGGGCGTGACGGCGTTTCTGGTGGACCTGAACAGCCCTGGCGTGACGCGCTCGACCTATAACGATCTGGGCTCGTGCGCCATCGGCCGCGGCTCGATCTGGTTCGAGGATGTGCGCGTGCCGGCGCATAACATGGTCGGCCAGGAAGGGGGGGGCTTCACCCAGGTGATGCTGGGCTTCGACTATTCCCGCGCCCTGATCGGCCTGATGTGCATCGGCTCTGCCCAGGCAAGCCTGGACGAGACCTGGCCCTACACGCTGGAGCGCCAGGCCTTTGGCCGGCCGATTGCCGAGTTCCAGGGCGTCACCTTCCCACTGGCGGAGTTCGACACGCAATTGCAGGCGGCGCGCCTGCTTTGCCTGAAGACGCTGTGGCTGCGCGACCAGGGCATGGAGCACACCCGGGAAGCCGCGATGTGCAAATGGTGGGCGCCGAAGCTGGCGACCGACACGATCCAGCAATGCCTGCTGACGCATGGCCATTTGGGCTATTCCAAGGACCTGCCGCACCAGCAGCGCATGCGCGACGTCCTCGGCCTGCAGATCGGCGATGGCACGGCGCAGGTCTCCAAGATGATCGTCGCGCGCGAGACCGTGGGCCGGGCGAGCGTGCAGTACGCCCGGAAATAGGGCCGCCGGATTATTGAAACGGGGAGCCGATTCACGAACCCTTTGCCATAGCAAGCGGTTCGACCGGACCTCTAGGCCTCCACCGCCGCGCGGGGGCGGATGAGTTGGCCGGAGCGGCGTTGCTCGAAAATGTGGGCGGTCCAGCCGGCCATACGGCCGACCGCGAAGATGGCCATGCCGGCGCCATCCGGCAGGTGCAGTTGCCGCTCCACCAGCGCCAGGCCGAAGTCTATGGTCGGATGGTGGCCGGTCTGCGCCTGCACCGCCGCAGCGAGGCGGTGCCAGCGCTCGGCCTTGGGGAACAGGCGCAGCAGGGCCAATGCCCGCGGGTCGCCGTCTGGATAGAGCGGATGGCCGAAGCCGGGCGGCGGTGTGGCCGCATCGCCCAGTTCCGGCCCCAGATCGGCCTCGGCGGCATCGCCCATCGCGGCCACCCAATCGCGGCAGCGCGAGGTCATGCCGCCATGGCGTGTGCCGGAGAGGGTGGAAATGCCCGCCAGCAGCGAGGCCGGCAGCGATGCGCCGGCGGATGCCGCGACCCGCGCGGCATAGGCCGATGCGTTCAGTTCGTGATCGGCCGAGAGCACCAGAGCCTGGCGCACCGCCGCGGCGGCGGCGGGATCGTTCGACCAGGCGGTGGCCAATATTTCGTGGACCGGCCGGCCGGTCTGGCTGGCCGCGCGGCCCGCGGCAGCGAAGGCGGCCTGGCGGATGAGTTGGGCGGCGCGCGGGCGGCCGTCGCCGGTGCGCCCTGCCGCTGCCTCTCCGGCCAGCATGGCGAGCACGCGGTTGAAGGGCAGCGTGTGGGCGGGACATTGCCAGCCGGACGGCAGCCGCACGGGCGCGCGCGGCTGTACCTCCGCCAGCCGGGCGAGGGCGTCCTCCAGCGTCGCTTCCGCCGCGAACGACACCGCATCCCGGCCGCGGTAGAAATAGCGTCCGTCGGCGATACGGGTGATCCGGGAGGTGAGGACCGGCTCGCCCCAATTGATGGTGGATTCGGCCACCGCCCGGCGCGACCGGCCCCTGTCCTTGCGCTCGGCCAGGGCGCGGACGTCGCGGTGGTCGTAGAGGCTGCGGCGGGCATCGCCGGGGTGGGCAGCGGCGCGGAGCAGGCCGCGGCTGACATAGGCGTAGAGCGTGTCGCGTGAAATGCCCAGCGCCTGGCACGCTTCGGCAGCCGTGACGACGCATTGGCCGGGGTCGGGCTGGTTTTTCATGTTGATTATCTTGCTCAAGATTGACCCTTTGTCGAGGGCGGATTTTGTATGGGGCTCCATGTTCCAACAGAAGGACCGACCCATGACCCACCCCTTCCTCGCCGAGATCCTGGCGGCCTATCCCGCCATGGACGGCAGCAGGCCCCCGGCCCCGACCGTGACCGGCGCCGGGGCGCTGCCGTCCTGGTTCGATGTCACCGGGCTCGCCGCTGCCAGCATCGGTGCGGCCGGTGCGATGCTGGCGCGGACAGCCGCGGGCCGCGATGGCGCGCTGCCGGCGGTTTCGGTGGACCGGCGGCTGGCGTCGTTCTGGTTCGGCATGACCGTGCGGCCCCAGGGCTGGCAGATGCCGCCGGCCTGGGACCCGATTGCCGGCGATTACCGTGCCAAGGACCGGTGGATCCGCCTGCACACCAACGCGCCGCACCACCGTGCCGCTGCGCTATCCGTGCTGGGCGATCATGCCGACCGGGAGTCGCTCGCGCCCGCGGTGGCGCGCTGGCAGGCGGCGGAGCTGGAGCAGGCGGTGGTCGAAGCCGGCGGCTGTGCGGCGGCGATGCACGACCTCAACACCTGGTCGCTGCATCCGCAGGGTGCCGCCGTCGCCCGGGAGCCGTTGGTGCAGTGGCGGGAGCATGGTGCGCACGCGCCGCGGCGGCCCGAAGCACCCGCCGGCCGGCCGTTGCAGGGGCTGAGAGTGCTGGACCTGACGCGGGTGCTGGCCGGGCCGGTGGCCGGGCGCTTTCTCGCTGCCTATGGGGCGGAGGTGTTGCGGCTCGACCCGCCGGGCTGGGATGAGCCAGGCGTGGTGCCGGAGGTGACGCTCGGCAAGCGCTGCGCCCGGCTGGACCTGAAAAGCCCGGACGGGCGCGCCGCGTTCGAGCGCCTGCTGGCGGGGGCGGACGTGCTGCTGCACGGCTATCGCCGCGATGCGCTGGCGCGGCTCGGCTACGATGCCGAAAGCCTGCGCCGCATCCGGCCGGGGCTGATGGACGTGTCGCTGAACGCCTATGGCTGGACCGGCCCCTGGACCGGACGGCGCGGGTTCGACAGCCTGTTGCAGATGTCGAGCGGCATTGCCGACTATGGCCTGCGCCTGAGCCAGGCCGACAAACCCGTGCCGCTGCCGGTGCAGGCACTGGACATGGCCACCGGCTATCTGATGGCGGCGGCGGTGCTGCACGCCGTCAACGAGAATCGGGCGCATGGCGCGACCCTGTCGGCCAGGCTGTCGCTGGCGCGCACGGCGCACCTGCTGGTGGGATCGAAGCGGGGCGACCTGGGGCCGGGGATTGAGGCGGAGACGGAGGCGGACCTCGCCCAGGCGATGGAGCACACCGATTGGGGCCCGGCGCGCCGGCCGCGGTTTCCGCTGAGGGTGGCCGGCATCTGCGCCCGGTGGGATCATCCGGCGCGGGAGTTGGGCTCGGCGCCGGCGGAGTGGCTGGCCGAGGGGCTCAGATAACGCCCATGCGCTTGGCGATGACGGTGCGCATGATCTCGGACGAGCCGCCGCCGATGGGGCCGACGCGGGCGTCGCGGTAGAGCTGGCTCATGCGGCCGTCCATATAGCCCGCACCGCCCATGATCTGCACGCCGAGGTCGGCCACCTTCATGTTGTATTCGGTGCCGACTGTCTTGGCGATGGCGGTCTCCTGGACCGGGTCCTCGCCGGCGTCGAGCATGGCAGCAACGCTGTAGGTGTGCAGACGCGTGGTCTCCGTCATCATCGCCATCTCGGCGAATTTGTGGCTGATCGCCTGGAATTCGGTGATGATCTGGCCGAAAGCCTTGCGCTGGGTGGCCCAGTCCTTGGCGATTTCGATGATCCGGAGCATCTGGCCGGCGCTGGCGGCGGCCAGCAGCATGCGTTCCATGTTCAGCCCGCGCATCAGCAGCGGCCAGCCGCGGTTTTCTTCGCCCACCAGGTGCGAGGCGGGCACCCGGACCTCGTCCAGGAACACCTCGTTCGGCAGCGAGGTGCGGCGGCCCATCGGGTTCAGGTTGCGGATGGTGACGCCGGGGAGTTTGGTGTCCACCAGAAAGAGCGACAGGCCCTTGTGGCCCGCTTCCGGGTCGGTCTTGGCGGTGATCACCAGGTAGTCGGCGACGTGGGCGTTGGTGATGAACACTTTCTGGCCGGTGATGACATAATCGTTGCCGTCGCGCTTCGCCCGCGTCAGGATCGCGGCCGCATCGCTGCCGCCGGAGGGCTCCGAATAGCCGACGGCCATGCGCAAACGGCCGGCGATCAGCTTCGGCAACAGCTCGCGCTTCATCCAGTCGGCGCCATGGAATTGCAGGTGCAGGCCGCCATAGATGACCGTGGTCATGAAGGCCGAGGTGATGCCGGCGTGGTGGTAGCCGAGCGCCTCGACAAACACGGCCAGGTCTTTGTTGCAGGCAGCGGCGCCGCCGTACTGCTCCTCGAACGGCAGCGCCAGCCAGCCGGCCTCGGCGAGCGCCTGGAAGGCTTCGGCCGGGTATTCGCTCGCCGCTTCCAGGTCCAGGATTTTGGCGTCGGGCAGCACGCGGTTCAGCGTACCCAGCACCGAGTCGCGCATCATCACCTGTTCTTGCGTGAAACCGAAGGTCTTGTAAGGCATTGGCCGCGGGTCCTTGCAGCAGGCGGACCGGCGGCGCAGGGAAGACGGGTCCTGCCGGTCCTTCGGGTGGTTCTGGCCATCGAAAGGGCGAGGGCCGCATTTAGCATGAACGCGGCGAAGTCGTCCAGACAGCGCGCCTGGACGCTGTAGCGTTCCGGCGCCGAGCGGCGGCGGCTCACCACATGGATGCCACAGGCCGTGCAGGACCAATGCGGTGGCGTGTGGCTGCCCATTGGAAAAGGCCGAGGGCGTCCCGCCCCTGTCCCACGGTGAGGTCGCTGTCCTGTACCGGCAAGTGCAGCACGCCCTTGCGCCGGCAGACCGAGCAGTTGCAGACGATCAGGCTGCCGATGGGTGCGTCGCGGCGAACCGTGGACCCGCACCCTGCCGCGATGGCAACCGCCATGATCGTCCGGCACGGATCGCCCGTTCGTGGCCGGGGGGGGAGGTCAGACGTATTCGACCTTCAACACCTCGTAGAAACGCGAGCCGGATGGGGCGTTCACCTCCACCTGATCGCCGGCCTCCTTGCCGATCAGGGCGCGGGCCATGGGCGAGGTGATGGAGATGCGGCCATGATCGATGTCGCTTTCGTCGGCGCCGACGATCTGGAACACCGATTCATCGTCCGTGTCCTCGTCCAAGATGGTGACGGTGGCGCCGAACTTCACGCTGGCGGTGCCGGCCATGTTGGTCGGGTTGATGATTTCGGCGCGGCTGGTCTTGTCTTCCAATTCGGCGATGCGGCCTTCGATAAAGGCCTGCTTGTCCTTGGCGGCGTGGTATTCTGCGTTTTCCGACAGATCGCCATGCGCCCGCGCTTCCGAAATCGCGCGGATCACGGAGGGGCGATCCTCGGATTTCAGGCGGCGCAGTTCTTCTTCCAGCCGCTGGTAACCGGCGGGCGTCATCGGCACCTTGTCCATCCGTAAACCTCCAAAACCTATATGCGGGCCCGGCTTTCGGTGGCCAGGCCCGCGATGATGTGATTCCCAATGGGTCCTTGCCCAAGCGGCGCCAACCCCGAATGCACCGACTTTGGCATGCTGCCGGCAAAAGAACCCGGCAGGCCTGTCCAAATCCACCGAGGCGATGTGCGAACAGCAGCTCGATTTTGGGCTGGTTGGGGTCCGTTTTCTGCCGACAGGCCTAGAACGATCCCTCAAAATAGTCCTGAAGCGGCGAAACTTCAAGATCGCCGGCCCGCAGCGCCGCAATCCCCTCCACCGCGGCCCGGGCGCCGGCCATGGTGGTGTAGTAGGGCACGCGCTCGTTCAGGGCGGCGCGGCGCAGGCTGAAGCTGTCGGTGACCGCCTGTTTGCCTTCGGATGTGTTGATGACCATGTCGACCTCGCCATTGCGGATGGCATCGACGATGTGCGGGCGGCCTTCCATCACCTTGTTGACGCGCGAGATCTCCAGCCCCTCCGCCTGCAGGGCACGAACCGTGCCGCCGGTGGCGATCAGCTTGAAGCCCATCTCGACCAGCCGGCGGGCCGGCTCGACGATGGCAGCCTTGTCGCCGTCGCGGACCGACAGGAACACGGTGCCCGCGGCCGGCAGCATGGCGCTGGCGCCGAGCTGCGACTTGGCGAACGCGCGGCCGAAATCGCGGTCGATGCCCATGACCTCTCCGGTCGATTTCATCTCCGGCCCCAGCAGCGTGTCGACGCCGGGGAAGCGGGCGAAGGGGAAGACCGCTTCCTTCACCGCGATATGGCCGGGGGTCAGGTTGATCGGCGGGAAATCGGCCAGCTTCTCCCCCGCCATGAGGCGGGCGGCGATCTTGGCGATGGGGGCGCCGATGGCCTTGGCGACAAAGGGCACGGTGCGGCTGGCGCGCGGGTTCACCTCCAGGATGTAGATGGCATAGGCGCCGTCTTCCTTGCGCACGGCGAACTGGGTGTTCATCAGGCCGACGACGCCCAGCGCCTTGGCCAGCGCCTCCGCCTGGCGGGCGATGGCGGCCACCGTCTCCGGCGGCAGCGAATAGGGCGGCAGCGAGCATGCGCTGTCGCCGGAATGGACGCCGGCTTCCTCGATATGCTCCATGATTCCGGCAACGCGCACGGTTTCCCCATCGGCCAGCGCGTCGACGTCGACTTCGATGGCGTCGTTCAGGTAGGAATCGACCAGCACCGGGCTGTCGCCGGAGACCTGGACAGCGGTGGCGATGTAGTGCACCAGCCCATCGCGGTCGTGCACGATCTGCATGGCCCGGCCGCCCAGCACGTAGGACGGGCGCAGCAGCACGGGATAGCCGATCTTGGCGGCCACCGCCTCCGCCTCTTCCAGCGAGTGGGCGATGCCGTTCGGCGGCTGGCGCAGGTCGAGGCGGGTGATCAGATCCTGGAAGCGCTCGCGGTCTTCGGCCAGGTCGATCGCATCGGGAGACGTTCCCAGGATCGGAATCCCCGCCGCCTCCAGCGCTTCCGCCAATTTCAGCGGTGTTTGTCCGCCGAACTGCACGATGACGCCCTTGAGCGTTCCGTTCGACTGCTCCTTGCGCGCAATCTCGATCACGTCCTCGGCGGTCAGCGGCTCGAAATAAAGGCGGTCGGCGGTGTCGTAGTCGGTGGAGACGGTCTCCGGGTTGCAGTTGACCATGATGGTCTCGTACCCGGCTTCCTGCAGGGCGAACACCGCATGCACGCAGCAATAGTCGAACTCGATACCCTGGCCGATGCGGTTCGGGCCGCCGCCCAGGATCATAATCTTGGTGCGGTCCGTCGGCTCCGCCTCGCATTCCGGCGGGATCGAGCCGCCGCCCTCATAGCAGGAATAGAGATAGGGGGTTTCGCTGGCGAATTCCGCCGCACAGGTGTCGATGCGCTTGTAGACCGGGTGTACGTCCAGGCGCTGGCGCAGCGCCGTCGCCGCGGGCTCGTCGG
>Ga0206129_10002559_pt1 | contig 22397 bp, 15 predicted proteins | sample Helgoland_Spring_8_FD_148616 | JGI IMG/M metagenome (GOLD analysis project Ga0206129, IMG submission 148616) | Pelagic subsurface seawater microbial communities from Kabeltonne, Helgoland, North Sea - Helgoland_Spring_Bloom_20160502_2 | ecosystem: Environmental > Aquatic > Marine > Epipelagic ...
TGTCGAAATGGAAGAGCAACTGATCGAAAAAATAGATCAGCACCTACAAGAGTACAACAACAAAGAAGTAGAACGAAAGTGGGTAAAGTCTTCTGAGGTATCAGAGATGTTGTCTTGCTCACCTGCTACTTTATTTAGACTTCGAACAGAAGGGATTCTTCCTTGCAGTCTAATTCAGGGAACTTACTATTACAAACTTTCGGATATCGATAAGATGATGGAGGACGGCAAAGAGTTTTAACTGAGAATATAAATTCGACCGATTTGAGTTAGCGTCAAATAAGTAAGAGTTTAAATAGCGCGAATAATACGAACCCAGTCTAGATGAACTAATTGTTTTTAAAAATAACTTTATATGTTTTATAGTATAAATTGCCCTACAACTTTATGCTATTTTATACCCTGTTGATATAAAGTAATGACCTTTAAAGGTGTTTGATATAAGTTGGTATAAGTTTATGCTAGTTTTATACTTTTGATAGGATGTGAAAGGTAATTAACAATCAGATTAGTAATGTCTATAACTAAATCATCTTCTGTATTTATGGAAATATAATGCTACTCACAATTTAATCTGAATTTCAGAAAACTAGTAAGTACATTAAAATAAGCCTAAATAATAAACTGTTTTACTAATTTTCAGCTTAGATACTTGATTAGATTATTATCGGTTTAGGCCTAATATTAATCGACAATCAAACCGATAAAAGATGCTAAAGCAATGATTCTTGCATAGTTAACTGCATGCTTAACATCTTCAGCATCTTCTTTTGCAGGTATATAACAAGTCGAAGCCAAATACTCTCCACTTGAATGAGCCAAAACAGTAGTTAATCCAGCAACATCTGTAGGCATTTGAATGACTGCCAACTCATTTTGAGCTAATAAATCTCTTGTAGAACTCCAAAGATCTTGCAATTCTTGTTCAATTCGATTATTACTTAAAACGACATTAGCATTCTGACCTAATTGTGCTTGGACCTTTGATAATGCAAGTACTAACTTGCCAATTTTTTTTGATTTTTGCATGCTTGTTTTTTTTTATTGATTGCGTTCTTGTATGGTTAAAAGCAATTTTACTCTCATAATACTTGCGAGGGAACTTCTGAAAATAAATCGATCCATAAACGCTCTCTTTTATCCATTTTTTCTCGCCATGCTCTATGAACAACAGCTGCACGATTTGTATAAAATCGGGCTGGCTCTTTTAGTTTAAACAGAGTGCAATTGAGTTCACGACTTCCATCACGGTAAAGAATTTCGATTGGGGTATGATCATCTTGGCCCAATACAAAATCGATAAGTTCACCACTAATGGTTCTAATTTCTTTGATTTCTGAATCCATCTCTTTCATGTTTAATTTAAATTAAACACCAAGAACAATGTGAAAGGAATTCCTTTGTTTTTAAGCAGATTGCTTCACATTCTATCCACCGTGCCCGGAAAGGATCGGTTGGCATACTCAAAGTAACTCTTGATGTATTGTTGTACAAATAAATAAAAAGTTTGTGACAGTTTATGTCAAAAACTTTGCATCAATATATTTTATGGAAAACCTACTTAATTTTTAGACGGTTGTCTCACATAATTTTCCACCGCGCCTTGGTTAAAGATCGGTTGGCGTACTCAAAGTAACTCTTGATGCATTACAAATATACTAAAATTTGTTAATAATCAATCGTAAATATTCTGTTTTAAAACTTTAAAATATTTTAAGTTTAAGCTTTAAATAAATTTCATGAAAAAAATACGAGTTGTTGAATTATTTGCAGGTGTAGGGGGATTCAGAATTGGCCTTGAGGGTTATGATGGAAAGTCATGTAGTTCAAAATATATCGAAAAATATAAATCTCCCTATGAAGTGGTTTGGTCAAATCAGTGGGAGCCATCAACTAAAACCCAACACGCAAATCTTGTTTACCAAAATAGATGGCCAAATGCTAGTCATTCAGGAGAAGATATTGAACAGGTCATAGAGAAGAATTTTAAATCAATTCCTGACCACGACCTTCTTGTAGGAGGGTTTCCTTGTCAAGATTATTCAGTAGCTACAACCCTTAAAAGCTCAAAGGGTTTAATTGGGAAAAAAGGCGTCTTATGGTGGAGTATATATTCCATATTAAAAAATAAAAAATCTAAAAAACCAAAATATTTATTTTTAGAAAATGTAGATAGACTTTTGGTCTCTCCAGCAAGTCAAAGAGGAAGAGATTTTGCGGTGATACTCTCATGCTTAAATGAACTCGGATATGCTGTAGAATGGAGAGTAATTAATGCCGCAGAATATGGAATGCCTCAGAGAAGAAGAAGAGTTTATTTGGTTGCTTATCACAAGTCATCTGATGTTTACCAAAAGATGTCTAAAAATTCCTTCGAAGATATTGTTCTAAAAACAGGAATTATCGCCAAAAGCTACCCAGTTAATAAATCAAAAATTTCATCAGAGGGTGAAATAAGCAACGACAAGGAAAAAGTCACAAAAACTTTTAATAAAGATCAAAATAAAAGCCCTTTTCTAAATTCGGGAGTGATGATAAATTCACGATTTGTAAGCTGTAAAACTACTCCAAAATACTCTGGAAACTATATAGTCTTAGATGATGTCATTCAATCGTCAAAAGAAATTGACAAATCTTTTTTTATATCAAAAAGTAAAAAGCTAAAAGTAGCGCTTGAAAAAAAACAAATGGATGGAACCGTCTACTCTATAAAAACTGAAATGGATAAATGGAAATATCTAAAAGGAAGTAAAAAAGAACTCAAAACAAATAGATCTCAAGGATACCAATACAAATATGCTGAAGGAGCAATGGTTTTTCCTGACTCCTTAGACAGAGCATCACGAACAATTATAACTGGAGAAGGTGGTAAATCTCCATCTAGATTTAAGCACGTAATAAAACAAGATAATAAACTCAGGAGACTCACACCAATTGAACTTGAAAGACTAAATATGTTCCCGGATAATCACACAAAGCTAGATGAAGTTCAAGATACTAAAAGAGCCTTTTTCATGGGTAACGCTCTTGTGATTGGAATAGTTGAAAAAATCGGTTTAGAACTCTCCAAAGAAATTATAAAATGAAAGAATTTAAAACCGAATCAGAATTATTTGAATTTTATAAAAAGTTTTCAGGTCAAAATTTAAGTCAATTATTTAATTTTCTTGAAGATAAATATCCAAATGTTTCTACTAAAATTAAAGATCAAAAAGGTGTAGTAGGTCACTTGCTTGAAGGAATAACTGGCCGACCTCCAAATTCTGACTCTAAGGCTGACATTTCTAATTTAGGCATTGAATTAAAAGTATTGCCACTCACAAACACAACAAAAAAAATTCAACCCAAAGAACGATGTAAATTGAAGTCTATCTCATACAGAGATATTGTTAATGAAAATTGGGAAACTTCTAATCTTAAAAAAAAGATATCTAAAATTCTTTTTTTAACCTACATTCAACCAAAAGGAAAAACATTTAAAGATTGGAAAGAATTTGAATTTACAGGACCTATAAGTTATGAATTAAGAGAAAATAGTCCTGAAATAGTTGAACTAGATTGGTTACATATCAAATCAAAAGTTCAAAAAAAATTAGCCGATGAACTGAGTGAATCTGATGGTAATATCCTTGGCGCCTGTACATCCGGAAATGGTAAAATTGTAAAATACTGCGAAAAAGGTGAGGCCAAACAAAGAAGTTATTCTTTGAAGCATTCTTACATGAAACACTTTTTCGAGCAAAAAAAACATCCTCATCAATTTGAATCAATTCATAATAAATTATCTAGTGAAAAACCTATAGATGAATCACTTAAAGATTTATTAAATGAAAAAATTAATACTAAAACATTAAAACAATTAAGTGAAGAATACAAGGTTAAATTTAGCTCTTCATCCAAATCTGGATTTAGGCTTTTGATTAATAAAATATTAAATATTGACAGTAAAAAAACACCAAAAGAAATTAATGAACTTGGGATTCAGATTAAAACAATTCCTGTGAACTCAGAATACAATCCATGGGAATCAATGTCCTTCCCAAAAATTTCTTTAGTTGATATATTGAATGAAAAATGGGAGTTTCCAGATGATAATGATATTGAAGAATTTGAGTCCACTTTCAAAAATCAAATAGACTTACCTTTTATATTCATCCCTATTATTAAAAATAAAATCAACAATAAATTTGAACCTTGGACTAGCTGGAAAGTTGGCGAAATTACTAATTGGAGACCCGATAAAACTGAAATTAATGGAATTAAACGTGAGTGGAAAGAAGCGAAAGATATCATAAAAAAAGAAGTGGCAACTAAAACAATAAAATGGGGGAATGGATTTAGACAAAATAATAATTTATTGAAACAAAAAGACACATCCTACATTCACATCAGACCACATGCAAGAAACAGTCAAGATATAGATATCCCATATAAAGAACACACAAAAAGCTCTGTATCTATATGCTGGCAAAGCTTTTGGTTTAATAAACAATTTATTCAGAGTTTAATAAAAAGTAGTTGACAAAATTAAGACCGGATTATTGTGAGTTATTTTCAAATATTTACAATTACAAACTTTAAATTAAAAAAAGAATTCAAAAGATTATTATGAGTAAACAAATATAAAAAAACAATAATATGTGTTCATACAAAAAATATATAAATGGCTGATTGTATACCTCTAGTTTTTGATAACTACGACCCAACTGAAGAAGATTTAGTAGCAAAATTATTTTGCGATGCTGCAAAAAAATATTTTGAGGGTATAGAAGGAAAAATATATGCGCTACCAAGTCTAAAAACTGATCGTGAATTAGATTTAGTGGTTTGGATGGATTTTCCTAAGTATAAACCAACTATTAAAACAGGCTTCTTAAGAATAGACTCCGTTACTAAAAATACTGAAACTAAAAAATTTAGGACTAAAAAAGATATTTGGTTTAATTCAAGTCTATTTATTCTAGAGTTAAAAAAACATAATACAACTGAATCAATTTCAATAAAAAATGGAAATTTATTTGTTAAACAAACAGATGGTTTCAAAAATGCTACTGAACAGAGTTTTAACCAAAAACATCCGCTAATAAACTTTTTGGCAGAAAAAATGATGATTACTAGTGGCCAGGTGCCATTTGTCACAAATTTAATTTGGCTATACAAATGGGGTGATATTAAACCTGAAGGTTATGAAGATGTTGAGAATTTGATATTAGGTAAAATAAACTTTGATAGATTATTAGAACAATTATGTAGATTAAATGCACCCGTAGAATACACAAACAACCCAGGTAATTATAATTATGGGTCAATAAATGAATCTATTCGACTTAAGATGAGTAATTTTCTGGAAGATCGAAGAAAAGAAAAGGCTATTGGAATAGGTCTTATTTCAAGAAACAAATTAAATAATATAATTAGAAAAGATATTGATGTAGAACATTCGTCTTATTTTAAAAATGTTGGAGAACAATTAATAATTTTGAGTGGAAAACCTGGGACTGGAAAAACAATTCATCTAGCAAATTTGGCATATCATGCTAAAGAACTAGAATATACACCTCTTATTCTAACTTTTAACCGAGCATTATCTCAAGATATTGATAGGTTAATGGAATATTCCGGTTATGGAGGATTAATACAGATTAATACCTTACATCAATTCTTTTTAAAGATTTTAAAAAATAACGGTCTTATAGATGAGGTAACTTCTGAAATTTTTGAAAATAATAATTACATCAATCTATTGGCTAATCTTATGGATTTGATAAAAGATAGTAAATCAGAGCTAGAAATTCGAAAAGAACTAGGAATAGATTTTGATTTAATTTTTGTTGACGAAGCTCAAGATTGTGATGAGATAGAACGTGATTTGATTTTTAAGATATTTGGGATAACTAACTGTATTATTTCAATAGGTAACAGACAAATAGTTAGAAAAAAGAAGACTGGAATAAGCTGGGCTTTGGGCACAACTAAAGATGAACGTCAAGTGGTCAATCTTAAAATTTCACATCGGAACAAAAAAGATTTAACAGATTGGTACAATACATTTTCTAATTATCATTATAACCGAAGTCCCTGGGATTTAAAAGAGAATAGAAATTTAAATGGAGGTAAACTGACCCTCTTAAAAACCAATGACTACAACAAAGCACTTCACATCCAATTAGATAAAAATCTTTTTGAAAATGAAAATTCTAAATATGACTTGATGTTTTTGACACCGAATAGGAACTCAAATATTGATTATAGTGCTGAAATATGCAAAAAACTTGACAGCTGGAATTTTAATTATTTTAATCATAATCTCGAAGAAAATAAAACTAAAAAATTTCCAATTGACACTCACAGGATACTGAATTATCAATCTTGTAGAGGATTAGAGGCCTGGACGGTAGTTCTTTGGAATTTAGATATAATGATTCAAAATATTAAAACTAATTATGTTAAAGATTTCCCTGACTCTGCTGATAATGAAATTACAGGACATGTAAACAATTGGCTTTTAATGATATTTACTAGGGCTATTGACAGTTTAGTAATAACTTTTAATAGTATTGAATCAGAAGAATATAAAATGATAGTAAAACTTACCAAAACAGCTAATTTTGGCCATATGGTAGAAATAAGAGATAATAATTAAACTGAATAAGCTCCATGATTATCCATGAAAAAATTATTATTTAAATAATCTAATAAAGTTTCTTCTGTATTAATTCCTTTTTCTATTAGTATGTTGATAATATCTGCTCCAGATATAAAGAAGATTGGGTGTTTGTCCTCTCTAACCTCCTCATAGGCTTGCTTAGCTATCGCTGAAGTTGTTACCAATACACCAAATTGGCGATTTCTAATTCTTGATATCAAACGAGAGGTTTCTTTTACACCAATAGTGCTTATTTTTTTAGAAAATCCAGGCTGATAACACTTTGCCTCTAAAGCAAATTCTACAAAAATAGGGTCATTATCCAGTCCCATTTTATATCTTCCAAAAGCATCTTTCCCACCATCAACAACACCTCTTGTTACCTCATCAATAATAACCCTTTGGTCGGTCATACTATAAATTTCAGCAGCAAAATATTCAAACATTCTTGCTTTATCATCCCTAATAAAATAATTATGAATTACCGTTAGCATCCTAATCTCTAATTTATTAGTGGGCAGTTGCTCCTTTACAGAACGTATACTTAATGTTCTTTTAGATTTTAATGGTTGATAAACCCCAATATCAGACCATTTTTTAAAGACTTTAGGTTTATTTGAACTTATGGCAATCCCATTATTCAAATCTTTGAGCCAACTTCTTTTTATTATAGCTATATCTAATATTGTAAAATAAGCTAAGTAATTTTGAAAACGCATTCCTTCTGAAGTCTTCCATAAAGCGACTAAATCAGAGACACTATCAATTTGATTTGAACCTGGCACACACATACCTTTGAATTGAACAGATCTTTGAGAGTTTTCTGTAGGATGCTTTTCAAATATAAAAATTGGAGGTATGGACTTTCGAGGAGTGACTTTTGAATGTAAAGAGTCAAATAGATTCTTAAGAATTATATTCCCTTTTTTCTTTGTATCATGCAAATCTTTACCGGGAGTTCTATTATCTCCATGATATTTAAATATTCCCGTTTCTAAATCTATTGTATCAGGCCAATCAATATTGTGTCCTGAAGTATATAAAACTATATATTTTAACGAATCTATACTCCCTGCATATCGGAAGCCTCCCATATTACCTACAGGAATTATCTTATTAATTGGATCATCACCTACATTGCCTTTACTACCACCTTCATAAATAGCATCAACAATTAAATCACAATTATCTAATTCATCATTTTTAAATAATTTCATCAATTTAATTTAAAACATCCCAATTAAGCGTTGAATCACCACTTCCTTTAATTAACTTTTCATAACAATCACCTGGCCTATTTGCCAAATTAAACGAATCAATATATATTATTTCTTCATTATCTAATTCATCTAATATCTTTTTGATTAAAGGATTATTATTTAAGCTTTCCTTATTCCATAGCGGATAATATGGGATAATTATTTTGTTTGCATAATCACTATTATCGTCACCTTGAAGAAATGGCAAAATAAAATCTGTTATTAATTCAGAATTAATATTGTATTCATTTTTGAATTCTTTTAGCTGAACACCTACTCCATCTAACCAAGTTTCTTTACCATAGAAAGAACCAAACTCAGGTAAGTTTGAATCTGCATTGATTACTTTTTCAATTTCATCTTCTTTACCTCTAAGTAATCTTAAAAAAGTAACACCTAGTCTCCAATTTAATAAGGGATGAAATCTTTTATTACGATAATTTAACAGATTAGTATAATCTGCAACATCACAATTTTCTTGATTTTCTTTGCTTAATAAGTCAATGACAAATTGGACTATTTCTCCTTTAAAATTACCTTTTGGGTCTAAACATAAATTAATATAATCTGATAAATTGTCATTAAGTTTTTGACTAAATCCTGAGCCATTTGATAACTTATCTCCATAAGAAAATCCAGTAACCTTAAAACCATCTTCATTTGTGTAATGTCTTAAACCTAAAACTTCTAACTCAGAATTATCTACATCTTGTTGTTGTGTAAATACTGAACGTAATAAGAATGCAGCTGAAAATACACTTGATTTAACTCCTTGTAAAACAAAATTATAAATTTCATGTCCTGACTGTTGGCTATTCCGTTGTTCACAACATAATTGAAGACCATAGATAATTTTATGAGGTTTTATCTGTAATAAATATGTGAATTTATTGGATGCTAAATTATAGTTTAACACACTTTGACTCTCTTCCTTTGCGATTTCAGTTTTTAATAAATCTGTATTGTTTTTAAAAATAGGTTTAGGTAGGTCAAAATTAAAACCGTGATAGTTTTCACCTTCGTTAAAAGACATTATGTGCCCTTGGTGCAAATAACTATCTAAATTATTAAAAGAATTATTTTTATCAAATTTTATCTCTTCACCCTTTAAAATACGAGGAATGGACACCGAAAAATAAGGCTTTACAGCACTTGTATTTTCTTCAGGGTACAACTTTGTTATGTACGCCTTCGGAATTACACCAATATTTCTGCCAGAACTCTTTATTGATTCCCAGTTTTCATTTGCAAACTCTTCAATTAAAATATCTTTTTCAGTACTTATTGAACCATCTTCATTGAGTTGATAGTAAAATAAGTTGTCATCAATAGGTTTTACATCATACTGGGTTAAATTTGTTCTTTTTGTAATAGGTGAAGTAATACCTTCTACCTTGAATATTTTTTTGTCTTTTGTTATTTCATTACCTGGAGCATATTCAGATATTGCCATTTCCAAATCTCTGGACATGGTACTGAAATTCCCGTTTTTATAATTATGGTACAGAGACCTGGTTCTTGTTGGCATACCATACATAGGTAATAGTCCAGCCTCTGCTAGACATTCAGCCAAACCTATTGGCTTAATCTCTAAATCACGTAATTTTTCTAATATTTCATTGTAAATTTTTTCTCCATTGAAATTTGCTTTAAAATAATCAGGTGAAAAGTTTAAGTGATTGGCTAAAGAGATAATATCCTTATTAACTAATAACAAATTAATCTCAGTTACAAAATCAGTTTTTGAAATACTTAATTCATTTTTAAAATCATCAAAACCACCAAATTCTCCATGTGTATCTTGAAATTTTTCAAGTGGGTCTTCACTCATTAAAATATTACCAATACCCTTAAGCTTGAATACACTCCTTAAAATCTCTTTATAGAAAATTCTTTTAGATATATCACTATTTAATTCCATTGGAATAAACGGAGTTGGTGGTTTTGCATTTACCATTCCATCTAAATTGGAATAATAATAACTATCATGAGAATTACCTCTGCATAGTGTTAGCGCTATACTATACGCTTGCCCACCTCTACCAGCACGACCAACCCTTTGTTGATAGTTATACCTCTCTGGAGGCATATTAGCCATCATTGTGGCCTCCAAGCTACCAATATCTACTCCAACCTCCATGGTTGTAGTAACAGATAGCACATCTATTTGCTCAGCTTTTTTACTAGAAGAATTTGAATCAAGAAAAATATTTTTAAAGGCTTTCTGTCTATTTTTGGCATCACTTGAGTCTGTTTGACCAGTTAGTTCCTCTGTGTGCATTCGAATAGGGTCTTCACTATTGGCATAAAAATTTTCTACCCAGACATCTTTTGCAAATATATCGTTGTTTAAGTCTAAAGGCTCAAAACAGTGTGCACATACGCCTGCAGAGGAATGTCCATGATTAGCGCCGCAATTAGAACATTTATAAACTTTATCATCTTGTTCTAAATGTATTATATTAAACCTAGCAGGGTCTATATATGGATAAAATATTCCTGTACTGAATTGTTTGGTAGAAAACTCTTTAAGAGTTTTCAAGAAAAAATTAACGAATATAATTTTATCAATAGATTCTAGCTCTTCATTATTTTCAAATACCTTATCTATATACTTTCTATAGACACTAGTAGCCTTTAAATCTCTAAAGCTATTAATATTACTATAATTATTTTTTGGTGCATATGTCGATCCAACATGGCGATATTTATAACCAAATATTCTGATTAAAGAATTTACTACTTCTCTTAAGATATCTTCTTCAGGGGTACTAAGAGCAATTCCTGAGTCTTTAAGTTCTGTGAAAATTAATTCTAATTTATCTTCGGGAAAAGAAATATAACCTTTGGCCATCGTTTCAATAGCAAATTGATGCCTACCAAATAAAACATTGCATATTTGTTCACTAAATTCTTTTTGAAGTTTGGAGTAGAGTTCAGAACCTTCGGGTCCTTGTATTTTATCGTTATTAAATTGTCCATTTTCTAAGTTAAAAATGTCATACCAGTTTAGTTCTCCTTTTCCATCTTTGCTTTTTTGAAAACTATAGTCATTTCCAACTGGGTTAATACCTGCTTCTATAAATTCTTTAAATAACAAACCAGGCTTGTCTCGAGTAGGCATAAGATTTTTGATTGGTATTATTTTCATATTAGATTTAACCATTTTATCAAAACACTTCACAATTAAAGTTCTCTTAAAATCTCTACCTTCGTCTTCTTCTAAATCCTCAATTTTCGCAGGAAAATTTATTTCACAAAATTTTTGTAACTCTAGTGATAAATTTCCCCATTTCCAATCAGACTCATCTCTAGAAATAAAAAAATCATTTACTTCGGTCCTAATATCATTGTTATTAATTAAACCTAATCTAAAAACATTCTTTCTTAAAACATCACTGTAATTATTTCTTTCTAATTTGTTGGCCAAATCTGCCGCTGCAGATCGGCTATCAGAAAAAATTAATAATTTTCTATTATCAACTTCATCTGGACTCAACTGCTTTAATAATGAAGAAGCTAGCACCTGGGTAACTTGACTATAACCAGTTCTAAATGTCCTTACTGGACTTTTCATGAACTTTTTATAAATATAAGTCTGAGCACATTGAGGACATTGACATGGCAAAGCTTTAGATTTTTCATCATTTACCTTGTATATGTAACCACATAAATATTGAGGGTTAGTTTCATTTGCTGAATCTTCAGAAATAGTTCCTTTATTGATATGTAATAAAGCTTTAGTCCACTCACCTTTTAAATTATTTACTTCATTAAATTCTCTAGATTCATTATTTAATTCTTTATCCAACAATTTATTAGGCCAAAACAAAATAAACTGTTTATGATTCAGATATTCAGGTCTTTTATCTAAGTTAAGGTCAGGCATTTTTTCATACTCCGATGATATTGGTAACATTTCCAGACCTCCATTATTATAACGCCTACCGCCATAAAACATCGTTCCACATTCATCGCAATACAAATTTTGAAAAACTTTTTTACCTTCAATTTTTGTTTTTGAGGAATTTAATACAATCCTATCTTTTTCTCCAGCTACAGTATGTAAATCATCTACATTTTTGAAAAATAAGTGGAATCTAATTCGAGGAAGGTTACCTTTAACTTCCTTATACTTACTATTATCATAAATTGCCCTTAATTTCAGTAAGCCTTTTAACGCACTGAAATCTGCTTCATCTCCAAACAATTTGTTATTTACATCAGATAAACTAAATGTGTGCTTGCCTTCTTTGTTTATAAAGCCCTTTAATAATGTCTGTTTTAATTGGTTAGTGTTTTTAATTAAAAAATCTTCTCCAAAAATCTCTTCTGCGATTTTCTCATCAGTTTTGATTTGATTTTCCTGTTCACAAAGGTTTTGGAATTTTTCAAGTGATTCTATACCAATAAGGGCTTCATTTCCAGAATCAACTACTGGTTCTTCTTTTACAATTTTAAAATGCTCAGTAAAATCCATTCCAAAAAAATCTGTAATATATTCTTTCGATTCTGGATCCTGAGGATCTAAAGAGGCTGAACTTGCTAATATTCTTAATTGAGGGTGCCCTGGCGATAATCCTAAACGATATTCTACTAGTCTTAATAGCAAAGCTAATTCAGTACCAGAACTACCTCTGTTCAAGTGAAGTTCATCGACAATTAAATGGAAGATATTATTTTTATCTTCTTCTATCCATTCTTTTGTTTTAACAAAAATGCTATCCTCCCTATCCCTCATCAACATGATATTAAGCATGGAATAGTTAGTAATAAAAATATCAGGAGGTGTTTCTTGCATATCAAACCTTGTCAATAATTCACTACCTCCAATTTTTTGAGAGGTATAAATAATATCTTCTATCTGATTTTCTGAAAGATTCCCATTACTAATTACAGTTTGTATTTTATCCCAATAAAGCTGTAATTCAATTAACTTTTCTCTAAGTTCATTGTGCTTTGCTTGTGTACTTATTTCAGATGAAATAGGAGTTGCTCCATTATACTGCCCAAAATAAACCCTATGGTTGTCACAATATTCTCGATAAAATTCCTCAGAATCTATAGAATCTAATGCCTTCCTTAACCTGGTCATCTGGTCATCAACCAGGGCATTCATGGGATACAAAATAATAGCTTTTATAGATGGTTTTCTTGTGGAATTTTTTCTTTGTTCTTGGGCTTTATAATGAGCTGTCCCGTTTCCTGTATGCCGCGTGGGATTACTAAACCAATTGAAATCTAAAGGGGCTTCGGGTATTTCTTTCCATTTTGTAAGCTGCTTTGATAAATATGCGAATAAAGGCAATAAAAAAGATTCTGTCTTACCTGAACCTGTCCCTGTTGTAATGATACAGTTTTTACCCAAAGCGTAGTTTTTTATCATATCAATTTGATGTTGATATAATGGGAAATCCCCAACCAGTCCAGCAGAACAAAACTTTTGAAATAATTCCAATTCTTCTTGACTAGAAAAGTAATTATTACCCATAGAGTCTATAGGTATATCTTCAATCTTTAAATCAGTTATTTTTTTACCAGAAGATGGATACGGTTTGATTAATTCTAAATATGGCTCTTGAGCCAAAATATTATTAGAATCTATCCCATCTGGCAAATAAACTTCTTTTCTTTTTGTTTTAAAATCAAGATCATCTACGGAAAAGGCAGTATCTATGTATTTAAAATATTGTTCTTTTAAGTTCTCATAAATACCGATAGGGTCTTTCATACTCATAATTTATACTTTTTGTAAAAATGTTCTCTTGTAAACATCTTTTGCCATGTCTAGATTTAGTTTTTCAAATATCTTTTCAGCTAGCTGCGTTGGAACGCTTGAAAACAAATAAAAATCTTCTTCCATAAAATACTTCTGATTAGGATATGGAACGTTAATTCCTTCTTGAGATAAAACACCACTGAATAATCTCTTGATATTATAATCTGGATTTATGGTGAATTTACTTTTAAATACTTGTGGGACACTTCCTGAACATGAAAATAAATAACGCATAATTTCTTTTGGCAATGGCATACTTACGGGGAAAGCCATTAAACCTTGCCTACTATCATATTGAACCAACTGTTTTCTGATGACATTAGGTATTTTAATAAAATTATTTGAAGTTGGGGCTTGAGTTATAAATTCTGATCCATTCATTAATGCACTCATTGCATTTTGTGCGAAAAGCCCTTTTATAGAATCATCTCTTCCCCTAAAATCTTTTTCTATGTCGTAGAATTCTAATTTATCAATAAATAAATACCTTGCCCATCTTTCATCTACAATATTTGGGTTAAAATAGGTGTATTTCCACTGCTCATTCGAAGTTTTTTGGAGTAAAAAAGTGTAATTCATTTTATGATTACCCTCATATGGTATTGTAACCTTAATTAATTTTAATCCTTCTTCCTCTTTTTCAATGTTTAACTCTTTTAGGATATCACATTTAATGTAATTTCTTGTTCTCCAATTAAATTGTTTAATATCATTCTGTGGAAAAATATGTAAGGTTTCTTGTTCTTCATTTAATATGACTTTATATCCATCAATATAATTTGATTCTTCTTGATTAAATATAACCATTTCTACATCACCTTGATATAGCTTACTCTCTATAATTGATAAATCATCCATATTTTCAATCGAAGAAAAAATTGGGCTTTTAATTACTTTATAATTAAGATGTTCAAAAACTTCAAGATTAGTTGTATGGTAAGTGTCGGGTAATTCTATTTCAAAGTTTTTATAGGAAATTTTATTCCCATCATATTTATCAATTTTACTATTATTCTCTAAATCTTGAATCTCTTTATTATTAATTGCTCCGGATAATATGTAATGATTTTTTATTGAAGTTTTAATCCAAAAAGGCTTTTTTAACTTATAATTATACTGATTATCGACTTCCATAATACCCATCGAATCTAACCAAATTAATAATGTAGCTCTTATTAAACTATTGTTAGTTGTATAGGTTTTAATTATATCATTTAACTTGCCATACTGATTTTTTCCTCCCCCAGAAGTTATTAGCACATCTATTAGTTGATTTATTTTCTCCTTACTTATATACTCTTTCATCTGTATGTTTTTTGAATGGAAAAAATTCTTGATTAACAAGTTTTAATAATTTTTCAGGATGACTTTCTCGTTTGTTGGACAATATATATAACACATCTCCAACAGATACTTCTGGGAATTTTTTCTTTAATTCATTATCCATTTCAACTAGTTTGTAATAGTAACAGTCAACTATTATATAATCATTAGTCACTCGATTTAGATTGTTTTTATGATAAAAATTATTAAAATTAAAAGGAAGTTTTAAAGATTCAGACCTATCACAAAATTGTATCTTATAGTGATATTGATGAAATTTAGTACTTAAATAAACCAAATCTAATATCCAATTATCAAAATTCAGTTCATTTTTAATTGGTTTTATGAATGTCGTTTGCAAATAGAAAATGTCTTTGTTTACTTTAACTATTAATTCTCCACTATAAGATTTAGAAAAATAAAAGTCAATATGGTTGTCTTTAAATTTCAACAATTCCTCATTATTTCGGAAAATAACACAAGAATCTTCTGAGGAATTAAAAGGATTTAATCTGGGGAATTCATGATATTTAAAAATTGTATTTTCATAATTCGACTCAATTCTTGCATCTTTAACCCCAGATTCAACAATCTCAAAATCAATTGAATCTTGACCAGATTGAAAGTTTAAATAATTATCATTTTCGACACTATATTTAATCATGTAATTACCTGGTAAGAGTGTACCTAATTCAATTTCTACATCAAAATTTTCCGCTATATTTTCTAGATTGAAACTATTAGTTTTTATTTTATTTCTAATCAAATCTATCTTTCCTCTTGTTATATCTCCTACTTTTAATTTGACAGGGAATGAAGATAAGAAAGAAGTGAATCCATTTCTCCCATCAGATATTCCAACTGGAACAATCGTTAAATTATTTGTTTTTACTACAATTAAATTGAATACTTCAACTGAATCAGTTACTCTATAGAGTTTGTAGATTTTATCATTTTGATTTTTTATTGGGAAATCAGAAAAATATTTAACACTTACATTATTAATTTCGAAATTAGATGCAATAATTATTGGATTGTCTTTTATTAAAACTCTTTTATTTAAGTGTTCTAAAAAATAGTCAAGATTTGGAATCTTTTCTAATATATAGGCATTTTCATTTAAACGCTGATGTCTTGGTTTAAATTTAAGTCCTAAGTCATTTTGATTAAGATTTATTATACTATTGTAATTCTCAATTACATATAATACCCTATTGTCCGATAACTTTATGGGCCAAGATGTGTCTATGTATATGTTTTCATCTTGATTTAAATAATAGATGCTATTTTCTCCTATTGCTGTTTTGTATACAAAACCATATTTAATCTCAACTTCTGGATTAATTTTATTTCTGTTTATTGTCCATATTCTAAAGATTGATAACCCAGCTTTCTTTGAAGAGGCATTTCCTTTTAGAAGATGTGCTTTTTCTACTTGGGATGGTTCCCATTTTTTTAACCAAATTTTTAGACATACATAAACAATTTCTTTTGCATCCTCTCTTTTAAACAAATTTAAAATTCTAGTTAAACCTGATTCAATAATTATTTCTTCAACTTCATCAATTGATAAATCTTCAATAGAATGAGAATCAGAATATCCTAAACTATAAATTGATTTTTTGATTCGCTTTAAAGTTTTTCCTTGAAAAACTGAATGAGATTTTATTCTACCAACATTTACAATAGTAGAATGTTCTCCAAAAACATTGAGTTGAAAAAAAGTTTTTTCATGTTTTAAATAGCACCATTTAGATAGATTTAAGATTAATCTATTTAAATACTTTGTTCTATTTTTAATTATTGTAATACCCTTTTTTAAAAGAAATGGATCGAAATCTTTCCAATAATTTCTTAGTGGTGAGTCATCTTGTTTGAAAGCACCAACAACTAATATTGAGAATCTAAGGAAAGAATATTGTTCTGGCCGATTTAGATCATTGTGAACTTCTTTTACTGAAGAATAGTAACTATTAATTGTACCTCCAACACTTTCAATGTTATTATTAACTAATTCAACTTCCTTTTCTGATAATTCCTGACTATTAGTATATTTCTCTTTAATTCTTTCAAGTACCTCTTCAGAAACAGCAATGAAAATAGTATCAAAACCTTCTTTTGTAACAGTTCTATCTAAAGTACAGTAATACTCAATCGCTTTGTTCCAAAATACTGTTAGTCTCATTTAATTTTTCAATTGTGAAAATCATATTGATATCAGCTATAACTGATTTATTCTTTCAATATATAACTTTTTTCTTTAGTGTTTTTTAAAATTTCTAAATGCCATTTTCTCGAGTACTTTTATTCTGATAAATATATTAATGGGTTGTTCAGAAAGTTTCATTTCATCGCCACCTCACTTTCATAATTTCGTGTTTTTAATTTTATCAAACTACAGCAAACATTGTTCTAGAGGGTGAAAAAATCGCTACAAGGTTGTAGAAATTCAAATCAAGTGACTTTTTAATGGTAATTAGCAACTGAAATCATTAAAAAACTTATTATGAATAACAAAAAAACGTATTACCAAATTATTTTAGATAATAGTGGCTCAATGAAAGATGTAGTCAAATCGACAATAGAAGGTTATAACAAACAGATGAACACTATTAAGCAATTAAAAGAAAAATACTGTGACCAAGAATTTTCAGTCTCTTTGACAACTTTTAACGAACAAGTTAAACTAGAATTTGAAAGACAAAATCCAAATGAATTAAAATTATTGAAAGATGAGACAAATTGGTGGTCTTCTGATAAAAACAGAATATTATATAATCCAAATGGACTTACCGCATTATACGATGCAATTGGAATTTCGGTTAAAAATATAATGGATCACGCAAGAGATGAAATAAATGAAAATATGGCATCTGTTATCGTTTTGATAATAACAGATGGTCATGAAAATTCTTCTAAGCAATACTCATACGAGGACATCCAATCAATGATTGGTGAACTTGAAGAATCTAAAAATTGGACGTTTACTTATCTTAGCAATACACCAGATGCAGTAGATTATGCCAAAAGAATGAATATTAAAGAAAGAAATGCAAAAATGTATTCCAAAAGGAACATGATGGAAGAATGGAACAAGGTAAGCTACTCAATGGATTCATATGTTGAAAAAAAGTTAAACAATGAAATCGATGATGATTTTTTAATTCATTAAAATTATTTAATTAATTTAACAAAATAAAAATGGTCAACTTGGTTTAGGCAATCAGGTTGACCTAAAATTTTACTCATGAATGTACATATCATAAGAGATGAAGGAGTTCCATTTGAATTATGTATGGATATTTATGATCTATTAAGTCAATATAATGGTCAAATAAATTTCATATTAAAGACTGAAGTATATCATACCGAAAGTAATTCTTGGACAAATAAAACATATCATACTGAAGATGATCTTTTAACAAAAAGAGAATCAAGTAAGGTAATGAGTTGTTTATTAATCGATCTCCCTGAAAAAAGGAGAGAACTAAGACCGTATCATATCCTAAAAACATGTAAAGATTATAGGATTAAAGAAGATATTGGGGAATCCGAATATGTAATATTACTTACAAATGAATATAATGACCTTAACTGGTTTTCGTTCTTTGACCAAAAACACAATGCTTTTATTGATACAAATGATTGGAAATATGTTTTAGAATGTGAATCACGCTTTCCTATCGCCTATCAAGTTGCAAGTCTAACTTTGCAAATGAGTATGTTTAAAAACTTAGATGAATATCAAAAAAACATGCATGCAAAGACTATTGGATGTGTAAATGATTTTTGCGGAGACAAGAGAGATATTTCCCTTAAATTGAGAACAGCTGATATTTGCTCAAAGTGTATTGACATAATGGAAAAAAAAGAAGTTGATAACAATATTATAAATAATATCACTAAAATATTCGAAGGACTTCGGACAAAAATTCTAGATGTAGAGAAGTTTCATAGAAAATTCAAACCAAGTAGATTATTCATAAACCCTGACACATATGATATTCATTTATTTGATCTAAGTAATTACAATCTCCGCTTAACTCCTCTTGAAAAAACAGTTTTCATTTTCTTTCTGAGACATCCTGAAGGTATTTCTCAATCAGAATTTCAAGAGTATAAAAAAGAAGTTTCTCTACTCTACAATGAATTTACAAAAACAACTAATCGAACTGAACAAAATAACAGTATTGATATGTTAGTGAATCCATTTGAAGGTTCACTTCAACAAAAGATTTCAAAAATTAAAAGCAAAATATTGAAAATTGTAGGTCCTGATTTCATAAAATACTACGCATTGAAAAAGAATTCAAAGACAAGAGTATACTCATTTCCATTTGAAAAAGAACAAATAATAAATTATGATCAATTGGAAATCATAAATTATGGAGAATCATACTAATCATTGAATATTATGAATACTTAAAAAGTATATCTTAAAATCTAAATGGATAAAAAACAGATATTAGGAGGTGTATACGGATTCATAGTAGGAGATGCACTAGGAGTACCAGTCGAATTCTGCTCAAGGAGTACATTAAGAATGGAGCCTATTGAAGTAATGCTGTCCTATGGAACTCATGACCAACCTAAAGGAACATGGTCTGATGATACAAGTTTAATGCTGTGTTTGTTAGATGCAATAGGAGATGAATTAGATCTCATTGATATTTCTAAAAAGATGATTAGCTGGATGGATAATTCAAGTTACACTGCTAATGGTGAAGTTTTTGACATTGGTTTTACAACCAGAAATTCACTCATCTATTTAAAAAATGCAATACAAAATAATCTTAAAATACCTCGTTATTCGATTGATGAGAAACAAAATGGAAATGGTTCATTGATGCGGATTCTTCCACTTTTGTTTTATTTTAAAAATAGCAAAAAAAAAGAAGAAGATAACTTTGATTTAATTAACGATATTTCAGCACTTACTCATGGTCACATTCGTTCTTCTATTTCTTGTTTGATATATTTAGTTTTTTGCAATGAATTGACAAATCAATTAACTAAATCCGAGGCTTATTCTAAATTGAAGAAAAGAATGAATGATTTTTTTAATAAAAATCAGAATTTCACAAATGAGCGAGTCCATTTTGATAGAATTTTAAATCATGACATTACAAAACTTAATGAAGACTCTATAAAATCAAGTGGCTATGTAATTCATAGTCTTGAATGTTCTATCTGGTCATTTCTAACAACATCTTCCTATAAAAATGCAGTTCTCAAGGCAATAAATCTTGGTGAAGACACAGATACAAACGGAGCAATTACTGGTAGTTTAGCCGGTTTATTTTATGGCTTTGATTCAATTCCAGATAATTGGACTAGATGCCTTCAAAATAAATCGCTTATTGAAACCATAGTAAAAAATATGAATCGAATATAAAGAGTTTACAGACACATCTTCTAATGAAACTTAATTGGTTCCGTAGATTTTTCTAACAGATTCACAATTTTTATTGATCTCTTAAAAATTGTAGTTAGTTTTCAATAGAATTGATTTAAAAATCTATTTGACAATCAATATTTTTTCTCTTGAAATTTTCAATTTATTTAAAATAAAGTCGATGCCTTTATTTGAGTAATCAGCTTTTAATGATTTTGTAATTTCCTCAATAGTTCTTTGTTTTTTTTCCAATCTATGGAGGACTTCTGCTTTTCTTGCATGAGCTATTGCATGAAACTTTTTAGAGTCTACAAGACTAATAGATCTATCAAAATCATCTAAAGCATTTTGCATTCTAATTTTAAACTCATTAGGATTATCTTCATAGTAATACCACCTTTGTGATGGAGGTATTCTTGTATGTAAAATACCTCTAAAAAACCAATAAGCAAATTTAGTTGGATCTAATTCTATTGCCTTAGTTGAATAATGGATAGCTTTATCTATATCATTATTCATTCGTGCAGCTTGATCATAAATCTTAGCTTTGTAAATAGCGGATACATCACCAGCAATTACAATATTCTTTCCTTCAAGTCGAACTTTGTAATGCATTAATCTACCTTCACTGAAAATATCACTAAAATCTATACGTCTATATTTAAATTCCTTTAAAAGTATTTTTTGTCTATCACTAGTTAAATTTGGAGTTTTAACAAATAGGTTTAACCCTTCAATTAATTGATTATCAGTTAATTTTGACAAGCTGTAATGATCTATTAATTCTTTAAATAATCTAGATGCTCTTGCATTGCTTGGTAAAACACCTTTGACTGATTTTTGTAAACACACATATTCACTTGAAATTGAAGAAAAATTATCAGACTCCACAAGTTCTATTAAAGAGAGTTCTTTCATAAAATTATTTTAAATCATTAAACATTCGTCCTATAAACCAAAATAGAAAAATAACACCAACAGTAAGATTAGAAATCTGTGTAAAACTCATAGCTTAGTATTTAACTTAAAATCTAATTTTTCTCCATTTACCTGGATTGTTAAATTTTTGATAATTAATATCATCTTTTAATAAAGTAAAGCGCCAGGAAGCAAACCCAATTTCACACATCCCTTTTTTTGTGTATAATTTTGAATTGTAAATATGCTCCAAGTATAACATGTCCCATTCTTCTGAATATGACCTTACAATATAAACTTTAGCTCCAGAAGGAAATTTTGCTTTTGGTACTTTTTTCTCGAAATCTGAATTCAAGCACAATACCTTATCACCTTTTATAAATTTCATGATTTTAATTTTAAGGTTTTTAATAAATGACATCTAGACTAATTCTAATTCTTTGACTTTAGTTTTAGATGCTTTAATTTTAATCAGCAAATTTTCTTTTTTCCTGAAATGCCAATTGTAAAACCATATTTCATTTCGTCCCGGCAAGGGTTGGTTTACTATTTCTTTTAACCACACAGATATTCCGAGACCACAAAAACCACGAATCGTATATTCACGACCCTTTTTAGGGAAATTCATAAACATCACTTGCGGGTCTTTAACACTAAATGCATCGTTCACACAAAGCACCTTATCCCCTACTTTAAATTGACTTTTGGATTTTTCCATCTTTTAAAATTTCAGCGTTAATTTTTACTCTATAGTTCCATCCTGATTTTTTTTGAAGCCATTCTTTTTCTACACTGAAGCTAGCTGCACACATACTTGGCATAGCAAATCGAATTACATCGGAATTCTCCTTTAGACTTTCTATATTTATAGCAAATCGTTTGTTTTCTTGATTTCGTTCCTGCATGGTTAAAGCAATTTTACGCTCATAATACTTGCGAGGAAACTTCTGAAAATAAACCCATTCATATCGATCCATAAATTCTCTCTTTTTATCCATTTTTTCTCGCCATGATCTATGAACAACAGCAGCTCGATTTGTATAAAATCGGGCTGGCTCTTTCAGTTTAAAAGGAGTA
>Ga0206129_10002560_pt1 | contig 22387 bp, 19 predicted proteins | sample Helgoland_Spring_8_FD_148616 | JGI IMG/M metagenome (GOLD analysis project Ga0206129, IMG submission 148616) | Pelagic subsurface seawater microbial communities from Kabeltonne, Helgoland, North Sea - Helgoland_Spring_Bloom_20160502_2 | ecosystem: Environmental > Aquatic > Marine > Epipelagic ...
AGGGGGGATTCTTTTTAATTAAACCGCAAATGAAACCCCGAGGTTGGCACGGCCGCGGCGGTCTCGGCCGTCACCGCCAGCGCGCCCGGCTGCTCGGACAGCTTCTGGTACTGCTGCGCAAAGATGGAGGTGATCGCCAGCTCGGTGCTCACGCACATCTTCGAGATGAGCGGCTCCTGGCCGCTGCGCTTGCTGCGCAGCGCCATGGGGTTCCAGTAGCGGTCGCTGACCTGGTAGAAGCCGATCGTGCAGAAGGAGACGATCGCGGCGATCCAGACGGCGTTGGCGCCATTGTTGGGGATCAGGTCCGACACGAGCGTCAGCACCAGAAAGAGGCCGAACACGACGAAGATGAGCGCGTCCATGATGTACGGCGGGTTGTACCCGGAGCACGCGGCGATGGTGCCCTCGGCGTTCGTGATCGCGTTGAGCTGCGCAAAGAGCACGGCGTACTCGGTGTCCTTCTTCTCGCCGCGCTGGATCTGGTCGATCTGCTCGCCGAGCATGAGCACGGCGACCGTGAAGGGCGTCATGCTCCCCGTGGAGCCCTGCGTGTTCTTGGCCGCGTACCGCTTGTACGTTTTGACCAGGTCGGCGTCCTGCCCGATCGGCAGGCCCTCGGGCCAGATGTCCACGCCCCTGCCCACGTACTTGACGATGTACGGCACCGAGGAGAGCGTCATGCTGATCTGATTCGTCACGTACTTTTGGCCGCTGCCGTCGTCGTACTCGCGCAGCGCGGTGGTCGTCTTGTCGGGCACCTTTTGCGACTTGACCCAGAGCGCGAGGTTGATCAGCGAGCCGGTCAGGTTGTTGAACTCCGTGACGATGGTCGCGTTGCTCGCGAGGTTGGCCGTGATCTTGTTGACGAGCAGGAAGACCGAAAACGTCGAGACGGCCGCGATGGCCGCCGGCGCGCTGAACTTCAAGAACACCTCCGGCGCCCCTGGCACGTACTCGTGGACCGCCCACAGGCCGACGGCCAAGGCGCACGCGCCCACGACCCATGGGCCGATGCCGAGGAGGAGGTCGAGCACGATGGCCAGGCCCCAGTTGTTTTCCTCCTTGTTCAGCCGCTTGCGCCGATTCGTCGCCACCTTTTCGACCTTCGCCTGCTCCTCCCGCATCGTGCTCAACGGCGCGTAGCTCACGCGCCGCATCCTTGCGGCTTGGGCACCCTTTTACCCAACAGCGCTTACAATGTGCTTAATTACGCACGCAACTCACACACCCCCGTGCGTCCGCTTCTTGGACTCGGCCGGTCGGAACCGGCGCACCGTGAAGTTGAGGCGCGGCGCGTAGCCGCCCTCGACGGCGCCCGCCGGTTTGGGCAGCGCGTGGTAGAAGCGCTCCTGCATGTCGCCCGCCATCACGAGCAGGTCGCCCGACTCGAGTCGCACCTTAGCCAGCGTGCCCCGACCCTCGATGCTGGCCTGCTTGGGCTTGGCGATGATCCAAAAGTCGCGCGCGCGCGCATTGTCGTCGTGCTCCAGGAAGGTGTACGAGAAGATGGGCGCGCCCTTGACGAGCTGCGCCTCGTCGTCCGCGTGCGGGCTCACCGCGGCGCCCTCGTCCTCGTAGTAGTTGCCGTGCACCGCGTCGTACTCGTTCCAGTGCGCGATGCCCATTTCTTGCGCAAAGGCCTGCGTCGCGTCGATGACGCGGCGCACGAGCGCCGGCCAGCGCAGCGGTGGCACCAGGTCGTAGTTCTTGTACTTGACGGTGCCAAAGGTGCACTGCCGGCGCGTGACGGTGTGGCCCATGAAGTTGGAGTAGCCGTAGTTGTGGAGGAAGAAGGCCTTGGCCTCGGCAAACTCTTCGGGCGTCGCCTGGACGGCCGCGCGCTTGAGGATGACGTAGGCGCCGCACGGCTCGGTCGCGTCGCGCCGGTCGAGGCAATACACGCCGTCCCCCGGGGGGTTCTCCGGGTCGCTCAGCACCCGCCGCGGCTGGCGCAGATCGCGGTCGTGCACGTTGAGGTTGGACAGATCGGGAAGCGACGATGGCACCGCCGCCATCGGTGCGCGGGCGTGCGCACGCCACACTAAAGGGGTCACAAGTTGCGAGTTTATTATGACAATCACGGCTGCTGACTACGACTGCACCAGCTTCACGTGCAGGCTGTGCTTGCCACCCGCCGCGCCCAAGTTCGAAAGTCCGTTTCCCATGTCCTCCAAGGCCGCAACGGTCTTGTGCTTGTCGTCCCTCGACCACCTGTTCTGCAGGACGGCCAATTGGACCTTGACGTGCTGCGCAATGATGGTGTCCAGGTACGGTTCGCGGCACCCTTCAAAGGCGACCAGCTGGTCCCCGTACTTGATCGCTGTTATCATGACCTGGTTAGCAATGTCCTCCGCGTCGCCCAGTGCGAATTCGTCCTCGGCGGAGATGGGCATCGCAAGGGAAGCGGACGGCACGCAACCTCTTCCACAAGACGCAAAGTGTGAAACCATTCGCGTTCACATGAACTCTAACAGACAGTCACACAGTCCCTCAAAGCCGCGCAGACTACAAATCAGCACGGGCTTGCCCGTCTTCGGGTTCATCTTGTACAGGATCCACCGCTGCTTTTCGGGCAGCAGCGCCAAGCGCTTGACGCCGTCGGCCGGCGCGGTCGTCTCCAGCCACGGGACGCTCACGCGCCCCATGAAGGCGTCCTGCTTGCGCATGGGGTCCTCTCCCCCGCGCGTGATCAGCACCGCAACGCCCGCCAAGAGCGCGCAGGACCGCTCCAGCTCCGACGTGCCGTGCTTCCAGATCCACTCGGTGCCCGCCATCCTGCGCAAAGGGCGTGACGATTCAATTTGCAACTAGGTTTGGCCCAAGCAGTGCGTATCAATGTCCGACGCTGAAGCTTGGATGTGGGCGGTTACGAACCGAGCCAAAGTGGAGCGGGTTAGGAGGGGGAAGTAGTGTATGTGTCAAAGCGCGTGGTTGGTTTGAAATGCTTGAGCGCACGCGACCGAATGCCCGGTGTTGACCGCCTCCGGGTACTCGACGCCGGCGGCCGTGCTCGCCGCGCGGCTCAGCAGCAGGTTGCGGCGCACGCCGATGATCTTGGAGGGCAGCAAGAAGGAGAGCAGGATGTCGCGCAGGCAAGATTGCCCCGCCTCGCTCTCGCCCGCCTGCGCAAAGGCCAGCAGCCGCTTCTCGCGCGGGATGTCGCTCTTCTGCGCCGAGAGCGCCTTGAAGTCGGTGCCGCCCTCCTTGAGCAGGATGCGGCTCACCATGCTCGCGGCCGACGCGCGGAAGAAGGTGTCCGCGAGCGCGTCCAGCCGAGCGGCGGTGGCCGGCCGCGACAGCGCGCGCGCCGCGAGCCGGAGCACGTTGAGCGTGAGCTCGCCCGGCGCCACTCGCGTCGCCACCCGCTCCCACGTGGGGCCACCGCTCGCCTCGCCCGCCGCCGCACCGCCGCTCGCGGCGTCGGCCGCCTCGTCGTCGCCGGGCGCCGCGCGCTTGCGCGAGGGCACGTCGAGCACGTGCGCGAGGGTGGCGTCGCCGGCGGCGTCGACGACGGCGCGCGCGCTCTCCGCGTCGGCCGCGCCGCCGCTGTCGCGCGCCTCGACGGCCGCGAGCAGCACGAAGATGAGCATGGCGCTCTGCTTGAGCAGCGCGCGCGTCTCGGACGTGTCCTCGTCCTCCTCCTGCGCGTCGCCGAGCGTGTGCCGCCGGTAGAAGCTGATGCCCGCGCACAGCACCTTGACCGCCTCCTGCTTGTTGAGCTTCTCGCCCGCCACGACCGCGTCCCGCAGCTTGCACAGCAGCCGGCCGATCGACAGGTGCGCGGAGAGCGACAGGCGCTCGGCCGACGCCTTGTGGTGCAGGCGCGACGCGAGGTCGTGGACGGTGCGCTTGCGGCCGTCGGCGCCGAGCTCGGACGAGACGTCCGACATGCGCGCTAATGCGCGCACCGGCGTGGCATATCTGTGCCACGCTAGCGGCCGGGGCATGCACCTGGCCGTCGCAGTGCTGCTCGTGCTCGCGGCCCTGGCCGTCGTGCACCGCGCCTGCGTGCAGTGCGCGCGCAACCAGCGCGCGGGCTTCCTGGACCGGCCCGACCCGCGGCGCAAGATAATCTACCAGCCGCTGCCCACTACGCAGGTGTGATCGCCACGGCCATGGCGCCGGTGGTGACCATCGAGGACGCGCTCTTCGACCAGGCCACCGCGGAGCTGCACGAGGCGCTCTCCGAACTGGCGGAGGCGAGCAAGGGGCCGCTCACCGTGCGCCGCCGCGTGCCGGAGCGGCGCGCCGTGCTGGTGGACATCAACGACGCGCACCTGCGGCCCATCAACCGCTTCCACATCGAGTACGCCAAGGAGACGGCGGGCAACCGCGACGCGGACGGCGTCAACGCCGCCGAGCGCCGGCGGCCCACGACGGTCACGGCCTACGCCGGCACGCTGCACCAAAACCGGTTCGCCGCCACGTTTGAGGACCGCGAGCCCCTGGAGGTGTACGAGTGGATGCTGCGCACGGTCGTCCAAAATGGGGGGTTGAGCATTTGATGCGCCACGTGCGTCTCGGCGCGCTGTGCGTGCGCGAGTCGGACGCGGAGCGCGCCTGTTCACGCTGCGTGATGTCACTGCGTGTCGGATGCGCGTTTAGACCGTTGGAATGAATCCCATCTGGTGCGGTGCAGTTCGTACAGTTGCTGTGTCAGAATTCTCCGCGTCTCCAGCGGGTCGATGTGCATGGGCGGCACACCCTTCACCATGAACGCCCAATGTTTCGTGTGCGTAAAGAACTCGTCGCACGCGCCGTCCTCTCGCACACGCAGTTCGGCTGCTCGAAAAGAAGCGTTCCATACGGCCATGCTCTTGGCTTCGCGCACCTGTTCTCTGCGGCTCTCGACCAGAACACGACGTACAAAGTCTCCCCACACACTGGCAGACATTACCGCGTGCACGCGTGTGTGACTTGTACATGTACCGCTCTATGCAATAGCGCAGTCACGCGCGACTCGCGACCGTTGCCGGCGGGGCAGCGGTGTGCTTTGAGGGGGTGGGCACTGAGCACCGCGCGTGTTTGGGGGTTAGTTTTGATCGAGTCGACGCGCAGGTGTCGGGGCGACGCCCAATCCGAGCGCGGTGGCGCAAGTTCCGTTGCTAATCAATGCACTCCCACCCCTCAGCGGGTTCGGCGTCGCCCCCCCGGCCAGCCGCGCCGCCCCCCCGACCCGCCGCGCAGCGCCGGCGCCGGCGCCGGCGCCGGCGCCGGCGCCGGCGCCGACAGACGCACGTCGCGATCGCCAGGGAGAGCAACGCGGGCGACAGCACCAGGCCAAGCACGCGCAGCTTTCGGTGGAGGACGACGCGGGCGATGTTCACGTGGTTGTCGCACCGTTCGAGGGGCGGCCGCGGGGCGGTGCGGTTGTGGCAGTTGGACACCCCAAACCCGGGGCGGCACGCGCAGCCCGGCGCGTACTCCACCGCCGGGCACTCGTCGCAACTCACCGTCCGCGTGCACCACGGGGAGCAAATCACGACCTCGGGCACGACGTGGTCCTCGTTCGCGCCGACCACCACCGTGTCCACGCCGTTGACGGCGGCGGCGGCGCACACGCCCGTGTCGGAGTGCATCAACGCCGCGCACTGCGGGTGCGCCTCGCACTTGAGCGTGTACCAGAGCGCGCGCGGCCAACTCACGCTGGCGGCGATCCACCGCAAGAGCGCGCGCTTGTTCTCCAACTCGATCACGCGCCCCAGCTTGATGCGCGACCCAAACCCGGGCGTCAGGAAGAACCAGCAGCCGTACCCCCCGCCGTCGCAACCATTCTCTCCCAGCATGTCGTACGAGAAGCGCGCGACGTCGACGATCGCGCCGTCGAGCGGCGAGGGGGGCATCGAGACGCTCTCGTTCAGCCAACGAACCGCCCTCGTTTTGGCCCACAGCTCCTCGCACGGGGCGTCGGCCGGGAAGCTCCGAAAGGGCGCAAAGATCGGGGCGTCGCTCGCATTCGTCGCAAAGGCCAGCCTGCCCATGGAGCGTCCCATCGGGCGGACCCGCGGGGCTGCGCACCCCCTGACCCTACCCAGGGAAGCGGCGCGCGCGGTGTGCGCTATTGTAGCCAGGCTGTGCGGCGCTTGCCACGGCGAAAAGTGCTAGCGCGCATCACGCAGCGGCCACCGATCTCGAGGCCGTTGGTGCGCGCCGGTGCGTCGCGCTTCTCGCGTTTATGACCTCGCGCCTTTTCGACGGCCTCTGCGGCCGGACGCATCACCGCCAGGCCGACTGCGATGCGGGCGATCGCGGCGTGCTGCCGGGGCCCCTGCTTCCCTCCAATGGCGGCTGGGCGGCAATGGCGCACGAGTGCGCGAGTCTGTGCCGCGCGTGCGCGCGCTGCAACGTCGTCTCCTTCTCGATGGACGAGCGCGAGTGCGACTGGTTCCACGACTGCGACCCTGCCCTTCTCAAGGCCGTGGCCAAGCCGTGGAAGACGATGGTGGTGCACCAGCTGCAGCCGCCACCCGAGCGCTTCGTGGGACGCGACAACGTGTCGATCCGGTCGCACTCGGTCGTGCGCTGGAATAGCAGCACCGCCGTGCGCCTGTACATTGTGGACGATTGGTCGGCCGAGTGGGTGCTGCAGGAGAGCCACTCCGAGCACGCGGTCAAGCGCATCTTTCGCCTCCTCGCCTCCGACTGCGCCGATCGCGACGCGCTCATCCTGGACGTTGGCGCCAACAGCGGCTACTACTCGTTTCTGTCGGCGGCCTTGGGGTGCCAGGTCGTCGCCTTCGAGCCGCAGCCGGGGTGCCACGCACGCCTCGGGGCGGCCATTGAAGTCAACGGGTTCCACAAGGCGATGCGTCTCGTGCCGCGCCCGGTGGGACTGCCACAAGGCGCGCCCGTGGGCGTGAGCCCGCGTGGCTGCCACGGCGCCTACGACCTGCGACCCGCGGGCGCGGCCGGGGTCCGCCCCAAGCGGGCGTCGGGCGCGCAGGTGGTGCGGTTCACAACGGTGCAGCACGCGCTGAGTGCCCTTGACCGCGCCAAGCGCGTCGCGTTGATCAAGATCGACACCGAGGGGGCCGAGGGCATGGTGCTGCGCAGCCTGCTTCCGCACCTGCACCGCGTCGACAACCTCGTGGTGGAGACGACCCCGTGGCGCTGGCCGCTGGTCAGCAACATGACGCGCGGGGCGGTGGCCGACGTGTACGCGTCGCTGCTGCGCCCCGGCCGGTTTGCGCTGGCCTACGCGAGCTCGCCCGGCGCGCCGGGCGAGTGGATCAGCGACCCCGAGGCGATGCGCCTGTACACCGGCGCAGTCATGCCCAGCCACTACTGGGGGCAGGCCGACCTCTGGTTTGGGCGCGACGCGGCGCTGATGCGCCGCGTGTTCTGACCGCGAGGCCCCCAAAACTTGTGGCTTGTGCGCGTCCGGCGCTCCCAAAAGGGGCGCATGCTGGTCATCGACGGCAACAACCACGAGGTCTTCGAGGTCGACGCCTCGTGCATCTGGACGCCGCCCGACCACGCGCCCGTGCGCGTGCCGTTTGACAAGTTCGAGGCCCTCACCTCCGGCCCCAGCTACCCGGGGCTCTTTGGGCGCCTGCTGCTGCACCGGCGCTCGATCACCGCGCTCAAGCTGTGCGGCACCGGCTTCGCGTGGGGCGCGCAGATCGCCGTCGTGCACGACGGCCAGCTGCCGTTCCCCGACGTCGAGTTTGGGAGCGACTTCCTCTTTGTGTGGCCGACGGCCACCTCGATCCACGCCTTCTTCGCCCTGCAGGAGGCCGCGCGGCGCGCGGGGGGCGACGACGCGGCGGGGGCGGTCGCGGCGGGGGCCGTGCCCCGGCCGTCGATGCGCTTTTGCCCGCGCGGGCGCACCTTTGGAAGCGAGGACGTGCCGCTCGCGCGCCGCGTCGCGGCGCGCGCGCTGACGGTGCCGCAGCGCCTCTTCCTGGCGGGCTTGGCGCCGAGCGAGACGCCGTTCCCGACGCGCAGCGCGTCGGACACGTGGGCGCAGCGCATGGAGCGCCGCGACTTGCTCGAGTTTCGCAGGTTTGGCGCGCGACGGCTGGGCGCGCTGCGACCGGCGGCGGCGGCGGCGGCGGCGGCGGCGGCGGCGGCGGCTGCGGCGTGCGCGGGCGCGTCGCGCGCGGCGACCAGGGCGCGCGCCGGCAACGCCGCCTTCGACCTGCCCGACGAGGTCGTGGCGCACATCGCCTCGATCGCGATCCACGACGCGATGGCGACGGCCGCGTCGGTGCAGGCGGCCACGGCCACGCTCATGGCCGTGTCGCGGCAGCTGCGCGCGGCCACGAGGGGCGCGATGGACGAGCTGCAGACGCGCGTGCGCGCCGCGTGCGCGTCGCTGCTCGGGCCGTCGCCGCTGCCGCCCGCGCGCGTGCAGGCCACGCTGACGGCCTCGCGGCTGACGCTGCGCGGCGCCCTGGCGCTGAGCGGCCCCTGGTACGAGTACGTGCGCGCGCGCCGCGTCGTGGAGCGCATGCGCGCCGACCCGGACTGCTGGCCGAGCACGACGGCCGCCTGAGCACCGGTCGTCCAGAAAATAGTGGTGTCGTAGTGGGTCACTAGCTCCGGAAAATAGTGAACGAATTATGTGAGCACTTTGGGCCGCGGCGGAAGGGTGATCACATTGTGGCGGCTCGGGCCCTTTCTAGAATGGTTTTAGTGACTTTCAAAGGGCAAAATAGTGGTTGGCTGCAATATTACCAGCCCAACCAACCCGCTCAATGAGCGGGTCCAAACAGTGGTCCTAAAATTCCCAATCTTCGATTCTAGAATCACTGTTTGCAACAGGGGGGCCCGGCTCCCCTGTTGCAGTGGGCAGTGGGGAGCCGGGCTCCCCTGTTGCAAACAGTGATTCTAAACAGTGATTCTAAAAGTGAATTAATCGGGGTTTTAGTATCACTGTTTGCATGCCTCAATCGTGAAGGCTTAGTTCACTGCAAACAGTGATTCTAAAAGTGATTGAATCGGAGTTTTAGTACCACTGTTTGCATGCCTCAAGCGTGACGACTTTGGTTACTGCAAACAGTGATTCTAAAAGTGATTAAATCGGGGTTTTAGTACCACTGTTTGCATGCCTCAATCGTGACGACTTTGTTTACTGCAAACAGTGATTCTAAAAGTGATTGAATCAGGGTTTTAGTACCACTGTTTGCGTGCCTTAATTGTGAAGGCTTCGTTCACTGCAACCAGTGATTCTAAAACCCGGGGTATGCGAATGTTAGTGTTACTGTTTCCGAGAAGGGCCTTCTCAACTTGAGAAGAGCCCTTCTCAACTTGAGAAGAGGGGGGTGGAAGGGAGGTCGCTCCCGGGTGGTATCCAGCCAACTCACTATTTCCGCCCCAAAACCTCACTAAAACCATTCTAGAATCCACCGGCCCGACACAATGTGAGCACTCTCGCCCGAGCGCCCAAAGTGCTCACATAATTTGATCACTATTTTCCGGGGCTAGTGTGTCACTATGGCATCACTATTCCTTGGCGGGCGCGTGGGCGCGTCGGTGGCATTCGCTCCGAATTTGCGACTTTTGGGCGGTCGTCGGCCGGGTTCCGCTAGGCGCATGGCCGGCGCCCGTGCGCGTCGCGCGTGCATGGCGATGCCACTGCCCATGCAGGTGGGCGCGGGCGAGCGCGCGCTCTTCGAGCGGGTCTTCCTCGCCGTCGAGGCGCGTGGCACGCAGGCGCTGCGCGACGAGGCGTCGGTGATGCGCACGCAGCTCGCGCGCCACGCGCAGTACGTGCGCGCGTGCGCCAAGCTCGAGGCCTTCTCGGACGGCCTGCACGCGCCCGGCACGCCGCTGGTGCCACTGCGCTTTCCGATCCGGCTGACCGGGGGCACGCGCGCGAGCGTGCAGACGGGCGTCTACCGCTCCTTCCTGCGCTTCCTGCACGACCTGCACGAGCTGGCGCTCGGCGCGCACGGCGGCGAGCTGGACGACGCGCGCACCGACGTGCCGGAGTTTTTCGAGCAGCTGGCGGGCGCGCTCACGCTCGAGACGTGCCGCGTGCTCGACGGCGCGGCGCCGCACGCCGAGGCGGTGCGCGTCATGACGCACCACGTGGAGCGGTGCCGGCTCGCCGCCGTGCGCGCCGAGAGCGAGGCGCTCGTGCCGCTCGGCGGCGCGTGCGACGCCGTCGTGGCCATCCTGCACCACTTTGGGCGCACGCAGTCGGGCCGCGCCAAGGGGGTGGCGGCGCGCATGCGCGCCTTCTGGCGCGCCGCGGACCGCAAGGGGCTGCGCGCCGCGGGCGCCGTGCTGCTGGCGACGGCGCACCTGCGCGCCACGCTGGACGCGCACCGCGACTGGCTCGGCGGCGAGGCGATGCACGCCTCCGACGACGCGCTGGTGCGCACCTTCGAGCGGCTCAAGCAGGCGCACCGCGGCCTGGCGGAGACGCTCACCTGGCAGGCGCGGCGCGTGCGGTGGCTCGCGGCCGCGACGAGCGCGAACGCCTGCTGGTGCGGCCTCGCGCTCGCGCAGGGCGTCGAGGGCGCGCTGCTGCACGCGCCCGCGCACATGCGCAGCTTCGCCACCGGCGCGCGCCTGCGCGTGCGGCGCGACGCGCAGGGCGCGCCGTTCACGTGCCACCTCAGCGCCGCGTGCGTCGCCAACGTGGTGGCCGAGCTGCTGTGCGACGGCCACCTCGCGCTCCACCGGGTGAGCGTGGGCTACGCGACGCGCATCGTCACGTTCGACTTTTGCAAGTACGAGAAGGTGGCGCGGCACCTGCTCGACGACCACGTGCGCCCGTGGGCCGCGCGCTTACAGAAGGGGCTGGTGGAGTGAGCGCGCGTGCGGATTTGTTTTTAAGAGCCAGACGAGATAACGCCGGCGCGCGCTAACTGAGGTAGGCGACCCGCACGCACCGAGCGGTGCGGGGGGAAGGAAGTGAGCGCGAACCGGCTGCATGGCGTCCCGGGTGCCGGGAGCGAACACGGGCGAGGCCTTCATCGGCGGCGCGCAGACGCGCAACCTCGCGCCGCCCAATGTGGTCGGCACGGGCATCCCGTCGGCCAACACGAGCGTTGGCGCGCCCGTGGGTGGCGTCAACCCGAGCCAGATGAAGCAGGCGCGGCCAAACGAAGGCTCCAACATCGGCCTGCCGTACACGCGGTACGAAACCACACTCAAACTCGATAGTTAGGCGCCCCATGCGATCGGGTGCACACCAGACAGCTCAGCCAGCTTTTCCGCCGACACCAGGTTGGTGCCGCTCAACAACCGCAACGCGCTCTTCGCGCCCAAGGCGGACCCGCGCGAGAAGAGCGAGCTCAAGACGGAGACGGAGGACCTGCGCGCGACGACGCTCGCCTTCGTGCTCGGCCTGCGCGGCAACACCAACCAGACCGTGCCCACGCTGTTTGGCGAGGGCGACGCGCCCCAGTACAACGGCCACAATGTGGGCTTCCAGCCGGCGATCATGCCGGGCATGCCGGGCACCGAGCGCTTCCAGCAGCTGTGCTCGATCGAGTACCTGCAGGCGTACTTTTACAACGTGCTCGCGGGCAAGGCCGTGGCGCTGGACGCCGGCATGGTGAACCCTGGCGACCTGGCCAAGGCCGCGGGCATTGACGGCTCGGAGGCGGCCGGTGCGGATGACGTGTACCAGGGCATCTTTGCGCGCGACTTCGGCCCCTTCCTCAAGGGCAAGGGCGGCAAGACCGGGCTGGTCACTTGCACGCCCAACAACCTGCCGTACACGGAGACCGTGGGCACCACAACAAAGCGGACCAACCCCTCGGCCGTCTCGCGCAACCTGGGCGACGACACGGCCTTCGAGCGGCTCGAGGACGCGCTCGCCCAGGCGGGGCTCACCGACTGGCGGCCCGACGGCATCGTGCTCTCCAAGGGCGTCAACGACCCGTCCGACAAGATGTCGGACGAGATGCTCGAGGCGCGTGACGGCCAGCTCTACAACCTGCGCGTGCAGGGCCCGGCCATCGGCACCACGTGGACGGGCGAGCGCAGCATGGAGACGCTGCCGATGGACAAGGTGTTCGTCGTCCTGATCGCCGACGTGTGGTTCAACCCGGAAGCGGAGGGCGTCAAGTACGCGCAGCCGGGGGCGGTCAAGGACGCGACCGATCGCGCGGCGTACCAGAAGGAGCGCACCGCGGCGCTGGCCGAAGGCCTTGACGCGACGCGCTTTGCGAGCGCGCAAAACACCACGTGGGTGGACGGAGCGATCGAGAAGCCGGTGCTGTGCAACTTCCGCCTCGAGGCGAGCACCTCGGCGGAGATGATCAACTACAGCCAGTACAGGACGCCCAAGGTCGGGCAGACGCAGTACGCGGGAAAGAAGCGCAAGCTGGACGTGGGCCCGCGCATGAACCTCAAGCTGTGCAACAAGTTTGGCGAGTACATCGTGGGCGGCTGGCAGATCGGCAACGTCATGGACACGTCGGCCTCGCGCGCGGCCATGCCCACGGGCTCCAACATCGGCGTGCGCACGGCGCCCAACTCGAGCGCGCTCAACATCAACGTCAACATCGGCTGGTGGAGCGCCGACCGCCTGTGCCGCGCCTTCAACAACGCCGACGGCACCGTCACGCCGCGGTACGTCAAGACCAAGGTGCTCGCCGACAGCACCACGGGCCTCAACCGCCAACTCACAAAGAAGCAGTTCGCACGCAGCGACGGCGGACCCATCGCCAGGCGCGACCTCCCCTCCGGCGGCACGGAGCTTCCGGGCGACCAGGACATCCTCGATGCGATCGATCGCGCAAACCCCCAAAACATCAACGCCTCCTCCGCGCGCGCCTAGGCGCTTCTCCCAGTGGCATATTTGGAGCCAGAATGGTGCCACGAGTGTGTGCGCGTGTCCATGTTTGACTATAAGCACCCGTCTCAGTTCTTTAACGAGCATTTTCGTGGCAACGCGCTAGGGCCCGACTCACACCGGCGCGTCCCGCCTTAAAGTGGCATTTGCGTGCCACGTGCATGGCCCATGGCTTCGTGGACCTGAAGGCGCGTCGCGACGTGCCCCGGGCGACGGCCGCGCTGCTGGCGCTCAACGAGTGCGTGGGCGAGTTCTCGGTCGGGTGCCAGCCGATCGAGGTGCAGCTTCTCAAGCACCAGAACTGCGCCTACCTGCGCTTGCTCCTGCTCGTGGACGGCGCAGACATCGAGTGGATCGCCCAGACGGGGTGGGTGCACAAGTACACGGCCGAGCACCGCGAGGCGGTTGAGCTGTTCACGATGCCGTGGCCCGCGTGCGCCGGCGTTGGCGCCGTGGCGAGTGCGCTGCACGCGGCCGAGGTGCTGGGGTCGGTCATGACGTGGTTTGGGTTTCGCAACGTCAAGCCGACGGCGGTTTCCGCGAGTTGGCGCCCCTCCACGCTGGCAACGTGGCGCGAGCACCTGACCAGCGAGGACGCTTAGTGGGTTCGGCGCCTCACCGAGGAGCAGCGCGAGGGGTTGTTCAGGCACGCCGAGGCCCTCAAGGGGCGCCTGCAGTCGCCGCTCGACCCGGCGAACGCGCGCGCCGACGCGCTCCCAGCGAACGCGCGCGTCGCCGCGTTCGCGGTGCTCGGCACGTCGCCCGCCGGCTCCCCCGTCGCCACCCCGCCGTGCGACCCCGCCGTGCCGCGCATCAACAAGGAGGACCAGCAGAACCTCTGGGGCGTCGCCTTCTTGGGCGCGTGCGAGCGCTTCGCGCAGCCGCCGGAACGCGTGTGGCTGCGCGGCCCCTCGCCCATCGACCTGCAGAAGCGGGTTGCGCTAAGCGAGCCGGGGTGCGTGGCATATTCCGAGTCGTAAAAACTTGTAGCTTTTATGTAATCGCGGGAGGGGCGCACGCATGGCGACCTCCTCCGCGCACGTGCACGTCGCGGTGGACCAGCGCGAGCTCGAAACGGCGCACCGGTGCGGCCCCGACGTGCTGCCGGCCTTCTTGCGTCTGCTCGGCACGCTGGGGCGTGCCACCAAGCACCCCGGGCTGCTGAGCGAGAAGGCCATCGACAGCGTGGGGCGGTATCTGGACGAGGACGCGCGCGCCGAGGCGAGCCGCGCGCAGCTCGTGGGCGGGGGGGGGCAGGGCGTGCGCGTGGAGTTCCGGTCGCGCCGGTTCGACGTGCTGACCGTCGAGGCGGCCGACAAGCTCCCGAGCGAGCAGCGGCGGCACTGCGTGGCCATCCGCGGGACGAACGAGGTCGCGCGGCGGCTGGACGCGAGCCAGCGCGGCGCGGCGGAGCTGCAGGTGACGCTGCGCAACGGCGCCACCCTGGCGCTGCGCCAGAGCAAGCGGGCCGAGCGCATGGTGGTGCTCATCACCTCCGCGCAGGGCAAGAAGAAGGCGCTCGACGCCGTGCTCGGCGCGGACGACGCGTCGGCGCTCGCGGCGCTCTTTGTGGCGGCCGCGCGCCGCGCGCCGGCCGTTGCGGAAGGGGGTGGGAGTGCGGGCGGCGCCGGCCCCTCGGCGGCGAGCAGCGGGGCGTCGTCGCCGCCGTCCGGCGCGCGCAGCCGCTGGGTGAAGATGGCGGACGGCGGCTTCTGGGTGCTGCCGGCGTGGTACGCCGAGGCGTGCGCGCTCGTGGCGCAGGACGTCTTCCGGCTGCACGCGCTCGTGTCGGCGACGTCGCAGCACATCTCGCGCGCGCTCTTCGTGGACCGCGTGACGGCGCACCGCGTCGTCAGCGGCCCGGTGGAGCGGCACCACACGCTGGTCAAGGCGGTCCTGCACCGCGCGAGCGGCGGGTGCGCGTGCGCGCTGCACAAGGCGGCGGCGCCGACGCAACCGTTCAAGTGCCTCGAGGTGCGGTGGGAGTTTTGCGGCTGCGCGCTCGACGCGCACGGCAAGTGCGACCGGCACTACCTGGCGGAGCGGCCGACCGCGTCGGCCGCCTTCCCCAAGGTGTGCATGGCCGGGCTCAAGTGCGAGCTGCACTGCGCGCACGACGAGCGCGCGGGGCTGCGCATGCCGCTGCTCGCCAACGACCCCAAGATGGACCTCGGGTTTGCGCAGCGGTTCTTGCGCGACCTGGCGGCGTGCGGCGCGCACCTCATGGCGGAGGGAGCGCACGACGAGCTGGCCACCGACGTGGCGCAGCTGATGCAGGAGCTCGAGGCGCAGCGCGTGCTGCACAATCACGTGGGCGAGACGATGCTGCAGCGCGACGTCTCCGCGGTCTATTTGCTGCGCACGCGCGCGGCCGTGTCCACGAAGCGGGGCAAGTTTGAGCAGGGGGTGCGGGCCGATTGCAACGCGATTCTTAAGACACACAAACACCTGTTTCGCAAAAAGGCCTAGTGCGTGCGTACAGGGGGGGAAGGGGGGGGGGGGAAGTCCGTGCTGCGGGTCTCTAGATGTCGTTGGCGTCCTCGTCGTCCACCGCGTTCTTGTAGAAGAGGACGTGCACGACGCCGTCCGTCTCTATGATGCGAGTCGTGCTGTTTCTGGGCTTCTTGACAAACTTCTGGTCGACCACGTACTCGCCCATCATGGTCTCGGTCTCGTTCTGCGCCGACTGGCCCGGCTTGGGGCGCTTCTTGGCCTCGGGCTTCACCTCGGCCGACTTGACGAGGTCGCCGGCCGCGACGGCGACCCACTTCTCCAGCTCGGGCGAGAGCTGCGGGCGGTTGGGGCAGTCGACCAGCTTGTTCCAGTTGAGCACCTTCATGCGGATCGCCTGTCGCTCGTTGGCGATCGGCCGATCCTTGAGCTCCTCCTTGATCTTCTTGAAGTTCTTCTCGGCCACGGTGGCGGAGACGAAGCGCAGGAAGCGCCGCTCCTCCGGGTGGCCCTCGACCGAGAAGGTGGTGTACACGCAGTTGGAGCCGCCCTCGCCCTTGATGCGGCACAGCGTGTCGGGGTGGCAGTACGGGAGCCACTTCTCGGGCGCCTTGCTCACGAGCAGCTCGCCCAGCGCCTCGCCCGAGACCATGACGTTGGCGCGCTTCGGGTAGCTCATGATGGCGCTCTGGGGCACGGTGTACAGGCCCTTGCTGAAGGGGAGCAGGTAGAGCTCGGGAGGGTCGGTCTGCGGGATGGCGGCCTGGACCGCGCCAACGGCGAGTGCATTCTGGCTGGGCGCCATGGTCGGCCGAGGATTTGCCGAGTTAAAAACCGCACACGCGCGCAAGCCAGTTAGCGCACAACGCACACACTCAATCGTCGTGATCGTGCGCCACTGGAGGCATCACGGGTGCATCCGAGTGCTCTCGGTGCACTTTGAGGATGCGCTTGGTTTCTATGCGCAGGAGCAGTTCCCGCACGCACAGGACGGCCACGAGCAGCATGAACAGCACAAAGGGCACGCCGCCCGGCCGCGCCATCTCCTCGAGCGCGCCGCTCGCCTTCTCGCCGAGCGCGTCGTCGCGCAGCGTGTCGTTGACGCGCCGCTTCAGGCGCAGCGCGAGCGCGAGCGCGTCGCGCGCCTGCGCGGCGAGCGACGTGGACAGCTGCTCCTCGAGCGGCGCGGGCACCACCACGAACCGGCTCGTCGGCATCGCGTTTGCTGCGCCGCGCTGCGGCGGCCGCGCCAGTTTTGTGCCACCCGGTTAGCGCAGGCGTCTCGTGGCACCTTTTCGCGCGCGGGCAGTGGCGAAACTTTGCGCTTGTGCGCGCGCACAGTGCGCCGCCAGACCTTGCCCACGACCCACGCGCGGCGCAACGAGCACGATGCCACCGACCAGTGCCGACGAGGCGGAGCTGCGGCTGCTGCTCCGGCTCGACGACGACGCGCTCGACAGCGTCCTCTCCAAGCTCGACGCGCCGCACGAGGACGCGCTCTTCATCGCGCTCGCGTGCAAGCGCCTGCGCGACGCCGTCCTCCGCTGGCTCGCGCCGCTCGAGGAGGCGTACCGGAACAAGTACCAGCTGCTGGCCGCTCCCGTGCGGCTGCGCACGAACATCGCGGGTGGCTTCGCGTCGGTGGCACGCGTGGCATTTGTCCACGACTGCGACTGCACCGACCAAACCCTGACTGCGCAGCGTGTGCCCATCTCGGTGCTGTTCCGCATGGTGCAGCACCTGCCGTGGCCCTTCTTGCGGTGCCTCTACTTTGAGCGCCGCGCGTGCCGCAAGTGGGACCTCGTGGCGCACCCGGAGCACCGCGCGCTGCTCGCGTTCGCGGCGCTGCACGGCCGGTGCGACGTCCTCGAGGCGCTCTTCGAGAAGATCGCTGGCATCCCGCACCGCAATTTGCTGCACGTGGGCCTGATCAGGGACCTGTGCGCGGGCGGCGACTGGCCGGACTACGGGCCGACCAGCGAGGGCGTCGACGACTGGCAGCTGCTGATGCGCGTGCTCGTGCGCCCGGCGATCATCGGGGGGCACCGGCGCACGATCGAGTGGCTGGTGGGCGCCATCGAGAAGCGGTCGCGCAAGCACAACATAGGCATGCTCGACGACCAGTTCTGCTGGTTTGGCCCGCTGCGCCTCCAGCGCTCGACGCACACGCAGTCCGTGTGCAGCTACCGCGGCGCCTGGAAGACCTGGTTCAAGCTCATCCGCGACGCGGCGCGCCACGGCCACGCGTGGCTCTTTGAGGACGCGCTCATGCGCATGGTGCAGGTGTGGATGCCCGGGCGGGAGTGGGCCGTTTCCCTGTGCTACACGTTGCTGGTGCGCGCCTTTTCCGCCGAGCACTGCCTCGGGTCGATGGCGGAGGCGCTCACCGAATTCTGTCGGCGCGAAGCCCCGACGCTGCGCGCCATGTTCCGCACGGGCACGTCGCCGCGCCCCTTCGACCTCAGGGACCTGGTCGACGCCTACCCGTTCAGCGAACAAACCAACCCGTACGTGCTCGCGCAGCACCCCTTCCGCGTGGATGGGCACACGCGGGCGATGGTGCAGGAGCTCACGCAGATAGTGTTCACGCCGGGCGACGAGGCGTACTGCCGGTGGGTGATTCGGGAGGCCGGGATGAGCGCAAACTCCATAGATCGGAGGTACCGCGACAGCGGCTTCCTCGTGCGCTCGCTGGTGACGCTCAAGCCCGAGTGGGGGTTTTACAACGAGGCGTGGGACCGCAACGCGGTCTCGTCGCTCTGCCGCATCATGGTCCGCTTCCAGCTGCAGACCGAGGTCGGCGCGCATGCCCCTGACCTCCGGCACTACGAGCGGCGCGCGCCCGCCTTTGGGGCGCCCAACAGCGACCCACAGTCGGTTGGCAGCTCGCAGGGGTTTACGGAGGAGCAGAAGTTGGCCCACGACGTGGACCTGCACCTCTTCTCCCGGTCGCCGCTCGCAACGGCGGAGCGGCCGGGGGCACCGAACCGGATCCAGAAGGGCTTGGCCCTCGTGACGCAACGCTGGCTGGAGAACGAGCTGGACGCGCGCGCCGACCCGATGGTCGACAAGGAGTGGGGCAACTCGCTGCACTGCTTCACCACCGCGCCCATGGCCATGCTGCCGGTGGTCGCCACCCTCAGCGAACGGTACACGCGCAACGGCCGGCACGCGCATCTCGAGGCGCTGGGCAACATCGTGCTCGACATGTTTCGTGTGCTCTTCGACACGGGCATGTATTGTTACCACGACCAGGACACGCTGCTCGCGCACGCCCGCCTGGGCTACCGGCGCCAGCTCTTCTCGCGCTTTGACTTTGACGCGACGTGTCGCTCGTGCGACGCGCAGCTGCTCGTGGCCTTCCAGCAGTGCTTTGACGACGCGGACGCCGACCGCTGAGTGCGGATTTGTGTCTTGTGGGCAGTGTGTGTGTGTGTGTGTGTGTGTGTGTGTGTGTGTGTTTGGGCTCGCGGAGCGGCACACGCGCCTTGGCGTGCTGGCCATGACAGAGACATGATCTTTATAATAAACTAACAATCGACGCCACTGCCGCACGCGGCCCTACAGGCTGGGCGGCGGACGGGGCGCGAGGTCGATGAGCTGCTCCTCCCACGCGCCGCCGTCGCCCGCGCCGCACAGCGCGTCGGCGCCTAGGGCGGCCTTGAACTGCGCCAGCGCGGACTCGATCGCCGCGAGCACCTGCGCGCGCTGCGCCATTCCCGCCGACGCGACGATGGCGATTTGGTAGACGAGGCGCGTCTTGGGACCGGTGGCGCACGCGGCCTCGTTGCAGTGCGGCGAGCTGCACGCGTACGCGTTGACGGCCTCGCAGTAGCACACGCGCTTGTACGGCCCCATTGAGTCATTGGGGTCAGAGAAGGCGCCGTTCTGGTTGGGGTTCCAGTCGATCTGCGTCTTTCCGGGGTAGTATAAGGCACTCCCCGATTCGGGCCCGAACCAGACGCAGTAGCTGGGCCACGCCAACTGGTCCATCGTGGATATGCCCCCGCTGTTACTTGCCCACAGGTCGACGCCTTGCCCATCGAAGAAGGTGAACGCGTCCTGGCACTGCGCAAACGAGGTGACGGCCCGCGTGTCCGGGCACGGCTGCGACCCGTCGTCAAGCAACGAAAAGCAATCCTGCGCCCCAAGCCGGCGGCCGCCGTTTGCGAGCGCCTCGGTGGCCTCGAGCGTGACCAGGGCCTCGGGCGCGACGGCGTGCACCGCCGTCTCGACCGCTTCGCGCATCGCGCCCTCGGGCACGCTCGCGTCGTTGGTGATGGCCGACGTGAGCGCCGTAACCACGACGCCGGTCGTCCAGTAGAGCTCGGGCGGCGGCGAGGGCGGCGGCGGCGACGGGTACGCCACGAAGGCGCACATGTACGAATCGGTCCACACGCCGGTGAGGGGACCAATGCCCACGCTGCGCGTGTCGCGCGGGATGGGCGGGTTGGCGTAGTGCTGCTCAATGTCAAAGTAGGACACGAAGCAGTCGCCGGCCGCTTTGTCGCTGTAGTCGTTGGCGAGTCGAGTTTGCAGCGTGTTGCACGCGATCGTTTGGATGTTGCTGAGCTTGCGCTTGGGGTGGCGCGCGATGGGCGCCGGCACCGGCGCTGGCAACTCCTCCTCCTCGAGCCGGCGGCCCGAGCTCGACGGCGTCCACTGCCAGCTGGCGACCGGGTTGTTGCCCAGGTCCACCCGGTTGTGGTGGCTGCCACCCGGGTTGCAGGAGCCCGTGGCGGGATCCGTGTCGGTCGGGTCGGTGCACGCCGCAGTGCAGAAGGAGATGCCGTTGACATTGTCGACGCCGTAGTTGTTGAAGGCGCGCGGGTACACCCACAGCTCGCAGCGGTAGTACGCATCAACACGGTTGCAACCGTTGGGAGAGCCGTTGCCGCACTGGTGCCCCCTGTTGCCGTCCCACATGCGGTACTCGACAGCGACGCAGCCCTGATTTGGGTCCTGCGCGCGCCAGTAGTTGCAGAGCTCCACGCACTGCGCGTTGGTCACGGCGGAGTTTGGCCACCCAGCGCCACTGTATTGTGCGGACACCTGGTAGTACAGCGGCGGGTTGTCTCCCTCCGCGGCCGTGTCCATGGACGGCGTGAGGTGATCGATCTCTTGCTGCCAAGTTCTGGAGCCCCCCACCTGGAAGATCGGCTGATTCACCTGCCCGTTTTCGCTCAGGTCCCAGTCGGTCGTGTACAGGTCGCGGGCGCCCGAGCCAACGAGGCTGTTTGCCCAGATGCCACACTGGCCGTCGACGTACGGGTCGGGCGGCGAGGGCGGCGGCGGCGAGGGCAGCGGTGGCGAGGGCGAGGGCGGCGGCGGCGACGGCGGGGGCGGCGTGGTGCACCGCGTTCTGTACGTGTAGCCGTCGGTGGCGATCACGGGCCATCGGTTGTCGTTGTAGCTGTAGGCCGCCAGGGCGTTGGCGGCCGGGATGTGGTAGTACGCCAGGCAGTACGTACTGAGGTACTTGTTGCGCACCGTCAGGTAGTACTCGCCGCCGTGCTCCAGGACGCCCAGCAGCGTCGTGACCTGTATGTGCTTGTTGGGTATCTGGTTGGACAGCAGCTTGACCGGTTTCCAGTCGCCTCCGTTGACGATGTCGGACATCTCCTGGTAGGTTTCCTGGCAGGTATACTCGCCGGCGCCGTAGGCACCGTCGTACAGGTAGAGGAGCGGGTGGTTGCCCCCGAGGTTTGCGCCGTCGGGGAAGGTGAGCGCGAACTGCGTCGGAAAGCACACCGCGTCGGAGTGGGACGGGATGTCGGCGATGAAGTCGATCAACTCGACGGTGCCGGCGGGCGGCGGCGCCGCGGGCGGCGGCGAGGGTGGCGGCGGCGAGAAGGCGCACGTCGGCGAGCCGACGACGAACTCGTCGGCGCCCACTATGGGGTGCGTGCCGTCGGCGTAGCCAAAGGCGGTCGCGAGGTCGGGCGACGGGGTGCGGTAGTAGGCCAAGCACCACAGTCCCTCGTCGTTCATGACGAAGAGGTAGTGGTTGCCGGCGTGCTCCTGGACGTCCATCCTGGTCGAGGTGGCGCCATTGTTGGGGACCAGCGACCCTTGCATCTCGACGGGGTAAAACGCTCCCGTCCCATCGGGGTCGGCCAGGAATAATGTTTGGCAGTCGTTGTCGGCAGCGCCCCCATCCTGGTCGTACACGAATAGCAAGGGCACCGTGGGCGCGTTGATGCCCTCGGGATAGGTGGCCACGCGGTCAAACGGATCGCAGTTCATCCCCGCGTGGCCCGGGATCTCGCTCGCGATGTTGCGCACCTGCAGCGTGCCCCGAGGCGGCGGCGAGGGCGGCGGCGAGGGCGAGGGCGGCGGCGGCGAGGGCGAAGGCGGCGGCGGAGAAGGCGCGGGCGACGGCGGCGCGCACGTGGGCACGCCTATGATGTACTGGCTGGTGCCCACCAAGGGCCAGTCGTTGTTGGCGTAGCCAAAGGCGGTCGCGGCGTCGGGCGATGGGTCGTGGTAGTAGGCGAAGCACCACAGGCCCAAGCTGTTCATGATGACGAGGTAGTACTTGCCGTTTGCTGTATTCAGCTCGCCTCGGAATGTGGCAGTGGTCGTGCCCGCATTCGGGGGGTCAAACCCACTAAGCTCGACGGGTCTCCACGTGCCGGTGGCGTCGGTGACCTCCAGGTACGATGTTTGGCAGTCGTTGTCGGTCGTGCCCTCGCCCGCCGTGTCGTACACGTAGAGCATGGGCACCGCCGGCGCGTTGACGCCTTCAGCGAACGTGATCACCTGGTTGAACGGCGTGCAGCTCAACTCAGCCGACTGGTGCGCAGGGATGTCGTTCTCGAGGTGGAGCGTCTGCAGCGTGCCGATTGGCGGCGGCGAGGGCGAGGGCGGCGGCGGCGACGGCACCGGTGGGCTTGGCGGCGAGGGCGGCGGCGGCGAGGGCGAGGGTGGCGGCGGCGAGGGCGGCGCCGGCGGGTCGGGTGGCTTGGCCAGCTCGCACACGTACTCTCCTGTGGCTGGGCGCGGGCCGCAGTCGGTGCAGTCGGTGCCGGGCGGGCACGCGTCAAAGTCGGAGCCCTCGCCGCCGTCGTCGCAGTGCTGGTCGTCCCAATAGTCGATCGCCTTTAGGCCCGTGCCGGTGTACGCGTGGCCGCCGCACGTGTCGAGGCAGATGAGCTGCGCCGGGTAAAAAGGTGG
>Ga0206129_10002565_pt1 | contig 22345 bp, 16 predicted proteins | sample Helgoland_Spring_8_FD_148616 | JGI IMG/M metagenome (GOLD analysis project Ga0206129, IMG submission 148616) | Pelagic subsurface seawater microbial communities from Kabeltonne, Helgoland, North Sea - Helgoland_Spring_Bloom_20160502_2 | ecosystem: Environmental > Aquatic > Marine > Epipelagic ...
GAATAAAACCTTGCTTTATTTCGGCACCTAAACCAGGTGTTTCTGCTTTGTGATCAAAAGTTGCACCGTAAATGGTTTTATAATCAGACTCAAGAGCTACAAAGCCCCAAATTGGCCCCCAAAGCCCTGTACCAACTACAGGAATTACGTAGTATCTAGAACCGTTCTTTTCACATATGTACAGTGGGTAGTTACGGTCAGATAATTTTAAATTTTTATCCCGAAACTCTTTTTGAATATCTACATCAAATGCAGCTGAACTTAAATCTTTTCCCGAAATAATTTTAGATTCGACTACATAAGTGTCAAACATTTTTTGAGCATTTGCTCGAGTTGCCTCGACTTTAATAGCACTTAAAATGTTGATCATTTTTTTGTCAGATGTATTTTTATCTTGACGCGACTTGAGCCCTTGGGAGGCTACCGCTAACAGAGTACCAACAACTACCACCATTAAAATAGCGAAAGTGAATGTATACCCGTTACTGTTTTTATTGATTGCCATATCTCTAAATTAAGCCGTTTTTACTCGTTTCATTCTTCTATTGACGTTTGCGGCAACCACATAGTGGTCTATTAAAGGTGCCATCACATTCATAAATAGAATTGCCATCATAATTCCTTCTGGATAGGCAGGATTAACCACTCGTATTAGGATTCCTAGAAGTCCGATTAGAAAACCATAGATCCATTTACCTGTGTTTGTTTGTGCAGCAGATACTGGGTCTGTAGCCATAAAGACAACTCCAAATAAGAATCCGCCTAAGCAAATTTGATGTATTGGATTTATTTTCAACAAGTAATTTGTACTTTCAATAGAAGCAGAGAAGTAGTTAAAAATCATACCCATTACAATACCTCCAACAATTCCAGATATAATCACTCTCCATGAACCAATTCCTGTAGCTATTAAATACGCAGCTCCTACTAATATAAGTAAGGCAGACGTTTCGGAAGCAGAACCTGGAATTGTACCAATAAAACTCTCTAGTAGCGAGGGTACTTTATCAACTAGTCCATTGTAAGCATCGGATAAAGCTGTTGCACCAGAATATCCGTCTACCGGCATTTGGTTGTTTAACGAAACCCATACTTTATCTCCTGACATAACCGTTGGGTAAGCAAAGTATAAAAATGCTCTGGCAGTAAGTGCAGGATTTAATATATTCATTCCTGTACCACCAAATACTTCTTTACCAATAACAACAGCAAAAGCAACAGATATAGCGAGCATCCATAAGGGTAAGTCTGCAGGCATAATCATTGGGATTAATAAACCCGTAACCAAGTATCCTTCGTTTACAGAGTGACCTCTGGAAATTGCAAATGCAAATTCAATTCCTAAACCAACTCCATAGGAAACAACAATCATAGGAAGAACTCTTAAAGCACCGTATAAAAACGAATCCATAAGCTGGGGTTCTACACCAATTGCAGTAAAGTGTTGGTAACCGATATTCCACATCCCAAAAATAAGTGCAGGAAGAAGGGCAATAATTACACTAAACATTGTTCTTTTTAGATCAATTGCATCGTGTATGTGTGAACCTGATTGTGAAGTATGATCAGGTACAAATAAAAATGTTTCAAAAGCATCGTAAGCAGGGTATAACTTTTCAAGTTTACCACCTTGCTCAAAGTGAGGCTTTATACCATTAAGTACATTTTTGAATAATTTCATGGTTTTGTTTTTAGCTACATTCTTTTTTTACCAGATCCAAACCTTCCCTAAGAATTTCTTGAACGGGGATTTTTGAAGTACATGAAAATTCGCAAAGAGCGAGATCTTCTTCGGCAACTTCATAGATCCCTAAATTCTCCATCAACTCTATGTCACCAATCATGATTGATTTTATGAGATGTTGCGGGTGAACATCCATTGGAAGTACAGCTTCATACTGACCTGTTACAACGTAAGCACGCTCTTCGCCATTCATATTGGCAGAAATAGGGTATTCTTTCTTTGGATTCATCCAAGAGAAGAATGTTCTGGATAATGAGAATTTACTTAAACCTGGAAGTAACCAACCTAAGAATTCTTGTTCTTTACCCTCTGAAATAACAGATATTTCATTGTGGTAAAAACCTAAGTTTCCATCTGCTGCAATCTTGTTTCCAGTGAGTACATTACCACTGATGTATCGACTTTCTCCAGGTTTAATATTAGCTTCAGTAAGTGCCGTAATAGATGCACCTTGCATAGTTCTGTAGTAACGAGGTTTTACAACTTGAGAACCTGCTAGGGCAATCAAGCGCGTAGCGTCGTATTTACCTTGGCTAAATAACCGCCCAATAGCAACTACATCCTGCGGATACATGTACCATACTACTTCACCTTTATTAATAGGATCGATATGGTGAATTTGCACACCAACATTTCCAGCAGGGTGAGGTCCTGATACATTGTTTATTTGAACTCCTTTAGCACTCGTAAATACAGACGAGGAATTGGAATTCCCATCTAAATTTAAATGTGTTTTGCCATCGGTTAGCTTTGTAACAATGTCTAAACCAGCTTGGAACTCTTCTTCCATACCGTGTAAAACAAAATCACTATCGCATGTTAGAGGCGCAGAGTCAAAAGCTGAAATAAATACAGCCTTTGGCATGTCAGCCGGATTCGCAATAACAGCGAAAGGACGTTGACGTACAAATGGCCATAAGCCAGATGCCAACATCTGTTCGATGATTTGCGCTCGCGTTATATCTTTTGCTTTTGTTTTAGAGAATTCTTTGTAGGAGATTTCAGCATCTGCTTTTACGACTACGGAAAGAATTTTTCTTTTTTCGCCACGACAGATTTCGGAGATTTCACCACTAACGGGAGAGGCAATAATTACATCTGGATTTTCTTTATCAAAAAATAAAGAGGATCCAGCTTGTACCTTATCTCCAACCTTTACGGTTAGTTTGGGTTTTAATCCAATAAAATCTGAGGGCTTTATAACGTAATATTCCGATGAAGGAATATTGGCATAAACTCTATCTGCTGAGCCTGTCAGCTTGATACTTACACCTTTTTTTATACGAATGTCTTTAGACATGCCTATTGTGAGAGATTGATTAATCCTAGTTTTGAAATGCAAAAGTAGGTATTTTAAGGGGGTTTCTAAAAAGAATTATTTATTTAGAATGATTTAATATAAGCCCTTTTTATAATACCTTACAAAGATAAAATAAAATGTACTTTTATAAAAAATTAACAGCGCTAAAAGTGAACGTACATTTAAAAATATTTTTGTTTTTTTTATTGAGCTATTTTCAGGTTGTGGTGGCTCAGCCTATTTGGAATTATGGAGCTTTGTTAAAGGATTCTATTTTTAGTGAAGACGCTAGATCTGTTCTTCTTACACCTTCAGAATCTTTGCTTGAATTACCGCTAATTCCGTTAAATTCTACTCAGTTTTTACGCTTGCAATTTGATGAACTGGAATTAAATGCAAAAGATTTCATGTATTCTTTTACACATTGCAATGCCAATTGGACGGTTTCAGATTTACATTCTAGTGAGTTTATGAGTGGCTTTGCCGATAATTATATTTACGATTACGATTTTTCATTCACCACCAAACAATCTTATGTTCATTACGAATTGTTTTTCCCTAACAATGACTTTATATTTACAAAAACGGGTAACTACATAATCACAGTCTACGATCCGGACAACAACAATAAGATATTATTTACAAAACGTTTTATGGTGTACGATCCCTCTTTACTTGTTGGAGCTAAAGTACAACAGGCAACCTTAGCCCAAGGTCGGTATACGGATCATGAAATTGATATTACGGTAAATTTCACTAATATAGACTATGTTAATCCTGTTAGAGACGTTCACTTGGCTATTTACCAAGGCCATCGATGGGACAACGCAATTACAGATTTAGTCCCTAGTTTTGTAGAGCGTAAAAAATTGGTTTACGATTTTGAAGAGGAATCTAGTTTTGAAGCTGGGAATGAGTACCGTTTTTTCGATACAAAAAGTGTTCGTTTTTACACTGAGCGTGTTCAAAAAATAATTTACGATTCTACTGATGTCGTTTTATTGTATCCAGATTATCCAAGAGGAAATGAAGCCTACAGTTTTTATGACGACATTGAAGGGTATTATGTGCCTAATATTTTAGAGAAAAACAATGCCAATATTGAAGCTGATTATGTTTGGGTAAATTTTTGCCTAAAGCAAAAACCTTTTGTCGACGCTGGATCTTTGTATTTATACGGTGGGCTTACCGATTGGCAATTTAATGACAATGCTGTACTTGATTATAATACGGATGTTGAATGTTATGAAACTTCCTTGTATTTGAAACAGGGGTATTACAACTACAGTTATTTATTTGTTCCGGAGGGTTCTCAGTTGCCAAGTTCTAGACAAATAGACGGAAATTATTTTCAAACAGGTCAGGATTATACCATCCTAGTTTACTTATACGATTATAATTTAGGATACGATCGTTTGTTAGGTCTGAAAAGAGTTTCAAGTAGAGGAATGTTTTAGTTCCTGTAATGCTTCGTTTTAGAGTATTGCTTTTCTTACCCGTACTAGCTTTGTAAGTAAATCTTCCAATTGAGCTAAGGGCAACATATTAGCTCCATCTGATTTAGCTTCAGCAGGATTTGGGTGTGTTTCTAGGAATATCCCGTCTGCGCCAGAAGCGATACCCGCTTTTGCAATGGTTTCTATTAACTGAGGTTTTCCTCCTGTAACCCCCGAGTTTTGATTTGGCGTTTGTAAGGAATGAGTTACGTCAAGTATAACAGGAAAACCTAGGTTTTGAACTGCCGGAATGGCTCGCATATCAACCACTAGATCTTGGTAACCAAACATTGTTCCTCTGTCTGTAATAGCTACATTAGGATTTCCAGAATCTAAAACTTTTTGAGCTGCAAATTGCATTGATTCTGCTGATAAAAATTGGCCTTTTTTTATGTTTATGGCTTTGCCAGTTTTTGCCGCCGCCACCAATAAGTCTGTTTGTCTGCAAAGAAAAGCCGGAATTTGAAGTACATCCACATATTGAGCTGCCAGTGCAGCTTCAGCTGCGGAATGAATATCTGTTACCGTAGGAATGTTAAAATGGGCTCCTACTTTTTGCAGTATTTTTAGGGCTTTAAGATCACCAATTCCAGTAAACGAATCTAACCTTGAGCGATTTGCTTTTCGATACGATCCTTTGAATATAAATGGAATTTCAAGTTTATCTGTAATTTGTTTAATTTTTTCAGCGATTTCGAAAGCCATTTCTTCACCTTCTATAGCACATGGACCTGCCAATAAGTAAAAGTTATTTGAATCTGTATTTTTTAATGTTGGTAGCGCCTTAAGCATAGTTTAAGATTTTAAAAAGTCAATAATTGTTTGCGCAAATTCTTTGTCTTTAAGAATTCTACGGTGCCCTAAATTTTTGGTGAGCACTAAAGTACTATTTTTCCAGTTCTTATGAATTTCTTGAGCAGCTTCAAAGGGCGTATCTTGATCATCTTTGCAATGAATGATTAAGCCCGGTAGACTTACCTTTTTAACCAAAGTACGCACGCTAAATTCTTCAAATTTGGCATTAAATTTAGTTTCGATTTGTTTTTTTATTCGTTTTTCAACCTTTGTTGATACATTAATTTGCGTGCAAAAAGAATTCAATACCCAGTCAATATTTGATGGAGATGCAATGCTAACACATTTTTTTATATGTAAACCCTGAGAAATAGCATGAATACAGGCAGAACCACCCATGGAGTGACCTACAATGTATTCTATATCCAGATGCCTTTTTTTAAGCTCAAAAATCAATTCGGAAAACTCTAAAAAGTGGGAGTGTCTTCCATTAGAATTTCCATGTGCTGGCGCGTCAAAACTGTATACTTTAAAACCGGCCTCTAAAAGCGGATTTGTTAAATGTGCTACTTGTGTTGCACGTCCAGACCAACCGTGAACAAGTAAAACACCCTTTTCTGCATTTCCCCATTCGTATACTTTTACTTTGTTTTTTTTGAAAGCAATGGTTTGGGTTTTTGCTGCTTTTAAGTAGCCAAGTTCCTTTTTAGGGACTCTAAATCGTATAGGCGTAAAAAACAATAGGTGTGCTAATTTAGAAGCTAGGTAAGGCGAAATAAATTCCAATAAACTAAAACTCTTTCGAATCCATGGCGGGGTTGTTACGGTTGGATTCTGATTAGGTTGTTTTTCCAATTTTGGTCATTTATTTATGCGTTTTAAAAATAAAACGATGCGTTATTTACAAATTGATAGTTGTCCATTATTTACAATAGCAATGGGCTTACCTGTAAATTCTCGGCCTATTAACGGACTATTTTTAGACTTAGATACAATGTTTTCTTCGTGATAAATCCATTTTATACTTGGATCAAATAAGGTCAAATCAGCTAAATTCCCTTCTTCTATTGCTGACGTTTTTAGGCCTAGTATAGACTTAGGTTTTGTGCTTAGTTTTTCAACAATCACAGCCAAATCCATTGCATCTTTAAGCGCAGTGTTAGCTGAGGAAAAGCAGGTTTCTAAATTAATCATTCCAAAGGCAGCCAAATTAAATTCACATTTTTTGTTTTCTATGTTTTGCGGATAATGATCTGAACATATCGCATCTATTGTACCGTCACTTATTCCTTGTTTTAAACCTTTTATATCGTTATCGGTTCGCAACGGTGGGTTTACTTTCAAATTACTATTGTAACTCTCTAATTCTGTATCGTTCAAAAGTAAATGGTAGGAGCTTACATCTGCAGTTACGTTTAGTCCTTTGGTTTTAGCTTCTCTTATAAGATCTACAGATTTAGCAGAACTAATGGTAGAAAAATGCAACTTTGCTTCTGTGTATTCACACAATTGTAAATCTCTGGCAATTTGAAGTTCTTCAGCAACAGAGGGGATTCCTTTTAATCCCAATTTTGTACTTGTAATTCCTTCATTCATTTGTCCTTTTTCTGCTGTTTTACTTTCAGATGAAAAAGACATAATCAATCCTTTAAAATTCTTGGCATACAAAAGCGCTATTTTCATCAAGTTAGCATTGTTTATAGAGCGTTTATCGTCACTAAAAGCTAGGGCACCATTTTGATGCATATCGAACATTTCTGTAAGTTGTTCCCCTTTTCTGTTAATGGTTAAGGCTCCCATAGGATGAAGGTCTACAATATGGTGTGCATTTTGATTTAATATGTAGCTCACATCAGACTTTGTTTGAATGCTAGGCTCGGTTGAGGGCATAAGAGCAACGTGCGTAAAACCGCCTTGGGCTGCTGCATTCATACCACTCGTTAAATCTTCTTTGTATTCCAGTCCTGGTTCTCCAAAGCGCGCGTTTAAATCTGTCCAACCTTGAGATAAATACAAATTTTCCGACTCAATTATTTTTGCGGCATCATCGTTTATATTCTCCTCTATATGGGTAATGGTTCCATTTTCAATAAGAATATCTTTTGTTTGTTTGTTGTGTTTAGATTCAGGATCTAAAATGGTTGCTTTTTTAATGAGAATTTTCATAAGAATATTTTAGTTCTCCCTATTTTTTTGAGCATTCTTGTTCCATTTCTTTAGCAGTAAACTCTCGAGCACAACACATAGCAATGCTATGAGTATAAATAATCGCCATAGTGGTTTACCGCTTCGATTTTCTTTAAGTGCTTTTTCAAGTTCAAGGCCTTCTTTATTCCATAGATTAAGATGTTCATATTTAGCGCTGTTCTTTTTTAACTCTTCTAGCTCCCAAGTGGCTAATTTGCTTTCCAGTCTATTAAAATTGAACGATACTGTTGAATTTTGATCGCCATTATCTAGCGTGTAGAATCCTGCTTCTTTTAGTGTGTTTTGAATATTTATTTGAATTTTATGATCGAATGTTCTAACCTCGGGAAGTATCACAAAGTCCTCTTTTACAATACGCCAATTTTCAGAATTAGTCTCTTTTTTGAGACTAATGATTCGATCTCTTCCAATTGTATAATAAATCGTTTCAAGTTTTGCACTTTGCGTTGCTATGTTATATAATACAGGAACAAACAATGCATTTTTCTCAAATGTGTTAGCACTTGTATTTAAAGGTGAGGTTTGTAAATAAATAGAACCTCTTTCATTTTTGTAAGAATTTAAAAAGGGCTCATCTGTATTTAATCGAAGTACAGACTCTTCGGACTTAAGGTAGTTTTTTTCGATGCTAAAATAAGTGCTCACCTCTGGGTAAACAGTCGTAAATGATTGTTTTTCAAATACCTCATCAAAAACTCGGTGATTTTTATTCAATTGAGAAACCTGAACTTTCTTATTGTTTAGTTTGCTAAATTTAGGAATACTAAGAGCCTCTGCCAATACTCTAAAAGAGCTTAGGTTTAGGTTTTTGGATGGGTAAATAAGTAAACTCCCACCTGCAATGGTGTATGCTCTTAAAGCATTAATAAATCCGGATGTGGGTGCTACTACGTCTTCCAAAATGATCAGATTGTAGTTGTCTAAGCTGGCATAATCCAGCGTACCAATGGCCGATTGATTGAAATTGAAAATAGAGTCACTAAACAATCTTTTTAATGAGTAGTTGCTTTCTTCTTCAAACACACTCAGTACTTGTGTACGCTCTTGCACTTCATAATTAAAATACAAACGATTGTCAAATACAATGGTAGCATCACTTATTTCTATGTATCCATTCTGTTTACCTAGGGTATTGTTGTTGTAACTAAGTTTGGCAGTTGTGCTGGAGTTCGCTTCAATTTTTAGCGTACTCAATGCCTTTTGTTTTCCGTTAATAAATACTTTAGCGCTTAGCTTTTCTATCGTCTCATCAGAGTTGTTGGATACTTTAAAAATCAACCATTCTTGTTGTCCAATGGTATGATTTGGAGTTTCTAAGAAGCAGGTGTCTACAGAAAGGTTCGTTTGAGGGTAAGAGCTTATGGGCAATAGGTGAGTGGTGAGCTCTTTACTATGTTCGTAAAAATTTTCTGGACAAGACGTTTTTTGATAATCACTAATCAAGTACAATTCAGCTTCACTATTTTTTTCATTTTGAATTAAAGACTGAAAACGGTCTATAACCAAATGAAGTTTTAATACCGCGGGTACAATTTGTGTATTGTCTATTGCTTGTAAACAATCGTTGTAATCTAAAATCTTTTGATGCTTTCCTTGCAAATCGTTGCTTATAAAAACAAACTCATCTTTAGATTTGTGTGCATCTAAAACAGATCTAGCATTGTTTTTAGCTTGTTCTATAAGCTGGCCTTTGTCATTATTGGCACTCATGCTAAAAGAGTTGTCTATATAAACACCTATTATTTTCTTTTCGTTACTAAGTGCTTCTTCTTTAGAAATGTAAGGCTCACAAAAAGCCAGTATAATGGCAGAAAGCAATAGCAACCTTACCAGTAAAAGCAACAGTTTTTGAAGTTTGTTAATGTTGCTTTTCTTTTGTTGCAACTGTCTTAAAAATGAGACATTACTAAAGTAAACGGTCTTATGCCTTTGTAAGGAAAATAAGTGAATAAGAATAGGGATGGCAAGTGCCAGAAATGCGTAAAGGAAGTATGGTTCCAGTAATTTCATTAAAGAGCAAAGTTAAAGTTTTTATAGTATTCTGAAAGTTGAAATGCTAAAAGTTCTCATAAACACCTAATCCAAATAAAGCAAAATCATATTTGGCAGGATCTTCTTTACAAAAATAGCGCAAGTGTGTGTCGAGTTCTTTTACTGTTTTCCAATCATTTGCTTTACGTGTTATGAGGCCTAATTTGCGTCCCACATTTGCCGTGTGTACATCTAAGGGGCAGGATAATTGACTGGAATTGAGCGTTTTCCATAGACCAAAATCTACGCCTTCTTTGTTTGTTCTTACCATCCATCTTAAAAACATGACCAGTCTTTTTGAGGCCGATCCTTTTAACGGATCTGAGATGTGTTTTTCTGTTCTTTTCAGATGATCGATGCTGAAAAATATTTTTTTAAAATTAGAAATTCCGGCACTCATGTCTTCTTTTTGGGTGTAAAAACAGGCTTCCAGACCCTTATGGTTTTGATAAATGTTTTTTAAGGCGAGTAAAAAGGTGTTAAAATCAACTCCCTGAAAAGTTCTGTGACAAAAATCAAGACTTTTTTGAAGTTCTTTATGTTTGGCATTTAAAATAAAGTCATGCGGACTGTTGTCCATAATATCTAGCATCTTTCGCGCATTCTTCATGATCATGGGTCTTCTTCCCCAAGCAATGGTAGCGGTTAAAAAAGCAGCTATTTCTACATCTTCTTTTTTACTAAATTGGTGCGGAATGCTTATGGGATCTTCGTTTATAAAATCAGCATTTAAATACAGTTTGACTTTTGCGTCTAGAAAATCTTTGATCTCATTTGAGTTCATGAATGGATTCATTTTTTGGATGAATTTTAGTCCCTGCAATTTACAACAATCAATGATTAGAAAGAACTTATTCACATCGTATTATTCTTGTCATTTATTTTATATTTTCGAGTTCCTCAATTTACTATTTATGAAACTTTGTATTGCCGAAAAACCTAGTGTCGCAAGAGAGATTGCCGAGGTGATAGGTGCAAAAGAAAAGAAAATAGGGTATTACGAAGGCAATGGCTACCAAGTTACATGGACCTTTGGGCATTTTTGTACCCTAAAAGAACCTCATGAATACAATCCTTCTTGGAAACCTTGGAATTTAAGTTACCTGCCCATTTTACCACCTGCTTATGAAATTAAATTAATTGACAACAAGGGGGTTAAGGAGCAGTTTAGGATTATAAAGTACTTAGTTGACTCATGCAGTAAGGTAATCAATTGTGGGGATGCTGGTCAAGAAGGAGAATTGATACAACGCTGGGTTCTTGAACATGCCGGCAATACCAAACCTATTGATCGTCTTTGGATTTCGTCGCTTACCAATGAGGCGATTCGAGAAGGTTTTTCTAAACTTCAAGAGGGTAGTAAGTTTGATAGATTGTACCATGCAGGAAAATCTAGAGCTATTGGTGATTGGGTTTTGGGTTTTAATGCTACACGATTGTACACCCTTCGTTACGGCAATGGTAAACAAGTATTGTCTATTGGGCGTGTGCAAACGCCAACCCTAGCCATGATTGTAAACAGACAGAAAGAGATTGAAGATTTTAAACCCAGTCCTTATTGGATGTTGCAAACAAACTATAAGAATACTGTTTTTAATGCGGAGGCCGGTAAGTTTATACAAGTAGCTAAAGCCAAGCAACAATTAGACTTAATGTCTGGGTCTGATTTTGAGGTCGTATCCAACCAAACAAAAGAAGGAAAAGAGAGTCCTTTACGTTTGTTTGATTTAACGTCTTTACAAGTGACCTGTAACAGTCGGTTTAATCTTTCTGCAGAAGACACGCTAAAAGTAATACAGAGCTTATACGAGAAAAAGTTATGCTCTTACCCTAGAGTAGACACTACTTTTTTACCCAACGATGTTTATCCTAAGATCGAAGGTATTTTAAGAGGTTTAAAAGTGTACGCTGCTATTACAAGTCCTTTGTTAGGAAAGCCTATTCGAAAGTCTAAAAAAGTATTTAACGATAAAAAAGTAACCGATCACCATGCAATTATTCCAACCGGTCAAAATCCAAGTTCCGGTTTGTCGTACAACGAAAAAATGGTGTTTGATTTAATTAGCAAACGCTTTATAGCTGCTTTTTATCCTGATTGTATTGTTTCGAATACCACGGTTAGGGGGCAGGCCAATACAGTTACTTTTAAAGCCAATGGAAAACAAATTTTAGATTTTGGCTGGCGTAATGTGTATGGTAAAGATGCTACATCAGCTTCTGAAGAAGCCAACATGCCCGATTTTAAAGTAGGCGAAAAGGGAGCTCACGAGCCTGTATTAGACGAAAAATTAACCAAAGCACCTGCTTGGTTAACAGAAGGGACTTTGTTACGTGCAATGGAAACAGCGGGAAAACACGTAGAAGACGAGGAAGCTAGAGATTTGATGAAGGAAAATGGAATTGGTCGACCCTCAACACGAGCTGCGGTAATAGAAACCTTGTTTAGACGCAAGTACATTGTAAAACAGAAAAAGAAATTGGTGGCTACTCCTATGGGAGTTCAGCTTATAGACACCATTCAAAACGAATTGCTTAAATCGCCCAAACTTACCGGCCAGTGGGAAAAAAAGTTAAGAGATATTGCGCAAGGAACTTATGATTATAAGGTGTTTTTAAAAGAAATGGAATCTTTAGTGGCTACGGTAGTAAAAGATGTTAAAAACCGTCAGTCGGTTCATCGTTTTAGTTTAGCTGATGTTAAGGTAAAAAAGAAAGTAGCTCAGATTTTGTGTCCAAAATGCCAGAAGGGAAGTCTATTAAAAGGGAACAATGCTTTTGGTTGTAGCGATTATAAAAACGGCTGCCATTTGGTATTTCCTTTTGCACAATTCGGTAAAAAATTAACTGAAAATCAATTGAACCAGCTCATCACTAAAAAGAAAACAAACTACAGCAAAGGTTTTGTAAACGAAGCTAACAAAGTAGAAGCAAGGCTTGTTTTAACAGATGATTTTAGTGTCGTGTTAGAGCTAAAGGAGCAAGCCTCTTTACTGTGCCCAAATTGTAAAACCGGAACCATACTTAAAGGTAAAACAGCTTTTGGCTGTAGCCGATATCAACAAGGCTGCAAAACCTTAGTTCCTTTTGAATACGCAGGTAAAAAACTAAGCGAAGCGCAGTGCATGCAATTGCTGGGTAAAGGAGAAACTGCTGTCCTTAAAGGCTTTGTTCAAAACGGTATAAAAATAGACGCCAAACTAAAGTTTGATGCACAATTTAATATTTGCTTGGTTTAGACTATTTAAGGCTGTTAGGCTAAAGTTTTTTTGTTACAATCGTTTAAAATTGCAGCTTTAGTATTCTTGTTTTGTAGCCATTTTCCCCAGTTAAAATAATCGTTTTATTTTTCAGGTTTTCAATTCCGTCTATCACTTTGTAGTAAACTTCAGATTCTTTAGCGTCAATTATCTTTTGATAGTCTACAGTACCCTCCCTATCAATTTTAACCCTATATAAGTTAGAATTTAGTGGGATTGTTTGTTTAAATTCTAACCTGTCCCCACTTATTTTTTTCATTTTATCAGCGCAATTAATTATAATGTAAGCATTTTCGCCAACGGTAATTGCTGAATAGGATGAGTTTATTGACCTTTTTTGACTTTTATTAATGTTTCTGGCCCATTTTAAATCTCCTTCTTTATTCATTCTAAGGCATAGTATGTCATCATAATTTAAATACGTATGTGAAGAACCATTACCATTTAGTATTGTTTTGGTGTAAAATTCTTCAGCATAAACAATTAGATCTCCATTTTCCATTACATGAATATTATTGAGGGTTATATTATCCAACCCATTTTTTACGGCTCTTTTTTTTAGCATTTTTTTGTTTCCGAATTTATCGGTTAAAAATTGCTCTGAAAAAGGATTGTATTTTTCAATCTCTATTTGTAATGTTTTTTCGTTTATATTAAATAAGCAAACACCAGAAGTTGTAAAGTCTTTTTTACCATACAATCCTGAGCAAGCTAAGTGGTTTTTATACTTTACCAATTCCAAAGAAGAAATGTAATTATTAGAGCTCTTAAATCGGTTATTGGATTGTCCATTTGCATCTACTTTATACAATTCGAAGTGAAAATTTACCGATCCTTTTTTCTTTGATTTACTTGAGTTCTTTTCAAAATACTTACCTAAAAAATAGACCGTTCCATCCTCATCATCTACCGCAATACTATTGTATGTAAATAATTTATCCTTTGTGTTTATCTGAATTAATTGCTCGTAAACTTTTTCGAAATTTGACTTAAACACAAACACTAAATGAGATTCCTTTTTTTTATTTTTTACATCAAAATTTATAACAAAATAGTTTTCGTTTTCAGACAAAACAACTTCCCCTTCATAATTTTTATCTTTTTGTGAATAATCACTTATTGGTATACCATAAAAAGCAAAGTTGTAATATTTTTTTTGTTTTTTCTTAGAGATATTTAAGAGGTTTTTTTTACTGAATTCCAAATTTTTTAAATCTGCTGATACGGCATTAAATAATATGTTGCCAGATTTTTTTTCGAGCTCGTATTCAATTAAATGGATCTGATTGTTTTTTATAAATGCATTTTTAATTAAATTATCTTCCACTTTATACGTTGCTTCCTTTACAAGGCTTAAGTCCTCATTAAAGTACTGAATGTAATAAAATTTTATTTTTTTTGTTAATGGGTTGTTGTGTGCTCTTATGGTAACAAGCCCTCCATTTTCAGGTTCTAAGGAAAAAAGTAAGGAACTGTTTTTTTTAGTATCTTTAAAGATATCTCCTTTTTGAACTTTTACTTCTTGTGCTTTTGTATAGTAGCCTATTAAAACAATTAAAACAAGTGCTATTTTTTTCATAAATAAATTATTACAATTTCTTAATTATTCAATTTTAAATTAATTTTTGTGTGTATTAGTAAACTTTGCTTAACCTTAGCTCAACGATATTTTATACTATTTCATTATTAAAATTGCAATCACAATTCATTTTTGTTAGACATTACTGAAGTTTTTCAAGAGCTAAATTGTAGTTTGGTTCTTCGGTAATTTCATTTATTTGCTCAGTGAAAGCAATCTCTCCTTTTGCGTTAATTACCACGATACACCTTGAGTGTAAACCTTCTAAAGGTCCATCTATTATATTTAAACCATAATCGATTCCAAATTGTCCGGTTTTAAAGTCAGACAACATGTGCACATTTTTAATTCCTTCGGCTCCACAAAATCTATTTTGTGCAAATGGTAAATCTTTAGAAACACAAAGTACAAGGGTGTTTTTAAGGTCTGCTGCAAATTGATTAAAGTTTCTTACGGATACTGCGCAGGTTTCAGTGTCAATACTTGGGAATATATTTAACACTATTTTTTTCCCTTTATAATCCTGCAATGTTTTGGTTGATAAATCCGTTGCTATTAGTTTAAAATCTTTTGCTAGGCTGCCAATATTTGGCAGTTTGCCACTTGTATTTATTGGGTTTCCTTTTACTGTAATTTTAGTCATTTTAGTATATTTTTAAACATTATTTGTCCTCTTTTTCGGAGAAATTTTTCTTTAATGGAGCCCAATATTTTTTTAGAAATTTATTGATTGCTCTTTTGTCATCAAACCAATACCCATGCTGGTAATTGTAGTTCGGATAAACGTTATCTGAGCCTATATAACACAAACTACTGTCAATCATCACAAGTTTTGCATGATTGCCATAAAAAGTTAAATTTTCTTTGGGTCTTCTGTAATTTAAAATAGAATTGATAAAGGTGTTTAACTCTATTTGGATAGGCCAAGCAGGAAGTTTTTTTATACTGATTAAACTTTTAATTTGCTCTGCTAATAAAATCTTAAACTCACTCGCACGTAAATCATCAGACCAACCTTTTTTGTAGTAAGAGCATAGAATTTCTAAACTTTGTTTTTCTTTCAATGTTGGGTCTACAGCTGCAACATTATAAATAAAATAGGCTAGAGAATTTAGTACTTCATAAGGAACAAATAATCCATTCCAATCTATATGGAAGTATTTTTTTAAAGTATCTATTAGGGGGGCAATTTGAGATCCAGCAGAACCTTTAACATCTAAATCAAATGTTTGTGTTGAGAAAATAACATTAGAGTTAGCACTTTTAACGGCTTCTTTTCTTAGGATTCGACTAGCAGACCATGCAGGATTGATTTTATATTTACTCATAATCATTAAAAAACGAGGATTATCTTCATCCCACAATTCAACCAGTTCAGCAAATTCATCAACACTGTCGTGAACTTTTAAGTATTCTTTACTTAGGTTGAAAAAAAGGTCTTTTATAATCCAAATTATATGAGATGGTAAGCTGTCTTTTGCATTAATGTTTATCACATTTGACACCGATAAAACATCAGAATTACCTGTTTTAATTACTGTACTGTCTTTGTAAATGGGTGCTTTTATCAAATTAGTTAATCCTTCTCTTCCATCTATAATTCTACCTTGTACTGCATTCGAAACTTGATCATTTTCGGGAATGTTCTCTAAGTATTTCCAAATTTGATTTAAAAATCGATGTGTATCTCCGGCTGCCGGACCTGTTAAATTAACTCCCATATTCAGAACGGTTAAATTATCGGATGGTTGTGTGTTCGTAGTTTGCCAGAAATTTCCACCACCTGTCATAGCAGCATAGCCATTAAATGCAAAAATTTTAGAATGGTTCCAAGCTGTAGGTTTTACTCCTGATGTTGAAAAATAAGTTGCTATTTTATCTTTTTCAAATTCTACTAAATCCCTAACTTGTAAAAGAATTGTTTTTAAATGCGCACCTTTTAGTTGCTGCTGAGCCAAGTCCAATAAATCTAATAGTAGGCCTACAATACTACTTTTGTTTTTATCTTTTTTTAACGGAATAAAGGTAGATGGTGCCACATTAGCCAAATAAATTAGGGCTTTAGGATTTTTTACATTTTCATATAAATATGTTGTAAAATAGGAAATAGATTTTGCAGGTAATCTAATAGGTATTCCAAAAGTCATTCGAACAATTGGTGTTACGCTACTAGGTAGGTTATTTATATAATCAACGATTTTTTCTTCTATACTCGGATTTAAACTTTCAGTATTCATTGCATTTCCTGCAAAATAGGCTAAAGTGCTCAAGTCAATAAAACACTTACCGGACGCATTCGTGGTTGCTTTTTTAACACATTCTTTAATTCCTAAAGCAAATTCAGATATCTTTGAATACTTAGGGTATAACTCCCAATCATCATCGAATGGGGTAGTTATAAATCCCTTAGCGGAGAGTTTATTATTGCTTGTAAAAGAATAGGCAACTTTATCCATTTGTTTGTTAAAATCCAAAGACCTAATTTTTTTATACAGAGTCGCTAAGGATTTACATGTATTTATATTATTCGTGTTCTTCATTTGAATTTTATTAAGAGTAAATTGTTTAATTAATAGGTATTGTTTAAAACTGAAATCAAACGGTTGAGGGGTGAAACTCTTATTTCAAATTGTGGTATTTTTTTAATAAGGATCTAAGTATTATGTAGGTATTTAAACTCATTATACCGTCTACTTTTTCTGGTGAAAAATGCCGCTGAAATGCATTTGTGGCTGAAATGTATTCTTTAGCTTCATCAGTCGTGTTAAGATGAATACAATAACCATAAGCTATTAACCCTTCCTTTATTTTTGATGAACTGGGTAATTTTTTTAACAAACGGGTATAGTAATTCACATCATCTTCGTCATACCAAGCACCAATTCCGTTGTCAAAAAGTCTCTTCCATGGAAAATAAGTTCCTGGATCTATTTTCCGACCCGGCGCAATATCCGAATGTCCTATAATGTTTGAAGATTTAACTTTAAACTGCTTCATCAAATTCTGCACAAGAAAAATAACGGCATCAATTTGCTGCTTTGGATAAGGATTTTTATTGCCATCAGCATTTACAATTTCAATCCCTATTGATGAACTGTTTAAATCTGTATCTCCTCTCCAATAACTGACTCCAGCATGCCAGCTTCTGTATTTTTCATCTACAAGTTGGTAGATAAAATCGGGGTGCTTTTGGGTTGGACAATTGTTGATTAAAAAGTGGGCACTTACTTGTCTGCCAGTATTTCCTAAAAGTGTGGTTAATGAAGATTCAAAATCTTCAACCGTATAATGAAGTATTATTTGTCTTACCCTACTATTGTAATTTACAGACTTGTAGTTGTTGTTTATTTTAAATGTTGCGTTTTCCCTTGCAGTTTCTGTTTTCATAATACCTTTAATTTCTAATTACTAAATGATTACAAATTATCGGAGGGAAATCTTACAGTTTTACAAATATGAATTGTAAATCTATTTTAATAAATATTCATACACAATAGGTAATAGTACTCATATTTAGTACGCAGCAATTGCGCTATCTCATTTATTGGTGGTTTAGTTTCTGCTAGCTATTATACTATTGTTCTTCATTTTTATAAACTTAGCATAGGCAAGCTCTACTTGTCTTTGGTAATGGTGAACATTATTTTTTCTTCTTTCTTTAATTCATATTTAAATTGGTACGATTGTTTTTTAGCTGTAATTTCTATGATAGCTGTATTTGGGGGGTATTTTCCTGTATTTTCTGCTGTAAGAACAAATGTGTTTTCTCCCTTATTTAAGGTATAACTAATTTTTTCTTTTTTAGTTTTAATTTCATAATTGTCTAGCAAACTTGTCGTGTTTGCATGCAGAGAAATACTATCGCCATCTTCAACTCCTGCATCCCAAATACTAAATTTAACTTCTTTATTTATTGTTCTTATTGTATAATTATCATCTTTTGATAAGACTTTAATGATTGGATCTTTGCTGGCTTTAGCAATTTTTTTTTCAATAAATTTTAGTTTCTTTTTCAAATGATTTAATTCATTCATTTCAAGGGTTCCTTCAGCACATAAATGCCCCTCTGAGTCATGTCCAACAAAGGTGCCGCTTAATTTATTTTTACTTTTCAATAAGGTCATTTCCAGTAAACAATAAGTATTAGAGTCCTCTACCAAGCTATCATTTACGGCATTAATCTCCTTAATTAAATACGTTTTAGAATCAGGATCAAACTGCCCTCTTAAATCAGATTTAGATTCAATAGTTGTTTTTTGGTTCATAACAGAGAATCCAGAAACAGAATCCTCATTGTGAACTAATTTTAAGCTTAGGTCCATAATAACAGTATCCATATAAACAACACCAATATAATTGGTAGTTTGACCTACAACGCTAATTGACACCATACTTAGAACAAAAATATAGAGCTTGGCTACAGGTATTAAAGAAACACAATTAGAAGTGATACATTTAGGGGCTCTAAAATAATTGTATAATAGATCTAGCATATATGAATTTATCTGTTGTCTCAAATTAAACGAAATCTAATGGAATTTAGAGGTTTACGGAGCACTATTTAATTTATTTTAATGTAGTGAACGATTGATGCAATTAATGCAACAATTTTATTGTGTGTAGTATTTGTTTTAAACCAGGTCTTCATAGGTTCGATTTCGTTAATTTACACATACTATGGCTCTTGAGTTTTATAATACCACAGTAAGAACGAGCACAATTATGGTAGGACTAACCTACGAATGAATACTGAATTAAAAATAGCGGTAGTCTTATTTACAAGTAAAAAATTGAAGTTTAAACTAAATACCCTATGTTTGGGTATACTTTAAAGAAATAGTTGTGAAACGGCACAATTCTAACTTAAAATGAATCCCCTTATGCAGCTAATCTTTCCATTTTATCAAAGTCCCTCTTAATTCAGCTTATGAAACAACGTATACGCACCGTACTTTTTTTATTTTGTATAAATTCAATTGCATACGCTTCCTTTCCTATTAAAGATGGGCGTCTTTTAAATAAAGCAAGTACAAAAAGTCTTCAAATGGCTAAAGTCTCAGATCCAGAACCGGATCTACTCACTTGGGTTTTTGCTGGGCTTTTAATAACGGCTATGGCAGTGGGTTTGTATTTTATATTTAAAGCATGGTTAAATGCTTATAGAGACGGCGTTACATGGGTTAGAATATTGACCTATTTATCAGCTGTATTGTTATTATTATTACTCTTAGGTGCAGCTTTTTTAGTTGGTATAGGATATGGTTATGGAAATTAGCCTTGTTTTATCCCTAACAGATTGCTTAGCTAGTATAGATTAATAAGTTCATTTCTTTTTTTTACATCAAGAGCCCATTTGTTCCTCTATTATACTTCTGTAAAATCCTTTTGAAATCCATTTTAGGGCGAGGTTTTGTGTGCCAATAAAATAGGAAATGATTAGCCAATGCAGTAGGTGAGGAGGTACTCAATTTACAATAGTAAAGAATGGCTTACTTAGTTACCCGTTAACTTGCGTATGTAAGAACTAGAGGGAGCTCATACAACCGAGCTCAAAACAACAGTTTTGGCGTTTTTTTAAGGTATTCCTCATATTCTTTTAAATGTCCCCATTTTTTTTGACCGTTTTTCTCAAGAATGTTAATGCCACTTACGTGAACCAGCAGTAAATAAGTAAACAGTGGCGAAATTAAAGTGAAGTATTGGGTTCCTTGTAAAGATGAAAAGGAACTGATGGCAATTCCGGTCCATAAAATAATTTCTCCCAAGTAATTCGGATGCCTTGAGTAAGACCACAAGCCAGAATTAATAAAACGATGTTCATTTTTTGGGTCTGCTCTAAATCGTGTTTTTTGAACATCTGCTGTAATTTCCAGACCAAATCCCAAAATGAAAATCACAACACCCAAGTAAAACAAACCGTTTACAACAACTCCGGTTTTGGAGGCGATGGCTGTTAAAGCACACAAAGAACATAAGGACACCCACATGCCTTGTAGCGTCCAGGTCATGAAGAATTTTACGGGTGAGGTTTTCAGTTCTTTAAAGCGTTTGTCTTCTCCTTTCTTTAGCACTCTGTAGAATAGGAAACAACCGAGTCTAAGCGTCCAAAGCACCATTAAACTCGATAAAATAAGATTCCCCCAATTGAGGCCATGGCTCAGGTAGCTATTGCTAAAAACATACGTTGCAGCCGTTAAATAAGTGAGGCTTCCGCCAAGATCGTAAAACGTTTCAGTTTGAAATACATAGGCTGGAATGAATAGGATCCATTGGATAAAAAATACAATTAAAACGACATTTGTGAGCAGCGCTATTTGGCTTGCTGAGGCCAACAGCAATGAAAGGCAGAATGCAACAAGAGAAGCAAAGAGGGGAGTTAGATTTTCTTTCATAATTGGGGCTTGAATTTAATGCCAAATTTCAAGTCTAATGTATAGAATTTCTCAAACTTAGGCTGCAATTCCCTCAATAAAGGTATTTACAAAGTCCATGAGCTTCGCTACAATTCGAGGAATGGATTTGTTGCGAACCAACAGGGATTCTTTTTTAAGCATTGCTCCTCGGACCTTGTCTCGTATGTCTGGCACATCTTTAACAAAAAGATACTCTTCCAGCAGCGCTTCTATTTTTTGTTGGTCTAATTCTTCCTCCTCACATAAATATTCAAAGGCTTTTAGTTTTTCTTTACCCCAATAGGTTTCAAAGGCCTGAGGAACATCTTCAGCATTTTCGATGCCCACAAGGTTCTCTTCAATAAACTTTTCTATAAGCGCTTTCTTGCTTCTTAGCGAAAGGTCGCCAGCAAGCATTTTAGATATATCGAGTTTCTTTTTCTCAAAGCTAGCTCCATGGCTGTCAACAAGGCTTCCAAGTAAGTTTAATATATAATCTACATTGATAATGTCGCGTTGCATAAGCTCTAGCTCAAAATCAACATCGTCTAGTGCCGTAGCTTTTTTCTTTGCATCTCCAGACTTCGACTTTTCATAGATGTCAAGGTACTTGCTCTTATAATCTTCAAACTCTTGTTCGCTAAGCTCTAAGTCATCAAAGCTAAAATCAGCAAAACAAGTCATGGCATTTTTAATTCGCATCAGCTCTCGGAAGGCTCTTACAAACATCAGCTCATCACTTTCTGAAATTAGCTCATCTACACTCGCAACACTCGGTGTAATTTCTTTTAGCTGGTCTAATACTTCATTAAAGTCCTCAACATATTCTTCAATAGGTTTGAGCAGAATATCTTCTTTGGCATTTTTATTAGAGAACAGGGCAATGGCCTCATCCGTTGCATTTTTTAGGTTTCGGAAGGAAACAATATTCCCATGAGATTTGTTCTTATCCAAAATTCTGTTTGTTCTGGAGAAAGCCTGAATCAGTCCGTGGTGTTTAAGGTTTTTATCTACATACAACGTGTTAAGTGGCTTGCTGTCGAAACCCGTAAGGAACATGTTTACCACTAAAAGAATATCAATCTCCTTGTTTTTTACACGCTTTGCAATGTCGATGTAATAGTTGTAAAAAGATTTGCTGTCTCGCGTAGAAAAGCTCGTTCCAAAAAGCGCATTGTAATCAGAAATACAAGCATCTAACTTTTCTCTGCGGTGAATTCCATAAATTTCTTGGGGTTCTTCGGCAGCGTCGTATTCCCAAGTCGTGGTTCCATCTGCCGCTGTATTTTCCTCATTGGCAGCATAAGAAAATATCGTTGCTATTTTAAGATTGTGGTCTTTGGCTTTAAAAAGCTCATAGTATTTGGTTAAAGTATCTACACTGCTCACAGCAAACATCCCCGTAAACATTTTGTTGTGGGTTTTTGTTTGGTGGTTATCTATAATGTAATCTACAATTTTCTCTAGCCTATCAGGGTTTTCAAAAAGCTCTTTTTTATCGATGTCTTCCACTTTAATATCGCGGAAGTTTAAACTACTGGTT
>Ga0206129_10002566_pt1 | contig 22335 bp, 19 predicted proteins | sample Helgoland_Spring_8_FD_148616 | JGI IMG/M metagenome (GOLD analysis project Ga0206129, IMG submission 148616) | Pelagic subsurface seawater microbial communities from Kabeltonne, Helgoland, North Sea - Helgoland_Spring_Bloom_20160502_2 | ecosystem: Environmental > Aquatic > Marine > Epipelagic ...
AAAGTACTTACTGATTGCAGCATTAGTTGAAATTTTATTTTTACCCTTAGCAACGGCTACTTGAACGTAAACTTCCTGGCTAATGTATTCGTTTAAATAATCTTTAATTTTATCCGATAACATTAGTAACTCCGACTGGATCAGCTTGGCCATCGTTTGGTATATAAACACCACCATAAAGATCTTCATCATTGATAACTGGATATAATTCTTTTATCTTTTTTTTATCAACAACTTCAACATTCACATCAAATAATTGAGCTGATGTTGCTTGCCTTAATAATTCTTGCAATCTTGCCTTTGAGCTTGCAACTGTTACAGAGCCATTTTGTTTTAAACCAGTTGATAAACCAGTTTTAATTTCAAGTTCTTTATATAAATTTAATGAATATTTTCTAAGTTTTGTAATAGTAGCTGTAGCACCTAACTGACCAACTAAACCTGCTGCATGCCAAGTAGTTCCAGAAGTTAGTTGATCTCTTTCAAGAAGAATAGTGTCTTTCCAACCATACTTTGCTAAATGATAAGCGACAGAACAACCGGCAACACCTCCTCCAATAATCACAACTTTTGCTGATGAAGGTAAATTTCTATTATTCATTTAATTTAATTATATATGTCTTTAAATTAAAAAAAATAAAAATATAGAGATTTAATAATTAAAAAATTTAATTAAAGATTAAATTGATTGAAACTTATTTAGAAAAAATTTTTCTAATTTCTTCAGACATGTCTTGTTTTTGAACATTATTTTTTTCTAAATTTTTATGATCAATAATAGACACCTTTGGTTTTGAAATTTCATTTTCAAAAACATTGGTTACAACATTTGTATTTTCTAATGCCTCATTAACAGAATTAATTTTTGCAATTAAATTGCTTCTTTGTAGTTCGTATTTTTCTATTTCACTTTTAACCATATCAAATTTTTTCTTGGTCTCTAACAACTCTCCACCAATTCTTAAATTTTCTTCTTGATAAAATTTTACTTTTTCATCCTCTTTATTTACGTTATTTAAATTTAAAACACTTGGTAATACTGTATTTGATTGAATATTATTTGTAAGCTTTTCAATACTCTTATGTAGTAAATCTAGATCTTCTCTTATTAGCTTATTACTGTTTAAATTTTCATTTATTATAATTTCTTGGTGTTCTATTTTCTTTTCTAGTTGATCAAACTTTATTTTAATCAGATTTAATTTCTCAGTAATATTTTTTAGTGAATTCCAAAAATTTAAAATAGTTCTTTTAAAAACAAATAAACTTGAACTTAAAATTTTTTTAATCATTTTGTTGTTATTTAAATCATTAACTCTATGATTAATTTTTAAAACTAGCTTATCAAGAAATATATCAAAACTATTTGGTTCAAAAACCATATAGTCACTTTTTAAGGTCATTTTACCCTTAAATTCATCTATTTTTTTTTTTAGATCTTCAGAATTACTCATGGTTTCAACCTATGGTTTAAATTAAATAATTCAATAATTTATGAGAGAATTTAGTTATTTCAAAAAATTTAAATACTATATCTGGTATTTATTAGGACTTAGTAAATCGGTTATTATTTATTCCTTTAGTATTAATCTGTTCATCTATCCATGTATACGTTTTAGTCAATCCTTCTTTTAAACTCATTTGATAACTCCAATTTAATACTTTTTTCACCAAATCATTATTGCTAGATCTGCCTCTGACACCTTTAGGTTTTTCAAGCTGATAATTTTTTTTAAATTTGGAACCACCAGATATTTCTTCAATGATACCAATCATCTGATTGATAGAAACTTGTTCATCACTTCCAATATTTACTGGTTCAGAATAATCAGATACGAATAATCTCAAAGTTCCTTCGACACACTCATCCACATATAAAAAAGTTCTTGTTTGTTCACCGTCTCCCCAAACATCTATGATATCTTTATTATTCTTCTTAGCTTCTATAACTTTTCTACAAAGTGCGGCTGGAGCCTTTTCTCTTCCACCATCATACGTTCCATAAGGACCATAAATATTATGATATCTTGCTATTCTAACTTCTAAGCCATAATCTTCTTGAAAATGTCTACACATTCTTTCACTAAATAATTTCTCCCAACCATATCCATCTTCTGGATTTGCGGGATAAGCATCCTCTTCTTTTAAACCTTCAATAAAAACATCTTGTTGTTTATCTTTATTATAAGCACAAGCACTAGATGAAAAAAAATATCTTTGAACTTTATTTTCCTTACATGCAATAAGTAAATTTGTATTTATTAAAACTGATTGCATACATTCAGCTTTATTATTTTCAATAAAGCCCATACCACCCATATTACAAGCCATGTTAAAAACATAATCTACACCTTGGGTCACTTTCCTACAGTTTGAAATATCTTTCATGTCTGTTGCGTAGTGATTTTCAGCATTATCAAAATCTTGAAACCAATATTCTTTTGGTTTTATATCGCTCGCAACAACATCATTTCCATTGTTAAGAATTTTACTTACTAGATGACCACCAATAAAACCACCAGCACCTACAATTAAAACTTTTTTATTTTTGTCCATAGTTAATTTTTAATTTAAATTTAATATATTGAATAGAAAAAAAATATATAAATAAAGTATTTGTTATGAAATACCTCATGAAAAGTCTTCTTGGTTCAGAAATTAGTCTAAATAGCCAAGCAAGACCTAAGTTTTCCATAAATTTTGGAGCCAGATTCTTATCACCAGATATAAAATCTACAGCAGCACCTATTCCAATAGAAAGACAATTTATTTTTTTATAATTGTCATACATCCAAATTTCTTGTTTAGGAGCACCAAGTGCTACAAATAATATATCAATATTCGATTTATTAATTTTTGTTTGAATATCTTTTATTTCATTCAAAGTTAAATTTCTAAAAGGAGGTGAGAATAAATAAGTGAATTTAATTTTTTTATATTTTTTTTTAAGATTTTTAACAAATTTATTCAAAACATCATTTGTACTTCCATAAATACCGATATTATAATTATAATGATTTGCTATTTTACAGATCTCATCTGTAACTAAATAACCAGGTAAATGACTCACATTTTTATTACCGAGCAGTTTTAATGCCCAATAAATTGGTTTACCGTCAGCAGTTGCAATTACAGCGTTATCATGAGCAAGTCTAAATTGTTTGTTAAAAATACTTTCAACAGATCCATGAACTGCAGAGATGCATATATATCTTTTTTTTTTAACTTTTAAAATATTTTTTATTTCATTAACTAACATTTCAAGTGTCAAGATTGAAATTTTAAAATTCAGAATTTTAATTTTTTTAATTTTCATAATTAGATTTAAGAGAATTTATTAATTTTTTTGAAAAAAAATTTGATAAAGAATATATAATACCCTTAATAAAATGATCATTCAAACCATAAGAGTTTATTAATTTTTTATCAATATACAGAAATTTATTTTTCTTTAATAAACTTTTGTTGAATAATACATGCTCACAAGATTTTCCATTATTAGAAGAATATTTTTTTTTTAAAATATATTTTAATTTATAAAAAGCCATTCCTCCAAAAGCAGATTCAACTTTAATAAATCTTTTTTTGAATTCACGGATTATAAAAAAATTTTTAAATACATTAATAAAATATGATTTTCTTGGACTTAAAAATTTTAAATTAGATATCATTTTTTCAAAACAATCAAACTCTAAAAATTTTTTTATCCTAAGTGCATATAAATCATAATAAATTAAACTTTGATTAGGAAAAAAACCAATCCAATTCTTTGGTAAAAACTTAATTGTATTTGAAAGATCGATCATATTTAATTTGTTATTAACCTTATCTGCATCGACAACAATTACGTAATCAAATTTTTTCAGGTTTTTTTCATTTGATATTATTTTTAAATAAATATTTCTGCAGAATGAAATCTTTTTTGTTCTTTTCCAATTTTTGTTTGTTTTAACTTTAATTATTCTACCTTTTAAATTGTTAATTTTTATTTTAGCTAATTGATAAGATTTATCTAAAGAATCAGATTCGACTATTATAACGTAGTAATCTAAAAAAAAACTTGAAATTTTTCTTATTAAATTAAAAAGATTATTTAGGTTTCTAGATTCATTTTTAATTACAGAACAAATTATAATTTTTTTTTTTATCATTAAAAATATAAATATATTTAATATTTAAATTTTATCTATAAGTTAGATATTAACTTTTCATATTAATCTTGATAATAAAATCTATACTGTCATAATATCAATATAATTAAAAGTTAACTGTTAATTTATATAAACATATTTAAATAATAATGACTATAAATAAATTTTTAATTAATGTGCTCAAACAATTCAATGGAACGTACTTAGAAACAGGTTTATCAGAAGGAGATTCTTTAGCTAAAGCCAAAGAATTAAATTTTAAAAAATTAATATCAATCGAAATCAATCAAAAATATGTTGATAAGTGCAGGATTAGATTTTCTAATGATATTAAAGTTGGAAAGATTGAATTAGTGAATCAAAATTCAGCTTCAGCATTAGATTTAATTCTTAAAAAAAATAATGATATAGATGTAGTTTTTTTAGATGCACATTTTCACGGGGAAGGTCAAGAATACGCACCTTTAGATCAAGAAATAGAAATTCTAAGAAAGAATAATTATAAAAAGTTAGTCATTATTGATGATTTTTTCCATATAAAAAAAAAAATGGCTCATGAATGGACTAAATTTCATAACCATCAAACCATCAAGCAAAAAATATTAAAAAATTTTGGTAAAGTTTCTGAACTACCCTATTCCTTTAAAGGAAGATATAACTCATATTTAATATCAATGGAATTTTCAAAAGCTAGGATACTAATTGAAAAAATTAAAGCAATTATTCTAAGTTCTCCTAAAAACTTAATAAAAATTTTTATGGGAAAGAAGTTAAATTAACTATTTAAGATTTTCAAATATTCCTGATAGCTCTTCACTATTTCTCTCTATGTTTATTGAAATTGAGGAAGGATATGGATTGGTTCTTGCAAAGTCATTTACTAAAATTCTTCTAGCATGTTTAAGTCCAGTAATAATTTCTCTATATTCAATTTTATATTTATTCAAAAGAATTTTTATCTTATTTATTTCATTTTTAGGTCTTGATGTTGTTATAATTAATTCTACAAAGTTTTTTTGTTGAATATTTTTTAATGCAGTCAAATTTTTTTCTAATGGAATTATTTTTTGACTATCTCTAAAAATACTTGATCCATTTTTAACAAGACAGCCATCAAAATCGCAAAAAATAGTTAAAGATTTCTTTTGCCAATTTCTATATTCATCTACTGTACCCCAACTAACATAATCAGTTCCCTCAAGATATTTAAAGTTTTCACCATTTAATATCATATTTAAAATTATATGCGAAATATAAACATTCTTTGATTTTTTTAGAAGTAAATTTGCATTCTTTATAAATTCCATAGGTGATCTAAAACCATATGCTCCACAACAAAAAAAATCACTTATAATTTTTTTTTCAACTATATTTGTGATTAGGTCATATTCATCTTTTTCTAAATAAGATTTACTTTTTGCATCAATCAATTCTAAAGATTTAATATCTATTGCGTATACAGAGTTTTGAATATCTTTTTTTTTATAAATTTTTTCATCAATTGCAAATTCGTTATCACAATCTTTAATTAGAAAACTAGATTTTATTTTCTTTTGTTTTAAAAATTCTAGAATTGTTTCAGCTTGACAACTAGTTTCTTTATTCAGGGAAAAAATTTCTACTTTGTTAGAAATATTCTTTTTAAGACTTTTTAATAAGTTTTTAGAATTTACATATTTATCTAAATGATCTTTTAAAGCTATTATGTAGATTTTATCAAAAATTTTACAGTTAATTTTACTCACACTTTGCTCAATCATAAGTTTGCCATTAGGCATAGTTAATAACCACTTAGGTCTCATACCAGGATATCTTGCTGATTGACCTGCGACCGGTAATAATAGAATTTTCATAAAATTTAAGATTTAACAATATCAGTTAAACTATTTTCAATCCATTCTAAAGTTAAATCATCATTTTTTTTAATGTAGGGTATAATTCTTAGAATGGTTACTAGAAATTCTAATTTCAGAGAACTTTCAAGTTTATTATTTAATCTTTTAAAAAAATTAAAATTCAAAATTTTTTCATAAACTATTTTAGATCTCAAGGAGTCTGTATTTTTTAAGTTCCGTGCTGACCACATAAATACAAACTCTTGATAAATTTTTGATATATCCTGCATAATATTATCATCATATGACTGTAGAAAATCAATAAGTATAATTTTCTTTGTCTTTGAATTTACGATTATATTAGAAAGTGTAAGGTCTCCATGACAAAAATTTTCCTCAAAGGTAAAATTTTTTTTATTTAAAGATTTACTTATAAAAGAAAATACTTTTTTAAAATTTTTTATTTTTTTGACCTTAATATTTTTTTTTAATGTAGAGATTTTTTTTTTTAAAAGTATAAGATTTCTTAATCTAATTTTATTTAAATTAAACTTTTTAAAAAAGTATTCATTTAGAAAATTTTTTAGAATTTCAATTTCTTGTTTATTACCTGTTAATAGTATTTCTTGACCACTTTTTCCTCTAAAAAATTCAATGTAATAATATTTATTTATTTTTATAAATTTTTTTTTTGATATTATTTTTGCAGCAATTACATCATAGTTATTAACCTTAAAAGGAATAAAATTATTTTGTTTTTGTATGGATTGAAATTCTCTTTCATCAATCTTATTTGGTTTTTTTTTTATATAAATTTTGTTTTTTATTTTAACCAAGGAAAATTTACTTTTTGAGTATGATGCGGTACTTTCATATTTCATTTTAATTTATTATAATTTTTTTATAAAATGTAATTATTGAATTTTTGTAGAACTCTTCGGATAAAAAATACTTTGCTTTTTCACAATTTTTTTTCTGATTATCAATTATCTCTTTCTTATTATAAATTAGTTCTTTAATAAATTTTAGGAAATTTTCACTTTTCTTAAAGTCAATTAAATATCCGCAATCAGTTTTATTTATAATATCACCAAAATTAGTTTCTTTTGATGCAATAATTGGTATGTTATAAAAAATACTTTCTCTTAGTGATCTTGGAAATCCATCCCATCTGCTTAATAATATTGAATAGTCTGCTGAAACGAATGGTTGCAAATTATTAATCCATATTTCCCTGGTATGATAAATAATTTTATTATTCAAGTCATGTTTATTTATTTCTGATATTATCTTTTTTAATGAGTTGTTGTAGTCAGGTCCCATTAAATGAAATTTTATTACATTATTTTTGTCTATAGATTTTATTTCTTTAGCCAAATAAATTATTCTATCTATGCCTTTAAGATAGTAATCGAGTCTGCCCCAATATACTATATTTATATCTTCAAAATTATATTTGAACTTAGAATTACCTAATAACTGAAATTTTGTATTTATTAAATTTGGTTCATAAATAACTGTATTTATAATATCAATTTTTTTTGAATTAACTTGTTCATACTTAGAAAAAAATATCAGACCTTTCGATTTTATAATAAAAAAGTTTCCAAGTAATAATAAATATATTTTTTTAAGAAGAGGAATAAATTTAGATAGTAAATTATTAATTGATAATTTAGTCGAAAATAATTTTTTATTATCACTTATTTTATTTCTAAAATCAGGATTTTCAAAAAAAATTTTGTTATTTAAGTTATATTTTAATAACTGTGAATTGGTTGAAATTACATATTTCGCTCGAAGAGAAATTAAGCAAACAAACCAAATAATATGTTGAAAACTTATAACACCTCTAACATGTGCAATATCGATTTGCTCTTTTTTATATAATTTTTTAAATTTATGGAAAAAAGTAAAAAAATTTTTATTTGAAAATTTATAAATTCTATTTTTAACATCTTCTCTATGGCCATTATGGAAAACTGTAACTTTACATGCTTTGTCTAATAACTCTCTTGAAAATTTAACATCATATCCAACACCAGGTCCATCTATGTCATTGGTTAAAAGTAAAATATTCATTATAAAATGTAAATATATTTAATATCTAAATTTTATCTTAACAAAAATTTTAAAAATTCTGTATGAAAATTTTTTATAAATTCTGTCCTATTTAAGTAATCATTAGTTGAGTTTTTATTTTTTTTAATGTGTAACAACAGATTTTTATAATAATTTTCTTTCTCTACTAAGTATAATATAAAATAAAAATTAAATTGTTTTTTTTTATTATTACTGAAAATAAATCTCTTTAAAAAGTAAAAAATAAAATAAAAAAAGATATATTTATTTAATGATTTATAAAAAAAATTATAAGTATACAATTTTTGAATAATTGGTAAAAAAAACCAATGTATTTTATCAAAAATATATATTCTTTCTTTTGAAAAAAACTCTAGATCATAAACATAATAATCTTTATCATACACTGCTGTATTCCAATGAACAAAATCCCCGTGGGAAACGCTCATTATTACCTCCTGATGCTCATATTTATTAATTATTTTTTTGTAATATCTGTCAAAATCTTTATTAAATAAATTAATTGAAAAAAAATTTTTTTTTTTTAATAAATTAAAATAATTTTTTAAATTAGTTTTTTTTAATCGTCTTTGATCTAATTCTTTATAAAATTTTTTAAAATTAAAATAATTACCTTTAACTTTTCCTAAGTAATTCATTTTTCCTATTGAACAAGTTTTAGTATACTTTAAAAGAGTAAAACGTGGTAAATTATTAAATCTTAATTTTATATCTGCATTAAGATATCCATTTTTTTCATTATTAATTAAGTTTTGTGTATAGGTATCTGTAGGTATTTTAAAAATATTTTTTTTATTTTTTTCTTTTGATAGAATAATTATTTTACCTAAATTTAAAAAAAAAAATTCACATTTTGAAAATTTTAAATTTAATTTAAATAAAATTTTTTTTATATTTTTATGAAAATTATTATGTTTTGATTTATACATCGATACACTAAATTTTAATTTAAATTTTTGTATATATATTTATACTTATAGTCCCAAGTATATTTTTTATTAATTTTTTTTTTAAAATTTATTACTTTATTTTTAATTAAATTTCTATTTTTGATATGTTTGTCTATTTTAACAAATAATGCGTCAGATATTTGGTCTTCAGTTTTATTTAATATATTTATTTTAATACCTGTTTTGTTATCTACAAGTTGATCTGGCCCCCCCACATTAAGAACTGCAGAAATAGTATTGTACATAGCTGCTTCTAAAATAACAAAACCGCCACTATCTCGCAGTGAAGGGAATAATAAAATATCTGATTTTTTGTATAATTTTGTCAATTTTTTTTTATCTAAATTACCTTTTAATTTAACAATATTCTTTAAATTGTTTTCATTAATAAATTTGATAATTTTTTTTTTTAAAGGTCCACTACCTGCTATCTCAAAAAGTAATTTATGTTTATCTTTAAGTTTTTTAATCGTTTTTAATGAAATTAGGATACCTTTTATACTTAATAATCTACCAACAAAACAAATTCTAAATATTTTTTTTTTAAAATTATTTTTTTTAATTTTTTTATTTAATTTTGAACCAATACCTAATAGTAAACTTGTTTTTTTCTTATAAATTAAAGGAATCAATTTTAAAGTTTCTTTATCTGCAACAAATATTTTTTCAGATCTTTTAAAACATAAATTAATTAAAGGAGAGTATGGAATGTAAAAATTACTTAAATCTCTTAAATATTCAAAGATTTTTTCCTTGAAAGTGAACGATTTCCTGAGATTTTTTTTTATATTAATACCACCACTAATTGGTCCAAATATAAAAGGTATCTTTAAAAGATGAAGAAAACTTGGAATTCTAATACCAACAAATGTTACATGATGAATATAATCAAATGAAATTTTTTTTGTTAAGTTCTTTACGAAAAAAAATAAACCAACTTGCCAAAAAAAGAAATAAAAATAACTATTTTTTTTTAATTTAAGAATCACTGTTAGGAATGAAGGGAGATCATAATAATAGAATTTTAAATATTTCTTAATAGAATTATTTTTTTTTAGGTAATTATTAATTAAATGTTTATTATTTTTTCGTGTTACAACTACAGTTTCATTTTTAAATTTAGCTAACGTTAGTGCCCAATTCCAGCCAACAGCTGGTTCTGAGCCTTTAAAAGGTTCACATGAATATGCTGATAATAAAATTTTCATTTTAAATATATTTAACAATATATTTTAACATTTTTTTATGCTGATGATTGATAATATGTAATTTTATTTCAAATAAAGTTTTTTGTAATAAATTTTTTTTATTTAAAATTATAAATAAAGATTTATCAATAAACTGAATTGAATTATATTTTGCTAGTAATTTCTTAAGAACTGCTTTATTTAATTCCTTACTTCTTTTATATATAGTATCTTTATTATCCATAATTATAAAATTAATTTCTTTTAAAAAAAGTTTTCCAAAAAATCTAAATAAAAAAAGTACAAATCTATTATCTTTAATTCTATATCTTTTAGGATCAATTGATATATCCATAAATATTCTATCAAATAATAAAATATGAGATTTAATTTTTAAAAATCTATAATAAAATATTTCAATTAATTCTTTAATAGTTAAATAAATTAATTTAATCAAACTAAGAAGTATATTATATTCTTTTTTTTTATGAGGATTTCTTGTTTTTTTATTAGCGCTCTTTAGTTTTAAAAATGATAAATGAAAAGTTTTTAAATTTCTAAATATAAAACCAAAACCATCTTTGTTATGTTTAAAGTCATAGCTAATTTTTTTTAAAATTGTAGTTTTACCTGACCCATCGACTCCCAACAAGCCAATATCAAGTCCTGTTGGATTTAGTGATCTAAATACAATTAGTTTAATTTGTTTAATGTAATTAAAAAAACCAATTTTATGTGTTGAGATAATTTTTTTTTTAAGCAAAAAACTTTTTTTTTTAAAAAAAAAATAATTTAGTTTTTTTATATTTTTAACAATATTGTTTTTTTCTTTAAAATTATAAATAGAAAGAAGAAATAAATCTATTTTTTTATTCTCTGATAAATAAATTTTTTTTAAAAATTTTAAACTTGTTTCATTAATATCATTTTTCATTATTTTTTTTAAAAAATAATATTTAAAAGATAATAAATTAGATATTTGATTAATTTTATTATTAGAGTATTTGTCATTTTCACTTTTAATTTCTTTTTTGAAATCTAATAACAATCTATTTTTAAAAAAATAATTATTACATACATCTATTGAAATAAAATTTATTACAGATCTATTTCTAAGTGAAAATATTATATAAAAACTATTAATTTCATATTGTATTATATTACAAATTTTATATCCAAATATTTTTGAAAAATTTATTATGATCAAAAGCAATTCTGAATTAGTTCTAAAATTAATATAAAGATCTATATCTGAATTTGATTTATCATTAATATTAAAAAAATTACCTAAATAAAAACATCTTAATTTTTTTTTTGAAACATATTTAATTAATTTTTTTAAAAATTTAGATTTATAATCTTTATTCATAGAGAATAAGCTATATATTATTTTAAATGATTAATAAATTATTTAAAAGTCAATATATTATTTTTTACGATCAGCTCTTAGTAAGTTTTTCAAATTTTTTAATTATTATTCTTATCCAAAAGCTTTCTGGGTTATTTATATTGGGAGCATTTTCATTCATCTGGACATTTGGCTTATTAATTTTTTCAATTCAAAATTCATTAATATTATCTCCAAATTTTACTGAAATAAAGCTTCTTAAACAAAAAGAGATTTCTCAACAGATCACAACTATTATAATTTTTGAATTAATATTTTTTTTATTGATATATTTTTTTTTATGGATTTTTTTTATAAATTTTAATTCAAATTATTTAGATAATTTAAATTTGCAATTTAATACTGTTTATTTTTCTATTTTTTTTTTTATTTTTTTTACTATTCTTAAAAAAGTTTTATTCTCATTAAATAAAATATTAATTGTATTAATTACTGATTTTTTAACTTATCTCTTGTTTTTTATTATTTTTTTTTATTTCTATAAAAACTATTTAATCAGCTTAGAGACAATATTTAAATCATATTTAATAAGTTTTATAATTGGAACTCTAATATTATTTACTTTTATTTTTAAAAATTTAACAGTTCCTAAAAATTTTTTTTTATATTTAATTAATTTATTAAAATTAGGCTATCCCTTATTGGTATCTCAAATATTTCAGTTTTTTGGTGCGCATTACTGGTTTTTATGCCTTGGATCAATAGCGGGTTATACAGTTCTTGGTGTGGTTAGATCGATTACCAATCTAACTCAATTTTTTAACATTTTTTTTCAATTTTTTGAAAATTTTTATCCTAGTAACTGGTCGTTGCTATACATTAAATATGGTAAATTAAGGCTTTATAGTGAAATAAAATCATTTTTAAAATTTTATTTTTCTGTAACATTATTTTGCACATTAATTTTAATAACTTTTAGCAATGAATTGTTAAAATTGATTTATAATGCAAGTTTAATTGAGTTTAACTATATTTTTCAAATTTTACTTTTTTTACCTATTTTACAAATGTTTCAATTTCCCTACCAAATTGGATTTAGAATATTAAAAAAAAGTAAATATATCTCTCTAGCATATTTTTGGAGTGCTCTTTTTTCATTATTTTTTGCACAATATCTTATAGACAAATTTAATGTTAACGGATTTATTGCAGGCATGTTTGTTGTTATAATAATACCAATTACATACATGATTTTAAAATTTTATAAAGAATCATAATTATTTAATCTATTTTCATGAAATCTAAGTGAAATTATAGAAGCCAAATATATAGTGAAACCAGGTTCTTCTGGGTAATGATAAACTACACCAAAAATTAATAATGATAAAATCAATAAAAAAATTGATAATTCATATTTAAGGTATCTTACTATTTTATAACAAATTAATAAATATAAAGAATATCCTACAAATCCTATTTCTCCTATAGAGGAAGATAAATGAAAAAATAATGATGCCAAACTTGATCCTGTTAAGTAATTTGTTAAGTAATTACTTTGCTGCACATTCCATATTTCTATGGTTAAAGTATTTGTTTTTAGATTCAAAAATTTTATATTTTCATACTCTGGACTCAAATAAGCCAATCTACTAGATACTTGGCCTGGTCCCAAACCAAATAAATAATCAATAAAATTATAGTAGTTATAGAAAATTAAGTTAAATACATTAAATTTTAATCTTAACATCTCTTTAATTGTAAAAAAATCATTTTCTAAAAGATTTTTAAAAAATGTCATTGTCGTTAAATAATAAATAAATGAACAAATTAAAAAGAAAAAAGTTACACTTTTTAAAAAAGAATATTTTTTTTTATTAAATAAAATATAAATTCCTGAAATGAGAAAAAACACTAACAAAATTTGTTTAGAATCTGTGATTATATTGCAACCATATAGGATCAAAATTAAAAAAATTTTAATTTTAAATTTTATATCTTCATTTACTAAAAAATAAAATGCTAAAAGTGAACTTATTGCACCACTTAAATGTGCACCGTTACCTAGTCCAATAAATATGCCTTTTACAGAGTCTTCGTCAAGATTTAAGACAATACTCTGATAATAAGCCATTAAGCAATTTAACAAACCAATAAAAATTATATTGTATCTAAAAATTTTTAATTGTTTTTTATCTAATTCTAAAGAAGTGACTAATATAAGGTAGATAAAAATCTCAATATTAATAAATATATAAATAATTATATTGTCAAAATTAACAAAATTTAAAAATGTACTTATAATTACTGAAAATAAATATAATAAAATAAAAAATAATAATGGATTTAGTATATTTTTTTTACTCAAAATTTTTTGAATAAAAAAAAAAATAAATACTAAATAAATATAAATTAAATGAAAATGATTAAATAATGAAGGTAAGCCATAATTAACAGCTATCCTAGAATAAAATAATAAATATATGTAGCTTAACAATAAAAATAGGCAGCTATTTATTTGACTGGGTAAAATTTTATTTTGAACATCCATATTTTCTTAAAATCTACCCCTTATACTTTATAATTGCATAAAATGTTTTTACAATTATCCATAAATCTAAAAACAAACTCCAGTTATTTAAATACCATAAATCATACTCCATTCTTTTTTTTATCGATTCTTCTGTAGGTGTGGCTCCTCTAGATCCATTGACTTGTGCCCAGCCTGTTATACCGGGTAAGGTTTTATACCTTTTCATATAGTTGTATATTTTATTGAATTCCATATCCATTTGTATTGGATGCGGTCTTGGTCCCACTATTGACATGTCTCCCTTTAAAACATTAAAAAATTGAGGCAATTCATCAATACTAAACTTTCTTATAAATCTACCCACTTTAAGTAATCTTGAATCATTTGCTTGAACTTGATCATGTTGAAAGTTGATTTTATTTATTTTTAAACTTCTCATTTTGTAAACAACAAATCTTCTTCCATCCCAACCTGTTCGCTCTTGTTTAAAAAAAATTGGAAATCCATCTTCTAAATAAATTAAAATAGAAAAAATAATAATTATTGGTAGTGCAAAAATAATAAAAATTAAAGATAAAACTTTATCTAATAAAATTTTCATAAAAAATTTAGCTCCATAGAATCTTGATATGGAATACTCTTTATATTCGTAAACATTATTAATCAAATTTTCATTGTGAGGTAATTTTTTAGAAATATTAATTTGCAAAATATCTATTGGAAAATCCAAAATTTTATTCAAATATTTATTAAGTTGATCTTGATCGCCATTATCTAAAATCCAAATTTGACCAATGGCATGATATTCTAATATTATTCTAGCATCCTCATTAAATATAAAGACTGGTATTCTAGTTTCTTGTTTAAATTGTTTAAGTTCAGTTTCATCTTCTATATTGGTAAGACAACATTTAAAAATATTAATTTGGTTAGCTTTGAAATTTAAGACATTTAAAATAAAACTTTGATCACCCACTAATAAAATATTTCTTTGAATTATATTCGCATGAATTAAATATTTGTAAATTCGATTAAATAAAAATTTGTTAAATGTTAAAAAAATTAAAGATAAAATAAAAATATAAAAAAATTTAATGGTAAAAAAAAAATCTTGGATAAAATATAAGATAATAAAAAAACTTAAAATATAAGAAATTAAAAAATAGATAAAGGTAGTTTTAAAAAAATATAAGTAAGACTTATTGTATCTTTTTTTAAATGGAAAAAAAAATTGCGAAATAAAAAAAATAAAAGTGACTAAAAAACAAAATTCATAAAACAAAGATTCTTTGAAAATTTTAAGACTACTAAATTCATAAAAGTAATTTTTCTCTAATATAGAAAATGTATAAATGGAAAAAAAAACAAATAATGAATTAATTAAAATATAAAGATTGATAAAAATATGATCATCGTTTTGAAAAACTTTTTCTAATTTGAGCACAATCTAATTTTTTTTATTCGTATATCCATAATCATAATTGTATGAAGTATAATTATAATAATAATTATAATAACTATCTTTAGAAATATCTAAATCATTTATAATGGTTCCATTTATTTTGCTATTAACGCTTTGAATTTTTTTTAAAGAAGATAAAAATGCTGCATTACGTGATTGTTCAGATCTTAAAACGAAGAAGTTATAATCTGAAGCCTGAACCAATATCAGCGTATCAGAAACAGGCTGTATAGGTGGTGAGTCTACAATCAAATAATCGTAATTCAATTTAAGTAAATCAAAAAATTTAGTTATTTGCTCTTTTGTAACAATATCCGATAAATCAAACCTTTTTTCTCCAGAGGTAATTATTTCAAGATTGGTTCCTGGTACTTTACTAATACATTCATTAATTGTTGCATTATTACTTATGAGATCACCTAAACCTAATAACTGTTTATCTATTTTATAAAAACCATTAAGTACTGATGGCCTTCTTATATCAGCTTCTATAAATAAAACTTTATTAGTTTTTTCTAGAGATAGAGCTAAATTAAATGAAAATGTTGTTTTACCCTCTGATGGATTGCTTGAGGTAATTAAATAAGTTTTATTTTTTTTATATTTAGATTCAATAATAGTTCTTACAGATCGAATAGACTCTGAAAATGTTGAATTTGGCTCTTCTAAAAAATATTGAAGTAAATGATAACCTCTTTTTAAATCCTGAACCTTAGGTATTATTCCAATTTGGTCAATATCTATTTTGTTCAAAATATCTGGGGTAGTAATAATTGCAGAATTGATTTCTTTATAATAAACTAAAAAATAAACTGTAAATGCTGACAACAAAAAAGCAAATAAGAAATTTTGCAAAATATTAGGAGATATTTGTTGAGGATTAAAAGTTGGAGTTTCAATGATCTTTAATTTAGATACTTGTAAATTTTGTGACTCATTAGTTTCTTTAACTCTTTGTAAAAAAGTTTCATAAAGTTTCCTGCTACTTTCAACTTCACGAACATATTTCATCATTCCAGCTTCTTTTTCCTCAATATCTTGTAATTCACTTGTTGCTTTTTCAAGTGCAGACTCTTGAAGTTTTATAAATGTTTGTAAATTACCCAGTTCAAAAGCTTTTTTTTCAATAGTTTCGTTTAGAATTTTTTTTAATTGATTTTCTAAACTTACATTTTGATCATAAGCTTGTTTTACTTTTGGATGTTTTTCTTGATAAATTAAAAGTAAAGACTCAATATTATTCTCATTAGCAGATAAACTATTATTAATATTTATAATTTCATCCCTATTATTTAAATCTTTAATTGCAAGCAAAGCATCTGTATCGCCCTCTGCAACTTTAATTGCTAAAAGATCACTTTGCTGTTCCTGAAGGCTTTGGTTTGCATCTAAAATCCGGCTGGAAATTGATTGAATCTCTTTAATTTTTAATTCTTTGACATTTCCAGTATCTACTAGTTTGTTGGCTTTTTTATATTCAGAAAGTTTTTGTTCTGAAATATCCATTTGTTTTGTAATTTCAGATAGACGTTCAGTTATTTTAGTATTTGCATAAGTGGTAATTTGAATTTTACTGTCAATTTCATATCTCTGATATGAATCAATAATATTTTTTAAAGCTAATTGAGAAATTTTTGGATCAGTAGACACAAAAGAAAGTTGAAGCACGTCACTTCTTGATATGTTTTTAACTTTAAAATTATCTTTAAAAATTGAGATTAAAAACTCTTTATTGAATTCTATCTTTTTTTTAAACAATCTATCAATAATATTACCTTTAACAGCACTATAGAGATTGCTAAATTCTATTTGATTTTTGCTATCAATAACAATGTAATCAATTACTTCATCACTTTTTAAAATTGCTATTTGATTATTAATTCTATTTTGTTGACTATCAATTGAGTAAGCCTCTTCAATACTAATTATTTTATTTTCATCGGGTGCAATTACGATAGTAGCAGTACTAATAAACTGCTTTTCTATATTCAATGAAACTAAAATTGCCAAAAAACCAATTAACAAAGAAATTATAAAAATATTCAAAAAATTTCTTTTTGCTACAATTAGGTAATACCGAAAGTTTCCAATTTCTAATAAAGAAGTAATATTTTCAAAGTATCTAATCATATATTTTTAACTTATAAAATTATTCAATAGAAATACAATCATAAATAAAATACTAAAACTGTTAAATTATTTGAAAATTTTAACTAATCATATAAAAAATAAATAATGTTAAAAATTATCATAAAATCTATAATATTACTAAAGTTGATAATATTAAGTGCTTGTACAATTCTTCCAGGAATTAATAATTTACAAACAAAAAAAACTACTCCAAACTTCTTTGAAAATAATTATTCTATTGATGATATTGGAATAGAAATAATAAAAATTAATTCGTTTTCAGAAAATGATTTCAAAACTTTAAATAATAAAAAGGTTGAAGAACTAGACTTTAAAATAAAAAAATTTGATGATATTTATAATTATAGATACGAATACATTCTCGGACCTGCTGATATAATTTCTATTGACTTAACAGACACTGATGACTTAGACAATTCTTATGAAATAGATCCTGATGGTTTAATAGATTTACCTTTCGTTGGAAAAATAAAAATTAGTGAACTTACTGTAGATGGGGCACAAAATGTTTTAAGAGAAGTTATTAGTGATTTTTATAAAAACCCAGATCTTCAAATTAATGTTGATGAATATAATAGTAGTAAAGTTTACATCGTTGGTGCAGTAAGAAACCAAATTACAATTAATCTAGATCAAAAACCTATAAAGCTTATTGAGGCTGCGATTCAAGCAAACTTTAATCCTAATGCGGCTGACAAACTTTTAGGAACAAAGGGTTTTTTAAGAAGAGACAATCAATTATATAAAATAAATTTAAATAACACTTTTACTAGTTTAGATGATGGAGAAAATTTTTTTTTAAAAAAAAATGATGTAATTTTCATAGATAGAAACTCAGACTCTATACACGTATTTGGTGAATTAACAAAACCAGGAGAATATTATCCAAATAAAAACTATTCTTTAACAGAATTAATTTCAACCTCAGGCTTAAATCAATTAACCTCAAATGTAAAAAAAGTATTTGTTATTAGAGAGGATTTTTCAAGTTTTCTTAAGATAAAAGTTTTTCAACTAGATGTGAGTAATCCAGTGAATTTAGTAGCAGGAAAAAAATTTTTACTTAAACCCAAAGATATTGTTTTTATTCCACCGACAGAGATTGTTAAATGGAATAGAGTTATCAGTTTATTGCTGCCACAAACAGATTTATTTAAATCTTACAATCCTATAATTAACAATGGTCTAAATACATATAGAGAACCATCGTAAAATTAATAACTAAATAGTTATATTAAATTTTTTTTCTTACTAATTTCTATACTAAAAAGTATTAAAAAAATTAATTGAATTAGATAAATGTGGAATGAAAAGTCAAAAGATAAAATTATTATCAAAAATATTGAAAGATAAAAATTTTTTAAATTTTTAAAATTAATTTTTTTAAAACAATTAAATACAACAATAAATAATATTGCAACTCCAATAATTCCAAGCTCTCCAGCAAACTCGATAAAATCAAAATGTGCATGATTTGCGTATTTTATATCAGTATTTAGATAAAAAATTTTGAATAATATTTCAAAACTACCTGAGCCGTAACCGAAGAATAAAAAATTTTTCAACTGATGAAGTCCAAATAAAGCCAAATCTCCCCTATTAGTAGTTAAAATTAAGCTATTATTGTTAGAATAAGAAATCAATTCGTTTTTTAAGAATGCAAATCTATTTATTATTTCAAGTCCACCAAAATAAATACCAAAAAGTAAAATATCAAAAAAAATAATTAAAATTAATGAATAAAACATAAATATATTTTTTTTATCTTTTAAAAAAAATTGATTTATTAAATATAAAATTATTACTGTTAAAAATAAAAAATTTCCTATTCTAGAAAAAGATGTGATTATACCAATTGTTATGAATAATAAAAAAATTCTTAGATAAATTTTTGTAAAATAGCTATCTTTTTTTTTATATTTTATTATATCAATTAAAGATAAATATTCTAAACCAGCTAAAAAACATAAATTTAAAAAACAGGAAAAAACAGTTCTGTTAATAAAAAAACCTGTTGCAGAATTTTTATAGCTATCATTTGAAATAAATAAAAAATCAGGATTACCAATTAAATAAAAATAAACTGCTACGATAGATGTAAAAAAACCAGAAATTACTAAGAAATAATAAAAATTTAAAATATGTCGTTCTTTAAAAAAAATAGTTTTAAAAATTATTAGAAATAAAATTAAAGAGGTATAATTTAAGAAATTAAGATAAGTTTTTGATGGATCTAAACTTATTGATGAAAAATTATTATAATCTAAATCTAATAAAATTTTATATTTTGAAGGTGATAAAAATTTTATCCATTCTTGTTGAAATGGTAATATTTGAAAAATTAAATATGATAGAAATATGATATAAACAACTACTATTTTTTTATTTTCAAAAAAAAATTTTTTAATATGTGCTCTGTAGTTAAGATCCGTAAAACAATATAAAAAAAAAGATCCTACTAATACAAAATTAAGTTGAGGATACATGTCATAATTCCCTCCATTAAAAATTATTAAAAAACTTATTAAAATATAAAAAATTGATTGATAAAATCTATTTTTTGTTAAACGCATTAATTCTAATTAGGAGAAACATTTGCTGAAAATACTAATGCAATATTTTCTGCATTAACTAGTACGTTTTGAATATTTAAATTTTGATTAATATTTTGGTTAGTAGAAATGGTTGTAGCTAAATTTTGAATTTGATTTTTACTTTCTTTTATTATTTCTGTTGCAACTTTTGCCATTAGGGTCTTGTTGCTTGTACTTTTTTTAGCTGTTTCGCTAATAAGTTTTTCTGTAATTTTTTGATTACTGCTTTTAGCAATTACTTTGGATAGTAATTTAATTTCACTATCTGAACCTTTTATATCTTTAATTGATTTTTCAATCATCTTATTAACTATATTTTCATTTTTTTTACTGATCTCTTCTAGTTTTTCTTCATCTTTTTCTGAGACAGAGGCCATAACCTTTAAAGCTAATCCTGAGTTATCAACTGATGTGGTAACTTTTTCCATTACTTTAGCAGCTGTCTCAGCATCAGATTTTACTATCATATCTGAAATTACGTTAGCAAAAACTGCTTTTTCTTTCGTATTACCTGAAGAAGATGCAACAACTTGTTCAATAGCTTTTTCTTTAACACTATTATCAATAGTTTGTATTTTTTCAGGTGCAGTTTCGACTATTGCTTTGAATACTTTTGCTGAAAGATCTGAATTTGCTCCGATATTATTATTACTCACTTCTGAAATCATTTTATTAGTAACTTCTGTACTTGCCGATGAAACAATTTTTGCAATTAAATTTGCACTTCCCTCGTCACTAGATCCTTTTTGAATAGCATCGACTACTAATTTTTGCATTTGTGCTTTATTATTTTGATTAACTGATTCTAAAGCTTCTGGATTTTTTTCTGCAAGATCAGCCATAACTTTTAATGATAAAGCAGAATTTGTATCAGTATTTTTTGTTGTGATATTTATTATTACACTTTCAACTGTTTTAGGGTCTGATTTAGATATCACTTTACTCAATACTTCAGCACTTTTATCTGAACCACTTTGAACAATTTTTTCAAATATTTTTTCTTTAATTTGATTAGTAGCCTCACTATCAGATCCTGTTATAAATTTATTATCTTTGTCAGATAAATCAGATACAACCTGAGAAATTAAAGTTTCATTGTTTTCAACAATTTTGTTCATTACTTCACTTACATTACTTTCATCAGAACTATTCAAAACTTCTGATAAAAATGTAGTGTTGTCTTCTTTACTATTGTCTACTATAAAATTTATTTGTTCTTGCTTTTCTTCTTTTATTGCCTGTTTGATAGCTGCGATATCATTTAAATCAATTTTACCATCTCCATCAGCATCTTCTAATTTTCCTTCTAATAATTTTTTTTCTAATTGTTTTTGAATTTCATTTTCATCAATTTTACTTGCCTCAACTAAATCTTGTGAAACTGTTTCCATAGATTGTTTTTCTTCATCAGATTGAGGTCTTTCTGTAAACCCTTGGCCTTCACTTATTGAAACCACCTGATCAGAAGTATATAAAGTTTTAATTGCTCCTTCTGCAGCTATATTAATTATGCCAACATTTCCAAAACTATCTGTTGATAATCCGACATCTGAAGTGCCATCAGGTTTGCTTTCAATATTAAATCTTGTTCCTTTAACCTCTAAATCCATTTTAGGAAGTTTGATTTGCATAAAGCCACTATCGCTTTTAGCAATCTTGCCACTTTCAACAATTACCGAACCTTTGATAGTTTCTCCAATAAAAATATCTTTGGCACCCGAAATATTAAATTCAGTAACTTTGAAAGACGTATTATTTTTTAATATAATTGTTGAGTTATCATCAAATTGAACGGTTGCACCTCCATTAGATGTTATGATTTCATCCAACAAATACAATTCATCATAAACACTTAGTTCTTGTTCTTCACCGTTTTCATTAATTGCTTTTAGATTTCCTTCAATTTTATTTACTGTTCCAATTTTTTCATTGGCAAATAATTGCTGAGTAAAAAACATTAAAAAAATGCTAATTAATAAGGAATTTTTTTTTATAATCATATATCAAGTATAATAAATTATTAT
>Ga0206129_10002568_pt1 | contig 22328 bp, 18 predicted proteins | sample Helgoland_Spring_8_FD_148616 | JGI IMG/M metagenome (GOLD analysis project Ga0206129, IMG submission 148616) | Pelagic subsurface seawater microbial communities from Kabeltonne, Helgoland, North Sea - Helgoland_Spring_Bloom_20160502_2 | ecosystem: Environmental > Aquatic > Marine > Epipelagic ...
TTTCAGAAAGGGGGAACCAATACAAATGAAAAATTTAAATCAATGCATAAAACCTATCTTTGCTTTGACAAGTATATTTTTTCTAGCAGATCTCTCATCTCAGGAAAGATCTTCTGCAAATACAGTTCGTGGATACGAAGAAGTAGTTGTAACCGCTAGAAAAAAAGATGAATCACTCTCAGAGGCTCCTGTTTCTGTTAAAGCCTTCACCTCAGAAGAAATAAGATCTGCAGGTATAGAATCTGCGCAAGATTTCATCAACTTAACCCCAAACGTAACTCTTGTCCAAACTCAAAATGCAGGGAATTCTTTTTTAACCCTTCGCGGTGTATCGCAAGCCAGAAACAGTGATATGTCTGCTGCTGTCTTAGTTGATGGGGTGTTGATGTCAAATCCTACTCAATTAAATCAAGTTCTATTTGACATAGATCAAGTTGAAGTTCTTAGAGGCCCCCAAGGAGCTTTATATGGTCGAAATGCTATTGGTGGGGCTATAACAATCACAACCAAGGAACCGGGTGAAGAAACGGATGGAAGATTTACTGTAGGCGTTGATAGCGGAAATGGTTATGCTCTTAAAGGTGCTGTCAGTGGAGCTTTAAACGAAGATGCATCTATGAGATATAGATTATCAGGCTCATTTAAGGAAACCGATGGATTTCTTGATAACGTTTATTTAAACACAGAGGCAGATCCTGTTGAGGACCTTTCAACAAGATTAAGAGTTATATGGGATGCTTCAGATACTTTTTCTGCTGACGCTAGAATTTCAACATCAAAATTAAAAACCACTGCACTGTATTTTGTAATTGGTGCAGAGGCTGATAATACTTCTATCGATATTATGACTAATAATCTTGGTTACAATGAAAGGAACTTCACAAGCGCTAGCTTGAAGTTAGATTGGGATTTAGGAGATAGAGTTTTTACATCCATCACTGCATATGATGATGTAGATGAGATCTTATACGGCGATCAATTTAATTTCTTGCCGCTAGAACATCCTTTCAATTATTTTAATAATGATCCATTTGGAGATTTTATTAAGTTCTTAACTGGAGATGATTATGTTGACTTAAGTCAAAATCAATATCTTGAAGTAGAATCCATAAGTCAGGAGTTTAGATTATCCTCGAATACTCAAGATGGCCCTCAATGGATTGTAGGGGCGTATTTTATTTCTACAGACCGTTATATCTCAACTGGTAATCAGATAGATAGAGGCTTAGGAGTCTATCCAGTCAAGAAACAATTTAGGCCATCAGTATTTGTTGAGCCTGGAAACATTAGCCCTCAATTAAATATTTTAGCTGACGCTCAGGACAATTTTGCTTGGGCAATCTTTGGTCAAATTTCATATGATATTTCTGAAGCTATAGAAGCTAGTTTCTCTTTACGTTACGATGATGATGAGCGCGAAAACACCACCATGACCCCAGCTCTCTATAATACATCTGGCCTTGATTTAGTGCTTGGAGAAAAGAGAAAAGAAAGTTGGGATGAACTTCAGCCAAAATTTACTTTGCGTTATCAACCGAATGAAAATACAACTACATATTTTGATATCAGTCGTGGTTTCAGATCAGGTGGATTCAATCAGACAGGTGTAGGGCAAGCTGTCCCAACACCAGGCGTGAGTGATATTTTTGATGCGCAAGTTGCTGATACCATCGAAGTTGGACTGAAAAATGTTTCAGAAGATCGACGTTACACCACATCTATAGCCCTGTATCAAACTAACTTTGACAATGCATATTTCTTTGTATTTGATCCAGGCACTAGCACACAAAACCTTGGAACTGTTGATGAAGTGACATACTCAGGCGCTGAGCTTGAGCTTAGCGCTCTACTTAATGACTACACAAGTCTTTATTTTGGTCTAGGCTTAACTGATAGCGAGATTGATAAAGCTCCGAATCCAGCACATGTTGGAAATCAAGCTCCATTAGTATCTGAATCTACAATGAATATCGGTGCAAATTATCGTTACCCAATTGGAAATGGTGAGCTTGACCTAGTAATGAGAGCTGATTTTGCTAGAACAGGAGATACATGGTGGGATCCTGCAAATACTTCAAAAAGAAGTGAAATTGATATTCTCGACTTAAGAGTAAGTATTGAAAAGAATGATTCTTGGGCCCTAACTCTTTGGGGTAAAAATGCTCTAGATGAGAAGTATAATGCTGAATGGTCACCTGGTCCTGCTGCAGGCTTTAATTTTCTGTGGCCTGCTTTACCAGCTAGATTTGGTCTAGACTTTACAATGCAATTTTAAATATTAAGGAGAAATATTATGTCAGAAGCATTAAAAATAAATACCAAACTTCATCATAATGCCTATGTTACAAGAGACATGGAAGCAGTAAGAAATTTTTATGAAAATATCATTGGCTTTCCCCTTGTTGCAACCTGGGCTGAGCAAACTGATCTTTTCGGCAAAGTTAGAACATACATGCATTGTTTTTTTGAAATGGGCAATGGTGAATGCTTAGCCTTTTTTCAATTTGCTGATGAAGACGATGCAACTGAATTCGGGCCTGAATTACCACCTTCTGGATTCCGACATCTTGCAATGAAGGTTGATCAAGCAACTCAAGATGGCATTCGAGATAGGCTTGCTAGCGCTGGAATTACTGAGCCTCAGACCTATATACTTAATCATGGTTATTGTTATTCCTTGTATTGCTCAGATCCTTCAGGACTATTAATTGAATTTACAGTTGATCATGATGAGATAGATGAAATTAATAATGACAAAGCGTTAACTGCTCATGCAGATTTAAAGAAATGGTTAGACGGTGATCACACCCCTAACAATGAGCAATTTCATAGATAAACCTCACCTAGCAATGTCAAAAATTATTAGTATTGTTTTCCATAGCGGCTATGGCCATACTCAAAAGCAAGCAGAGGCAATAGCATCTGGAGCTTCGGAGCACGAAACATCCAAAGTTAATACAATTAGTACTGATGAACTAAAAGATTTAGACTCACCTCATTGGTCTGTGTTAGATGGATCAGATGCTATAGTAATGGGCGCTCCTACATACATGGGCTCTGTCTCTGCGGAATTTAAAGTTTTTATGGAATTATCTTCTTCTAGGTGGCAAGAAATGAAATGGTCAGGAAAACTAGCTGCTGGATTTACTAATTCAGGATCTCAGAATGGAGATAAGCAGAACTCCCTTATACAACTACTCACCTTTGCAGCTCAACATGGGATGCTTTGGGTTAGCTTGGGTCAGATGCCAGGTAATAATAGCAGTACTGGATCTATTGATGATGTAAATAGACTTGGAGCATCTCTTGGTGCCATGGCACAGTCCGATATTGATGTGGGGCCTGAAGATGGTCCTTCAAAAGCAGATTTAGAAAGCGCTCGAATCTTCGGTCTTCACATTTCACAAACTGCACACAGAATAAGTTAAGAGGTGATCTTTGATCCAGAAGTAGAAACTAGGTCTGTTGATGAGCAATACGCCATTGATTCTAAGAGGTTTCCGGAACAAATAAAATATCTTTTCAAAAACTCACCTTTTTACAATGAGAAACTGATAGATGCTGGATTCTCAAGTTTTAAGGATATTCAATCCCTTGATCAAATTAAAAATCTTCCCTTCACTGAAAAAGGTGAAATAAGAGCAACTCAAGCTAGCGTACCTCCATTTGGAGCGCATCTTGCAGCTTCAGAAGATTCTATTAGAAGAGTCTATAGCACTAGTGGTACAACAGGAGTTCCTTGTTACCTAGCCTTGACTCAAAAAGATATAGAGGTTTATGCGACTAATGTCGCACGTGGTTATACTGCAGCTGGTTTCACGAAAGGTCAAAAAGTAGTTGTTGGTTTTAATGCTGGTCCCTTTGTTGCTGGTGCCGTTTACTATGGGTTTGATAAGATTGGATGTAATGTTATTCCAGTTGGTACTGGCAATACCGAAAGAATGGTAACCGCTATTCAGCGTACAGGAGCAACAGGAGTAAGCTGCACACCTTCATACGGACTCTACTTGATTGATTGGTGTCAAGCTCACAATATTGACACGAGATCACTGGGCCTCAAAAATATGATTACAGCTGGTGAACCAGGTGGTGGCGATCCTTTGATTCGAAATAAAATAGAGAATGCTTTTGGATGTAAAGTTAGAGAATCTATGGGGATTGGAGATATTACATTATCTGCATGGGCAGAGGATGAGGATGCGCAAGGCATGCATTTTATGCCAAGGGGGTATGTGCATGTAGAATTAATTAACCCTGAAACTGAAGAGCCAATATCTTGGAATGATGGCGCACAAGGAGAGTTGGTTTACACTGCGCTGTATCGAGAAGCAATGCCATTACTTCGTTTTCGAAGCAGAGACCATGTGATAGTGAAGCAGTCCATTAATCCTACAGGAAGAACTGGACCAAGAATAAGATGCATTGGCCGAACAGATGATATGTTAATTGTTCGAGGTGTAAACTTTTTCCCTACTTCTCTTGGAAGCATACTTAACAAATATACAAACCATCTCTCTGGTATGTATCAAATTAAGCCAACTGAAAAAGCTATTTCTCAAACACCTCCCTTGCCAGTGCAAATTGAGCTCAATAATGAAACTAAACTCGCCCCTGAAGGATTGGGAGATCAGATTCAAAATGAAATTAGAGAACGTCTTTTAATTACTACCAAGATCGAGTTTGTCGTTTTTAATACTTTGCCAAGAGAAACTTATAAATCGAAGCTTGTCACATTTCCAGAAAACTAAAAGATAATAAATTTTATAGGAGAGAAAAATGTCATTACCACTATTTCCTTGTACCATTGTTGGAAGTTATCCTCAGCCTGAATGGTTGATTGATCGTGATAAATTAAAAGGTCGTTTCCCGCCTAGAACTAGAGCTAAAGAGCTCTGGCGTGTGAAAGAAGAATACCTGGAAGAAGCAAAGAAAGATGCAACTTTGTTGGCAATTCATGAGATGGAAGCAGCAGGCTTGGATATCATCACTGATGGTGAAATTTGCAGAGAGAGTTACTCTAACCATTTTGCAGCTTCATTAGACGGGATTGATCTTGATAATCCTGGTGAAGCATTGGATAGAAGTGGCGAACCAGTTTTTGTTCCAAGAATTGTAGGCGAACTTAAGCGAACAAAATCTGCGACACTTGAAGACTTAAAATTTCTTAAAGCAAACACTAATAGACATATAAAAATAACAGTTCCTGGCCCATTTACCATGGCGCAACAAGCTCAAAACGAGTTTTATGTAACTCCTAGAGAGGCTGCTATTGCTTATGCAAGAGTTGTGAATGAAGAAATTAAAGATTTATTTAAAGCTGGGGCTGATGTTGTGCAGCTAGACGAACCATACATGCAAGCCAGACCAGAGGCAGCAAGAGAGTTTGGGGTTGAAGCCTTAAACTTAGCATTGGATGGAGTGGGTGGTAAAACTTGCGTTCATATCTGCTTTGGTTATGCGGCTCTAATTCATGAACGACCCGAAGGCTATTCTTTTTTGCCTGAATTTGCTGAAACTTGTTGTGATCAAGTATCCATTGAAACTGCCCAAAGCGACCTTGATTGCAGTATTTTAAAATCCTTAAAATCTAAAGATATTTTGTTAGGTGTTATTGATTTATCAAATTCTGAAATTGAATCAGTTGAAGTTATAAAGCAAAGAGTGAAGAAAGCCTTAAAATTTGTAGACCCACAGAATATTATTTTAGCGCCTGACTGTGGGATGAAATATCTTTCTAGAAAGTCCTCATTTGGTAAATTAAAGAATATGGTTCAAGCTGCAACTGAACTGAGAAAGGAGTTTGAGTAAAAGTCAATATTTAAAAAATAGATGACTAAATACACAATCGCCTCTAAGTGCCTAGATCGAGCTGCCAAAGTATTAGATTCAGCTACAAAAAACCATGACCTTCAAAATGTTATTGGGCTTGTTAGCTCAAGCAAGGAAACTCTCCTCAGTCATGCTAGTGGAGCAAGTTTCGAAGATTCAACTGTAAAAATTAATTCTAACTCAATCTTTGCGATCGCATCCATGACTAAATTAGTAACAACTATTGCAGCACTTCAATTGGTTGAAAACAATCAAATAGGCCTTTTAGATGAAATTGAGAGTTATATTCCAGAGCTTAAAAATTTAAATATTTTGCAAAGTATAGATCAGGGAGGGCATGCTAACTACCTCAAGCCTGAAAGAAGCCCATTAATAAAAGAGCTCATTACCCATACTTCTGGTTATGCATATTCTATGTGGAATGAAAAGATTTTTATCTCAGACAATTTAAAAATAACTTCATCAAATATCGATTATCTTGAAACCCCTTTAACTTTTGAACCTGGAACTAGATGGGAATATGGAATAGGTATTGATATTTTAGGAATATTAATTGAGAGGGTGACTAACTTGCCATTAGAAGAATATTTTATTAAAAATATTTTCTTTCCATTAAGCATGAATGATACTAGCTTCAGTATTGAAGAAGGCAAAAGGGATAGGGTTTTATCCATGATGAAAAGAGACTCAAAGGGTTTGATTAAATCAGATTTATTTCAGCCTGAATTTAATAATCTTGATTCTCCTATGGTGCATGGCGGGGGAGGGCTTTACTCTACAGTGATTGATTTTGCTCAATTATTGAGAACATTGCTTAATCAAGGAAGCTTTAATGAGCATCAAATACTTTTGCCTGAGACTGTTTCACAGATGTTTATTAACCAAATAAATTCATATCAATTGCGACCTCATATATCTCAAATGCCAGATCTAACAAAAAATCTAGACCTTACTTTTGGCAAGGAGGCTGAATGGGGATTAGGATTTATGATACATCCTAAGGGTACAAAAAATGGAAGGTCGCCTGGCTCTGCTTCATGGGCAGGATTTTTTAATACATACTTCTGGTTGGATCCTTTGCAGGATATATTTGGTATTTTTTCAACACAAGTTTTGCCATTCCTTGATCCAGTCACATTCAATACTTTTCAAGAGTTCGAACGTGCTATTTATGGAGTAGAGCAATAAGTTTGATCAGCCCAATGAAAAAATTTTTACTAAGTCCAAAAAAACTTATGGATTTAAGAGCTTTGGTCAGTAAGCATTACAGGGATAAGCTTAATCCAGAGGATTTATTAGATATAAAATTAATGCAAGAGTCTTATACGTTTTTAGATGAATTGACCCAATTATTAGATTTAGGCACTCTATACAATTTCCAAAAAAATTAAATTTAGATTAAGGTATTGCCATGCTTTGGAGTCACCTTGAATTCTTTCTTGCAACCGCCCGTCATGGCACGCTTAGTGCTGCTGCTAAAGAACTGGATGTAAATCACACAACTGTTGCCAGAAGAATTGGTTCTTTAGAGAAAGAATTTCAGGTCAAGTTATTTAAAAGAAAAAATACAGGTTATGCACTCACAGAGCATGGAGCAAACCTGCTTGCAGAAGTCCGGAATATAGAGGAGATGATTAATCAAACCAAATCTAAATTTATTTCTACTCCCGAAAACATTATAGGGAAACTCTCTGTTGCTAGAACCACAGATTCAAATCGATTTAACTCAGTTCTAAAAAGATTTCAAGATTCATATCCAAATGTTGAGCTTTCAAGTTATGTGGGGACATCTGAATCTCAAATTAAAAGTTATGAGGCAGATGTCACTATATTAACTACTAGGTATCCGCCCCAAGATATGGTTGCTAAAAAAATTGGCACAACTGAAATGCACATCTATGGATCCAAGAATTACTTAAAAGATAAGGATACCAAAGATCTTGAGTCGCTTGACTGGTTATCTTTTCGAAGTGACTCAGTGAGGCCAAATACTTTTGATCTGATAAGAAGATCTGTTAAAAATCCAAATATTAAATTTGCCTCAGATTCATATAGCGAAATTCTAGAATTCACGCTTGCAGGCTCTGGAGTGGCTTTTTTAGCTGATCTAGATGTTGAAAGCAAGAAAGATATGCAAATAATCGCACCTCAAGAACATCATCAAACAGTTCATATTTGGTTAGTGTTTCACCCAGATCTTGTAAGCAATCCCAGAGTGCAGGCATTCAAAAAATTTATTATAGATAATGCCAATGTTGTAGGTATTAATTAATTTTAATTAGAGGTGATTTGTGCAAATTTGCACAATTGCAAGCTAGATTAGAACTAATTTATTCAGAATTTTTAGTTTAGACTTTTATTAGAGTGAAAAAATATTACCTATGCAATTTTTAGAATACCAAACACCGTCTGCATGGAAGTCCAAGGATTTTAAAGATTGTTCTTGGATAGATATCCTTTCAAAGAATCAAAGAGAGGAGTTACTAATGCTCGCAAAATCTCTTCCAGCCAATGAGGATGAGTGGCTGACGATTGCTAAAAGTGATCTAGCTTTAAATTATCTCAAACCAGTATTTATAAAAACTAATGAAGAGCTAGATAGGGGTAGAGGCTTCGTGCTTCTAAGGGATCTTGGTATTAATGGCGATGACATAGACCTAGCCTATAGAGTCAATTGGATTCTAGCTTTAGGATTAGGGGATGTCATAGCTCAAAATGCCAATGGAGAAGTAATAGGCGCTGTCCAAGCTGTTGTTCAGGCGGATGATAATGGTGCAAACACCAGAGGATATGTTTCAAATGCAGAGCTAAGGTTTCATTGCGATGGAGGAGATGTTGCAAGCTTAGTTTGTGTGCGGCAAGCTCCCGAGGGTGGCTTGAGCTCTTTAGTGAGTATGATTTCAATTCATAATGCAATAGTAAAAGAATGTCCGGAGCACTTAGAAACTCTATATGAGGGCTTTCATCTATATGGAAGAAAGGAGGGTGATATGGATAGTTCAATTTCTCCATTAATTCCAATTTTTATGCCTAAAAATGATCATCTACTTTGTTTTATTAATCTGAGACTTATGGAGTTACCATATGAAACTCAAGGCGAACCAATGCCACAAGAAAAAAGAGCTGCCTTAGATGCTATAGAAGAGATAGCAGAGCGCCCAGAATATAAACTGCAATTTAAACTTCAGCCAGGAGACATGCTATTGGTTCAAAACTATACATGCATGCACAAACGATCTGGCTTCACTGATGACCCAGATCCTGAAAAATCTAGATTAATGTTAAGGCTTTGGTATAACATTCGAGGAGGGCGCGGAGAGACGATTCAAGCTCCAGAAAAGCGTGCAGGTTATTTCGATAAGTCTCCCTATGTCATAAGACATAAATAGATAAAGAACCTAGTAAGAATCTTTAATTAGCTATAAATCGAGTCAAGAGATTTAGGTGTTAGGCTCTCATGCTTGATTAATTCTCAATTTCCATATTGTGCAAAAATGCACATTTATTATTTTTTATTGCGTCTTTGTGCAGATCATCTTCTATGTAATTATCAAAAAGCTTATTTCATATGGGGGAAATATAATGAAATACAATTTATCTAAATTATTATTAGTTTCAGCATTTGCTTTGCCTTTTTCAATTGTGGCTCAAGATAGTCAGATTGAAGAGGTCGTTGTGACTTCTACAAAACAAGAAAAAAGCATTCAAGATGTTCCAGCAATGATTACTGCATTAACTGCAGTTGATATTGAGCAGTCCAGCATTGAAAATATGTATGATGTTGCTGCTAATTTACCAACATTAAGGGTTGATACAAATATTAGCCCAATGGCAACAAGTATTAGAATAAGAGGTATTGGTTCAGCAGGAAATGATCCAGCCATGGAGCCCAGTGTTGCTATTTTTGTGGATGGTGTATATCTCCCAAAATCAGGCTTAGGTCTTTCTGATATTCAGAACATTGAAAGAATTGAGGTTTTACAAGGACCACAAGGAACTCTTTATGGAAAAAATGCAACTGCTGGAGTAATCAATGTCATTACGCAAGCACCCAATCTCGAAGAATCCTCTGGGTACTTTGAAGTTATAGAGTCTGATTTTAATGGTCAACGACTTCAGGGATCGGCTTCTGTGCCTTTGAGTGAAACTTCTGCCATTCGAGCTTCCTTCTCTACATATGAAAGTGATGGCTTTATGAAGAACACTAGACTTGGTACAACAGGTTATGGGGCAGATGATACCAATCTTACTCTTCGATATATGTCACAGGTATCAGATAAGTTAAAGGTTGATTTCAAATTTTCTTCGGTTGAAAGAAATACAATTACCGCTATTGATGCAAGACAAGATAATCCAATTATTAATACTGGGTATGCAATGTTTGGTCTTACTCCACCACCTCATAATGATTTAGATGATATTTATCACGCTGACTATGAACCTCCTTTCGAACTTAACCAAGATTTACTCAGCTTGAAATTAGAGTACGAATTAGGCAATGGAGTTTTAACATCTATTACTTCCATGAATGATTATGACACCGCAGGCGGAATAGATTTAGATTACACTGGGGTAGATTTGATCAGGGCATACCAAGTATGGACCGGCGAAGATTTTTCTCAAGAGTTTAGATTCAACTCTGATTTAATTAACGGCAAAGAATATATGGCTGGTTTTTTCTATCAAGATAATGATTTTCACTATGACTCGCCCGGCCTAGTTTCAGTTGGAAGTCAATTTAGTCCGTTGATTGGAGCATTGGCTCAAAACGCAGCCAACGGAGCAGCCCAACTTGGAGCTGCACTACAAGGAGCTATTGCTGCAGGACAGCCATTACCAGTTATAGGTGCTATACAGCAACAGTTTGTTGCGGCCCAATCTCAAGCGCAGTCGCTAGGTGGACTCAATGCAACAGTGAAGTCAGGAGATTCGATTGATGCTAGTCATGTCTTAAATACCAAGTCTTGGGCATTTTTTGGTCAATACACTTTGCATCATAGCGATACCCTTAGAACCACAATTGGCCTGAGATATGGCACCGAAGAGAAGACCGCAGGTTTATATGCAGTTCATAACACTCTATCTCCGCTTGTAAATGCTGGCAGAGCACCATGGCCACTAGGAGGATTCCATGGGGCGATTGATGCTGATTATGACAGAGAGGACACAGCCTTTACTTGGAGTGCAAACATTCAAAAAGATCTTTCAGATGCAGTATCTGTTTATGCAACTGCTGGAACAGCCTTTAAGTCTGGAGGGTTTAACACCTCAGGTGGTGTCAACAAAGCAGAAAGAGAGTTCAAGGAAGAAGAGGCTTTTAGCTATGAAATTGGAACAAGAATGTCTCTTGCTGATAATAGGCTAATTTTTAACGCAACTTATTTCGATATGGATCTTAAAAATCGTCAATTCACACGACAGGTTGATAATGGTGTAGGCACCATTGTTGGTAATGCACTTGAAGATGCTGAGCGCAGCGGCTTTGAAGTGAATGTTAAAGCTAGATTGCATCCAACGTTGACTGTAAGCCTAGGAATGATGAGTCTAGATGATGGTGGAAGTCAAATAGAGGGCGCTGGGCTGAGACGCACCAGCGATGAAGGAAAGAATGCATCTGTTATTCATGCTATGCCTATTGGCAATGGAAGATATTACACCAGAGTAGATTATGCATATGAAGGCGATCATGAAAACACTACTACACGTAATGCAGAGCCTCCCATAACTCGTAAAAATATAAATGCAAGAATCGGATGGTCAAATGACACCTGGGACTTTGCCTACTTTATTAAAAACTTAACAGATGAAAATGATCCATTTCTCATACAAGCTCCTAATGCTTTATTAGGAGGCACACAAGCAATTCATCCAGCATTTCCTAAAACGGTTGGTATGAGTTTGAGATATAACTTTTAGAGAAGATCCCTAGGATTTTGGATGAGAGATTCTTCCCCTCAACAAGTTTCTTAAATTCATCAAAGATCCTTAAATGGCCTCTAAATTTAGAGGCCATTTTTTTAAACCCAAGTCTAAAGATGATTTCAAAAAACAAATCTTATTCTTTAACCTTATTGATAGATAGACATGCCTTATAAATCTTTCGGAGTAGTCCTTGTTTTAATATTTGCTTATTCACTTGGCTCTTTTATTCAAGGTCAATTAGGCCTTTCATTTAATTCTGAAAGTCTCAAGAGCTTGCAAAATTGGATAGAGACTTATGAAAGAAGCGCATCAATAATTTTTTTTCTACTCGTTACTTTTAGAATTTTTATTGGGCTCAGTTCCCACAGCGTTTTAATAATAGGAGGATTAATCTTTGGATTGATTGGGGGAACTATTTTAGGGGCCTTAGGGTTATTAGCTTCCGCATTAATGCAATTTTACATAGCTAAAATTTTTGGCGCTGAGTGGATGCGATCAAAATTACAAGGAAGCTTAAAAAGTATAGAAGAACGCATCCGAGTTTATGGAGCTTTACCAGTTTTTTTGATCACGGCTCATCCAATCGGCCCACAAACGCCAGTAAATCTTGCCGGAGGATTATTGGGCATACCTATTTTTAAATTCTTTTTGGCAATATTTTTTGCAGCCCCCATAAGAGCTGGGTTTTATTCTGTTTTAGGTGCTGCAGCATTAAATTTTAGTTTTCAAGATGCTGTATTGATTGGTCTAGGTCTATTGATGCTTGCAATACTTCCTTTTTTTATTCCTGGATTCAAAAAATCTGCATTTCAACTCAATGAGCTCAATGCATACAATAAGGATGATAATCATGGTTAGGTTAAAAGATTTACCCATCTACGAACAAGAGCACTTATTAAGCAAGCTTTTACCTCCATTGGGTCCTCTTCCATGGGTTATTAATAACAAAAGCCTGAATAAGAAGAAAATTGCCATTATCACGACAGCAGGCCTCAATTATCGTAATGAAGAGAATTTTAATTTTGTAGATGCAAGTTTCAGAGCCATTCCTACTGAAACAGAAAGCAAAAACCTTCTTATGACACATAGCTCCGTTAACTTTGATAGAACTGGGTTTCAAGAAGATTTAAATATTGTATTTCCCATTGATAGATTTAAGGAGCTAGAAGATGAGGGTTTTATAGGTTCGTTGGCATCAATTAACTATAGTTTTATGGGAGCAGGCCTTCTTCCAGATGCATATGAGAAGTCAGTTAGATCACTTGCAAAAATTTTAAAACAAGATGATGTAGATGCTGTTTTTATACTTCCGGTATGTCCAAACTGCTCAAGATCAGTTTGTGGAATATCTTATTATTTAGAGTCTGAGGGTATTCAAACAACAGGAATAACATTGGTAAGAGAAATTGCTGAATCAATGAAGCCGCCAAGGCTTCTTTGGGTTAGTTTCCCTTTGGGCAGGCCTTTAGGTAAACCTAATGATGAAAAGTTTCAAAAAAAAGTAATTCGACAATCCTTAGAGTTGTTGATAAAACAGAAAGGTCCAATTCTCGATGATTGTTTATTGGAGTTAGATGATAAAAACAGCATTCCGCCACCAGCTTGCCCAATAAGTTTTAACAAGCATACTGATGATAATTCATGGTATGGGAGATTAAACTCTGAGGTCTCTTCAATGATGACTTGGTATGATTTAAGCCTTAAAAGGCGCAACAGAACTACGGTCGGCGCCTCTAAATCTACTATTATGAGAATTGTAAAAGGTCTTACAGCATGGATTGATGATCCAGAAACCTTAGCTCCAAAAGATATGGCTTGGTTAAAGTTTGCTTTGGAGGATTTAAAAGCATTCTATGGAGAGTCCCTAACTGCACAACCCGGTAATTACAACGCTGGTTATGTGGATAATATTATTTTTCATGAAACAGTTTTAGGAGAATTAATTACATACTATTTTGAATTTTTTGAGTCTGATCCTGAAACGCAACCTTTTGCAAGAACTATTGCTTCAAGAGAGCAAGTTAAAAGATCTACTGGGAGCTGGGCGATCAATAAAAAGGGTGAAATGACAAAATTGAAAGACAATGATAAAGATTAAGGTTTCTTTCTTGTCTAATATGCAGATTTAAAAACTAGATACTTGCCATTTTAGGAGAATAATTTTTAATAATGAAGTTATTTGATAGAATCCATGAACTACTTTTGATCTAATAGGTAGGTTGTATATTTAGGGGAAAAGAATTGTTTAAGAAAGTTATAGAATTTTTTAGGGTGCTAGGTGAGCTGAGATATTTAATCCCAGTCATGCGTTATAAATTTCCAGACCCTGAAGATCCAGGTTCATTAGCTCACTTGTTCCAAACCACAACAGAGCAATTCTCTCAAAGACCTTTCTTGTATTTTGAAGATGAAATGTGGACATACGATCATACCAATAAAGCAGCTAATAGCTTGGCAAGGTACCTTGTATCAACTGGTGTAAAGCATGGGGATAGAGTGGTCTTATTTATGGAGAATCGCCCAAGTTTTCTAGTTTCATTGTTGGCTTTAAATAAAATTGGCGCAATAGCTGTATTAATTAATACCAGCCTAACGGGCGACCCATTGGTTCATTGCATTAACTCTTCTGATGCAGTGAAATGTATAGTAGGCGCAGAACGAGCTGAACCTCTAGAAGGTGTCTTAAATCAAATTAACATTACAAAACAAGAAGACTTTTTATGGGCTGAAGATACCGATCAATATTCCTTACCAGATTGGGCAATCGATCTAAAAGCTCAATTAGATTTTTCTGACGATAAGAATTTAGAAGAAACAAATGCAGTAAAGATAAAAGATGTGGCCTGCTATATATTTACCTCAGGCACCACGGGTGTTCCAAAGGCAGCAATTTGCCCTAATCAAAAACTGATGGCTGCTTCAGTGAATATTAAAATAGCTGGTTACAGAATCAATGAAACAGACTGTATGCACAATAGCTTACCTCTATATCATTCAACTGGCTTGATGTTAGGTATATGTGCAGTTATTCAAGCAGGAGCATCAACATTTATAAAAAGAAAATTTTCTGCTTCCTCTTTTTGGGATGAAGTACAAAAATATAATACCACTGCTCTTGTGTACATAGGTGAGCTTTGCAGATATTTAGCCAACACAGAACCAACTCCAGCTGAGCAAAATAACCCTCTTAAAGTTATGGTTGGAAACGGCCTAAGACCTGATGTCTGGGATATCTTTAAAAATAGATTTGGGGTTAATAGGATTGTTGAAATTTATGGAGCAAGTGAAGGCAACGCTTTGTTTATGAACTTATTGAATAAGGATAAAACCATTGGCATGACCAATGCCCAAGTAGCTTTAATTGAATACGACGTTGCTGAAGATAAAATTATTAAAAATGAAGACGGGACGTGCAAAAAAATAACCAATCATGATCCAGGATTATTGATTGTTTTTATATCACCAGATTCTGTTTTTAATGGTTACACAGATGCTCAGGCCACTGAAAAGAAAATCTTGAGAGATGTTTTTGAAGAAGGAGATGCCTGGTTTAATACAGGAGACCTCATTAAAACAGTTGATGTGGGTTATGCATTGGGTAAGACTCACTATCAATTCGTCGATCGAGTTGGCGATACTTTTAGATGGAAATCAGAGAATGTCTCAACGAATGAAGTTGGTGAGATTTTAAATGGCTTCAAAGATGTGAATATGTCTAATGTATACGGGGTAGAAATACCAGGTTGTGAGGGAAGAGCTGGCATGGCTGCTTTTAGTCTTGAAGATGCAAGCAGCTTTGACTGGAATGCCTTCTCTGAGCATGTAGATGATAGCCTCCCTAAATATGCTCGTCCTCTTTTTATAAGGATTATTGAAGAAATGGATACCACAGGGACCTTTAAATTAAAGAAAAATGACCTTAGAAATGAGGCATTTAATATTGATAAAGTGACTGATCAGATCTATTGCTTAAAACCTAACTCTAGCAATTATGAAGTTTTAGATCAGGAATGGTTGCAAACCATCAATTCTGAACAAGCTGGATATTAATTAAATAATTTTAAAGGAGACTCTTATGAGTGATAAGAATTTTGATGTCGTGGTTTATGGTGCAACAGGTTTTACTGGAAAGCTGGTTGTGGAATACATGCAGGAGAAGTACGGCAATGATCAGGGTGTCTCTTGGGCTATTGCAGGCAGAAGTAAAGAGAAATTAATTGCGGTTAGCGAAGATCTAAAAGTAGGATCAAATGTCCCTCATTTATTAGTTGATAGCAATGATTCAGACAGTATTGTAAGCATGATGCAACAAACAAAATGCGTTTTAACAACCGTTGGGCCTTATCAATTGTATGGAGCAAACATTCTTCAACAATGTGTAATTCATGGCGTTGATTATGTTGATTTGTGTGGTGAGCCAGGTTGGATGCATGAAATGATCAATGAGCATGCAGAGCAGGCAAAGGAAACTGGGGCAAGAATTGTCTTTTCTTGTGGTTTTGACAGCATACCTTTTGATTTAGGCGTCTACTTTTTACAAAAAGAAGTGATAGCTCGGCATGGTCAGCCTGCATCTAATGTTAGGGGCAGGGTTAGAGCCATGAACGGTGAATTTTCTGGAGGAACTGCTGCCTCATTAGGAGCAACCATGGCCTCGCTGAAAGAAAAACCAGAACTATTTGAGGTTTTGGTTAATCCATTTGCATTATCTAATGGATTTGCTGGGCCTGAGCAAGCTCAAGATTCAAAACCTATTTATGATGATAAATTAGAAACTTGGGTGGCGCCTTTTTTCATGGCTCCAATCAATACTAAAAATGTGCATCGATCAAATGTCTTGATGGATCATTTGTATGGGAAAGATTTTTGTTATAACGAAATGTGGATTCAGGGACCTGGTGAAGAGGGCAAAGCTGCAGCAGAATTTGTTGGCAGCATGAATCCTTTGGCTGATGCGCCTGCTCCAGGTGAAGGTCCTTCGAAAGAATCTAGAGAGAACGGTAATTATGATGTGCTTTTTTGCGCGGACTTATCTGATGGGTCTTCTTTGCATGCCTCTGTTTCAGGTGATATGGATCCTGGGTATGGCTCAACTTCTAAGATGATAGCTGAAAGTGCTCTTTGCTTAGTGGATGATTGTTCTGAGTTGGGAGGAGGAATCTATACTCCAGCCCCAGCGATGGGTGAAAAATTGATCACAAGACTGCAAGCAAATGCTGGACTGACATTTAAAATAGAAAATTAATCCTTTGTGGATAATGATCTCATGGTAAGTTTTGCCAGTTGAGACATATGCACTTCATCTGGCCCATCTGCAATTCTACAAAATCTACTAGTAGTAAAAATATGTGCTAGAGGAGTGTCTTGGCAAACACCCATGCCTCCAAAAATTTGCATGGCTCGACTAGAAACATCTTCACACATTTTTGGCGCAACAATTTTTAACATAGAAATATAATCTCTTGCTGCATCAACGCCATGATTATCCATTTTTTCAGCAGCAGCCATAACCAAGAGTCGGCACTGTTCAATGTCACATCTACTTCTTGCGATCTCATGCTGTACACTTGTTTTTTGACTTAAGGCCTCACCAAAAGCCACACGATTTTGTGCACGATCACACATCAGTTCTAGGCTTCTTTGAGCCATGCCTACAAACATCATGGCATATTGAAAACGTCCCGGCCCTAATCTACCTTGTGCTATCTCAAAGCCTCTGCCTTCTCCCAGAATTAAATTTGTAACTGGAACTCTGACATTTTTAAATACCACATCACCCTCACCTCCAGGAGAATGGATTTCACCAAACACCCTCAGGGATCTTACAATTTCTACACCAGGCGTGTCTGTAGGAACCAAAATAGTTGAGTGTTGTGTATGCCGAGAATTTCCTGGATTAGATTTACCCATCACTAACATGATTTTGCAGTGGGGATTAATAACATTGGTCGTCCACCACTTTCGCCCGTTTAAAACATACTCATCGCCATCACGCTTAATTTCTAACTCCATATTGGTTGCATCAGAAGATGCAACATCTGGCTCAGTCATTGCATAAGCAGAACGAATTTCTCCGTCTAACAATGGATCAAGCCACTCTTTCTGTTGCTCTGGGGTGCCGTATTTTGCCAACACTTCCATGTTGCCTCTATCTGGTGCATTACAATTAAATACCTGTTGCGCCCAGGCAGAGCGGGACATGGTTTCAAATAAAACAGCAATTTCAACGTTTGTTAAGCCAGGGCTCCAAGGAGCATATTCTTTGGGTAAGAACAAGTTCCAAAGCTCTTGTTTCTTGGCTTCATCTTTTAGTCCTTGATACCAATCAGGGTATTTCCATAGGTTTTCCTGGTTGCTGGTAAATTCATCAAAGTCTTTCTCGCGAGGATAAATATGTTGTTCCATAAAAACCTCAAGTCTTTCATGGATTGCTTTTGCCTTATCGCTGATTTGGTATGCCATTTTTTCCTTTTATTTATTATCGTTTGCAATCAAGAGGCATTGCCTGAGCATTGCCTTTTTAATTTGATCACTATTTAATTTTTGACCTTGAAGTCTTGTCCACATTGCAAAAGATAGACTGGCATGGAATAAATGCCTAGATTCGTCATCAAAGCCTAAAACTTCGGGAAGGACTTCCTCGGTTTTATCTTTTATACGATCTTGATACATTAAAAAATTTTCACGCAAAAATTCATACTTCCACATATTAGAAACAGTCATAAACATAATTAATTTATGTTTTTTATAGCCTGCATTCATGTGATTTGCGACAGATTGTAGTCGTGTCTCAAATGATGATGAGGGATCGTATTTAACATTAAAATCATAATCCTTGCTTAAGACTGCATCTACAGACTTAAATAGATTTTCCATTTCATCAAATTGCCTGAAAACAGTCCTTATTCCAACCCCAGACTCATCAGCAACTTGTTGAGCGGTTGGCTCTAAATTACCTTCTTTGAATAATTTAATGCAAGCATCCACAATAAGTTTTTGACTATTGATGCTTCTTAGATTTCTGCCATCTTGTTTTGCCATGATTATTTAGAATATATCTATTGACATAATTTATGTCAATAGATATTGTTATTATATGAATAGAGTAACTGAAATCTTAGGGGTTAAGTACCCAATTATTCAAGCACCCATGGGGTGGATTGCCAGAAGTCAGCTAGCTTCTGCTGTTTCAAATGCAGGAGGATTTGGCATCATCGAAACCTCTTCTGGAGAGACTGAAAATTGCAAAGCTGAGATTTTAGCCATGTCAAAACTCACAGATAAACCATTCGGTGTGAACCTGCCTTTAATGTTTTTGAGAGATGAGAGTATGATCGAATTGGTATTAGAGCAAGGTATAAAATTCGTTACTACTTCTGCAGGTGATCCTAGTAAATACATTCATATTCTCAAAGATGCTGGCATCAAGGTCTTTCATGCAGTCCCAAATGTAGCAGGTGCAATTAAGGCAGTTGATGCTGGTGTGGATGGCCTTGTGATAGAAGGCACAGAGGGTGGGGGCTTTAAAAATCCAGAAGAAGTAGGTCTAATTGTGCTTATTCAAGCAATAAGAAAGCACACAGACTTGCCTATTGTTGCAGCGGGTGGAATTGTTGATGGAATTGGTATGGCTGCAGCTTTTGCAGCTGGTGCAGAAGGTATCCAGATGGGAACTAGGTTTGTATCCTCCAAAGAAAGTCCAGTGCATGACAACTTTAAAAACTCAATCATTGACTCTGATGAGCAAGGAACATGGATCCTTAACAAAAAATCAAAACCTTGCATTAGAGCCCTAAAAACAGAATTTACCGAAAAAATACATGAAGCTGGTGTCATGGATATGACTGACATGATGAAAATTCAAGATCTCTACTTTGGAGGAGATATGAATGCAGCGCCAGCGCTGACTGGCCAGTCAGCAGGATTGATTGATACAGTCAAACCAGTTGCTCAAATTATCGATGAAACCATTGACGAATTTAATGAGGCATGCAAAAGAATGTCTGCACAGAAATTCTAAGAATGAAAAGTTTGAACCCTATCCCAGTTATCGGGGTACCCGCTTCACCCTATACAAGAAAGATGGTTGCCTTACTTCGTTATAGAAGAATTCCATACATTGTAGAGTGGGGCGATGCGAGAGAGTTAATTAAAAAACATAATCTTGAGGCGCCAAAACCTGTTTTACTTCCTGTGATGATTTTTAAAGTTGATGGTGCGCATAAAGCAATCACTGATTCCACTCCAATCATTCACCATTTAGAGAATGAATTTCCTGATCGAGGAGTGATTCCTCACGACCCAAAACTTGCTTTTTTGAATTTTGTTCTTGAAGATTTTGGGGATGAGTGGGTCACAAAATATATGTTTCATTACAGATGGCACTTCAAAGAGGACATAGATAAAGCAGGCAACATTTTGCCATTATTGCACGATGTGAGTCTTGATCATGAATCACATAAAGCTTTCAAACAGGGTATTACTGAATTACAGATAAGCCGACTTTGGGTTGTAGGTTCAAATGAAATAACGGCTCCAATTATTGAGTCAAGTTACAAGAGATTCCTGCAACAGCTTGAAGATTGCTTGTCAAAGAATGCATTTTTATTTGGCAGTCGTCCATCATCAGCCGATTATGCAATATTTGGTCAATTGTCAGCATTAATAGGCTTTGATCCAACATCTCGAACAATTGCTCATGAGATATCACCGCGAGTCATTGCATGGCAGGATCGTATGGAGGACATGAGTGGCATAGATCCAGCGGATGAGGATTGGTTGAGTTATGAGGTTGCCCAAGAGAATTTGGCCGACATCTTTCAAGAGGTCGGCAATGTTTATTTGCCCGCACTCTTGGCAAATGCAAAAGCTATCGCTGCTGAAGAGAAGACTTGGACCACTCAAATAGATGGTGCTCAATGGGAGCAGCGCAGCTTCCCCTATCAAGCAAAATGCTTGCAATGGATTAATGATGAATTTAATACTTTAAATGATGATGACCAAAATCAAATCATGGCCTTTTTAAAAAAAACTGGTTGCGAGGATTTTATTATAAAGGAGTAGATATGGAAGTATTAAGAACGCCTGATAAGAGGTTTAATGGTTTAAAGGAATATCCTTTTGAACCTCATTATACAAACATTAAAACTCATGATGGAACAACTTTAAGAATCCATCATATCGATGAAGGACCAAAGGATGGCCCAATGCTTTTAGCCATGCATGGGCAACCAGTTTGGAGTTATCTATATGCAAGAATGATTCCGTTTTTAGTGAAGGCTGGCATTAGAGTAATTGCTCCAGACTTACCAGGCTATGGCAAATCAGACAAACCAGCTGCCAGAGAAGATTACAGCTATCAAAATCAAGTAGATTGGATGGGTGAATGGTTGAAAGAAAATAATTTTTTAAATTTAACTTTTTTTGGTCAGGACTGGGGAGGTTTAATTGGGCTTAGAATGGTTGCACAAGATCCAGATAGATTTATTAAGGTATCCATGGGAAATACTGGATTACCATATAACCCAGATGTTCCTCAAGAAGTAATTGAAAAGGTCAAAGAGTTCAGAGCAAGTAATTTAAAGCTTACTCCAATGAGCATGCAAAAAGAGGTTATGCAGATGGATGGAAAAAACCTTTCAAAAGACTCATCACCTACTTTTCATCCAGCATTAAAATTTATGTATTGGCAAAAATTTTGCTGGGATACAGAAAACCTACCTGTAGGATTTATTAACTCAACCATGATGGAAAAAAGATCAAAAGTTTCCATGATGGGACAGTATCTTTTTGAAAATTTAGGCTTAGCAAAGATCTCACCATTTACCTCTGACCTGGTGAAGGCTTATGATGCACCTTTTCCAGATCCATCTTTTAAAATGGGTCCTCGCGCAATGCCCAGTCATGTTCCAACTCTTCCAGATCGATCTTTAGAAGCTCAGAAAAATGCAAGAGAATTCTTTAAAAACTCAACCAAACCTTTCTTAGCAGTATTTGCAGGTGACGATCCAGTAACCAATGGCATTGAAAAAGACGTTCTTAAAATGGCGCCAAATGCAAAAAGCGCACCTCATATTGGAGGAGGACATTTTTATCAATGGACGAGACCAGAGCAACTATCTGATATTCTTATATCATTTATAAAGGAATAAATATGATTGATTTTTATACTGCTCCAACACCAAATGGCCATAAAGTCTCTTGTACATTGGAGGCCATGAAGCTCAAGTATGAAACCCACGTGGTTAATTTGATGGAAAATGAGCAAAAAAAACCTGAGTTTCTTGCAATTAGTCCAAATGGCAGAATCCCTGCCATTGTAGATAGAGATGCTGATAATCTGCCTATTTTTGAATCAGGCGCCATTATGATCTATCTAGCTGAGAAGACTGGCAAGCTGATGCCAACCGATCTAAATGAAAAAGCTAAAGTGCTTGAGTGGGTCATGTTTCAGATGGGTGGTATAGGCCCGATGATGGGACAGGCCAATGTGTTTTTTAGATATTTCCCAGAAAAAATTCAACCGGCCATAGATCGTTATCAAAATGAAGGCAGAAGACTTTTTGAGGTTTTAGATG
>Ga0206129_10002571_pt1 | contig 22309 bp, 18 predicted proteins | sample Helgoland_Spring_8_FD_148616 | JGI IMG/M metagenome (GOLD analysis project Ga0206129, IMG submission 148616) | Pelagic subsurface seawater microbial communities from Kabeltonne, Helgoland, North Sea - Helgoland_Spring_Bloom_20160502_2 | ecosystem: Environmental > Aquatic > Marine > Epipelagic ...
CTTTCTTAGGAAGTGCCGCAGCGGCGAGTGCCACGCCGGCGATGCCGTGATCATCGAGACGATCCACAAATCCAAAGGTCTCGAATACGACGTGGTGATCCTCGTCAACGAAGACAAAACTTCGCGCAGCGAAACACGCATCAATCCCCTACTTGATCCGCAAGGCAAAGCGGATTGGATCATGGAGCCGATCAAGAAAGACCTGATGCAGGCCGACCCAATGCTCAACCAACTTTTAGAGCAAAGTATCAGTCAACGCGGCTTCGGCAACCTCTGCACACTCTACGTCGCGATGACCCGGGCCAAACGCGGGCTCTATATGATCAGTGACCTCAAAGGCGCACACCAAGGCACTACCGTAAACTACCTCAAAGAACGCCTCGGTACGGAGGCTAAAGCGACCGAACTCTTTATCGAGTCCAACTACCCCGTGCTCTGGAGTACCGGCGATCAAGACTGGCACGAATCTTTTAAAGCAGCCGCGCAACCAGCAACCAATAGCCCACAACCATCAGCGCCCGCCTTCGATCCCGCACATCCGCGGCTACAGTTGGCACGCCCATCTACTGGCAAGGCACGTTTACTCGCCGCGGCCAGATACTTCGACCTCGATGAGCACGCCAGCACCTTTGGCACCGCAGTGCACGACGCCTTCGAGCAAATTGAATGGCTGGAGGCATTCGAACCAAAGCCCCAAGCGAACGATGACACGAACCTCACCCTAGATCTCTTCGAACAACCTGTGGAGGGAAACGCTCCGTCGTTTCCACATTTGGCAATGACGGAGCATTGCCCTGCAGAAGTGAAAAAGACCCTTAACAGCTGTTTCACGAATCCCGACATCCGCACGCTTTTTACCAAGCCCGAAACAGCAACCGTCGTCTGGCGCGAGCGCGCATTCAGTTACGTCGAAGGCGATCAATTCACGAATGGTATCTTCGACCGTGTTGTCATTTATAAAACGCAAGACGGCACCATCAGCCGCGCTGAGATCATCGACTTTAAAAGCGACCGTATCCATCCAGGTAATACGCTGGAGCAAGCCATCGAGCACCATCGTCCACAACTCGAAGCCTATCGTAAGGCACTCGCAAAAATTGTCGGTATCGACGAATCAGTGATCGAAATAAAACTACTTTTCACCAGTGTCCCGCAGCTCGTGCAACTATAACATGGAATCCTCACAATCCTGCCACGTGACCTGTCCGAGTTGCTTTGAGGTATTCTCAGTCACAGCGCCAGCACCTTCGGAGACCCCGACGGAATGGGACTACGACTGTGAAGTCTGCTGTCGTCCGATGCTGATCCGTTTCAGCCTGGACGACGACAGCGTAATTGCGGACGCAGAAGAAGCATGGTGAGAAAAAGTGATACAGACATTTCTGTCTGTTCCTGAAATCCACGTCGAGGACACTCATTCGCGCCAAGCGCATTGCTTTCTACTCAAGCGCAGTTGTCTCAACAAAATTAGTAATTTACTACATGTGGAGCTTTACCGTGGAAGCGACACTCTTGTCGCTTTATTCAGTGGAGGTTGCGATAAATAAAGCGACACTCTTGTCGCTTTATTCAGTGGAGGTTGCGATAAATAAAGCGACAAGAGTGTCGCTTCCACATTTGGTTCGCGCAGGGCCAACGCGGAGGAGGCGGAGCTCGTCCCTCCGACTAGATCTCTAGGCAAAAAAACCGCCACGCAGCGAAGCTGCAGTGGCGGTTTTGTCTGAAGAGTATGAACGCGGGGTAAACTCGCTCGCTACGCAGCGACTGGCTTTACGCCAAGAGTTTTACAAGCTGCTCGGCAGTGGCAGATCGACTTCGACATCTTCGTCGTAATCAACGCCGTCGAGTCCGAAACCAAACAGGGTCAGGAAGTTGCGCTGGTAGCCAGTATAATCGCCGAGCACGTCGAGCGTCTCGGACGTAATCGATGGCCAAATTTCAATGACTTTCGCCTGAATGTCAGGTTGCATCTCCCAATCGTCGACACGGATACGACCGAGATTATCGAGCTGTAAATCCTTACCATAGAGTCGATCATCGAAGAGGCGCACCATTTGCTCGATGCAATCTTCGTGCGTGCCCTTCTCTTTCATCAGCTTGATGATAATGGAAATATATAGTGGCACGACAGGGATTGCCGAGCTGGCCTGAGTCACGACGGCTTTGTTGACCGCGACGTAGGCGGCACAATCGTAAGTCTCGGTGATAGCCGCCGCAGCGCGCTCGACATCTTTCTTGGCCTGACCGATGGTGCCGTTGGTGTAAACCGGCCACGTGGCTTCGGGGCCGATGTAGGAATAAGCGACACTCTTTGCTCCAGGTGCCAGCGCCCCAGCATCATTGAGCGCCTTCATCCAAAGCTCCCAGTCCTGGCCACCCATCACATTGATGGTGTGTTGAATCTCTTCTTCAGTCGCTGGCTCAATGGTGACGTCTTTGACCTCGTCACGATCGGTATCCATCGTGCGGTTGGTAAATGCTTGGTCACCGATTGGCTTGAGCACTGACTTGTAAACTTCGCCAGTATCTGGATCGGTACGGCGCGGGGAAGCGAGGCTATAAACGACCAGATCGATTTGACCGAGGTCTTCTTTGATCTGTGCGATTGCCTGCGCTTTAACTTCGTTGGAAAATGCGTCGCCGTTGATGCTCTTGGCGTAAAGACCCGCCTCGTGAGCGGCTTTTTCAAATGCCACGGAGTTATACCACCCAGCACTGGCCGGCTTGCCATTGGTCGATGGGCGCTCAAAAAAGATGCCAAATGTAGCCGCATCATAACCAAACGCAGCAGCAATTCGGGAGGAAAGACCGTAGCCGGTCGAAGAGCCGAGCACCAGAACCCGCTTTGGTCCATCACTTCTTTTCGCAGCCTTGGCGACTTCGATTTCCTCACGCACTTTAGCCTCACAACCTTTCGGGTGTGCGGTAATACATACATATCCTCGGATGCGCGGTTTAACTATCATGATAATACTTTAGTAGTTGAATAAAATTAGTAAGGTTTCAGTGAAAGAGAATCCTCCCTCTGAGGCAACTGATAATTTGCATGTATACAAAAAGACGCGAATGAGGATCGCCCACCCACGTCTGTTAAAAATAACCTGTTACAAGCAGTGCTTAAGGCTCTCCGCGACCGATTCCGGACGCTTCAAAGCCGATTTGACGAAGCGCTTCCAGATCGAGCAAGTTGCGACCATCGAACAAAAAGGCCGGCAAATTCATGTGATCGTAGATCTTTTTGAAATCAAGCGCGTTGAACTCATCCCACTCAGTTAGAACCAACACCGCATGCGCATCCTTTGTCGCTTCGTAGGCATCTGCACAAACGGTCACAGAGCGATCCTCGGCGGCAATACCCAAATCGCGCCGAATTTGAGCTTCCGGCACTTTCGGATCGTAGATGCTGACATTTGCCTGTTCCTCGAGCAGATCCTTACAGATGTAAATGGCCGCGGACTCACGGGTGTCGTTGGTATCCTTCTTAAAAGCGAAACCGAGCACAGCAATTTTCTTATCCGAGACGGTGTTAAACATCGTGGAAATGATACGACGCGCAAACCGATGCTTTTGAAAGTCGTTCATCTCGATCACACCATTCCAATAACTGGCAGCCTCTGGAATACCAAAATGATCGCACAGGTAGACTAAATTCAGGATATCTTTCTGGAAGCAAGAGCCACCAAAACCGACGGAGGATTTGAGGAATTTCGGACCGATACGGCTATCAGTACCGATCGCGTGTGCGACTTCGTCGACATTAGCACCGGTCGCTTCGCACAGCGCTGAAATCGCATTAATCGAAGAGATTCGCTGCGCAAGAAAAGCATTGGCGGTAAGCTTGGAGAGCTCGGACGACCAGACGTTGGTGGTCAAAATGTTCTCAGTCGGCACCCATTGCGCATACACATCAACCAAAGTTTGAATCGCGGCGAGGCCGTCTGGCGTCTGATCACCACCGATCAACACTCGGTCTGGATTCTCAAGGTCAGCCACAGCGGTACCCTCAGCTAGAAATTCAGGATTAGACAGGATTTGGAATTTCCGCCCCTTGGAGTTGGACTCGAGGATGCGCTTAATCGACTCAGCAGTGCGCACTGGCAAAGTGGATTTCTCGACCACGATCTTGTCGCTCTCAGCGACTTCAGCGATTTTACGAGCACACTTCTCGATATAGCGCAGATCCGCCGCGCGCCCAGCGCCGACGCCGTAAGTCTTGGTCGGCGTGTTGACACTCATAAAGATGATGTCCGCATCACGGATCGCAGTATCAACATCGGTCGAGAAAAATAGCGTTTTACCACGGCAGCCTTTAACAATGTCATCCAGACCAGGCTCGAAGATCGGCAGCTCATCGGAGTTCCATGCATCGATCCGCGCGTGATTAATATCTACAACTGTGACCGTGATGTCTTGGCACTTATGGGCAATCATAGCCATCGTGGGTCCACCAACATATCCTGCTCCAATACAGCAAATTTTCATAGTAGATTTGGTATATCAAATCGAACGCCACACAAGAAAATTTTACTCTTGTTACGTACTTCAACATCAAATTCCGCTGAGTTGTGCCCCATCCTCAAATCATCCAAGTACCACTGCGGGCCTTTACTACAGGCCGCACGAAGCTGATTTTAATATCCGGCAATCACTTAGGCATACGAAATTATAGGTCTATCAATTATTTAAGCCCCCACACGGAAAGTTTTAATTCAATTCGTAGGGGTCCGTACCTAAGGGAGGGACGAGCTCCGCCTCGTTCGCCGTGGCTCAATACACAAATCAATGCGGACCACACGGAGGTGGTCTCTCCCGTGAATTCCCTGCAAACACTAGCGCACTGCATCCGCCTCGTAGCCGAGGCCGATTTCTGCGCGCCACCAATCGAGTGCCTTCATATTGCCCAAGGTATCGTCAAAACGCATCGCCACCGCATCCGCAGCGATCGGACGACCGCGCATCTCGTTGGTAAACGAATCGATCTCATACGCAAACAAGGGCCGCTGCTTCGGCATCGCAATTTCTTGCACCGAGTCTTTCTCGTCCAACTCAACCCGAATCGTGCCAGGGCACTGCCACGGCATCTCCACCGTGATACGGCCTTTGTCGCCCAGAATTACTGCCACGTTTTCGTGATTCATACGCAGCGCACAGGTCGTCTTCGCCAAAATATCGCCTTCGAAGCGCATCACCGCCGTCGTCCACATATCTGTCTTAGTCTTCGGATCAAGATGTCCCACCGCCTTGAGCTCGAGCGGCTCCGCAAACAACCGACCGTGCGCACGACCCGCAATTAAGCGTGCAAATGACATCGTATAACAACCGATATCCAGAATCGCGCCACCACCGAGCGCTTTTGACTGTAGCCGTGACTCAGGTTGTTCCCCCGAATTATAGCAAAAGTTCGACTCAATCATCCGCACCTTGCCGATCACACCGGAGGTTACCAGTTCCACCACTCGCTCGGTCTGTGGATGGTGCCGATACATGAACGCCTCGCGCAGGAGGCAGCGATTATCGTCGGCGAGCTTCTTGGCCTGCTTCGCCTGACGCAGATTCATCGTCAGCGGCTTTTCACACAGCACATGCTTACCGGCCTGCACGCAGTGGGCGATCCACTCCAAGTGCAACGGATGCAGCGTTGCTATATAAACCGCCTCGACCTCCGAATCAGCCAGCATTGCCTCGTAACTACCATACACATGCGGCGCTTGATACTGATCCGCAAAGGTCTGCGCGCGCTTCAGATCACGACTCGATACCGCATGCAGCACGCTGTCAGGACAATCCTTCAGCGCCGCCGCAAATTGATGTGCGATTTTTCCACAGGCAAGAATGCCCCAACGAACAGGTGATTTTGGTGTCATGCCACGAAAGCTAGAAACTAAGACCGTAGAAGCGACACTCTTGTCGCTTTATTTTCAGAGCCGTGCGCTTGCCCAGCCAGAAGCACAGCAGAGTAGGATTAGAATTAAGACTAATAGCAGCACCCCCTCTAGCTCTGCGTCCTTAGCCACCTCTGCGGTTAATCCAACATACCCCCAGACCTCGCCCCCTTTCCCTCGAAGTTCAAAGTTCCACGTTCAAAATCCTCTTTCCCAGCTTTTCGAGTTGTTCCCTTTCAAATCAGTCGCCAACTTACTTCTTTTCCCACTTTTACAGCTATGCAACCGATCATTCTTCAGGGCCGTCCCGCATTTTCCGATTTTCGTCTCACAGCGCTTCAAAACGCGCTCAACGAAGCCAACGCAGCCGTGGCGTCGTCGCTTGCGACGGCCTCCGAGATCACCCACATCGACGCCGTCGAAGTCTATTTTATCGAGTCGGCCAACGTCCTCGACGATCAGACCACCGAGCGCACCTTTGCCCTGCTCGCTGCCAACCACCATTTCGAGCGCGAAGGCGGCTTCTTTGTGACCCCGCGTAAGGGCACCATCTCGCCCTGGTCCTCCAAAGCGACTGATATCTTCCACAACTGCGCCATCGAAGGCATCGCCCGCGTCGAGCGTGGCATCCACTTTCGCCTCACCTCCAAGGACGGCATCGTGCTCGGCATCGAAGACCTCGGCCTTGCCGTGCTCGCGCTGCACGACCGTATGACCGAAGCCGTTTACGACGACGTATCCGACTTCTTCCGCCACTTCGAGCCAACCGAACTGCGTACCGTGCCACTCATGGCCGAAGGCCCAGCCGCCTTTGACAAAGCCAACATCGACTGGGGCCTCGCCATGTCGCCCCCCGAAATCGACTACTTGGTCAACGCCTACCAGAAGCTATCGCGCGACCCGACTGATGCCGAGCTCGTCATGTTCTCGCAGGTCAACTCTGAGCACTGCCGCCACAAGATTTTCAACGCCGACTGGATCGTCGACGGCGAGCAGAGCGAACTTTCGCTGTTCAGCATGATCCGCAACACCCACAAGCTGAACCCAGAGGGCACACTCTCGGCCTACTCCGATAACTGCGGCGTCATCCCAGGCTCCGCCGCCGACTGGTGGGAAGTCGACCAAAAGGGCGCAACCAAGACTTACCGCAAGACACCGAGCCAGCTCGACATTCTTTGCAAAGTAGAGACACACAATCACCCCACCGCGATCTCCCCATTCCCTGGCGCAGCAACCGGCGTCGGTGGTGAAATCCGCGACGAAGGTGCTACCGGCATCGGCGGTCGCCCCAAGGCAGGCATCTCAGCCTTCATGGTATCCAATCTAGAAGTGCCCGGCTACACCCAGCCATGGGAAAAATCCATTGCCGAGCATCCGAAGCGCATGGCCTCCCCGCTCGACATCATGCTCGAAGGCCCGATCGGTGGCGCAGCATTTGGCAATGAGTTCGGCCGTCCACAACTTTGCGGCATGTTCCGCACCCTCCAGCTCGAGCACAACGGCCAACACCGCGGCTATCACAAACCAATCATGGTCGCAGGCGGTATGGGCAACATGAAGCGCGAGCACGTCGACAAAAAGCCCATCCCACCGACCGCACTCATTTTACAACTCGGCGGCCCAGCCATGAAGATCGGCCTCGGCGGCGGCGCAGCCTCCTCCATCGGCGCAGGCTCACAATCCGAAGCCCTCGACTTTGACTCCGTCCAGCGCGGCAACCCCGAGATGGAACGCCGCTGCCAACAAGTCATCGACGGCTGCATCGCCCTCGGCGACGAGAATCCAATGCTTTCCATTCACGACATCGGCGCTGGCGGACTTTCCAACGGCCTACCCGAACTCGTCGAAGCCACTGGTGGTCGCTTCCACCTGCGCAACATTCACAACGAAGACTCCTCCATGAGCCCCATGGAGATCTGGTGCAACGAATCCCAAGAGCGCTACGTCATGGCCGTCATGCCCGACCGCATCGAAGCCTTCGAAGCACTCTGCACACGTGAACGTTGCCCCGTCGCCATCGTCGGCGAAGCCACCGACGACGGCCAACTCGTGCTCGAAGACTCCCACTTCGAAAACAACCCGATCGACATGGAAATGGGCGTCCTCCTCGGCAAAACACCGAAGATGCTCAAAGACGTCACCCGCCTAGTCGAAGATCACGCCGAGCTCGACACCTCCGCGATCGAACTCGCTGACGCCGTCGACCGCGTGCTGCGCTTCCCAGCTGTCGCCAATAAGAATTTCCTCATCACCATCGCCGACCGCAGCATCACCGGCATGGTTGCCCGCGATCAAATGGTCGGCCCTTGGCAAACACCCGTCGCCGACGTCGCCGTCACCGCAACCAGCATGGACAGCACCACTGGCGAAGCCATGGCCCTCGGCGAACGCACACCGATTGCGATCATCAACGCCGCCGCATCCGGCCGTATTTCGATTGGTGAGTGTTTGACCAACATTGCCTCTGCCTACGTCGGCAAGATCGGCAACATCAAGCTCTCCGCCAACTGGATGGTCGCCGCAGGCGAAGCCGGCGAAGACGCCAACCTTTACGACACCGTCAAAGCCGTCGGCATGGAACTCTGCCCCGCACTCGGCATTTGCATCCCCGTCGGCAAAGACTCCATGTCCATGCGCACTAGCTGGAAAGACAGCTCTGGCCAAGAGCACAAGCAAGTCTCCCCGCTCAGTCTCATGGTCACCGCATTCTCCAGCGTCGAAGACGTGCGCAAGACCGCCACACCAGATCTTAAGTCAACCGACAGCGCCCTACTCCTATTAGATCTCGGCGCAGGCAAAAACCGCATGGGCGGCAGCACCCTCGCTCAAGTTTACAATCAGATCGGCAACGCAACCCCCGACCTCGACGATCCAGAAAAATTCGTCGGCTTCTTCAACGCCATCCAAGAACTCCTCGCCAGCGATCTAATCCTCTCCTACCACGACAAGGGCGACGGCGGCCTGCTAGCAACCCTCGCCGAAATGTCCATCGCCGGCCGCAAAGGCATGAACGTAGTATTGGATAAGATCGCTGGAGGGCAACGCTCCGTCGTTGCCACCCCATCGGACCAGTCATCCGCCCTCCCCGCCCTCTTTAGTGAAGAACTAGGCGCCGTGATCGAAATCGACAAGACCAAGCTAGCCGAAGTCATGACCGTCCTTTCCAAGCACGGCGTCAGCGACATCAGCCATCTAATTGGCAACACCTCAGCCGAGCCAACGCTCAACATCACACTCAACGGCGAAAGCATCTACAGCGAAAACATCACCACGCTCAATCGCGCATGGAGTGAGCTCAGCTACCAGATGCAAAGCAAGCGCGACAACCCAAAGTGCGCACGGGAGGAATACGACTCGATCTTAGAAGAGAACAACGGCATCATCATCCAGCCAGCCTTCGACGTAGCTGAAGTAGAAGCGACACTCTTGTCGCTTTCCTCTGCCCAAGAGTCGCTTTCTTCCGGCCAAGACAAAGCGACAGGAGTGTCGCTTCCACACAACACAGACAACCGCCCTCGCGTCGCCATCTTCCGCGAGCAAGGAATCAACGGCCAAAATGAGATGGCGTTCGCCTTTGACCGTGCCGGCTTCGAAGCAGTCGACGTGCACATGACCGATCTCCTCGGCGGCACGGTTGACCTCGCAGACTTCGCAGGACTCGTCGCCTGCGGCGGCTTCTCCTACGGCGACGTCCTCGGCGCCGGTTCTGGTTGGGCCAAGAGCGTACTTTACAACCCGAAGCTCAAAGCAATGTTTACCAGCTTCTTCGCTCGCGAAGATAGCTTTACTTTAGGGGTATGCAACGGTTGCCAAATGATCTCCCAACTCAAGGACATCATCCCAGGCGCAGAGCACTGGCCACAGTTTGTGCGCAACCGCTCCGAGCAATTCGAAGCGCGTTATGCCAACGTCGAAGTCATGGAGAGCCCAAGCATCTTCTTCAAGGGAATGGCAGGCAGCCTGCTACCGATCCCCGTCGCTCACGGCGAAGGCCGCGCCGACTTCTCCGCCACAGGCGACTTCGAAAAGTGCCTCACAGGCGATCAGATCAGCGCCCGCTACATCGACTTCAACGGCGAACCGACAGAGCAGTATCCAGCCAACCCGAACGGCTCCCCCGCGGGGGCGACGGCGTTTACAACGCCTGATGGCCGCGCCACCATCATGATGCCGCATCCCGAACGCTGCTTCCGATCCGTTCAGATGTCATACAAAACTCCAGGCACCTTTGAAGGCGAAGCTGGCCCATGGCTAAAAATGTTTCAAAACGCCCGTAACTACGTAGGTTAAGTAATAAACTCACTACTCAAAACCCATAATCCTTCCAACCTTGCTAAATCTAGCGATTCAGTTGATAATCCGTATATGACCACCAAGCAACAAGTCATCGAACGCTTAGAACGCTTACCTGAATCTGCTTCGCTTACAGATTTTAAAGAAGAACTTGAAATCATGATGGCTCTTAAAGCGGGCCAGAAAGACATCACTGAAGGCAAGGTCAGAAATATCGAAGAAGCTAAAGCCACACTCGATTCATGGTTTACAAAGTAGTCCTTTCAGATCGCTCAATCGACGACCTTAAAGGTATTTGCGAATACATCGCAGAGCACAATTCTGACGCCGCCCACAAGCTCGGATACGACATACTCGACCAGATCCAAAGCTTAAGCGAACTGCCTCGACGAGGGCGTATTTACGACCAATCGAACCACAACCCCGCTTACGAAGTCCCGATCCGAGGCTACCGCACCTTCTACCAAATCAACGAAGCCTCCAAACAAGTCGAAGTGCTTCACATTCGGCACAGTGCGCGATCAGAGCCAAATGTCCGTGCCCTCTGAATCTCGACACCATTCACTCTTCACGACTCACTATTCTTCCGATGCCGCACCCCGAGCGCCTCTTCCGCTCCGTGCAGATGAGCTACAAGCCAGATGATCAGTTCACCGGCGAAGCCGGCCCATGGCTGAAGATGTTCCAGAACGCGCGCAGCTTTGCTGCGGAAGTTTGAGGTGTGAAGTTCGAAGAGTGAAACCAATGAACCAGCTTTTCTAACTTCTAACTTCAAACTCCCTAGGCCATGAAATCCGACCTTCCACAGAGATCCTTCGAGTTTTCCACTCGCGTCGTCAAACTCTGCAAATCTCTCGACAAAGAGCCTGGAGTCTCACGCACCCTAGCAAATCAACTTCTCCGATCTGGAACTTCCATCGGGGCCAATATCGAAGAAGCGCAAGCCTCACAAAGCGAGGCGGACTTCATCTCCAAATACAGTATCAGCTGCAAAGAAGCCCGCGAAACACATTATTGGCTCCGACTACTCGTCGCCTCCGAAATCATGCCTGAAGATCGCCTAGCAGAACTACTCGACGAATCCGATCAACTCATTGCGATTCTCACAAGTATAATCAAGAAACTCAGAGCAAAGCAGTAATTTCTAACTTCACCTTTCAAACTTCAAACTTCTAATGAAGCCGGCCCATGGCTCAAGATGTTCCAGAACGCGCGGGCATACGTCGGTTAACACAGAAAGTCACACGCTGCGGCGGCTAACGCCGCCAAAAAAGCAAATTCCTCTCAGCAACTGAACCGCTCTTTTAGCTGTTATTCGGAGGAGGAGGGCTTCTGATCTATTCCTCCAAGTAAGGTAGAAGATCGGTATGATGGCTGATCATCTTCCATTGTCCGTCTTGTAAGCGAAAGATATTTGTCGCGCGAATTTTGACCTGAATGGTGTTGCCTTGGTCGTCGATATTCTTGCCAATTTCGTGGTTCTGTACGATCGCCAGTTGCTCGCCAGTAAAGATATGAATGTCACTCGCTTCGATCTTGCCGCCGAGCTTTAAGGATGCGGCATGCTCCCAATCCGAGCGTATTTGCTCCCAGCCGAAATGGAGTCCACCCCCTGGCCCCATATAGGTGATGTCGTCATCGTGTGACCAGACCTCAAGCATTGGTTCGACCTCGCCTTTGAACAGTGCATTGAGTGCGACATAAAATTGAGCAACGGCCGCTTCGACTTGCTTTTGGTTATTTGTCTGTGGCCGATCATCTGCCATAAGTTGAGCGGGAACGCTGACGATTCCGAATAAGAGGGATAGTGAGAGTAGAATGGATTTAATGGTCATTCTTAGGGTTTAGAGGGTTGTTGTGTTGAGCTTGAAAGGAATACAATTTCAATAGCCTTACCATTGTTAGTTTGATAAATTCAGCAAGTCAGATGAGGTAAAAAAAGGGGGCGAACGCAAATCCGAGCGAAGCGACAACCCTCATATAAAGATTCTACGCTTAAAATTGGGGCGTGCCGTTCTGTCTACAGCTGCAAGAAGTGTCACATGTCTTGGGAACAAGAAAAATTGGACTGCCCCTTATTACGGCAGGTCGTGAAATTGGTCTTTGACGCCTTTCTGGTGCTCATATCAACTTTGGGAAAATCAAATTACTGATTAAATTTATTAGACAAAAAGTCTCAAAGTATGCTTTCACTTCTTATTTCAGCGCTGGTCGCACTCGCATTGGCTAGTGCCTCGATCGCTTCGCAGTTTAATACGGGGACGACGGTCTTCTTTAGTATCGCCGGATTTGTTGGCACGTTTTTCTTGGTCGGATTCCTGGTTCGGAAAAAGATGTCCACGGCTCAATCTGCGCTGCAGGAAAGCATGGAAGCCGGTCAGAGGCGCATACAGCGGAAGGTGCAGCAGTTCCAGAATAAGCCCGGCGGCAACATTAAGCAGATGCAACGCCAGATCGAAACGGATCAAAAGGCCATGCTTAAGCAGGGATTAGAGCTCACCAAGGGACTCGAACCCTTCCGGAAGTGGTCCTTGCTCATGGGACGCCAGATTGCTACCATGCGCCTGCAGTTTCACTACCAGCTCAAAGAGTTCGACAAGGCTGACGAGATCCTTGCCACCTGCGGATTCTTAAGGGGCCCGATGATGATGGAAGCCATGGCGGTGGCCATGAGGATGGCGCGCTGTTATAAGAACGATGATTTGGCGGGCGCGAAAAAGGTCTTCAAGCGCAAGATTATGTGGTTTCGGGGCGACCGCGGCACTTTGCTTTACGGCTTGATGTCGTGGATCTACGTTCAGGTGGGCGAGCCTGATGAAGCCCGTCGGGTCCTGTTGAAGGCCAAAGAGGCCACTGGAGTCGATACCTTCATCCAGAACTGGGAACACCTGACCAATGATAGTGTAAAGAGTTTCTCTAATGCAGGATTGGGGGACCAATGGTATAGCCTCTATTTGGAGAATCCGCCCGCGGTTAAACAGCAGCGTATGCGCGGCAATGGACGTAATCCGCGTGGCTTCTAGCACGCTTCGGAGGCTACAAAAAAAGGGGGCAACCGCAACGGGCGACAAAAGGTGACATGGGAGGAGTTGCAGGCGGTTTGGATTATCTACATATATCCAACTAATGGCGGCCCATTATCGTGAATAATGGACCAAAACGGCCACTCATTCACGATATTCATTGCATAATCGTTAAAATATGACAACTTATCGCTAATGGCCAACACCTTCCAAGTCTTCCGTCGTATACAGGATTTACAGGCTCGCACCCTGAAGGCTGGATTAGGCAAAGAGTCTTTGTTGCGTCTGATCTACGAATCTGAAGTAACCGAGCAGGTCTATAATTCGAACGCGATTGAGAACAGCACGCTGTCTCTGGAAGAAACAGATAAGATTTTAAACCGGATCGATCTGGATCGTTTTATAAATGAGCGCGAACTGTTCGAAGCGAAAAACCTAGCACGGGTCGTGGAGTATATTGCTCAAAAAGCGGAGCAAGAAGCGCTGACTTTGGATATGATGCTTTTGCTACACAAAATGCTCATCAGCAATATACGTGATGATATAGCGGGACGATTTAGAAAGTCGGATGAATGGGTTCGTGTCGGCAACCACATTGCGACCGATCCCTCGCTGGTAGTCGAGCAGCTTGAGAACATGATGATCGCCTATCAGACAGGCTCTGAGGAGGGTATCATCACGCGTATCGCACGCTTCCACTTAAGCTTTGAGCACATCCACCCCTTCGTCGATGGGAATGGCCGTATCGGGCGCGTGTTGAACAACTACCTGCTGGTCCGTGAAGGGCATGTGCCGATCAACATTAAATTCATCGACCGCAGTGAATACTACGATGCATTTGCTGCTTTCGACAAAAAAAGCGACCTATCGCTGATGGAGCAAATCGTGGGTAAGGCACTCACGAGTTCCTACCACAAACGACTCGCCTACCTCGAAGGCAAACAGATCCTCTCCCTGGCGGACTATGCAAAAAGCAGCACGCAATCGCACTCGAACCTATTAAATAAGGCGAAACGCCAAACCATCGAAGCCTTCTGGGAACGCGGCGTCTGGAAGATCGGCGCCTAAAGCTAAAGGAAACAAAAAATGACATGGGAGGAGTTGCAGACGGACGGGGATCATAGACTGCCGCTTTGACCAAGAAACAACGCCCTGCCGTTTTTCACACGCCTGCCCCACACCATGGCAACGACGGAGCGTTGCCCTCCAAAAAACCGAAGCAAACTTCGGGGCATCAGGCTCATTGCGAATGAGCTACCCTATTTCTTTATCGCGGCGACCACTGAGATCTCCACTAGGAGTTCGGGTCGTGCCATACGCGCTTCCACACAAGCTCGTGCTGGAGCATGCCCTGCTGGCACCCATGCATCCCATACTTCATTCATGGCTGCGAAATCTTTCATATCCCGCACGTAGACCGTTGCCGACAGCATGTGCTCACGATCTGATCCTGCCTGAAGCAGCAGCGCATCGACTTTCTCGAGCATGGTCTCGGTCTGTGCCACGATGCCTTTGCTGGCGTCTTCACACACCTGCCCGCATAAATAGAGCGTGTCATTGTGAATCACGATACGGCTCATACGTTGCTTTGTTTCTTGTCGCTGAATACTCATGGCGTGCAGTTAAACCGTATTTGCAAAAATAAAAAAGACCAATCCACTCATAGGAAATAGAAATTAGGGCTTCAAATATGGCTTAAGGCCTGCCACCCTCTATTTTACTTGTTTGCCTCGTTCTTCTTTTTCCTTGTTTTAGACTAGTTCAGCAAGGTAAGACGATAATGTAGTCGCTGCATCGAGCAAAATCCACCAATCACAAGAACTTCAAAAAGATTCCACCATGGCCTTCACACCAAGCAAAGATCAAAAACGCCGCGATCGAGAGCAGAAGAAGATAGATAAGCGTTTCGCTCGCGAGACTGCCAAGATTGAAAAGCTCGAAGCTGAAAAGGCAGCCGAAGAAGCAGCTACCTTGGAAGCCTTCTATAAAACCGAAGAAGGTATCAAAGCGAAAGAGGAAGCTGAGTTTGAGGCCGAACTCGCAGCAGAGGCCGCCGCTTCGGCATGATCGGAGGGAAATGATACGAGTACATCGCTAACAATTAAATGGTAGCGATGCCTGAGAGCAGATAAAAGAGGGCCGACGCAAACTCGAGCGTGGCGACAGGCTATTTTTTAGAGACCGAGACTTTTTTTAGAATTTCTCAAAAAAGCTGAAAGGACTTCGCGCCTGACACGTTTATTTAATGTGCGTCGCAACAATAAGACAGTCCGCAAAGAGAATCTGCCCGAGAAAATGTGCGCTCGCTGCGCGCGGCCATTCACCTGGCGCAAACGCTGGGCAAATTGCTGGGATACAGTACGCTACTGCTCAAAAGCCTGCCGCAGTCAGAAGTCACAGCCAGTTGCTGGGAATGACCTGCAAAACCTGTCAATTGCCCAATTAAGCCAGACGCCCATACGAGGTAAGTCCTAACTTCTAAACCAAGTTGCATGCCATTGACCTAAATCCTGCAGCAAGCAACGCCCTCATTCGAATGGCTTGGCATGAGCGCACAAGCTTCGATGATGCCCCTTCCCTCTAGAAGGATAGAACGGGCATGTGAATCCGATAGCATTAGAACCGGCCACCGGAGGCCCAATTCATTGCACTTCCGCGCTGGTCCATCCGGTAATAGCGAACCTTCGCTGAAGTGAATGGCTTGGAGAGCGTCGCCATCCACTCCTCCCACTTCTGATCACCCACAATCGCGATCCGAGTAAAATCACCGTGATGCTTGAGTTCAAACTTGGTATCCGCCCAAAGCCCTCCGTCAGCCCAGCCGTGGAAATTCTTCATCTCTACGAAGAGCGAAATTTTGTGATACTCCTCGATCTGCGACTCCATCAAAGGCGTGATAATTTCAAAATCCAACTCCGTCAGTTTGTCGATGCATTCAATCGCGACGAAGTCACCTTGAGTCTCCGCTAATATATGATGCATGATCTGAGTATAGCCATCGCATGGACCCATGCAATCATCAGAGTCAAAAAATGACGCTGTTAAAAGAAGGCAATACAGCAGCAGTAGCAGGCAGGGAGTCATGACCAACACAGCCACTTCTTTTACGCCATCCTTTTTAGTATAATTTGATTTAAGCGCAGGCGGCTGAATTTTAGCATTGCCGCAAGCCTGCGAGATGAAGTGTTGTCAGCATATGCTTGCTTATCAAATCTTTCAAACCATGCCGACTGCACTGGCAGCAACACTGTTTACCTATCTCCGCAAAGAGGAGCGCGAGTCCTACAAGGGCGTGGTCCAGCAGCTCGCTGAGCAGCAAAAAATGCGCCCAGTATTCATTACCAAGCAATCGCCAGACAAACAGGTCACGTTGCTAACTGCTGCCTGTAGTCGTAAGCCAGCCGAGCAGATTGCCATGCAAGTGCTGGAGGTCTGGCTGATGCGTGGGCGCCAAGAAATGTTAATCGACTTTCTAGATCGGATGAACATCAAGCATGACGGCGCAGGTATGGTCGAAAAGTTTCCAGCAGTCATGGATGCGACTTTGCTCAGCAAGGCACTTACAGCAATGCGTGAAACCTATCCAGCGGGCGAAGTTGCCTTGTATCTCTATGTGCTTCAGGAGCAGCAAGCAGGTGGCTGGCCGGAACTAAGCGCCTTGCTCGATGCCGAGCCGTGGTTAGGCGCCAAATAGTTGAATCTCAGTGCCCTCTTATGAGGATCCATAATCAGCCCATTAAAGGCACACCACAGAACGTAGCTATCAAAATCCTCAAACCATTCGCTTTGGCCGGCGTAGTGTTACTCGTCTGGCTGCTGACCGATCGAGCATTCCTGCACCACATCTGCAGCTTGAGTGAGGTGATGGAGACTCACATTGGCCGATCTGCAGAGTCGCTGCCAGACTATCCCTGCACCGTCGGCGCACACCGCGGCGCATCCACTGATCACTTAGAGAACAGCTATTCAGCTCTGCTCGCGGCAGACCAAGACCCTCAGTATGCGTTCATCGAGTTCGATGTCCAATATACCAAAGATGGCCAGATTGTGGTCTTTCATGACAAGCGACTTCTGCGCCTATTCGGCAAACTCGCCACCATCAACAACTCGACCTACGCTGAACTTGTGGAGGCCACCGACGGGCAGATCGCGCGCTATCGAGACATCATCGACGCCGTCAATAAAAAGCTAAATATTGAGATCAAGTCACAAGGCGATTATGAAGAGGACTGCCGCCTAGCGGATGTCATCATCCAAGACATTCAAGCTCGCGGCCGGGAGAAAGATATTATGATCAGTTCGATCTCCAGCGATGTGATCCGCTACATTCATAAAACGCACCCCTCGATCCCGACAGGTCAAATCTATTGGCTCACCTCATCCACATACCTTCACTTCGATCTTCTAACCAAACGCTTGTATCAAGAATTTAACGAATCGAACGCGGACTACCTAATGCTACACGTCGCAAATCTTCGCAATATCGAGGGCTTATTGGCACTTAAACCAGAGGGGAAAACCATCATCTTCTGGGATTTCGAAGACCACATGTATCTGGTGCGAGAAGACTACCACGATCGGCTTTGGGGCACCTCAGTGATCGGCGATCTCTGGCAAAAAATCGTCTATCGGTTCATCTGATCTATCAGCCGCTTAAGATGAGGATACTGTTGCCGTTGTCTTCCTGACAGAGCTGAGCTATCGACCAGTTGCTGGATTCATTTCAACTGCAATAACAAGGTCGTTGTAGTCTTTGTCACCCCCGCCTGGCTGGTCTTCAAAGCCGATGATCAGAGTATTGTTATCATAAACCGCCAGCAGCTTTGCGTGATTTATTTGATCGGGGTTACTTTCTGGATCGACCCAAAATACCAAGCCATCTTCGTTTTGCGCACCGTCTCGAATCAAGAACAGGTCGACTAAACTACCCTTTTTAAGCTGTCCCAAATCAACATAGTCTCCGGGAATTAAGGGAATATCTTCGTTGGTCTCGGCGCTTCGAGTCTCTGCATCTGTGAAGTAGGAATGCGCTGAAGACGCATTTGGAAAAATGAGGCTTTGATCCCCATTATTTTCGATTCCTAGAGTGTTTTGAAAGATGGTGCCTTCCTTTAAAAAATAAACTCTGACATCGGAGTCTTCAGTTAAGAGTAGTTCGTCGAGTGCCAGATTCTCGGTGTTTTCATCAATATTTTCTCTTTCACTGTAAACGCCGTCCAAATAGTCCATCACTTCTGTCAGACCGTTTTCCAAAAAATCAGCATAGCGGGGATCTTCGGGGTCCGCTTTTACTTCCGAAATAATCTGCAAGCCCTTCGGCCTTGCCGAGGACTGCAGCAACGGCGCCAAGTCTTCTGATCTTACAGGCGACTCCGACTGCCCCCCTGCGACCTGTTGTCCGTCAAAGTCTAGATTTGGTGTGTTTGTCGACTCAGTCGCTTGAGCGCCTGGAACGCCTTGCGTAGCGGCCCTGGTTTCATCATCACTCGGCTGAGTCGATCGCGCGGGATCGTCCGTTTGAGTCGACGCCGTTTCAGTACCGTTGGACTCTGAAGACACATAGCCTGCCTGATTGACGAGGCCAGGCGAAGGATCAGCAGTCGTCGCTGCCGCTCGATTGACTCCAAGTGCGGCGTTCGCATCACTTTCGGCGGGCGTATTTTGGTCTAACAATACGCTATAGCTTATGATCGTGGCTACCACGACGAGCCCAGGAAAAAGAAGTTGCAAGGGACTATATTTCATCGGACGGGTTACGTGCTGAGGCAGTTAGATTTCGGAATTAGCTTAGCCATTACTTTAAGCTTTAAAATAATTAGTTTCAAGTCGTTTCAGCGAAAGGTTCAATCGATTAAAATAAAGACTGTGGCAGCGGATACGGTCTGGCGCGCCGCATCAAGGGCGCAGCAATGGCTAGAGCGACGCAGCAGACGGCGCCCTCACCGCCCAACGCAGTTTTGCAGAGCTGGACCGAGGGTTGTCGCGCTGCTCACTGAAGGAGGCGCGGATGACGCTCTCGCTGATCGCACTGTAATGTCCATCTATCAGTCCCGCTTGGAAGGCCTTTTTGACCCGGCGATCCTCGCCACTATGGAAGGTCAGCACAGCAACGCGCCCACCGCCTCGGAGGCAGTCAGGGAGGCCGCGCAACCAGCCGTCGAGAACTTTAAACTCATCGTTGACCGCAATGCGGAGGGCCTGAAACACACGTCGCTGACTGAGTTTAATCCGATCTTCGTCAAAGGATTTCGGTAGCGCCTGCTCAATGGCGTGAGCGAGTGCAGCAGTGGTCTCAAATATCTGTCCAGCCAAGGCGGTGGCTAAACGTGCCGCGTTGGGCTCATCCGCATTTTCGCGCAACAGAGCGGTAAATCCTGGTTCGTTTAATTGTTCGATCCAGACGCTGGCTGAGATGCCCTTATTCGGGTTCATTCGCATATCGAGCGGCCCTTGATGTTTAAAGCTGAACCCGCGAGCTGGATTGTCGATCTGCATCGAAGAGACGCCCAAGTCGGCGAGAATGGCATCGGCCCCCTCGTGCCAGCCGATCTTACCCAGCACTGCGCGCAGGGCGACAAAGTTGGTGCGCTCGCAGTGCAGGGATTCTGCCGGAAAGCCAGCTGAGCGTAGACGCGCCTGCGTTTTTGGCAACTCGATGGGATCTTGATCGACTGCCAGCAAGCAGCCGCCGGGCTGTACGGCTTTCAACAGTTCTGCGGCGTGACCTCCATAACCAAGCGTGCAGTCGACCGCCCGCTCACCTGGCACCACCGAGAGCGCCTGCATAATCTCGTCCAGCATGATCGGCACATGCTGCCCTGCGGGCGTTTTACCAGCCGCGAGTACATGGGCGACGGTGTCGGTGTAGCGCTCGGGATTGAGCTCCTTATATTTGTCCTCAAAGCGACGCGGGTTCTTGCCCTTGTAACGCACTCGGCGCTTGTGTGGTTCAGGATTCTGTTCGGATGCCATATGCCAAACATGCGGGACGAACTGCGTGCAGCAAGCGCAATGGCGATACGAGTCGCTGGTCTAATCCGAGGGCATCGGTCACACTTAAAGTTGCTATTTATAGCATGGCAGCAAACTGTCCTGAGCAATACGTGGTGGCGCAATGCCAGCAAAGCGCGGGCTGCACTGGTTGAAATCGACTCACTTTAACACTAATTCTTTACAGCATGTAAGTTCGATAGCTCGCTGCACGTTTATACAATTATGATTTTGCGCATTATTTTAGGTGACCAACTCAGTCACCACATTTCGAGCCTGTCGGATATCGATGCGGCGGGCGATGTGGTGCTGCTATGCGAAGTACGCAACGAGGCGACGCGGGTCCGGCACCACAAAAAAAAGATCGCCTTCATTTTTTCTGCCATGCGGCATTTCGCAGCGGAACTAGACGCAGCTGGCTACCGCACCCGATACATTCAGTATGATGCTCCCGACAATGCGGGCAGTTTGACTGGGGAGCTGGAGCGGGCGATTGAAGCGCTCAATCCAGAGCAAATCGTCGTTACCGAGCCGAGCGAATATGCCGTGCTCAAAGAGATCGAAAACTGGAAAACACACTTCCCTATTCCGCTGGAAATCCGTGATGACAATCGCTTTCTTTGCACCAAGGATACGTTCGCAACATGGGCCGAGGGTCGCAAGCAATTGCGCATGGAATTTTTCTACCGCGAGATGCGCCGCACCTATGGGATCCTAATGGAGGACGACCACCCGGTCGGCGGGCAGTGGAACTATGACGCCGAGAACCGCAAGCCAGCGAAGAGTGGGCTGGACATCCCAGCGACCTATCTTAGCGAGCCAGACAGCATCACTCAAGAAGTGCTCGAATTAGTCGATCGCGAGTTTAGTGAGCATTTTGGTGACTTGGAGCCGTTTCATTTTGCTGTGACTGCAGCCCAAGCTCAGCAGGCACTCGAACAATTTATCCGCGAGCGACTGTGCCACTTTGGCGACTACCAAGATGCGATGCTGCAAGGCGAGCCTTGGATGTATCACTCGCATCTCAGCTTCTACATCAATTGCGGGCTACTCAGCCCGCTCGAATGTATCCAAAAAGTGGAGCAAGCTTATCGCGACGGACTGGCCCCACTCAATGCCGCCGAGGGCTTTATCCGTCAGATACTTGGCTGGCGCGAATATGTGCGTGGGCTCTACTGGCTAAAGATGCCGGATTACGTATCGGAAAATTTCCTACAGGCAGAGCGGCCGCTGCCAGAGTTTTACTGGAGCGCCACCACTAAGATGAACTGCCTGCGACAATGTGTGGTCGAAACCAAAGCAAATGCGCATGCGCACCATATCCAACGGCTAATGGTGCTGGGCAATTTCGCGCTGTTGGCTGGCCTTAATCCCAAAGAGGTCAACCAATGGTTCTGGATCGTCTACGCGGATGCTTACGAATGGGTCGAGCTACCCAATGTGAGTGGCATGGTGCTGTTCGCCGACGGTGGCGTGCTCGCATCGAAGCCCTACGCAGCTAGTGGCGCCTACATCAACCGCATGTCAGACTATTGCAAAGGCTGTTCTTACAAGGTTTCGAAAAAGAACGGGCCGGACGCCTGCCCGTTTAATTATCTCTATTGGGATTTTCTAATCCGCCAACAAGACAAGCTTGGAGCGAACCCGCGAATGGGCATGCCCTACCGAACCTTGGGCAAGATGGATGCCGCTAAGGTAGATCTAATCCGCGCAGACAGCACCCGGTTCTTACAGGCACTTGACGCAGGTGAGATCGTATAAGCACTGACTAATCGACGATGGCACACGTAGTTTGGTTCAAGCGAGATCTGAGAATTGCCGACCACCAGGCATTCAGCGAAGCGGCTCGCCACGGCCCGATAGTGCCGCTGTATATCTTGGAGCCCGAGCTCTGGCAACAACCCGACCTCAGTCATCGCCACTATTGCTTTCTCAATGATAGCCTCGCCGAACTCAATGCACAGCTGATTGAGCACTACGGCATCCCACTGGTGGTTCGCTGTGGCAACGCCAGCGATATTCTGCAGGCCCTGCACGACGAACACTCGATCGAAGCACTCTGGTCGCATCAGGAAACCTGGAACGACTGGACTTACCGCAGAGATCGGAGCGTTCAACGCT
>Ga0206129_10002581_pt1 | contig 22237 bp, 29 predicted proteins | sample Helgoland_Spring_8_FD_148616 | JGI IMG/M metagenome (GOLD analysis project Ga0206129, IMG submission 148616) | Pelagic subsurface seawater microbial communities from Kabeltonne, Helgoland, North Sea - Helgoland_Spring_Bloom_20160502_2 | ecosystem: Environmental > Aquatic > Marine > Epipelagic ...
TAATACTATTATTAGTGTAGCAGAACTTCTACGTAGTGAAGCCGAAGGCGAAGGCGACGCAAAGACTAGCATGAACAGTTTTTTAAATATGTTACAGAACGCTGGACTTAATATTAACTATGACGGCCTCAAGGCTTATTACGATTCAGATCCTAGACTACAAGCAGAGATCCAAGACTTTAACGAGAAAGAAGTTGTGTTCGTAGGCGATGATGCTGGGTTGGACATGAAACCACAAGGTGAAGTATCACCAGAGAAAAAAGTAAACAGTATGGCTAAATCAGCCCTAGCAAAACGTGAGAGTATAGAAGAAATGGATAATCTAGACAGTCAAACAAAATACAGTGAATATGAAGCTGGCGAAGAAGAAAACAATCCAGTAGTTAACGCTATTTCTGGCCGCATCATGCGCCAGCGTGTTGATCTACTAAGGGACCATGGTCTTGATAAAGTGATGCAAGCGATTGATGAAGTTGCAGAATTTGTAGGCGATGTAGAAGAGATTGGCAGTAGTGATGTAAGTGGATGGATTAAGCACGTTGAACAAATGTTGACAAACATGGAAGAGTCTGTCAAAGAAGGCTACTACGAAATGCCTCCCATGGATAGAGAACGCTACACAGATTTACCAGGTCTGGAAGGACCTTTTACAACACGCTCAGGCAAAGTTGTTTACTACGATCCCAAAGAAGGCAAGTATTACGATCGTGATAGTGACATGTATCTTAGTTATGAAGAGTTTAAGGATTATGATCAAAGTCGTGCCAGCATGGGCTCCAAGATGGAATTACCCAAAGGTGTGGAAAAAGAGAGTGTTGAAGAAACATTTGATTACTGGCAAGGCCCAGAGAGTATCGCAAAACTCGCAGGACTTAGAAAACCTAAATAAATAGAAATAGTGACGCCGCTCCAGGCGCCGGACAAGAACGGGACGCATCGACATCAAGTCGTTTATGCATGAGCAGACGCCCCTCCGTATATAGTTATTGACTATTAGCTAACCCCCAACTATAATATATTTTATAAACTGTAGAGCAGTTTATAATAATTTAAAAAGGAAAAATTATGAAAAAACTAATTATGGCTCTGGCTATGGCAATTACTGTTGCCTTGTCAGCCAATACAGCAAGTGCTGACATCCAAGTTAACAAATTGTTTTCGCCAAAATCCCAAAATGTTAAAGCTAGGTTAGTAATTGACATCGGGCCATACTCGTATCACAGTTGGATATTAAAAGGTATTCAAGATGGAACCTTTGCAAAATACGGCGTAGATATCGAGTTTGTTGGCACGGGCCCTGGCAGTGTAAAGACTGGTCTTGCGATTACTGCTGGAAAGGCAGAACTAGGATACCAGGATTATAGTGGCGTAGTTCTTGTTAATAGCAAACAAGCTACTCCAAAGTTTAAGACTATCTTTGTCATCGATGACAAAGTACAAGATGCAATTTGGTCATTAAAGGGATCTGGAATCAACAAATTTGATGATCTAGATGGTAAAACTTTTGGGGATTTTATTTCCGGAACTACCAAACTTCTGTTGCCTGGTATCACTAAGGCCAAAGTTAACCCAGTTAACATGTCATTTTCCGCGCTAGTTCCAGGGCTAGTAACTGGGAAAGTTGATACAATTGGTGGATATTTAACCACAACTAAATTTAACCTACAGAAGGTTGGAATTGTTGAATACAACGTTATCAAGTTAAGCGATGTATTTCCAATGGGAGTTAGTCGTGTAATTACTGTAAATAGTGATTGGGCTAATGCTAATCCAAAAGCAGTAGTTGGAATTAGAGCAGCAATTAGAGAGTTACTACCAAACTTTATTAAAAATCCAAAGCCTAGTGTAGACACTCTTTCTGGACCACTTGTTTCTACCCAAGAAAAACGTGACCTTGAACTAGCCCGTGCAAAGTACGCCATAGAAGAACTTGTTTGGACTAATAATGTTAAAGTTAATGGGTTTAGTAATGCAAAAGTACTCGGGCCACGTCTAAAAGAGTACACTGATTTGCTTGTATCTAGGCTTGGTTTACCCAATCGTCATCCAGACAACACATATTTTGATCTAGACTGATGATTCATACTACTATAACTGTCACAACAGTTATACTAGTTTGGGAACTAGTGTTCAAAGGAGGGTATATTCCAGGATTACTGGATATTATAAAAACCTTCTTTGAACTACTAGTTAACCCAGATTTTTTATATAATTTATGGACCAGTATATGGCGTTTGGGTTTGGGCTGGACTATAGGCATGGTGCTAGGAACAGTCGTTGGAATAGCCATGGCCATAAATGTTCACACACACAAACTTTTAATGCCACTAGTAAGTTGCCTATTTCCTATACCTAAAATTGCACTATTGCCACTGTTTATTGTATTACTCGGCTTGGGCGAGACTAGTAAGGTTATAACTATCTTTATTGGTGCATTTTTCCCCAGTATTATTACTGCATATAGTTCTGTAATACGCACACCTAATGTTTTTATAGATGTTGCTGTAGCAAGTAAAGGAAATTTGTGGGTTGTTGTAAGACACGTAATAATTCCATATAATCTTCCCACTATAATACAAGGGTTTAGAACAAGTGGTAGCCTGGCTCTTACATTATTAGTTGCAGCAGAGATGCTGGGCGCAAAACATGGGCTAGGGCACTGGATTTTTATGACAGGCGGAGAAATGGAATTTGCTGAAATGTTTGCTGGACTTATATGGTTAAGTTTAATAGGGCTAACTATTAACTGGGGTGTGGAACATCTCAGACGCACAGTGTGTTACTGGAGTACACTTGGAAAAGGTGCACAAATATGATATTGTCAGCTGATAAATTTGGTTACTATACAGTCGGCGATTTAAAAACCTACAGCAAAGTAGAAGCTATTGAATGGCAACAACGTACTGGGCACTTCCCAGAGTGGAACTTTAACAAGGAAATCTTTGATACAGTTGATTGGCAAACAGAGCCGGCAATTGAGTTATGGGATTTGTATAAAGCAAGAGCGAGGCAAATTAGAGATGCGTACGACTATGTGGTATTATTCTATTCTGGCGGTAGTGATAGCGACAACGTATTACGTAGCTGGATAGATGCAGATTGTAAAATAGATGAGATAGCCTGCTTCTGGAATTTAGAAGCAACCAAAGATCCACAAAGTTTTATGTGTGCGGAAATACAAAACGTAGTATTGCCTGTTGTGGAAAAACTAAAGCAAACACATGAGTTTGAGTTTCGTAAAATTGATGTAAGCCAATTAACTATCGACTTTTTAGCCAAGAATAAATTTGATTATAGTTACTACAGTAATCACAGTATTAGTCCTAATAATATTGTAAAGGGCATGTTTAGAGAAACAATACCCGCTTACCAACAACTAATAGACAGTGGTAAACGTGTTTGTTTTGTGTGGGGATTTGAAAAACCTCAATTAGGATATGATAGCACTGGAACTTATGTACAGTTTGCTGATACTATGGACAATTGTGTTGGGCCATATAGTCAGTTAAACTATGCCAAGGGCTGGCATGACGAGTTATTTTATTGGTCACCTGATTTGCCAGAGATGATTGTTAAACAGGCGCACGTACTCAAGCGTTTTGTCGACACTTGTGATATACCAGAGTTTTACAGTACTAAGTCAAGTCCATATGGGTATAATTCTAGGCTCAAACAGTTTTTAACACACGATGCCATTAAGCAGGTTATATATCCCCGTTGGGATACTAGCACATTCTGTAATGGAAAATCCCCCACTGGCGCAAGTAACTATCTAGTTTATAGTCCTAGAGATGCATGGCTATGGAATAGTAATCTAGTAGAACGTGATACTATGCATAGTATTATAGCTCAAACTACGAATAAAGTTGGCGAATATTGGAAAACAGACAATAATTCTAATAGCAGTAGTCTTTATAAAGGGCATATCCAAAAACATTACATTAGGAAAATATTATGAAAAATATTATTATTGTCGGAGGTGGATTTGCAGGTTGGTATACAGCCTTGGCTTTAAATCAAAATTGCCCTGATTATAATATAACGGTAATTGACAGTAAAAATTATCCAAGATTAGGAGTTGGCGAGACGTTAGGATGGAGCGCACCTTATGACTGGAAAAGACTACTACACCTAGGAGATGATCGTATTCTTATGTGGGAAACTGGTTCCATATATAAGTATGGACTATCAGCAACTAATTTCTATCAGGACAATACCAGTTATAGTTACGGAAAGTTTTTTAATCTCAAAGTAAAAAGTCTTGCGAGATTCTTTAGTGAATTTACCTATCCTGAATATTATGAGCCTTGGAATGTGCGCCCTGGTGATGCGGGATTGCAACAAATTTGGTTTAACCTAAATAAGGATACTGATAAGACATTTGATGATTATACTTATGAGTTGAATGAAGCAAGTTTTTTTACACGTTCTAATAAAGCACCGTATACCCTAGATAATGAATACGTATTGAGAACACAAGAAGGTTGGAGTTATCATATTGATGCTGAAACTTTTGTGCAATTTTTAAAATCTAAATGTAATAACGTAACACATAGAGAATCCACGATTACGGATGTAGTTAAACAGAATTCTAATATAAAATACCTCGTAACCGACTCAGATGATCATATACACGCTGATATGTTTATAGATTGCAGTGGATTTCAAAGAGTACTAGTGAAGCATATGCCAGAGATGGAATTAACTGATTGGCATCTCCCTACTACCAATAGTGCGTGGGTGTGTCCTACTCGGTACCAGGATCCACAATCAGAGATGTGTGGCGGCACCCAAATATACGGCGAGGATTGGGGTTGGCGTTTTAAAGTAAACTTATATCACAGGGCTGGAAATGGATGTGTATTCAATAGTACAGACACAGATCCTGATATAGTACAACAGCACATGCAAACTCTCACACAAGGTAGACAGATTGCTGAACCTAAATTAATACAATGGAAACCTGCATATGTTAAAAAACCATGGATAGGAAATGTATTAGCCTTGGGAATCGCTAGTTATTTTATAGATCCGTTTGATGCTCCGACGTTTGATGTGCATAGCCGCAATCTAGAAGATTTAATTAAAGGCGTAGAGCATGAAGAGTTTAATACTAAAGCTAATATAATAACTCAAGAGAGAAACTATAGGTTGTTATATAACTTTAGCACTAGTAAGCGCAGTGGAGTATTTTGGGACCAACAGAGAGAATTGTTTACCACGGAAGCAGAGAACACATTTATACAAATACTAGAGAATCGGGTGCCTAGCATAGATAGCCGACTTAGTCATAATTGGTATCAGATGTATTATAGGATGTGTAATGCTAGTGGGTTTGATCGCAGTAAAGTAAATGTCGATATTAACATTAGTAAAGGTGATCAGGATATGGCTCAAGCATTCTTTCAATATAATAAAGCTAGAAACAAATACATAGAAACTCAACCGTGGCCTAATTATTATGAATGGCTAAAAGAACATAGATTTAACGGAAAAACACACACCCAAGTATTAGAAAGGATAATGAAATGAAAGAACCTAAGACTAAAATAGCAACAATTGCAGTACATGTATTATTAGAAGAAGCGGATTTTGAAAACCAGTTACTTAGTCTAGGATGGTCGTTAGAACATAATTTATTACGTAGTTGTGATCCTATTATATATGGTGTAAAAACAGATTGTTTTGCAATTGATGATTATCAAGATAAGTTAAAAGCAAAACAGGAAAAATTAGACAAAAAAGTAGAGGAACACAATATTATCAAAAGTGCCGTCGCAAATTCAAAACTTAAAGACGTATAAATACTAGTAGGAGTTCACTATGGCATATTTACCCACAGCCTCAGCGGCTAGAGAGCAATCTCAAAATAACAATACTATTGCACAACAGGTAGCTATTATGGAAGTGGCAGTTACCACTGCTATTGCCGCAAATACCTTCGCGGCAACCATTAGTAATACTTCTACAGTAACTATTCAAGGGACCACAATTACAGGTAGCCCAATGACTGACAATGATACAGATGGTCAGAACTACTACAAAGCCTGGCAGGGTACAATCACTGACGCTGTTAAAACAGAACAGATGAACGAAGTCATTGCACACTTTGAAAGCAAAGGCTATACCATTGCACGTAAGAGTTCAAGCGGAACATATTTTTATTGGTATCTAACCTGGTAATTAGAAAATATAGTTGCAGACTGCTAACTAGTATGCTACAATATATACATGATAACAGAACAATACAAGTACACTGCTCTATCCCGCAGAGAGATAGACGGTAAACGGTTGTACTCTACGCCAGACGGCCTAGCAGTACCAAGTGTCACAACAATACTAGATAAAACTAAACCAGAAGAAGCCAAAGCCGCATTGCGTAATTGGCGCAAACGTGTGGGTGATCAACAGGCTAATGCAATATCTAAAGAAGCAGCAGGCCGCGGCACTCGCATGCACAAGTGGTTAGAAGACTATTGCCTGACAGGTGAGTTGGGTAATCCTGGGTCAAATCCATATAGTCAGCAAAGTCATAAGATGGCTGGTGTTATTGTTGAGCAAGGGTTAGACAAAATGGACGAATGCTGGGGGGTAGAGGTTCCCATGTATTTCCCCCAGGTATATGCTGGAACAACAGATTGTGTAGGTTTGTACAATGGAAAGCCTGCAATCATGGACTTTAAACAGACAAACAAGCCTAAAAAGACTGAATGGGTACAGGATTACTTTTGTCAGTTATGCGCATATGCAGAAGCACACAACGAAGTATATGGGACAAACATACAACAGGGTGTTATCCTAATGTGTTCAAAAGACTTTGAATATCAAACTTGGGTAATTGAGGGCGATGAATATAATAAACATAAACGTGTGTGGTGGGACCGTGTTGCTCAATACTACGGCGCCTAAACTAATAAATACTATATAATTAGGAGTTACCAGTATGGCCGTGGTCCAAATAAGTCGCATTCAACATAGAAGTGGAACAAGTGATAATTTACCTCAACTAGCAAGAGGTGAGATTGGGCTTGCCGTAGATACACGTAGAGTGTATATTGGCAATGGCGGAACAGGATCTCCACAAACTGAAAATCTAGAGTTATTAACTAGTCGCAGTAATATTCTAGAAATAAGTGAATCATACACGTATAAAGATGCACAGATCGGTTTTAATGCACAGACAGGCCTGAATGCTGCCAGTCCAATAATTCGCACATTACAAGAAAAAATTGATGATGTCGCAAGTGTAAGAGATTTTGGTGCCGTAGGTGATGGTGAAACAGATGATACCGCAGCTATTAACAGAGCACTTTATGAAATTTTTGCACGTGAACAAATTATCCGTGTACGCAGAATGCTTTACTTCCCTGCAGGCAAATATCTAGTAACTGGACTTTTAAAGATTCCTAGTTTTGCATACCTAAAAGGTGAAGGCCCAGACAGTACAATCATATATGGTAATGATGTAACTGAAAATGCTGTAGTGCAGTTTGCTGATAGCAAGCAACAAGTAGACGCTAGTGTTGGCAGTGGCACTGGATTACCACCACAGTTTATTGTTATTGATGGCATGACTATTGAGGCAGGAGTTGATATCCCAGTACTTCATATAGACCAGGCAGAAAGTTGTTATATAACCAACTGTAAAATTATTGGTAACAGTACAAGCGCACCAACGGCTGTGGGTAATTCTAATCCAGCAGTAAAGATTACAAGTACAGCAAGTTATACTACCAAACACATCAATTTTAAAAACTGTACAATAGGTAAACATAGTTTTGGTGTAAATTTAGATCATGATATGAACAGTATCCACTTTGATGGTTGCAACTTTGAGCATGCATTTAAAGCTATAAAAATTGGTGAGAATGTAACAGGTAGCGCACCTGCAGTAACTGGGCCAAAAAGTGTTAAGATCACGAGTAGCAGGTTCAACGATATCTATAAACAAGGTATACATGCTTATGATGGCGACAATATTGTTAGTGCCTATAATCTCTACAATGATGTTGCAAATAATTCGCTGGGTAATGGTAATGCCGCTACCCATGTAATAGACTTTGCAGACGGGGTAGGTAGTTTCAGTATTGGTGATAGTTTTGATAGACCAGATGCAGATGTTACCACTTCAACAAAGCGTACTAGTTTAAATAATACTAATATAGCATTGGGTCAAAGTTTAGAAATTGGTAGTTATAGTAGGACCTATAACAGCAACGTAAGTCTGTCTAACAATGTAGGGGCCACAAGTACTGGTATTAGTTTTGATGATACTAGTGGTATGGATTATGCGGTTGAAATCGATTATTTAATTAGTAGAAATAGTAAGTTCCGTCAGGGAACACTACGTATTGTCCAAGATGGTACTGCACAAGTACTAGATGATGACTTTACAGAAAATAATGGTGACGTTGGTGTTACTTTTGATTTAAACAATAACTCAGGCTTAACAACTCTTCGTTATGCTACTGATAGCCAAACGACAGGCACAGTATACCTTACAGTAAGAAAAATCGGCACATAATATAACATAACATGTGGGATACGTCCATTCAAGACAGGCTTTCTATATGGTTTTCATTTAGAAGACGCCTCAACCGTTTGCCATTTGAACAAGCAGTACAGGAAGTTAATGCTTTTTGGCGGCGAGCACCAATTAGTAGTCAGTATTATTGTTGTGATATGGTTAACGATTGGCCTGATCCCTGGCAATTATTAGTAGATAATACCTACGATAATATTGCAAGGGGGCTAGGAATGTTGTATACTATTACTTTAACAGAGCATAACCCTGATGTAGAATTCTTGTGTATTCGTAGCAAGGAAAAAAGTTGCGAAGAAGCATTAGTATGGATTGACCAGGGTAAATATGTGCTTAATTGGGATTTAGATATAGGTGTAAATACCACATTGCAACTAGACACATATAATATTATAAACAGAATAAACGCACAGGATCTAATAAACAATGGAAATTCAAGTACAAAAGCGTGATGGAAAAAAAGAAAACCTTGATCTCGAAAAATTACACAATGTTGTAGAATATGCATGTAATGGAATTACAGGCGTTAGTGCAAGTGAAGTAGAAATTCGCAGTCACTTACAGTTTTATGATGGCATAGAAACTGTAGATATACAAGAAACACTTATTAAAAGCTCAGCCGACTTAATCTCAGAAGAAACTCCTGGGTACCAGTATGTAGGCGGGCGACTCATTAACTACCATATCCGTAAGATAGTATATGATGATTTTACTCCATGGCATATCTATAAATTAGTAAAACGAAATGTTGACCTAGGATTTTATGACTCTGCACTGATGTCAGATTATAGCGAGGATGACTGGAACGAACTCGATGCTTACATCAAGCATGATAGAGATGAAACACTTACCTACGCTGGCATGGAACAATGGCGTGGCAAGTATCTTGTTAAGAATCGCGTCACTAACGAAATTTATGAAACACCACAGATGGCATATATGTGCATTGCAGCCACTCTTTTTGGAGCGTATCCAATAGCAACAAGGTTAAAATGGGTAAAGGATTATTACGATGCAATTAGCACATATGTTATTAGTTTGCCTACTCCTGTCATGGCTGGTGTACGCACTCCTCAAAGACAATTTTCATCTTGCGTTCTTATCGAGACAGATGACAGCCTGGATAGCATTAGTGCTACTGCTAGTAGTATTGTCAAGTATGTTAGTGCAAAGGCTGGCATTGGGATCGGTGCTGGTAATATTAGGGCAATTGGCTCCCCTATCAGAAAGGGTGATGCCTTCCATACCGGCGTAGTTCCTTTCTTTAAATTATTCCAGAGCGCAACACGTAGTTGTAGCCAAGGAGGAGTACGTAATGGTGCAGCAACACTCTATTATCCTATCTGGCACTACGAAGCAGAGGATTTATTAGTACTAAAGAATAACAAGGGCACAGAGGATAACAGAGTACGTCATATGGACTATGGTGTGCAATTTAATAAACTGATGTATGAACGCCTAATTACGGGTGGTAACATTACGTTATTCAGTCCCAGCGATGTACCAGGTTTGTATGATGCTTTCTTTGCTGATCAGGACAAGTTTAAAGAACTATATGAACGTGCAGAACGTAATACACGACTACGCAAAAAGACCATTAAGGCTAGTGAGCTTTTTGGTGCGTTTATGGAAGAGCGTAAGAACACTGGTCGCATCTATCTAATGAATGTTGACCATGCAAATGACCACGGTAGTTTTAAAGCAGAGCTCGCACCAATTAAACAAAGTAATCTCTGTTGTGAAATTGACCTACCAACTAAGCCTCTTAATGATTTTAATGACGAAGAAGGTGAAATTGCACTCTGCACGTTAAGCGCAATCAATTGGGGATTAATTAAGAGCCCGGAGGACTTTGAGAAGCCCTGCGCTCTAGCAGTACGTGGGTTGGATGCGCTATTAACGTATCAGGATTATCCAGTTAAGGCAGCACATAATGCAACAATGAAACGTCGACCATTGGGTATTGGTATTATTAACCTCGCATACTTCCTCGCTAAGAATGATACAAACTATACTAATCCTGATTTAGAGTTAGTAGACACATATGCAGAAGCATGGAGTTACTATCTTATCAAAGCCAGTGCTGATCTTGCTGTTGAATATGGTGAATGCCCTGGAACAAATGAAACCAAATACGGCGATGGTATCACACCTAACCAAACATACAAGTCAGACGTTGACGAACTTGTTAAGCACCAAGAACGTATGGATTGGAAAGGACTACGTAAGCAATTAGCAGACACAGGCATACGTAATAGCACATTAATGGCGCTTATGCCAGCAGAAACAAGTGCACAGATTAGTAACAGTACAAATGGTATTGAACCACCTCGTAGTTTTGTCAGTGTTAAGCAAAGTAAAGATGGAGTATTAAAGCAAGTGGTTCCTGGATACCCAAGGCTTAAAAATAAATATGAACTTCTATGGGATCAAGAAAGTCCAGAAGGCTATATACGGATCATGGCAGTACTACAAAAATACATTGATCAAGGCATTAGTGCTAACACAAGTTATAATCCTAAATTCTATGAAGACGAAAAGATCCCTATGAGTGTTATGTTGAAGCACCTAATTATGTGCTATAAATACGGCCTCAAGCAATTATACTATTTTAATACTTATGATGGCGCAGGTGATGATATTAATGAGCGTGAGCAAATTATTCTTGAGCTACCAGAAATGCAAGATTCAGACTGTGACAGTTGCACTATATAACGAACGGAATACCATGGCAGTATTAAACATTAGCAAGCATGACCATTTAAAGAAGAAGGCGTTTTTTGATGGCGATTTGGGCATGCAACGATATGATGAATTGAAGTATCGTCAATTTGACAAACTAACTGATAAGCAGTTAGGATTCTTCTGGCGGCCTGAAGAGGTAGATATTATTAAAGACGCAAAAGACTTTAAAGATCTTACAACACACGAAAAACATATTTTTACGAGCAACCTTAAGAGACAGATCTTGTTGGATAGTGTGCAAGGCCGCGCACCAGTGGAAGCCTTTGGGTCTATCACAAGTCTACCAGAAATTGAGAATTGGATTACCACGTGGACATTTAGTGAAACTATTCATAGTCGTAGCTATACACATATTATTAGAAACGTGTACAGCGATCCCAGTAAAGTTTTTGATACTATGATGGATATTAAGCCAATCATCGAATGTGCAGGTAGTATTACAAAGTATTATGATGAACTTATTGAGAAATCAGCATACTATAAATTACTAGGTGCTGGATCACATACAGTCAATGGTAAACGTATTGAGATCGATCTCTATGAACTTAAAAAGTTATTGTGGCTTACACTAATGAGTGTTAATGCGTTAGAGGGTGTTCGTTTTTATGTTAGTTTTGCTTGTAGTTGGGCATTTGCTGAACTTAAAAAGATGGAAGGCAATGCTAAAATTATTAAGTTTATTGCCCGTGATGAAAATGTACACCTAGCAAGTACGCAACAATTACTAAAATTATTACCAACAGACGATAAAGATTTTATTAAGATTAAACAAGAAACCGAGGAACAATGTGTGCAGTTGTTTGTTGAAGCTGTTGATCAAGAGAAAACATGGGCGGAGTATCTGTTTAAAGATGGCTCTATGATTGGTTTGAATACACGACTATTAAGCGACTATATTGAATGGATCGCCAATAAACGTATGATCGCAATTGGATTAGCTAGCCCGTTTACTGTTCCACAAGCTAGTCCTCTTCCCTGGACACAAAAATGGATAAGTGGTGGAGAAGTTCAAGTCGCTCCACAAGAAACTGAAATTAGTAGCTATATTATTGGCGGAACAAAGCAGGATGTAGATGACGAAACCTTTGGTGGACTCAGCCTCTAACGATTTATAAGGAAAATAGTTAATTGTTAACAGTATACACAAAACATTGGTGCGGCTATTGTGATATGGCAAAAGCGTACCTAAAGAAACAAGATATCCCTTACAATGAAATTAACATTGATGACGATTCGGATGCACGAGCATTTATGATTAGTGAGGGGCATGCTACAGCACCACAAATTTACAATGATGGTAAACTATTAGTTGAAGGTGGGTGTAATGGATTAACTAGTCTTAGCGGAACAGAGATCCGTGAGCGTATGGGGGATTTAGGGTTAAATGACCTCACGCTATGAGATTAGAATTACACTAAAAAACGGTATATTGGATAATGCTGGAAGGGCAGTAACTCGTGCACTAAACACAATGGGTTATGACACTGTAAATGATGTACGTATAGGCAAAACAATATATATTGAAACCGATCAAGATCCAGAACCAATGGCTCGATCACAAGTAAATGCAGTTATGGAAGACTATGTTATAATAGCACATAATGATTAACGGTAAATAGTATTATGGGAAGACCAATAGTAAGAATAGGTGATGTTAATAGTGGTGGCGGCGTTGCAGTACAAGGTCACATGAACATCACAGTTAATGGCAGACCTGCAGCCAAGCAAGGTAGTCGGGTAACACCTCATCCTTGTTGTGGCGCACCAGGATGTGACATTCATTGTATGGCTACTGCCGCATATCCAGGTAGTTTTAAAGTTACTATGAATGGCATACCAGCTCTTAGAATAGGCGACATAGATACATGTTTCCATGCGAGAGCAACCGGCTCAATGAATACAACAGCGGCATAGGAGAATATTATGGCATGTGTAACAGCAGTTGCTAGTTTTGCAGGAATGAGTGCGCTAGGCGGTGCGCTAGGCGGTGCAGGTTTAGCAAACTTGGGCGGCGGCATTGCTAGTTCTATTGGGGGACTTGCGAGTGCGGCTGGACCGCTAAGTTCACTTAGTAGTATATCCAGTATTACTAGTGCAATACCAAGTATTGGTGGTTTGAGTGCTTTATCTGGTGGTGCGCTTGGTAATTTAACAAGCACAGTTGGCAACAGTATCACTAGTTTTGGCAGTGGTATTGCTGGTGGTGCGCTTAGTAACGGTATTGGAAGCGCATTTAGCAGTATAGGTGGCGGAACATTCACAAGTGCGTTAGGTAGTCATGCTGGTGATTTATTTGGCAGTGGTCCTTTGCAAGCATTTCAAACATTTAATGCGGCAGAATCGTTTAGTGGAATTAGTCAAGGGTTAGCAGGAAGTCTTCAGGGTGCACTAGGGGGCATAGACTTTGGGCAAGCAGTTAGTAGTCTAACATCAACATTGCCTATAAATGGCGACTTTGGGAATTTCCTAGGATCAAGTATAGGCGATATCCAGGGCATGGTTACAAATGGCCTCAGCAGTTTAACTAGCGTGGTTGGAGATATGCCAAACTTTGCAGGAGAACTTGGCAGTTTAGGCAGTGCCTTTGATTTGGGTAACTTAACTGAATTTGGAAATCCTGGACAATTAATTCAAGCAATTAGTGCAAAAGGTGGACTGGATATCACAGGCATTACTAGTGCTCTAGGCGAAGTAGGACTAGGAGATGTAAGCATTAGTAGTTTAAGCAATTCTATCTTTAATGCAGAGCTGGGCGATGCATTGGGGATGATTGGCAATCCACAGATGATTGCAAATGCACAGGCTTTGTTGGGTAGTAGCGTTGGCGGGTTATCTAGTTTAGCTGACTTTACTGACATTGCAAAAGTTATGCCAGCAAGTTTTGATAGTATCCCGTTTGATGATTTTAGCCAGTTAGGTGAGCACCTACAGGGCGTAGAACTAGGAAGCCTTGCTAACACTAGTGAACTTGGTGGACTGTTACGAAGTGTTAGTACTGTAGATATCCCGAGTATTATTAATAATACCCAAGTTATTGCATCAGATGCATTGAGTAATATTACTAGTAATTTTTTAGGTGGCAGTGGAGCAAATGGTGGAATACTAACATCTGATCTAATGGGCTCAGTGGGAGGTATTGGACTTACTGCTCAGTTTGCATCTTATAAGGATGCTATTGATTCAATAGATACAGCAGGAGGGTTCAGCGCAGTTAACTCATTACACAGTCAGTTAATTGCAGGTATTAATGGAGACTATTTGGATGTTATTGGGGATCCTGCTACAAGTACAGATATTACTGATCCCTTTGATAGTAGTGTCTACACAGATTTAGATAGTTTTGTTCAAGCCAAACAAACTCAAATTGAGGGTGCTATACAGGCAGTAGCTACTGCTTATCCAACTGAAACAGCAGTAGCACAAGGCAGATATGGTGATATGCAACGCAAAGTATATCAGGAAAAACTTCATGCAGGCAAAACCGATCTACAGTTAGAACTTAGAGATGAAAGGCCTGATAATGCATATCATTTTGTAAGTAGTATGCAGGACCGTGCAAGCCGTAGTGATGTAATTGCTATTGTTGAAGGTATGCAGGACCAAGCCGTAAATAATGGCGACATTTATGGTGAGTATTGGCGTGCATATACAGCAGAATCTAAAAATCGTAATCGGGCGGATGAGTATAATATTCGCTGGCGTGGCGAACACCTGGATGAATTTGAAGTAATCTAATCATGAAACATTTAAAAGAAACGGGCTATACATATTTTGCCCATATGCGTAGAGCATTTTGTATAGCCTTTGTCCTTGTTGTCCATGGTATTGTGCCTGGCATTTGGACAGACAAAGCAACTCAAATGCTTTGTAATCCTGACACAGAATAAGTTGACAAAACTCTTAAAATAGCATATAAATAAGATACAATTTGATGATACGAATTGAATACAGAACTGGACCGGGGGGCAGTACCCCGCGCCTCCACCAAAAGGAGATTGGTATGAAAGAGATGATATCAGGGGACTCAGATGAAGAATCCTCTAGTAAAAAAAATATCGGTGGTGATGTTTAAGTTATATATTCTTTGGAGTGTATGCGCTGATGTCATTCTCATTTGTGGTATCATAGCCCTGTTACTTGGTTATGGTAAAATCTCTTTTTGATGGGGGAGAAATAGAATAACCTTTGTGGCTCTTCTTACGTCCTACGCATTGATTATAAAAACTATTATAGATAAGCCCGTTAGACTCACACCAAGTCTTTAGGGATTTTACTTGTTCTTGTGTTCCGTCTGGATGCACTACAACAAACTCTTTGGCCGCAGGATTGTTAGCCCCTTTACGAATACCAGAGGCTTTAATATTATCTGTATTATATTTTAGTCCCATGCGTTTACGCATAGCATTTCCCTTCTTACCTGCTTCGGATAACAGCATAGCAACGTGTTCTTCTTTAGTAGCAAGTCCTGCTAGTCCTATCCACGCAACTCTGTCTTGCCACCGTCCGTGTTCTTCATATAACTTGCGATGTGCTTCTGCATGTTCTTCAGGCGTGAGTTCAACTAAGTTACTAGGATCGTCTGTGCCGCCTATATGTCTTGGTATAATATGGTGTTTGTGCTTCATATATGTATTTATGTCGATCCTAAAATAAAAGGTTGACTAGGGTCGACATCTGTAGTATAAGTATACATGTAACGTTGAAGCATTAACAACGGCGATTAAGACCCGGGTGCGATTCCCGGCACCTCCACCATAAGCACATTTTACGGAGTGTTCTTATGATGGGGGTGATCAGGATCGATTAACGCAAGAGAGAATGTGGAGTTGTCCCGATGTAAGCTGGGTTAACGCGAACAAAACGATAATTGCAAACGATAATGCAAACTATGGAGATTACGCTCTAGCAGCATAATCTTTCGGGGTTCGGTGGGTTCCTAGCAACAGAATACCCACCACTTAACATAATGTGGTAAATATATCACATTTTTATAATTACTTTAAGATAGGGCGTAGAACCACTGTCTACATAACTTTAACTAAATAATTGTGAAGTATTAAAAGTAGACAAATTAAATGAAACATGCTGTAATTATAGTATTATTACTACTACCAGGCTGCGCTGCAATAGGCGCAACAGAAATATTTACCACTCTAGGTGGTTGGGCCGCTGATGGTATTGTACAGGCCCAGACTGGGAAAAGTATCCCAGATAAGATCGTTAGTGATATTACAGGAAAAGATTGCGAACTTAAACAACTGTTTGATAGTAAAAAACCAATTTGTGTAAAATCTAAAGAGAAAGAGAAAGATAATGGGAAAGAAGAAATCAAGGACGAGCCAAACAAGTAAAGGCGAGCGCAACAATGTATCTAAAAAAGTAGTTAACTCTGTGCGGCGTGATTACCTAGCCAACGGGATCGCCCGAATAAATAATCAGATCAAGGCAATGAAAAAAGGTAAGCGTGTTATGGTTACCATTGAAAATCCTAATAAGAACGAAACAAACAAACGCTTTATTCGCGTTCCTGGTAATGAAGTATGGAAATTTGGCAGTTACTCGATGAAACCCGGAGGCCCAAGCTAGACGGTAATATGCTCGTATAAATACTCCTGGAGAAGGAGTATCGATTATGTACGAATATCGAGTAAATGTCACAAGAGTTGTGGATGGAGACACAGTAGATGTTGATATCGACCTAGGCTTTGGTGTATGGCTTAAAGATGAACGTGTCCGCATTATGGGCATTGACACACCAGAATCACGAACTCGTGATAAGGTTGAAAAGAAGTTTGGTCTTGCATCTAAAGCAAGACTCAAGGAACTACTAGGCAAGAAATCTGTCCTCAAAACACAAGTAAGCAAAAAAGGTGAAGATATGAAGGGCAAGTTTGGTCGTATTTTAGGCGACTTTGTTGCACCAGACGGTCGCCTAGTAACGGAAATTATGACTGAAGGTGGATATTGCGTTCCATATTTTGGTGGATCAAAAGAAGATACTCAAGCAGCTCACATGATTAACAGAGAACGACTAATTTCTGAAGGAAAAGTTACTCTATAACGGTTGACACTTTTACACAACATGTTAATATAGTATATTGTTAACAAGCATGGAGGGTTCTCATGGGACCTAGAGCTGGGTTATTGGTTATTGGATTTATAACTGGCGTAGTGTCTTACTACTACGGTGGCGAACCACGCACAGAGATTGAAGTTGTTACGGTAGAACGAGTAATTGAGAAACTCGTGCCTGTAGACAAGGTTGTAGAAGTAGAAGTGCCCACTATAGTTGAAAAGGTAGTAATCAAAGAAGTTCCTACTACTAAAACACGTATTGTATATCTACCAAAGCAGCCTGCTAATGTTAGAGTAGATAAAGAAGAGCAATACTGCATGGCACTTAACATGTACCGAGAAGCAATTAACCAAAGCGTTGCTGGTATGATTGCTGTTGGTCGTGTAGTTATGAACCGTGTAAAGGATAGGCGTTATCCTGGTAGCCCTTGTGAAGTTATATACCAAGGCCCACATCGTGAGAGTTGGAAAACTCGTGGTAAGGATGTGGACGATAGTAAAAGAGAATATTATCCTGTTAGGCACAAATGTCAGTTTAGTTGGTATTGTGACGGCAAGACAGATCCTCCTGCAAATAAACAAAGTGTTAGTTGGAAACTTGCTGAAGATGTTGCCTATCAGATCCTAGCGTTTGATAAGTGGAATGGCATGGTAGAAGGCGCTACACATTACCATGCAGATTATGTCAGTCCTCATTGGCGTAAAAGTATGCGTCTGATAACTAAGATTGACGATCATATCTTTTACAGAGAGAACTAGTGTTTAATACTGATAGTCTAGATCAAGCACGAAAGGATTTTGCAGAGAATAGATTCTGCATTATAGATAATGTACTTGAGGACAAGTATATTTCAGAGATCTATAATTGTGTCAAGCACATTAATTATGGGCGTTGGGGGTGTGTGCATAGCAGCCATCAAAAGATTCCATATGAAAAACTTGCTACACTTGATGAGAATGCATTAAGGGAAGACTATAAAAACCGCGGTCGAGGAGACTTTAGCTATTGGCATATGGCTAAATGGATACTCAAAGAACATGATTGTGTATTCGTAGATCATCCACTAACAACACACTTTACTAGGATATGTGTTGAAGATTATCAATTGGGTAAACCAGATACTAGTTTTATGGACCTAGCTGAATATGTTAGTGGTTTCTCTAATATGTACACAAATCAACCAACATACAGTGCCTACGATCATAATTCATGGCTAAACGCACATCATGACCCCAAACGCTGGATGGCTTACATATTCTATCTCAATGATACCTGGGAAACGCATTGGGGCGGACAGTTATGCATAATGAACGACGACGAGCAAACTATTAAAACAAGTGTGGAACCATTTGGTAATCGGTTGCTTTTAATGGACGTTAGTGCTACAATTAAAGATAGGATTAACAAACACTTTATAAGTCCTGTAAGTTATGCCGCTGACCACCCACGTTACACTTTGACAGGCTGGTTTTATCAAAAGGATAGTAACGGCCCTACATCTAATGGAGAAAACAAATGAATGATGACGATGATACTGATAATGTAGTACATCTTATTGTTGCAAACGAGACTGATACGGAAGAACCAAGCCTGGCAGAAAAAACTAGGGCAAGTGTTATTGATGTTTTAGAAGAAATGCTTGAACGTGCTCGAGCTGGTGACATAACTGAACTAGTTGCTGCCAGTGTTGACGCTGATGGTGATGCCTGTATTCACGTAAGTAGCGCAGATTGGCTGGGTGCTGTGGGGTTATTTGAGACAGGAAAACACATTTTTATTACCCAATTTAATTCAAAAATGGTAGACTAATCCTGTATACGTGCTAATATATGTATTCCAGCAATGAGGAGAACGCAACATGTCTAGCAAAGATTTTCTTGTAGTTAATCCAGGCTTAACTTATTTTTACCTTTCTCAGCGTGTAACCCCGCAACAACTTGCAGTAGCAAAAAAAGAGGGTGTGTTTACCCATACTGCTAATTTTCAAGTTGCACCCTATACACAAGAATTGCAACACAAGTTAAAAGCACAGTATAAAAAAGAGCAATTAGAAGATAAAAAACACAAAGAACGTTTTGGCGACAACGCAAATTACGTACTTAGAGATGGCACCCCTCGCCCAGGTTATGAGGTATTATATGAATACTATGCGGAAGAAATTGGTAGACAAGTACTAACCCATTAAAGGACTAACCCATTCAAAGTGACTTTTTCTGACAGAGTTCTGCCGGAAACGGATGCGCGAGACGGGAATGTAAAGATGATTAAGAGTCAAGTATTCGTCGTAGTAGAAACGTATTACGATGGCTGTAATGGCTGGGAGACTACTGTAAAGGCCTTTGCAGACAAAGACGAAGCAGAGTATCACGCTCTTGAACTACAAGAGGCGTTTGATGTTACCATTCCGCCTCGTCCCAAGAACCACAAGGGTTTCTGGGGAGAACGTCCCATATGGGACGTTAAGACGCTGGACGTTTATTAACTGACCCGCTAAGTTATTGATATTAATGACAGTTTTATTCAGCAGGTTTCTGACAGAACCGGTAGACTAATCCTGTATACGTGCTATTATGGCGTATAGTTAGAAATAAGAGGTACAGCAAATGCATAACGAGTTTAACTTTATTCATCCTGATATGTCCGAAAAGGATATGAAGTCCTTTGGATTTTGGGATGACAAAGACAGTGCATGGCATATTGATCCAAGTTGGACTATGGCGCATGTTATGCACCTAGCAGGAGTTTTCCCTAGCGTTGGACAGGCTCGTAAGAATGGATGGAATAAACCCATCCAGCCTGGCTTTAGTGAGTTTACTGTTGGCAAAATGAAAAAGAGGGTATGTATTCTTAATGAAATACCAGAGTAAATATTTTAAGCCTGAGGGAATGAATACCAAAGATCATTTCCTACTTGGTCATATCTGGAATGTTGAAGGAAGCAAAGGCAACTCGTATGAGATCGAATTGCATCCCAAGGGGTTTGATTGTAATTGCCCTGGCTTTGGATTCCGCGGCAAATGTAAACATGTTGTGTCTGTTGCAGGACGATTGATGCAAGAAGATGTGCCAGAATATGCACTATAAATATATCGAAGGGAGATTTAATATGAAATCTATTATGTTAGCGAGCGTTCTTGTGCTTAGTTTAAGTGCCTGCGTGACAAATCAACAAGGCGGCGCTGTACTTGGCGGCGTCGGCGGTGGAATTATAGGTAATCAAGTTGGTGGCGGTAGTGGAAAGACTATTGCCACTATTGGCGGAGCCATATTAGGCACAATTGCAGGATCGGCAGTTGGCGGAAACATGGATCGCCAACAGCAGTCCAATCAACCACCCCAGGTTATTGTACAACAGCCACAGCCTGTGCCAGTGCATCCACAGTATCAGTCCTATCCCAATAATTCTTGTAGCAAGTATATTAGTAACGAAGGCGCATATTCAGCATGCCAGCGTGGTCTTGCGGATCGTAACGCACAGTCACAACGTCAGTTAGAAGATGAAGCATATAAAGCTGGCCAGGCCCGTTAATTTATGAAGACGCTCTTCTTAGAAGACACCCGGCCATTTCAAGGACTTTGTGAACTCGTTGCTGACGCAGAGGGATTGTTTGAAAAAGAGGGACTTAAAGTTGAATGGGTAAAACATGATGACAGTCTTGAAACTATTACTGATACCCAAATCACTAACCATCATGGTTCGGATCCGTTTAATGGTCATGGGGCCGCGTTTGAACAGGGTAAGGCGGATATGTATAACGCCTGTGAATGGGGCAACTACTGTCGTGCTCAAGATTCTAAAACAGGCCTGGTAATAGGAAGACGGTCTATTGTTACCTATGCTGCTCTTGTTGTCCGCCCCGAGTCAAATATTTATACTCCACAGCAATTTGCAAATCGCCAAGTTGGCGTTCCTTTCTTCTATGGCACTCATTACCTAGCCCTTCAGATGCTTGAAGGATTTATGACACGGGATCAGATTAGCCTATGCAAGACTTCTCCTATGTTACATATACGTTACCAAGCAATGATGCGCGGAGAAGTTGATAGTGTGATCCTAGTTGAACCCTATATTTCACTTGCAGAAAAACAAGGATGTCGTATTATCTGCTCGGCATTTTTTCACGGAACAGAAGTAGCATCTGCTAAAGTTGATTCCGAGACCTACGGCATGTTTAATCGTGCAGTACGAGAAGCAGTTAAAAGAATTAATGCTAATAAAAAACAATATCTTCAGTACTTTATAGATCATTACAAGGATATTGATCCTCTTATTTCTATGTTATCGATTAATGATTTACCAGAAAGTCGTCTTGTTGTAGTAGACCCTGCGCCTATTCCAGCAAAAGAACTAGAACAAACAGCAAATTGGATTAAGAGTTGGGGTATGCTAGAAAACACTGATAATTCCATAGATTTAATTAATATGGATATAAATGGAAATTCAAAGGCTCAGGGAAAATAGACAAATGGCTGATATTCTGGAAATAAAGAACGTCTCCAAGACATATGACGCTGGCGGCGATAATCCGGTAAAGGCGCTGGACGGCGTCGACCTGAGCATCGCCGAAGGGGAGTTCGTCTCGATAATCGGGCCGTCAGGTTGCGGGAAATCGACCTTGTTCAATATTATCGGCGGTATGATCGACGATCATGACGGCGAGGTCCTGATTGATGGTCGTGAAGTCGATGGCGCCCACACAGATGTCGGCGTTGTGTTTCAACAAGAATCAACATTTCCCTGGAGAACGACCCTGGACAATGTGGCCTTTCCACTTGAGATCGAAGGGATCGATAAGGCGGAGCGGGAAGAAACCGCTCGCAAGTTCATCAAGCTGGTCGGCCTTGAAGGGTTCGAGAACCATTTCCCGGCGCAA
>Ga0206129_10002582_pt1 | contig 22236 bp, 32 predicted proteins | sample Helgoland_Spring_8_FD_148616 | JGI IMG/M metagenome (GOLD analysis project Ga0206129, IMG submission 148616) | Pelagic subsurface seawater microbial communities from Kabeltonne, Helgoland, North Sea - Helgoland_Spring_Bloom_20160502_2 | ecosystem: Environmental > Aquatic > Marine > Epipelagic ...
CGCACCGATCAACATGTAGCCAAGAATAGTCACAAGACCCAAACGCGCTCCGTAAGCTGCGCCCATCGTGAGTACCGCGAAGGTGCCCATGGTCATCGGGACCGGAAACATCGGCACTTTGATTTTTGCGGCAATCGCGAGGAGAGCGATGCCCGCCATAACCAAAACGGCCTTCTTCAAAAGTAGCTGCGTGCCCTCTTGTGGCGCGAGCACCTCGCTTAATACTTTGTTGTTCAGAGACAGGTTCATCTTTTTCTCCAGTCAAATTGTGTTGCAGCATATGTTATTGGCTCTTCGCCAAGTGCAAGTGCAAAACCTCTTTTCGCGCTATCGTGTCAAAGAATACTGCGTTTTCAAAACGTATTTCTTTTTTGGCCCGAGCACGGACCAGGTTGAGCGCCAGCGCGGCCAGTCAGAGAAATCATATGCAACGTAATATTGATCAGGATCACACCAATGTGCGGCTTGCGCCTTTGCTCGCAATTCCAACCGATGGAAAAACCGCCCGTCTTCAAAAAAGAGATCAACGCTGGATTCTTGTGCGCGCCAAAGATAGCGGCGCTCTGCAACAATCGGCTTGGCACCTTGCATCTGCAAGTGCCCAGTCTCTGCATAAAGCCAGCAATCGCCCTGATCTGATATCTCAGCACGGCCTGAAAACGTCGCCGTTTGATATGTCAACGCATCCTCAATGACACGCGACACTTGCCACTGGCCCAAAAAATCTTGCGGTTTCAACGTCATTTGCGGATGCGTCCTTCCGTGATATCACCATGTTGTCCGTTAAAACGAATGTGATCGCCTGCACGCAGCACCCAATAACAATTCCAAAGATCGCGCGGCAGCCATTGGCTACAATATTGATCACTCTCGAAGCGCCAATTACCCCAACTGTCTGCCCCAGCATTATAAAGCCTCTTCCCGATTATAAAGCCTCTTCCCGCTCGCTCGGAAATCTTGCCAAGCAAAAGCATAGTCCAAGGTTATTCCAGTCAATGCTTGCTCGATTTTTGCACCGTTCAATTCTTGCCAATCCTTTTCTTGATCTGCTGAGATGAAATTCACAAGCATGAGAAGCATGGCGAACCAAATAGGGCAAAAAAGTCTCATATCACGCTCCTTGCTTGAACCAAAATCAACGCCAGACTAAGAGAGCGCAACACCAGCTGAAAGTCATGAAAAGGACAATCGCGCATGATCCCTCGTTATTCCCGCCCCGATATGGTCGCTATTTGGTCGCCAGAAAGCAAATTCCGCATTTGGTATGAGATCGAAGCCCATGCTTGCGACGCTATGGCTGATCTCGGTGTGATCCCGCGCGAAAACGCGCAAGCAGTGTGGAAAGCCAAAGACGTCGAATTCGATGTGACCCGTATTGATGAGATTGAAGCAGTCACCAAACACGACGTGATCGCTTTCCTTACACATCTTTCCGAGCATGTGGGTTCCGAGGAAGCGCGCTTTGTGCATCAGGGAATGACCAGTTCCGACGTTCTCGATACCTGCTTTAACGTGCAGCTTGTGCGCGCAACCGATATTTTGATTGAAGATACCAAAGGCCTGCTTGCAGCGTTGAAACGACGCGCACTTGAGCATAAAGACACCATCCGCATCGGCCGCAGCCACGGTATTCATGCAGAACCGACAACAATGGGTCTCACCTTCGCGCGGTTTTATGCAGAAATGGATCGCAACCTTACCCGCTTGAAGACCGCACGCGACGAGATTTCGACAGGTGCAATTTCCGGCGCTGTCGGCACATTCGCCAACATTGACCCTGCGGTTGAGGAACATGTTTGCGCACAGCTTGGCCTCTCGCCAGAGCCTATTTCGACGCAAGTAATCCCACGTGATCGCCATGCCGCGTTCTTTGCTGCCCTTGGTGTTGTGGCCTCCTCGATTGAGAATGTATCGACCGAAATTCGTCACATGCAGCGCACCGAAGTGCTTGAGGCGGCTGAATTTTTCTCGATGGGTCAAAAGGGCTCTTCTGCGATGCCGCATAAGAAGAACCCGGTGCTGACAGAAAATCTCACTGGTCTTGCACGTCTTGTGCGTATGACTGTAGTGCCTGCGATGGAAAATGTTGCCCTTTGGCATGAGCGCGATATCTCGCACAGCTCGGTCGAGCGTAACATTGGCCCGGACGCGACCATCACGCTAGATTTCGCCCTCGCGCGTCTGACCTCTGTGATTGATAAGCTTTTGGTTTATCCCGACAATATGATGGCGAACATGAACAAGTTCCCAGGTCTTGTGATGAGCCAGCGCGTCCTATTGGCCCTCACCCAAGCAGGTACAAGTCGCGAAGACGCCTATCGATTGGTGCAACGCAACGCGTTGAAAGTCTGGGAAACGGGCTGCGATTTCAAAGAGGAATTGCTGGCAGATGAGGAAGTCGTTGCCGCGCTCGGCGTTGAACAAATTGAAGCGAATTTCAATCTTGGCTATCACACCAAGCATGTGGACACGATTTTCAAACGCGTATTTGGCTAAGGTTTGAGTGCATAAATCAGTTGGCTGGGCAAATATTTCGATATTGTTCAGCCAATGTTCATTGTCTAGACGCATACCCCCTCAGTAACATCAGCTAAACAGGCGAACACCAAATGCAACTTGGCCAAATCACCCTAACAAAAGAAGCGACCACTCCTGTCGCGCGCCGTGTAAATCCAGCTTTAAAGGCTGCAATCGTTGTGCAGTTTTTCATGTCTGAGAAGGCCAATCTGCCGCTAGATGCCTTACCGGAAAATTTACAGGCGGAATTGCCCCATTAGTTCGGCAGTTTACGGCGCATTGATCGCACAACATTGGTCGATGTGATCGAAGAATTTGCGCATGAATTGGAACAGACCGGTCTCACCTTCCCAGCGGGTGTCGCGAGCGCACTCAATGCACTTGGTGGCAAGACCAGCGTCAGTGCCGCTGCTTAGTTCGCAAACGATCCGGCGTAAAGGCCAGTGGCGCTACTTGGGCCAAACTGAAAGAGCTGGAGCCTAAAAAACTACTGACTTTGATTAAGGAAGAAAGCGCCGAAGTTGCGGCTATTTTGCTCTCGAAGCTTGATGTGAAAAGACCGCGCAAATGCTTGATGAAATACCAGGTGAACGTGCGCGGCGCATCACGTATGCGGTGTCCTTGACCAATTCAGTGACCCCCGACGACGTGGATCGTATCGTGCAAGCGTTGATTACACAGGTGGAAGACGAACCCATTCGCGCATTTGAAAGCCAACCTTTTGATCGCATCGGTGCCACCTTAAACTCATCGCGAAGCGTGACTTGCGATGATATCGCTAATTGGACTTGATGAAGAGGATCAAGAGTTTGTGACCGAAGTGCGCAAAGCCATCTTCACGTTTAAACACATCGTAAACCGCGTCGACGCGCGCAATTTCTCTTCTTTGCTCAAATCGGTGGACAATGACACTTTGGTGACCGCCCTCGCCAGTGCAACTCATGAGCTGACCAAACAGTCGGCAGACTTCATATTGGCAAACATTTCTGGCCGCATGGCCGATCAACTGAGAGAAGCTATTGAGGAGCGCGGCACAGTTGGCGAAGAAGACGGTGAAATCGTCATGGCTGAATTGGTTGCAGGCGTGCGCTATCTCGCTCAAAGTGCAGAAATATTGTTAATAGAAAGCCTCGAGCCATAGTCCATGTGATCTGCTGAGCGATCGCCCTAGACAGAAGATTTATGCTTTGTTAGCATTTCGGTATGGATACACAAACCGATGGCCGTAGATGGCATGATATGGGCGGGCAAGACGCCGGACCCATCTGTGACAACCAGCATGATTTTTCGCTTTGGGAGAAACGTGTAGACGCTTTGATGATTTTGTGCAGCGGCAAAGGGTATTTCACCGTCGATGGCCTACGGCGCGTTTTGGAAGACATGGGCGAAGAGGCCTTTGAGACTATGAGCTACTATGAGCGCTGGATTGCCTCCATCAACCAAAACCTGATCGAAAGTGGCGCATATACGACCGAAGAACTAGCTACCAAAATGGCCAAGGTCGAAGCACGCGGCGAAACATATGGGGACGCCAGCCTTGGTAAATGATCCATTTGCAGTTGGCACAAGTGTGCGTATTCGCCCTCTTATGCCCCCAGGCCATGTCAGAGCACCCACCTATTTGCGCGGCAAAACTGGTACGATCGAGCGCGCAATTGCACCATTCAAAAACCCAGAGCAACTCGCCTACGGCTTGCCTGCCAAAGAACACATGCTATACCGCGTGCGATTTCGTGCTGGCGACGTTTGGGACAAGGATGCAGAAAACCCTGACGATATGATCGAAGCTGAAATTTACGCACATTGGATCGAGAAAATGGACCAGTCCCATGCCGCATGATCATCACGACCATGTGTCCCCCTCGAGCCATCCCTACCGCGCTGACGACGACACGCCGCTAAGCTATTGGCAGACCATGGAAATTGCCGTTCGCGAACTATTGGTTGAAAAAGACATCACCACCGCAGAGGAAATCAACACTCAAATCGACGCGATGGATGCGAGATCCCCAGCCATTGGCGCAGCTCTCGTTGCGCGCGCTTGGTGTGATCCTGAGTTCAAGACACACCTTCTCGCCGATGCTTCTGCCGCAAGCCGTGAAATGGGCTTTGATATCGGACCGATGCACTTGATCGCGCTTGAGAACACAGCCGACACTCATAACATTGTCGTCTGTACCCTGTGTTCTTGCTATCCGCGCAATCTGCTGGGTCTGCCGCCGGATTGGTATAAATCGCGCGCCTATCGATCGCGCACTGTCAAAGAACCGCGCAAAGTGCTGTCGGAATTTGGGGTCAACTTGCCAAATAATATGCCCATTCGGGTCCACGACAGCACCGCAGATATGCGCTACTTTGTCATTCCCATGCGCCCTGAGGGCACCGAAGATCTGTCACAAGACGCCCTTGCCGCATTGGTCACACGGGATTCGATGATCGGAACAGGTATCGCAACTGCGCCAACCGCTTGAGCCTTTTGGCCAAGCCCAGTAAAGCGCTCTCTATGAAACGCGTTTCTCAATATATCACTAATCTTTTTCTGCGTGGCTTGATTGGTCTTGCGCTTAGCCTGCCTTACACGACGCGAGTGCGCTTGATGGGCTGGTTAGTTCAAAATATCGTCTCGCCGCTTGCAGGCTATCCCAAACGCATTCGCGCGAACCTTGCTCATGTTCTGCCTGACCTAAACGACCAAGACATTGCGCAGCTTTGCAAAGATGTGCCCAATAATGCGGGCCGTACTTTGATTGAACTTTATTCAGGCGAAGATTTTGTTGCGCGCGCCATACAATCAAAAATCACTGGCCCAGGGTATACAGCGCTGAAACAAGCGCGTGCTGAGGGTCGTCCAGTCATCCTCGTCACTGGTCACTTCGGCAATTATGACGTCAGCCGCGCAGCTTTGATTGCCAAAGGCCACAAAATGGGCGCGCTCTATCGGCGTATGTCCAACCCGTATTTTAACGAACACTACGTCAAATCAATCTCGACCATTGGCACCCCGATGTTTGAACAGGGTCGAAAGGGAATGTCGCAAATGGTCCGTCATATCAAGTCGGGGTCTGTACTAGGTATTTTGACCGATTTACACGCTTATGGCGGCAGCAAGCTCAACTTTTTCGACAAACCTGCGGTCACGTCATTGATCACAGCAGAGCTTGCATTGAAATACAATGCTGCCCTGATCCCGATCTACGCCATTCGGCAAGAGAACGGGTTAGATTTTGAAATTACAGTGCAGGCCGAAATTCCACACAGCGATGCAGAGGCCATGACACAGGCGGTAAACGACGGTCTAGAGGTCTTGATCCGCGAGAATATGCACCAATGGTTCTGGATTCACCGTCGCTGGAAGAACACTTAGTTCAAGGCAGCCGCTGCTTCGATTGGCCCATGACCCGCGCGTTGGATCAGCACTACAATCGGACCCTTCCCAGCGTTTTCCGCGAATGACAAAGGCGCTTGGCCATCCCACTTCTTAACAGTTTTGAAGTCAGACACGACGTTGACATAAGTGATCGTTCTACCCGCGTTCTCACCCCGTTTGATCGCAGACGTCCGTTTGCTCGTGTAGCTCACAAATTTCACTTCGTATTTTGCGGGATGTCGCGCGGTTGCAGCAATCGTGATCTTCCCTCCCGTGCGCACGGCTTTCATCACAACATCTTTCTGCGATCTTGAGTGCTTTGCAATCATGTCAGCCACATCCATCGGATGCGTGCCTATAACAGAATCCTCGCCTGCAATTATCATTTGCGGCGTATACACAGTGCGACGACCACCCGCTGCCGCATAAGAGCGTTGACGCGCAGCATTCTCAGGACGGCCGAATTCATCCTTCCAGCCGATATAATCCCAATAATCCACATGCATGGACAATGCGATCACATCGCTGCGCGCTGAAAGTTTGTGCATCAGCGAATCCGCGGGCGGGCACGAAGAACAACCCTGCGAAGTAAACAATTCAATAACAACAGGTTGGTATTGCGCATAAGCAGCCCCAGAAAGACCGATCCAAAGTGCAGCAATGAGTTTTGATAGCTTTTTCATAAGGATCGATCCGTATAATTCGTTGCGTTGGATCCTAGATAGAAGCAATGCATTGAAATGACTAATCACCCTTTTGCGAGAGATGCGCGAGCATCCGTAACACTCTGGCTTCAATTTTCCGCAATTTCAGTGTGCAATAGTATACACTGCTTTTGTTTGCGCAGCCCTCATAGGGCAATTTGCGCCCAAAATCATTCGAATTTGGACACAAAAAAGAGGCAGATATGCCCATCACAGTCGGTAAAGATACCAGAAAAACCTGCAAGAATCTCAAGGTTGACGACGCATACATCACTTATTATTCCATCCCAGCCGCAACAGACGCGGGCGTTGGCGATTTCACCAACTTGCCCGCCACACTTAAAGTGGTGCTTGAAAACAGGTTGCGCTTTGAAGATGGCAAGACGGTTTCCGTTGACGACATCAAGACGTTCGCCGAATGGGGTGCGAAAGGTGGCAAGAACCCACGCGAGGTTGCGTATAGCCCTGCCCGCGTTTTGATCCAGGATTTCATAGGTGTTCCAGCTGTTGTTGACCTAGCGGCAATGCGCGACGGTATTAAGTCCCTCGGCGGTGACCCGCAAAAGATTAACCCGCTGAACCCTGTTGATCTAGTCATCGACCACTCTGTAATGAGTGACGAATTCGGCAACCCATGCGCCTTCAAAATGAATGTGGATCACGAGTATGAGTGCATACATGGAGCGTTACACATTCCTAAAATGGGGTCAGTCCGCCTTCTCTAACTTCCGCGTTGTGCCTCCGGACACAGGCATTTGCTACCAAGTGAACCTTGAGTATCTCAGCCAAACGGTTTGGACTGACGTTAACCAGAACGATGATGAAGTTGCCTACCCTGACACGCTTGTAGGCAAAGAGAGCCACACGACCATGGTGAACGGTGCAGCTGTTCTCCGTTGGGGCGTTGGCGGGATCGAGGCGGAAGCGTCCATGCTCAGCCAGCCGATTTCCATGTTGATTCCAGAAGTCATCGGCTTCGAACTGATGGGCACAATGATGGAAGACACAACAGGAACGGACCTTGTTCCTTAGGTCATTGCGATACTGCGCGAAAAAGGCGCCGTAGGTAAGTTTGTTAAATTCTACGGCAAAGGCCTCGACTCGCTACCGCTCGCGGATGGTTCGACGATTGCGAACATGGCGCCGGAGTATGTCGCGACCTGTGGTTTCTTTCCGATCGACGGCGAAACACTGCGTTACTTGCGTACAACAGGCCGCGACAAGGACCGCATTGCATTGGTTGAAGCATACGCAAAAGAGAACGGTTTCTGGCGCGGCGACGACGATGCAGCGAACTACACGGACACATTGAGCTTCGACATGGGCATAATAGTTCCTGCGATTTCGGGTCCCAAAGGTCTACACGGCTATGTGGCGTTAACAGGCGTCAAAGGAAGCATTCCGCAAAGAAATGGAAGAGACGTTCAAGCGTCCACTGGGAAAAGAAGTCGAAGTCGCTAGCCAAGGTTATTCGATGGCGACAGGCAAAGTTGTTATCGCCTCCATCACGTCTTGCACCAACACATTCAACCCATACGTGATGATCGGCGCGGGTCTTGTAGCCCGCAAAGCGGCTGCTTTGGGTTTGAACCGCAAGCCTTGGGTGAAAACATCCCTTGCTCCCGGTTCTCAAGTGGCGATCGCCTATCTTGAGGCGGCGGAGCTTCAGGACTATCTGTATGCTCGGCTTTAACCTTGTTGGTTATAGCTGCACGACCTGCATCGGCAACTCCGGCCCGCTTCAGGAAGATCTGAGCAAAATCATCCATGAGGGCGATCTCGTTGCAACGTCGGTTCTCTCTGGAAACCGCAACTTGAAGGACGCGTCAGCCCAGATGTGCGCGCAAACTACCTCGCCTCACCGCCCGTTGTTGTGGCGTATGCGATTGCGGGTACTGTGGGCATCAACCTCGCAACTGATCCAATCGCAAAGACTACGGATGGCAAAGACGTTTACTTGAAAGACATCTGGTCCTCGACGCAAGAAGTCGCGGAATTGGTCGAGCAGACGGTCACTCGCGAAGCGTTCCAGACGAAATATGCGGATGTATTCAAAGGCGACGAAAAGTGGCAGGGCATTGGCATCACCGAAGCCGAGACCAATAATTGGCCACTGGCATCGACCTACATCTCGAACCCGCCCTACTTCTAAGGTATGAGCAAAGAGCCAGGCAATATTACCTATATTAATGGTGCAAAAGTTCTGGCGCTGTTGGGGAATATGATCACAACGGACCATTTCTATCCTGCTGATTTTTTCGTTGAAAGCTCTCCTGCGGGTCAGTATTTGACGAGTCACCAAGTGCCAGTGCGCGAGTTCAACTCCTACGGCTCGCGCCTTGGTAACCACGAAGTCATAATGCCCGGCACATTCGCCAACATTCGTATCAAGAACTTAATGCTCGATGGTGTTCAAGGTCGCTACACCAAAGGTGTTGATGGTGCGCAAACCTCGATCTTTGACGCGGCAATGGCCCATCAGGAAGCGGGCACGCCACTGGTTGTCTTTGGTGGTGAGCAGTACGCGCGGGATCATCCCGTGATTGGGCCGCTAAAGGTACAACGCTTTTGGATGTGAAGGCTGTGATCGCGGAAAGCTTTGAGCGTATTCACCGCTCCGACCTTGTTGGTATGGGGGTGATCCCATTAGAGTTCACGGGTGGCGACAGCCGTAAATCGCTTGGCCTAACGGCTGATGAGAGCGTGTCTATCCCTGGTCTCGATAAGATTGAGCCTTTGCAAGAGGTGCCTTGCACGATCACAATGGTGGATGGATCTGCCAAAGAGATCACGTTGAAGTGCCGTATCGATACCGCGATCGAGATCGAATATATCGAGCACGGTGGTGTGTTGCACTACGTTCTGCGCGACCTCGCGGCTGCGTAGAACGTGCAAAAATAGTGTTGGGAAGGGGACTGCTTCTGAGCGGCCCTTTTTTTAATAGAGCGCTGCGTTTTTGAGAGTGTAGATGAGTTTAAAGAACGAGATAATGCGGCGGGATTATTTGCCTAAAGCTTTGTTCAATTCTGGCAGGAAACGCTGCTCATAGTCGCTGCCAATCAACGGGCCTGCGAAACGGTATAGCACTGTACCGTCTTCATCGAGGATGAAGGTTTCTGGCGGGGCTGTTACGCCCCAATCAATCGCAGTGCGCCCTTGTGGATCAAACGCCACTACTTTGAACGGATCACCATCGTCTCGAAGGTATTTCGACGCCGCGAGAGCAGTGTCTTTTAAATTGACACCAATGATCGGGTGCGACTCTGCAAGTTCGAGCAGTTTGGGATGCTCGGCACGGCAAGGTGGGCACCAGCTGGCCCAGAAGTTTACCAATGTGACCTCACCATTTGACAAGTCGGCTTGGGTCACGGGCGCGAAGCCTTCTAGTTCAGAAGCAGTTTCAATCTGTGGCGCAGGTTGGCCGACAAAGACAGATTCTAATTCGTCTTTCCCCTCACGGTACATGCCTCCGTAAAACAAGGCAGCTAGGCTGAGGAAAATCGCCGGTGGCGCGATCATCAAAGGGGGTATCTTAGCCATTGCGGCGCTTCTCGACCTCTTCAAGCGCGGCTTTGGCGCGGCGTGATTGCCAAACGCTGAGCACAACAATACCAATCAGCAACACTATGGAGACGGCATAGGCGCTCAGCACCGCATCCGCATATTTTCCAAGATCCGGCATCATCCCATGCGTTCCCGTGCGAGAAAGGCCGATGTGCGACGCGCGCGGATTTCTGTGCGCGTGCGTAGCAAAACCAGCGCCACAAATAAAAGAACAAAGCCCGCGATACAAAACAGCAATGGTTGGTAGAACACATCCGCCACGTTCTTTTCTTTATCAAGCGAAAGAGACGCGCCTTGGTGCAGGCCTTGGTTCCAGAAATTGACCGCGTAGCGCGACAAGATCGCAAAGACTGAGCCAACGAGGCACAGGATCGAAGTGAGATCAGCTGCTGTATCATTGTCTTCAATCGCCGCCCAAAGCGCGATATAGCCAAGATAGAAAAGGAATAAGATTAGGAATGAGGTCAGGCGTGGATCCCATGCCCACCATGTGCCCCACATGGGTTGTCCCCAGATTGCACCTGTGACAAGCGCGATCAAAGTCATCACTACACCAATCGGGGCCGCCGCTTTGGCCGCGAGCGCGCTGACATGATGACGCCGGATGATCCAAACGAGCGAGGTCACCAACATCATCATCCAAACGTTGATCGCCATCAGCGCAGACGGCACGTGCAGATAGATTATTTTCACAGTAGAGCCTTGGCGAAAGTCATCCGGTGTATAGAAAAAACCCCAGACAAGGCCGATCACAAGACAGATCCCCGACAGCCAAACCGCCCACGGCAAAATGCGACCCGAAAGGGCCATGAATTTCACCGGATTTGCGTATTCCCATAAAGACATAGCGCTGGTGTATCCCTTAGGCGTGACGGCTTCAATTAACTTTAACGAATGTTTACGCGCAATACTGCGGCAGAGGCAAAAGGTAGCAGTGCAATCACCCCAAATGTTATTCCAGCAAGCATGAATAAGGGCGTCGATGTCTCAAGCCCCTGTGCACCGCGCCGCGCTGCCTCTGCGCCGTAGATCAAGGTCGGCACGTAGAGCGGCAGCACCAGCAGTGACAATAACAAGCCACCACGTTTGATGCCTACAGTGAGTGCCGCACCGAAGGTCCCAATCACGCTCAGCGCAGGCGTCCCGAGGAGCAGTGACAAGACAAGCGGTACATATCCCGCGCTCGGCAGGTTCAAGAGCAGTGCAAAAAGCGGCGCGGCGATGACCAAAGGCAGTCCTGTTGTCAGCCAATGCGCCAATGCTTTGATGCTCACGGCAGCCTCCATCGGGAGCGGAGCGCAGGCAAGCAAATCGAGCGTGCCATCCTCCCAATCCAGCGCGAGGATTCGATCAAGCGACAAAAGGCAGGCCAGCAAAGCACCAAGCCACAAGATACCGGGTGCGATTTCAGACAGAAGTGCACTTTGCGGGCCAACGCCAAACGGCACCAGCACTGTGACGATCAAAAAGAACGCGAGGCCAAGGCCAAAGCCACCCCCTGCCCTAATCGCAAGTCGTAGATCGCGAGTAAGGAGTGCTTTCACAAGAACCCCTCCATCGCATCATCGACCGAAATCGGCGCGCGCGCTTTAAAAGGCGCGACGTCCAAAATGTCAGCGTCCAGACCCAGGTCAATATGCGTGGCAATCAGCGCGAGACCGCCGGCTTCAAGATGCGCGCAAATCGCAGCTGCGAACATCGCAACCGCATCAACGTCCAAAGAAACTGTCGGCTCATCCAAAACCCAGATCGGGCGTGCAGAAACTAAGAGGCGCGCAAGCCCAAGGCGACGTTTTTGCCCCGCAGACAGCGCACCCGCGGGACGCAGCGCCAGCGGTTGCAATGCAAAGGCATCCAAAGCGCCATTGATATCGCCTGTGCCGAAAACGGCAGCCCAGAATTCCAAATTCTCGCGCACGGTGAGGGCCTGCTTGATGCCATCTGAATGAGCCGCGTAAGCGATGCTGTCTTCTGGCGTATCAATCGAACCGTTCAACGATGGTTGCAGCCCTGCAATCGCACGTAGAAGCGTAGTTTTGCCGATCCCATTAGGGCCACGCAGGATCAGTGCAGTTCCTGCCTCAACGCGAAAGGTGAGGCCTTCAAGCACCGCGATACCACCACGGGCAACGCCTAAATCTTGAACTGCCAGATGCACTACTTTGTAACCGGAAGCAGGGCCGCAGCAACGCGTCTGCCATCATTGATCAACACATTGTATGTGCGGCACGCGGCCGGTGAATTCATCGCCTCTGCACCAAGGCCCGCGTCGTCCAGCTTCCGACGAAACTCTTTCGGAAGATACGCCACCTCATCCCCCATCCCGATGAAAATCACATCGATCTCGCCTGCCATCGCAATCAAACTGTCCGCATCTTCATAGCCGCCCCAAGGGCGCGCGCCTGTCGCGGTGACGATCATCGGTGCTTCAATCACTTCGCCTGCGATTCGAAAAAAACCAGGGCCATAGCCTTCAACAGGCTTGGCGTCGTCAAACTCGATTTCAGTCATGCGCATGTTGCGTCACCCCCAGATTGGTAGCCCCCGCACCGCGGAGATGCCGATGATGATATAAGCCACTCTCCTGTAGAGCGTCTCGCGCGCGGGGTCAAAGAGCGCGGTGCCCATCACCGTGCCAAGTGCAACGCAAGGCACTAGGATCAAGCCTAGAGTGATCGCTTGCGTGACCAGCAAACCTTGGAGGCCCATAACCGCAAAAATGATCACATCAAAGCCCAGCAAAAACAGCATGATCGTCGCGCGAATTGTGCTCGGCGCATGTAAGCTGGCCATATAGAACAAAATGACCGGTGGCGCTGCTAATCCGGCCGCACCGCCAAGCAAGCCACCACCCGCCCCGACACCATATACTTTGGCTGGCGTTAGTCGCCCCGAGTAGCGCAGGCCAAGCACAAGAAAAGCAAGCAAGAATAGTGTCGCGATGGAGACGACATAGCGAAACATATCAGCGTCAAAGCGACTAAGCAGCCAAACGCCTAAAACAGTTGTGACCGCTGCCGCTGCGATAAGCCGTTTCAAATCGGGCCAATCCGCTTCGCTTATCGCGCGCGGCACCGCTGGCAATGGGCCAATTAAATCCATCACCACCAACGTCAAAATCGCCGAAACCGGATCAAGAAATTGCCCAACCACAGGGAGATAGATCATCGCGGTGCCAAATCCCGCAAAGCCACGCACTGTGCCTGCAAGCAAAGCCGCAAGGCAAATCCAAATCAGCCCTTCGGTTTGAAGGACTGATGTCAGAAAATCAGGCATCAATATTCGCGAATTGCGTGCCTGCGTTGGCGTCTGGCTTGTTGGTCCAGTCGCGCTTAACGCCAAGGAACAGCAGGATCGCGGAGGCCACAAAAATGGAGCTATACGTTCCTACGATTACACCCCAGATCATCGCAAAGACGAAGCCACGGATCACATCCCCACCCAACACGAACAACGCAATCAGCGCCAAAAGCGTGGTGACAGAGGTCATGAACGTCCGGCTCAGTGTTTCGTTGATAGATGTGTTGAGAACGTCTTTGAGGTCTTTCTTCTTATACTTGCGCAGATTTTCACGCACGCGGTCAAACACAACCACCGTATCATTGAGTGAGTAGCCAACAATAGTCAGTAAAGCCGCGATAATCGCAAGGTCGAATTTGATCTGGAGCGCTGAGAAAATTCCAATTGTGAGGATAACATCGTGCACCAGTGCGGCCACTGCGCCCAGGGCAAACTGCCACTCGAACCGCAGCCAGATGTAGATCAATACCGCCGCAATTGCGAGGATCACCGCAATTGCGGCGGTCTGGATCAATTCGCCAGACACCTTTGGGCCAACGGATTCGACGGAAACGAATTTGATATCAGGGGCAATGACTTGCAGGGCATTTTGCACCTCGGCGATGGTGTCAGACTTTACAGCTTCTTGGCCTTCTTGCGCCTCGATACGCACCATTGCGACGTTTTGATCTGTTTCAAACGTGGGATCAAACACCTCTGAGATTGAGATATCTCCCAGCTCTAGCGGTGCCATCGCATCGCGGTAGGCACCAACGTCAATTGGCGTCGTGCTTTCGGTGCGGATTGTTGTGCCGCCTTTGAAATCAATACCGTAGTTCAGGCCCTGATAGAGGAAGGACGCAAACCCGACGACCATCAGAACCAAAGAAAGTCCGATCCACATTTTGGAACGCGAGAAGAAATCAAATTTTGTGTCTTGTTTGACCAGTCTTAGGCGCATCTCACACCTCCAGTGTTTTGGGGCGTTTACGTTCAAACCACATCACAACAATCAAACGCGTGACGAAGATGGCGGTAAAGACCGATGTGAGAATGCCAAAGCCAAGCGTGATCGCAAAACCGCGCACAGGGCCGGAGCCCATAACGAAGAGGATCACGGCCGTGATAAACGTGGTAAAGTTCGCGTCAATAATCGCGCTCAGCGCTTTTTCATAACCGAGATCAATTGCACGCGCGGGTCCTTTTGACGACTTCAGCTCTTCGCGGATCCGCTCAAACACCAGCACATTAGCGTCCACTGCCATACCGATGGTCAAAACGATGCCGGCAATACCCGGCAAGGTAAGCGTCGCACCTACCAAGCTGAGCAATCCAAAGATCAGACCAACGTTGATGATAAGTGCTATATTGGCGAAAATGCCGAATGTGCCATAGCTGAGGAACATAAAGATCAGCACAGCCGCAAAGGCGGCGATGCAGGCCACTTGCCCCGCCTTGATACTGTCCGCGCCCAGCTCTGGTCCAATGGTGCGTTCTTCAAGAAATTCTAGCCCCGCAGGCAGGGCACCCGCACGCAACAGAACCGCGAGGTTGGTTGATTCTTCGACGGTAAAGTTCCCCGTGATGATACCAGACCCACCTGGAATGTGGCTTTGGATCACAGGCGCAGAAATCACTTCGCTATCAAGAACAATCGCAAAGGGACTGCCGATGTTTTCGGCTGTGTAGTCGCCAAACTTGCGCGCCCCTGTCGGATTAAATCGAAAATTGACTGCAGGACGTCCGTTTTGATCAAAGGCTGGCTGCGCATCAACCAATTCTTCACCGGTCACAACAGGCGCGGATTCGAGCGTGTAAAATGCGCCCTCTTCATCCAAGGACGGAACAATTTCATTGCCCAGACCCGCACTCGCATCAGGATCCGAACCGCGACCCACAACAGGTTGAAAGGTCAATTGCGCGGTTGTTCCGATAATCGCTTTCAGTTCTGCAGCAGAGCCGATGCCCGGCACTTGGATCAAAATGCGGTCCGTGCCTTGGCGCTGGATCGTTGGTTCACGCGTGCCCACCTCATCGATACGGCGGCGAATGATTTCAAGAGACTGCTGCATCGTGCGCTCATCTGTGGCGCGCTTTTCAGCCTCTGACAGGCGGATGTTGAGAACGCCATCATCACTGCTGACTTCGATGTCGGACGCGCCAACACCGGAGAGCGACACAACCTGTTGTGCGAGACCACGCACGACTTCCGAGGCGCGCGCTGTGCCCTCAGGTTCGGAAATACGCACTTTTAATTCGTCGCCAGCAGAGGGCTGCAAACGGATCGTGCCAATTGTCGCGCGCTCTGGACGCAACGCATCGCGCACTTCGGGCCAGAAAGCTTTCATGCGCGCAGAATAGACATCCTGAACTTTGACTTCGGCCAGCAGATGCGCTCCCCCACGCAAATCCAAGCCCAAGTTTACAAGGCCAGAGGGCAAATAGCCCGGCCATTGCCCCGCCATTGCATCGCGTTCCGCTGAATTGCCAGACACTTCGATTGCGGCGAGTGCATCATTATGCTGTTCAACTTTGGAGTAAAAGGCATTCGGAAGCGCCAGTAGCAATCCGAGCGCACAAAACGCCCAGATAACCACCCGTTTCCACAGGTCAATTTGCAACATCTGTCAGGCCTTTCACACCATCCAGCCGCAGCGCGTTCGTTTACGCGGAGGCAGGCTCTGTTTTGTTGATCACATTGGTGATCGTGGACTGAACAACGCGAACTTTCACGCCTTCTGCCAGCTCGACCTCGATCTCGTTGTCATCTTTAACCTTGGTGACTTTACCAATGAGCCCGCCCTGCGTGATCACCTGATCCCCGCGTCGCAGCGCTTCCACCATTTTCTGGTGCTCTTTCAGCTTTTTCTGCTGAGGGCGGATAAGCAGGAAATACATGATCGCGAAGATCAAAATAAGCGGAACGAATTGGCCGAGTGCGCCAGCATCCATGTGGAATATCCTTTTTGAAAATGGCTTGTCGCGCAAGCACGTCTAAATTTGGCCAGAACCTATGATCACTCACAGAGCTTTGCAATGGCCTGTGAACAGGTTTGAGACATTCTAACAACTGTAGCTATGCAGTCACTGCATAGCGGACATGCTGCACATGCAGCATTTTCTGCCTTGATTACGAGCACTGCGCACATTATTTCATCCATACAAGGATGACGATGGTGCTGAGGTACCTAGCCCTTGTACCTCCCTGTTGGACTTCGGCCGAGCTTATGCTCGGCCTTTTTTTTGGCCAATAGTGATTTGCTTTCGTCCCTTATTTTCAATCATAAATCGACATGATTTTAGCCAAGGGCTTTTTCATCTTTGCAACGCCGGGCACTGTTGCGTCCTCGGACGGATGACCAACCGCTAGAATCATCACGGGTTTCTCCGACGCAGGCCGTCCAAGCAGCCCGTTCAAGAACTTCATCGGATTCGGCGTGTGGGTGAGGCAAGTCAGCCCTGCATGATGCAACGCAGAAATCAAAAAGCCCGTCGCAATACCCACACTTTCAGGCACGTAATAGTTTTTGTAGCGCGTGCCATCGTCAAACTCGCCCCAGCGCTGCGCAAAAATCACGATCAACCACGGCGCAATATCCAAATGCGGTTTATTTGCATCCGTGCCAATCGGTTCCAACGCTTTGATCCATTCATCGTTGCCCCCACCCGAATAGAACTTTTTTTCCTCTTCCTCAGAGGCCAGTCGGATTTGATGCTTCACCTTTGCATTTGAAATTGCAACAAAATGCCATGGCTGATGATTGGCCCCCGATGGCGCAGAGCCTGCAGCCGTTATCGCCGCATCAATCACCTCTTGGGACACAGGTGCGTCACAAAAGTCGCGCACGGAGTGGCGTTTTTGCATGTAAGCAAGGTGGGCCTGAACCGCACTCAAGCTCTCCTGCTCCGACAGGTCCACCCGATCTGGCAAATCCGTTGCGGAATAGTCAAGTTTCTCGCGCGCCAACATGGTTCATTCTCCTTCGTCAAATTGGGCTTGCCAAAGAGCGGAGTTTCTTGGTTTCGCTTGGGTCCCCGCCAAACCCATAAGATGCCAGAAGAAGGCTTGATTGGACGAGAGTGCTGGTTTGCAAATGCCCGCTTCGACATCTTTCAGGATTTCAATCGTACGCAGGTTCGTGCAGCTCATAAACACAGCCTCCGCACCCTTGTCTTTCCCGAGCGTAATCGCAGCATCGCGAATAGAGGCTGGATCAATCCGCGCAACCTTCGTTTCAACAGGTTCATTGAACGTCCCAAATACAGGCGTTTCAATACCTTGCGCACTTAAAGCACTGCGCAGGCTTTCACTAACCGCTTCGGTGTAGGGTGTTAAAAGCGCAAGCTTGCTGATGCCAAGTGCCGAGCAGGCAGCGACAAGTGCCGTGACAGGGTTGGTCACATGTGCCGTGCTGCAACCCATTTCTATCATTTCAGCGACACGATCTGAGCCAATGACACTCGACGCAGACGTGCATCCATATCCCACAACATTGAAATCCACCGTCTTTGGCAAAAGCCCCGCAGCACGCGGTAAATCAGCCTCCATCGCGGCAAGGCTGTCGTTCGATACTTCCGACGCACTTGGAATACGCGACACGAACGTTGCGATGTCATCGTCTGGTAAGACCTGCCGTAATTCTGCCTCCATCGTCTCATCAGATTGCAAGACGATCAGACCAATCCGCCCGTCCGTGCCGATTTGCGGCGCAAGTGTATAGGGCAAACTCATGTATCAAGTCGCATCAGTTGCGCAGAAGGTGCAGGAGATAAACGTTCCCACCCCGTATTCGTCACCACATAGTCATCCTCATGCACCATAAGGCCAGCACCACCAGACACGGACACACCGGGTTCTAGTGTGATCACCATGCCCGCCTCCAAAACCGTGTGATCATCCGCAATGAACGACAAACCTTCGGTCAATTGCAATCCAAGCCCATGCCCCAAACGCCCCGCACTTTGCCCCCCTGCACCACCTGTGCAGACTTTATCCATCGCGTGGAAGATGTCGGCAGCTGTCGCGCCTGCTTTAAGCACAGCTTCGCCTGCGAGGGTCGCCTCCATCAGCTTGTCATACGCGCGCGCAATTGAGTCGCTTGGCGTGCCAACACTAAAGTTGCGATCAAAATCACTGAAATAGCCGTTGCGAATGACGCCTGTGTCCAGCATCAAGACTTCGCCCACGGCCAACGGATCATCACTGGCAGTGGAGATCACATCATCATAGCCATCATGGCCTTTGCCACCAGAAAGATAGGGCACCCAATCGGCGCCCTCCTCCAAGCAGAGAATTTGAAACCCACGAAACACATCACTCAATGGCGATCTTGCGCGCGCTTTTTCGGGGACACGCGCAAAAGCACGTCCGGCGATCCGGCAAGCCTCGCGTATCGCATCCACTTCGCGCGGGGTTTTCACCATCCGCGCAGCGCGCATGACCTCCATGTCACTGCCGATCTCGATCTCTTCGCGCAGCTTGATCCAATCGCCTAGTGGCATCCTCAAATGGCTCTCGATCCCATGCGGTGTGCCAATGCGACCCGCACATGCCACCTCACGCAAGCAATCGCGCAGAAGCGAGATGCCATCGTCTTGATAATCAGGCGCAGACCATGTTCGGATGTCCTCAACAACAGAGCGCGACATCAGATCAGCGCCAATCGACGGAACCACCGCAATGGGCAGTCCATCTCTAGGCAAAACCAGAAACCAAGGGCGCGTCGGGCTTTCCCAAAACCGCGTAAGATAGCCGGTGAGGTAGCGAATATCCGCCTCTTGCGTCAGCAATAACGCTGACAGGTCATGCGCGACCATGCGGGTTTGCACGCCTTTGATCCGTGTCAGGAATTCAGCCCTGTCGAACATTAGGCACCCTCGCTCAAGATGCACAAAACACTTGCGTCACTTGGTAGGTCACTGAGCAATGCCGCCGCTACCCCAGCCGCGCCTGACGTGCTGGAGGCAAGGGCGACGTCAGCGAGCTTGGGCAACACAGAAAAAGCTTCTTCTTCGGAAATCAATACAATTTCATCTGCATCGTGCGAGAGCCCTTTGAGGGCTATAAGCGACGCTTCCTTGCAATCTAGCCGCCCCATGTCCGAGACTGGTCCGCTGGCGGTTGCAAAGGCCCCTGCTTTGATCGAATCGTAAATGGCGGGTGCGAATTCAGGCTCGACCACCGTGATCTTCGGCCCGTCACCCCAAACATCGCGGAACAAGGCGGCGCATGCACCCGCCAATCCGCCAACGCCTGCTTGCAAGAAGATATGTGTCGGTTCTTCCATTTGCTCTGTGCATTCTGCGGCCATCGCAAGATAGCCTTCCATCAAACGATGCGGCAGATCGAAATACCCATCCCACGAGCTGTCAGAAAGCAAGGTCCAACCGTTGTCTTTCGCCGCTTTCTGCGCGCCTGCCATGCTGGCTTCGTAGTCGTCACCCTCGATGACAACATCAGCGCCCTTTTCACGCAAACGATCCGCAAAATTGCTTGGCACGGTCTTGGCCAGATAAATAACAGCCTTAGCACCAAACACCTTGGCACCTGCGGCCACCGACATACCGTGATTGCCCGCACTCGCCGTTATATACGTGCGCCTATCAAGCGTGCCGTGCTGGGCTTCGTGCGCGATCACATAGGCCGCCCCTAAAGCTTTGAAACTACCCAAGCCCATGCGCCCGCGTTCATCTTTGATGTGCAGCCCAAGCGCGCTCACCATTGGCGTCACGCTATGTACTGGGCAGCGATCAAGCAGCGCGCGTGACGCGTCGACATTGACCGAAGGCAAAGGCGCATTCTCTAGCCCAACGCTGATCCCCTGCTTGCGATATGTGTTTTGCAAAACCTGCATGTGATCCCCCTAAGAATGTACACCACATCATTGCAAAAACCGCGCAGCGTCAACGTCTGAAAAGCCCTGCTTGTCGCATTGCCCCTAGAGCGTTTAGCCAGTAAGACACGCGCAACTGGACATTTTGGGGACCAAACCAGATGCAAGAGCCTACGATCACCACCGACCTCATCGCCTCTCACGGGCTGAAACCAGATGAATATGAGGTGATTTTAGAGATCATTGGACGCGAACCAAGCTTCACTGAACTCGGTATTTTTTCCGCCATGTGGAACGAGCATTGTTCTTATAAATCCTCCAAGAAATGGCTGCGCACACTACCAACAGAAGGGCCTCAGGTCATTTGTGGCCCCGGTGAAAACGCGGGCATTGTCGACATTGGAGACGGCCAAGCGGTTGTTTTCAAAATGGAAAGCCACAATCACCCTTCCTACATTGAACCCTACCAAGGTGCTGCGACAGGCGTGGGTGGCATTCTGCGCGATGTTTTCACCATGGGCGCCCGCCCAATTGCGGCAATGAATTCGCTTAGCTTTGGTGAGACATCTCACTCTAAAACCCGCCAGTTGGTAAACGGTGTGGTTGAAGGTGTTGGCGGATATGGCAACTGCTTTGGCGTCCCAACTGTCGGTGGTGAAGTGCGCTTTGATCCCGCATACAACGGCAATTGCCTTGTGAACGCTTTCGCAGCGGGTCTCGCGGATACGGACAAGATTTTTTACTCAGCAGCCTCCGGCGTCGGCATGCCTGTGGTCTATCTTGGAGCAAAGACGGGCCGTGATGGCGTTGGCGGCGCGACCATGGCCTCGGCTGAATTCGACGACACAATTGAGGACAAACGTCCCACAGTCCAAGTTGGTGATCCCTTCACTGAAAAGCGCCTTATGGAAGCGACGCTAGAGTTGATGCAAACTGGTGCAGTGATTTCGATCCAAGACATGGGTGCTGCGGGCCTAACCTGCTCTGCGGTGGAAATGGGCGACAAAGGCGGGCTTGGCGTACGCCTTGATCTCGAATGCGTGCCAGTGCGTGAAACTAATATGACAGCCTATGAGATGATGCTTTCGGAATCTCAGGAACGGATGCTGATGGTTCTCAAGCCCGAGCTTGAAACAGAGGCGAAAGCCGTGTTCGACAAATGGGATCTGGATTTCGCAATCGTCGGTGAAACGATTGAGGAAGACCGCTTTTTGATCGTACACAACGGAAAGGTAAAAGCGGATCTGCCTTTGAGCAAACTCGCTTCTTCCGCGCCAGAATATGATCGTCCTTGGGTGGCGACACCCGCTGCTGAACCGCTGAGCGATGTGCCGCAAATTGATCCGATTGATGGTTTGAAAGCACTACTGAGCAGTCCGAACTACGCCTCCAAGCGGTGGGTGTATGAGCAATATGACAGCCAGGTCATGGGTGACACCATCCGTATTCCAGGCGCAGGCGCGGGCATTGTGCGCGTACATGGCACGCCAAAGGCGCTCGCCTTCACTTCCGATGTGACGCCGCGCTATGTGATGGCGAATCCTGTTGAAGGTGGAAAACAGGCGGTGGCCGAAGCTTACCGCAACTTGACAGCTGTCGGCGCGAAGCCCTTGGCGACAACCGACAATATGAACTTTGGCAATCCTGAGAAACCCGAAATCATGGGCCAATTTGTTGGCGCGATTGATGGGATTGGCCAAGCGGTCAAAGCACTGGATATGCCCATCGTGTCGGGCAACGTCTCGCTTTATAATGAAACCGATGGCACAGGCATTCTACCTACCCCGACGATTGGCGCGGTGGGTTTGCTGGCCTCTGAAGACGAATTGATCATAGGGGATGTGCGCGACGGCCATGTCGCGATCTTGATTGGGGAAACCACGGGGCACTTGGGCCAATCCGCACTGCTCGCAGAAGTGTTCAATCGCACTGATGGCGACGCCCCCCATGTTGATTTGGCAGCTGAAGCCAA
>Ga0206129_10002585_pt1 | contig 22230 bp, 20 predicted proteins | sample Helgoland_Spring_8_FD_148616 | JGI IMG/M metagenome (GOLD analysis project Ga0206129, IMG submission 148616) | Pelagic subsurface seawater microbial communities from Kabeltonne, Helgoland, North Sea - Helgoland_Spring_Bloom_20160502_2 | ecosystem: Environmental > Aquatic > Marine > Epipelagic ...
AGTATCGATGCTGTTTGATTGCATATGGTTAACCAGCGTAGATACACCGACCCCACGCCCATAAAAAAAGCGTCTAACGGTTTGCTCCGCTGACGCTGTGTCTGCTGTATAACTTCAACTGTGTTTGATCATCTTCGTTTGAGTGTTTGTTGATGTTCTGTGTTTGAACATCTTTGTCTTATCATCTTTGTTTTGTGAAGTTTGTTTGAACTAATGCTCGTGAACAAGGATGTGCCAAGACCTGCGCCATTGACATCTGTACTGTTCAAGCTGCTCAAGTGCTTGCTGCGCGAAGGGGCTTAGCCACGCTCCATCATCTGCAAATCACCGCATGCCTCATATCGTGCCTGTTGTGTGTGTAATGCCTGTTGTGCCTGATGTAGCCAGAGTGGGCTGGCTGCCCGTATAATGCGATGTGCCTGTTGTTGGGAGTAGTTGTCGTTGGGCGCATAGTTTGACTGCGCAGCACCCCAACAAATATTGTCCGAGATCGTATCACTGCCCATGCGCCAATACTCGTGGGTGACGTAACTGGCCACAGCTGCACGGTCTTGTGTTGGCATGATCCAGTTTTTAGCCAGAGGCGCTGTTTGAGTGTGATGCTGCGCCCACACTGCATTGAGCAAACAGCATATCTGCTCTGTATCCAGCAGCGGGCTCGGCATCACAAAGTGGATGTGGAAGTTCTCGTGATCTGACCCTTCATGGGCAAAGCACCAGCGCTGTACACGCATGTTCTGGCGCTCAGCCGCTTTGCCAAACATCACGCGGTCAATCTTGTTCCAGTAGCTGCGCAACAGTTTGTCGGCAGTCTCACGTCCAATAGTCCTGCCGTTCACAAACTTGAGCGTGCCAAACACGTTCCAGTCCTGTGCCAGAAGATGCTGCACCAAAGCTTGTCGTTCCTGTTTGCGTTGCTCAAATCCCATTGCGGTTCTCCGCATGTATTTATCAACGAGACAAGAAAACCTGGCAGAAAAGGCTGTAACTGATGAACAGCGCAGCAAACGGCCTACAAAAACCGCATCTTTACTTAATCGAGATAAATACCAGTGCAAGCAGCGCATTGGAGGACGCATATGAGCATAAGACTATTAGAACACATGCGAGACGAGTTGATCGCCACTGGCATTGTTCAGAACACACCAGAGTTTTGTCGCAGCTGGCTTGGGCGCAGTGAGGGCTACATCCGCGTGCTGCGTTATCATCAAATTGCACCTAGCGTGGAAACACTGACAATCTGTTCCAACAAACTGGGGTATTATGCGGCGCGTTTAAATGAGTCAGATGCTGAGGATCACAAAGCGTGGGTTGTAAAGCTGATCTACCTCAAAGCCCTATGTGACAGTGCCATAGCGAGGCAGGCGGAAGCCGTGTGGCGCGCGCCTGAACGGATGGCGCTATGAGCCTGTGGCCAAAATGGGTTCTACAGCCCCTAGAATATGCGCTGCGGGTTTTTATAGGCCAGTACTTATCATTCCGAGGTGGTCTTTTGCAGGCCCCAAGCACGCAGGGCAGGGGGGTACGGCAATGGATGACCGTGAAGAGCTACGCCGCCTGATCGATGTGATTGAGAAAGGCTCAGGTAGTGGCAGTCTTGAGCAAGCCGTTGATGACATCAAAACATTTGCCAACACCGCGAGCTTTCTAGCCAACAAGCTTGATACGCGGTTAAAGGGTGGCGAGGTAGAGGCGAAGACCAAACCCAAGTCACGTATGGGAAAGGCGATAGCGACAGCGCCTAAGCCAGCAGCATCAACAGTTCCAAGTACGCCGACCGAGCCATCTTCAGCAAATACATCCGGTATGCCGACGGCGACCAGTACATCAACGTCCCAGGCTGACTTTGAGCGGCTTAAACCACAAGGGTCGCAGCCGCCCGTGGGGGCAAGTTGATCGCTGTGGTGGTTGTTGCCGTCTGTGCTGCGGCTTATGGGGGCGACCTGTCACGGTCCGCTAGGTGTAGCAGCTAACGCGGGTTGGTGGATTACACAGGGTTTTGGCGTGCAACTGCACGGTATGCGGTTTAACGAACACGTTTGATTTTGAGGTTATACTTTATGTCGACAGGCATAGTTTGAATGGTAAGCAGCCTTGAATGTCTAATTTGAAAGTGAATTAACTCAGCTAGGCACCTGCGTTGGTGTTTTAAAGATCACCCAAACCTTGCAGAAATTCGTTTCAATCAAGGCTCCAATCCAGAACCATTTTGATCATGAGAGATATTTAGAAAGTAGACAGACCTATAAGCTTAAACGCAGTGCCGCTCTCATTGAGTGGTTTCAAATCTGCGCTTCATAGATTTGTGTGATCGTGTACTTTGGGTCGTGTTAGACTTTGTCTGACAACGCCTTTGACATTAACAGTTAAGCCAGCCAACTGCGATAATCACTGACCAAAAGGTGCTTTGGATCCACGTCTTCTTCAATGTTAGCAAATCGCCCAATTGGTTCACAAAAAATATTGTCGGTTTCGTCGTTGTTCACAGTGGAGACTTCTCCGATCAAAACATCTCCGCCATCGCCCCAAAACGCATGCCAATCCCCAGGCATCAGTGTCACGCTCTCTCCGGGTTTAAGCTGCAGCTTTTCGCCCGCCGCAAAATCGCATTTGATACCGTCGCAAAAAACTGTTCCGCCTTTATCATCGGCAAAGTTACCGGCGTCGTCTGAACCAAATAATTCCACGACGAGCGTTGCACCGCCACGGTTAATGATGTCTTCCGCTTTCAATAAATGAGTGTGCATTGGACTGAGTTGATCCTTTTTGGAGATCAGCAGCTTTTCAGCGTAACACATGCCGCCACCACGTTGCAGATCAGCCAATCGTCCGTTGCGCAGCGTGAATAAGAACAAGCCCATTTCGTCATATTTTCCAGCGCCGTAATCAGTAATGTCCCATCCACAGCGCGCGTCAATCACGTTTTTGGCTATGTCTTTGCGGGCCTTAAATTCCTCTGGCGACCAATAGGCAAACGGCGGCATTACAAATCCAAAGCTGCGCATCATCTCGTCTGATTTAGTAATAATATCGTTGATACGTGAGCGTTTCATCGTGTCTGTCTCCAGCTTTAATAGGGCGACGTGCCTAACCTAACTGCGGTGGAAGTCTGTGCGTTTTGGTGTCAGGGTTTTTTAGGTTTTGTACTTTGCAGTGCTTTCCCTAATGACCAGGGAGATCGGGAGGATAGCAGTATCGTTAGTGTGGTCATCGTGAGGATTTATAATTCTCGCCATCAGCATTTTTGAAGCAGTTTCACCAATCATCAATCGATCTTGCCGTATAGACGTTAACGGTGGGATGAACTGTTCAGCAAAATCAATATCGTCAAAACCAATAACGGATATGTCCCGTGGTACTTTGAAGTTATGGCGGGACAGTTCGGAAATAAATCCAATGGCTAATTGATCTGATGCGCAAAAGACTGCTGTCGGGCGTTCTTTGAATTCGATCCATGTCTTTGCAGCAAGGCAACCAGCAGCAAGTGAGAAGTCACCGGTTATAATCCATTCAGGTTTTAACACGAGATTTAACTGTGCCATTTCTTTGATGAATGCTTCTTTTCGTGTGATCGAAAGCACGTTTTCTTTTGGTCCTGTCACATGGGCAATTTTGCGATGATCAAGTTCATAGAGGTGACGTACAGCAGTACGGGCACCGTTACGATTTTGGCAACGAACTGATGGAAATTTTGTACCTTCGATCCACTCACAAGCAAATAGAATACGGTTGGCTTGCGGAGCATCTTTCAACATTTCAACAACTTGTGGGTCTAGACTCCCATCGAGAATAATTATTCCGTCAGCACGTACATCGTCTAGATAATCGATCAATCGTTCACCACTTTCGTGGATTTGCTTGGTACTAGCAATTAATAGAGAATATCCTTCATGCGACAGGTGGCTAGAGATCCCTTCTAGGATTGTCGAAAAGAACGGATTGGCTAGATCGGGAAGTAAAACTAGAACCGAATATGAGCGCTGGGTACGCAGATTTCGCGCGGCGCGATTTATCCGGTAGCCAGTTACTTTGACAGCCTCTGACACCCGCCGCCGTGTTGATTCGGACACGACATCAGGGTTTGATAGCGTCCGCGAAACCGTCGCAGTCGAGACATTTGCAACTCGTGCAACATCCTGAAGTGTTGAGGTTTTTACCACTTTTCTTATCCTGCATTCGATCCAGTTGGTGTAATCGATTACATATCTTGTTGACACAAACATCAATGCCATATCATGATGTAATCGATTGCAAGGCTGGTGGAGTGCTGCGTAATTAAAAATTCATTGTGCAAAGTCACGTTTCTGGGAGGAAAAAATGTCAAAAATCTTGAAATCTATATTGTTAGGAACCGCACTCACTGCTGCAACTGCAACGGTCTCTAAAGCTGAAGGGGTTGAACTGGAAGTTACCCATTGGTGGACTTCTGGTGGTGAAGCAGCAGCTGTGGGCAAATTTGCCGACGCTTGGAACGCCACAGGCAACACCTGGGTTGATGGCGCAATCGCCGGTTCCGGTGGCACAGCGCGCCCTATCATTATTTCACGCATCATTGGCGGTGACCCGATGGCTGCCACACAGCTTAACCATGGCCGCCAAGCAGAAGAACTGATCGAAGCTGGTTTGCTTCTTGATTTGACAGACGTTGCTGAGGCCGGTGATTGGGCGAACATCGTGAACCCCTCGTCCTTGCTGGGTGCCTGTACTCTTGACGGTAAAATTTATTGTGTCCCAGTCAACATCCACTCCGCACAGTGGATCTGGTTGTCACACGCAGCATATGAAAAAGCAGGCCTCGATGTGCCGACTGATTGGAACGAGTTCACGGCATCCGCAGGTGCGCTTCAGGAAGCCGGCACACTGCCACTCGCAATGGGTCAGCAGGGCTGGCAGCAGAGCATCGCATTTGGTGCGATCACGCTTGCGGTTGCTGGTCAGGAAGCTTGGAACGGCGTCAACATCGACAAGAATGCTGACGTTGCACGCGGCGCAGAATACACAGCGGCTTTTGAAGCTGTTGTCGCAGCGCGTAACCTTGCAAGCGAATCCAACGTGCAAGATTGGAATATGGCCACAAACCTTGTGATTACCGGTCAAGCTGGTGCGCAGATCATGGGCGACTGGGCGCAGGGTGAATTCTCTGTAGCTGAACAAGTTGAAGGGAACGATTACTCCTGCCTGCCAGGTCTTGGTCTGAACCCTGTGATCGACACGGGTGGTGATGCGTTCTACTTCCCAGTGAACGACGACCCTGAAATCACAGCGGCACAGAAAGAACTTGCTGCATTGCTGATTTCACCTGAAGTGCAGGTTTCTTTCAATCTCGCCAAAGGTTCGCTGCCAGTACGCGGGGACATCGATATGTCCACAGCGAATGGTTGCATGCAAAAGGGCCTTAAAATTCTTGCAGACGGTGGCGTGTTGCCATCCAGCGACATTACCTTTTCTCAGGACACGCAGTTGCAGCTCGAAGATCTGCAAGCACAGTTCTGGTCCAGCGATATGTCTGCGGCAGATGCTCAGGCTACTTACGCTAAAATCATCGAAAACGCAGACTAAACTCCTTCATGCTACGTAGTCCGGCGGCATGCCCGCCGGGCCATTAAAAGTTATACACCCTTCTGATAATTTAGATGGAGCCGACACGATGAACGTGGATTCGGACCCCCCCAGCGCCCGCAATAGCAAGCGCCCCCACCGCCTGTTCAAGAACTGGATGGCTAAGTTGGCGACACTGCCGATGATCCTAACAGCGCTTGTCGTTTTTGTTGGCGGCACCGCATGGACCGTGACGTATTCCTTTACCGGATCGCGGATGTTGCCCAAAACGAATTGGGTTGGCCTAGATCAATACGAACGGCTCTGGTCGTCTGATCGCTGGATGATTTCGATCAAGAACCTTGGCATCTATGGCATCTGTTCGTTGGTTCTGACCTTAATCATAGGCTTCACTCTTGCGGCCTGCCTTGATCGCAAAATACGGTTCGAAGGCGTCTTTCGTTCCATTTTCTTATATCCCTTCGCCTTGTCGTTCGTTGTGACTGGCTTGGCATGGCAGTGGATTTTGAACCCCGACTTTGGCATGCAAAGTGTCGTGCGCGATTGGGGTTGGTTGACGTTTAACTTCGACCCATTGAACAATCCTGACATCGTGATGTTCGGTCTGCTGATTGCGGGCATTTGGCAGGGGTCGGGCCTGATCATGTGCATCATGCTTGCGGGTCTGCGCGGCATTGATGAAGACATCTGGAAAGCCACTAAGGTTGACGGGGTCGGTACAGTAAAAACCTATGTCATGGTGATAATCCCAATGATGCGGCCTGTGTTTGTGACGGCACTGGTGCTAATCGCGGCGGGCATCATCAAGCTTTATGATCTTGTTGTGGCCCAAACAGGCGGTGGACCGGGGCTTAGCTCAGAAGTGCCGGCGAAATACGTGATTGAATTGATGTTCCGCGCCCAGAATTTGGGCCAAGGCTTTGCCGCATCAACCATGATGTTGTGTTCGGTTGTGATCATCCTGATCCCATGGGCCTATCTCGAATTCGGAGGCCGTAAACGTGGCTGATATGACAATAAATACCCCTGAAGGGCCGCGCGGTCCTAAGCCAAAAAGGGCGTTATCGCGTGGGAACATCTTTCTCTATGGCACGTTGATCGTGGTTTCAATGTACTACCTGCTGCCACTTTATGTGATGATCGTCACGTCCCTTAAGGGCATGCCGGAAATCCGCATGGGCAACGTTTTTGGCCCGCCTATGGAGATCACATTTGAGCCTTGGATCAAAGCATGGTCCGAGGCCTGTACGGGCATAAATTGTGATGGATTGTCTCGCGGTTTTGGCAATTCTGTGCGCATTTTGATCCCGTCAGTTTTACTTTCGATCATGATCGCGTCCGTGAACGGCTATGCGTTGAGCAATTGGAAATTCAAAGGGTCTGAAACGTTTTTTACGATCTTGATTATTGGTGCCTTCATTCCTTATCAGACCATGCTGTATCCTATCGTGATTTTGCTGCGCGAGATTGGTTTGATGGGATCCATCGGCGGACTGGTACTTGTGCATACGATCTTTGGTATGCCAATTTTGACGCTGTTATTTCGCAACTATTTCGCCTCCATCCCTGAAGAACTGTTTAAGGCTGCGCGCGTTGATGGGGCCGGGTTCTGGCAGATCTATTTCCAGATCATGGTGCCCATGGCGTTGCCAATTTTTGTGGTTGCAATCATTTTGCAAGTCACAGGCATCTGGAACGATTTTCTGTTTGGCGTCATCTACACCAAACCGGCTACGTATCCGATGACGGTGCAGCTAAATAACATCGTGAATTCGGTTCAAGGCGTCAAAGAATACAATGTTAATATGGCGGCGACCTTGCTCACCGGTCTCGTCCCTCTCGTCATCTATTTTGCCTCTGGCAAACTCTTTGTCCGCGGCATTGCCGCCGGCGCAGTCAAAGGCTGATTAACTCATGACAAACTCTGTAGAAATCAAAGGTCTGGACCTGAACTTTGGGTCTGTAAAAGTTTTAAAGCAACTGAATCTCGACATTGCAGAGGGTGAGTTCCTTGTACTGCTGGGGTCATCCGGTTGTGGGAAATCTACACTGCTGAATTGCATCGCGGGGTTGCTTGAAGTTTCTGATGGGCAAATCTTCATCAAGGGTGAAAACGTTACGTGGGCAGAACCTTCAGATCGTGGCATCGGTATGGTTTTTCAATCCTATGCGCTTTACCCGCAAATGACCGTGCGCGGAAATCTGTCGTTTGGGCTTAAGAATGCAAAGACGCCCAAGGACGAAATCGTGCGGCGCGTAGACCAGGCGGCCAAAATTCTTCAGATCGAACCTTTGCTTGATCGCAAGCCGGGTGCATTGTCTGGCGGACAACGACAGCGTGTCGCCATTGGTCGTGCACTTGTGCGGGATGTGGATGTATTCTTGTTTGATGAACCCTTGTCCAACCTCGATGCGAAGCTGCGTACAGACCTTCGGGTTGAACTCAAACGGCTCCACAAGCAGCTCAAGAATACCATGATCTATGTGACTCATGATCAGGTCGAGGCGATGACATTGGCCGACCGCATTTCTATAATGAAAAACGGTACGATCGAACAGCTTGATACGCCCGAAGTAATCTACGCTAAGCCTTGCAACAAATATGTCGCTGATTTTATCGGCTCCCCCGCGATGAACCTGTTTACGGGCCAATTGGCTGGAACAAATTTCTGTTGTGACGGTTTTGCGATAGACGTGCAGGGCTATGAATTCGCAACTCAGACGTGGGGCGACGCGGCTGCATGGCTCGGCATTCGCCCAGAACATATCCTGACTGGTGAAGGTGCCAAAGGTGCGACGTTCTCTGGCACGGCCGAGGTCGATATCGTTGAACCGATGGGATCTGACACGCTTGTCTGGGTCAACTTTGCGGGCCAATCCGTGCGCGTGCGTACCGAGGGCCAATCGGGTTTGAAATCCGGCGACACACTCATGATCGGGTTTGATGCAGCGCGGCTGCATCTGTTCGACGTAACCACAGAAATCCGTCTCTGAATTTTGAGGACAGACACATGACAGCAGCATTGCAACTTTATTCGATGCGCGATTGCGCAGACCAGCTCGACCTTTTGGCACAATTGCGGTCTCTTGGGATCAGTACTGTCGAAGGCTATGGCGGCGTTTACGGCGACCCGTCCGCCTACCGCGCGGCGATGGATGCCAATGGTATTTCCATGCCGTCAGGGCACATGGGATTGGATGACATTGAGGGAGATTTTGAGGCCACAATGAGAATCGTTCAAACTCTCGGAATTAAACGTATTTTTGCGCCCTACCTTGAAGAAAAAGACCGCCCTGACACGGCTGAAGACTGGGCTGCCTTTGGACAGCGCCTGAACGCGGCTGGGCAGAAATACGTGGACCGTGGCATCACGTTCGGCTGGCATAACCACGATTTCGAATTCGTGGCATTGGCTGACGGCACCAAACCGATGGACGTCTTGCTTGATGTCGCGCCCGATATAGCGTGGGAAGCAGACCTTGCATGGATCGTACGCGGCGGGTGTGACCCGATCGAATACATCCAGCGCTATGCGGGTCGTTTGTCGGCGATTCACGTCAAGGACATCGCCGCCGCTGGCACGAACTTGGACGAGGACGGTTGGTCCGATTTGGGGGCAGGTACTATGGATTGGGCTGCCCTTTTGCAAGCCTGCCGTGCTACGTCAGGCGATCTGGTCTATGCGCTAGAGCACGACAAGCCGAGCGATCCAATCGGCTATGCAACCCGCTCTGCCGCTGCATTTAAAACCCTGTGGGAGGCCACCCATGACTAAAAACCTTGGCGTTGGCATCATTGGATGCGGCAACATCTCTACGGCGTATTTGCAGCTGGCGTCGATGTTCAAGGGCTACGACATCGTCGCGGTCGCTGACATCAGCATGGACAACGCGCGTGCGCAGGCCGCCAAGTTTGATGTGCGGGCGGATACTGTTGATGACCTTCTGGTGGCACATGACGTTGACCTTATTATCAACCTCACGATTCCTGTGGCACACGTGGATGTGTCTCGCGCAATTTTGCAGGCGGGCAAGCACGTCTATTCCGAAAAACCGTTTGTTCTGAGCCTCGACGAAGCACAAGAGTTGGGCAATATCGCCAAAGCGAACAACCTTCGGATCGGGTCTGCTCCGGACACCTTCATGGGCGGCAGCCATCAGATGGCGCGTAACCTTATTGATGCAAGCGCGATTGGCAAAGTCACGTCCGGCGCGGCTGTGGTCATGTCCAGTGGTATGGAAGACTGGCACCCGAACCCTGACTTTTTCTTTCAAAAGGGCGGCGGGCCGATTCTTGATCTAGGCCCTTACTATATCTGCAATCTGGTGCAATTACTTGGCCCCGTGAAAAAAGTCACGAGCGTTACTGGCATGGCCAGCGAAACCCGTACCATCCAAAACGGCCCACGCAACGGTCAAACCGTGCCGGTTGATACACCGACCACGATCCATTCTGTTCTGTCCTTTGAAAACGGTGCAATCATCACCTTGTTGGCAAGCTGGGACGTCTGGGCCAGCAACCATCCAATCATGGAGCTTTACGGCACCGAAGGGACGATGGTCATTCCGGACCCCAATTTCTTTGGCGGCACCCTGACCGTGACCGAACGAAACGGCGAACCTGTCGAGAAATCCTGGGACCACCCGTTCAACATACCTAATTTCGAAGAAACCCAAGCCAACTACCGTGGCGCTGGCTTGGCGGACATGGCCTTGGCAATCGCTGATGGCCGCCCGCATCGCTGCAATGACGAATTTGCAACCCATGTGGTCGAGGTCATGACGGCAATTTTGGAAGCTGGCGAAACAGGCACGGTTCTGACAATGACAACCACATGCAGCAGGCCCGACGTGCTAGGCCCGGACGCGGCCCGCGCGCTGTTGGCGTGACCGCAATTTATGGAGAGTAACATGACCAGTTCGATCAAAGGCCCTGCGCTGTTTCTTGCCCAGTTTTTGGGTGATGAAGCACCGTTCAACTCACTGCCCGCAATTGTCGAATGGGCCGCAGGTTTAGGCTACAAGGGCGTCCAAATCCCGACATGGGATGCGCGGGTCTTTGACTTGGATAAAGCTGCGTCCAGCAAGGCATACTGCGATGAAATTGTTGGAGTTTGCGCCAAACATGGCGTGACCATTACTGAATTGTCATGCCACCTGCAAAGCCAACTTGTGGCGGTTCATCCGGCATATGACACAGCGTTCGATGCTTTCGCGCCCAAGCATTTGCATGGTAAACCCGCCGCGCGTCAGGCATGGGCTGTCGATCAGGTTACCAAGGTCGCGCAAGCTGCACAAAATCTTGGGCTAAATGGTGCCGTTGGCTTTACCGGATCGCTCGCCTTTCCATATCTTTATCCTTGGCCGCAACGCCCCACTGGCTTGATCGACGAAGCCTTTGGCGAGTTGGCGAGGCGCTGGAAACCTCTTTTGGATATTTATGACGAGGCAGGCGTCGATTTGGGGTTCGAAATCCACCCCGGTGAAGACGTGTTCGATGGCACTACCTTTGAGCGGTTTCTTGAAGCCGTCGATAATCACCCACGCTGCAAGATCACTTATGATCCTTCGCACTTCTTGTTGCAGCAAATGGATTATCTGGCGTTTATTGACATCTACCATGACCGCATCAGTGCCTTTCACGTCAAGGATGCGGAATTCAATCCGACAGGACGCCAAGGTGTCTATTCTGGCTATGCCGATTGGACCGACCGCGCGGGCCGCTTCCGGTCGCTGGGGGATGGTCAGGTCGATTTTAAAGGTATCTTTTCGAAGCTCACCCAATACGGGTTTGATGGCTGGGCGGTGCTTGAATGGGAATGCTGTCTGAAACACCCTGAACAAGGCGCAGCAGAAGGCGCACCGTTTATCGCAAGCCACTTGATCCGGCAGACAGAGCGTGCTTTTGACGACTTCGCTGGTGGTCATTCTGATCCGGCGGCCCTGCGCAGAATGATGGGGTTATAAATGGTTCGCTTGAAACTAGGTATGGTTGGCGGTGGCCAAGGGGCGTTCATTGGCGGTGTACACCGCATGGCCGCGCGCCTGGACGGCTGTTTTGATCTGGTTGCAGGGGCCTTTTCGTCAGACGCAGTACGCGCACACGCTTCCGCGGCCGAGCTCGGCATTGATGTTGATCGCTCCTACGCGGATTTCAACGAGATGGCGAAAGCCGAAGCCGCGCGATCCGACGGGATCGATGCAGTGTCTATCGTAACCCCAAATCACCTTCATGGTCCCATCGCCGAGGCGTTCTTGGCTTACGACATCTCTGTTATTTGTGACAAGCCGATGACCGCGACTTTGGCACAAGCCGAAAGCCTCTCCGCCGCAGCGCAAGCCTCCAAGGGGCACTTCTTTCTTACCCATAATTATACCGGCTACCCGATGATCCGTCAGGCACGCCAGATGGTGGCCGAAGGCGCACTTGGCGAGATCAGGATTATTGAGGCGAATTACTTGCAAGATTGGCTCAGCGAGGCTCCGGCTGATGATAACAAGCAAGCTAAATGGCGCATGGACGCTGCCCAGTCGGGTGGCGGAGCCATAGGCGATATCGGAACCCACGCACACAACCTTGCCTGTTTTGTAACAAGGCTGCGTGCCACTGCGGTGAGTGCTACGCTTAGCTCTAACGTGGCAGGGCGAATGGTTGATGATGATGCCCGTATCACTCTGCAGTTTGATAGCGGCGCTCGCGGCCATATTTGGGCCAGTCAGGTCGCGATTGGCAATGAGAACAACTTGACTTTGGCGGTTTACGGCACCAAGGGATCGCTGCGCTGGACCCAAGAAAATCCCAATTTCATTACGTTTACTGAACTTGGGAGAGCGCCGCAAATAATAACCCGTGGCGGCGGCATGGCAAATGCCGCTTCTGCTGCCGTGACGCGCATCCCAGCGGGTCATACAGAGGGGTATTTAGAAGCCTTTGCGACACTTTATAAAGAGGCAGCAATGGCAATTAAGTCGCCGGACAAGGTTAATGATGCAAATATAAATATAGAAGACGGTTACGATGGGGTAAAGTTTGTAAATGCCTGCCAAAATTCATCAAGGAATGGGGCCTCTTGGGTTGACCTTCGATGATGAATGAAAAACGTCTTGAATTCGGGTGCTTGACCCAACAGCCGTCTCAAGGCTCATCGACATGCAGTGGTTTTTTAAAATGTCAAAAAAAAGTTTCTGATATTTAAATTTAACGCGTAATCCAGGATCTCACAGTCTGTAAATGACCTATGATCATGATTATTTCTAACTGAACTGTATGTCGACAGGCATAGTTTAAATGATAAGCAGTCTTGATTGTCTAATTTTAAAGTTAATTAACTCAGCTAGGCACCTGCGTTGGTGTTTTAAAGATGACCCAGACCTTGCAGAAATTCGTTTCAATCAAGGCTTCAATCCAGAACCATTTTGATCATAAGAGATATTTAGAAAGCAGACAGACGTATAAGCAAAAACGCAGTGCCATTCTCATTGAGTGGTTACAAATCTGCGGTTCATAGGTTTGTGTGACCGTAGTGCTTTGAGACCTGTTGGAATTTGTCTGACAACCCCGCCTTGACGACGGATGCTGTTAGACTTTGTCTGACACACCAACTAAATTGCTTTGGTATGCTTATATATGGTGTTCCTCGATACTCCTAGGCGACGGGATACTAGGCTTACGTTTCTCCCAGAATCTAAAAAAGTCTTCTTGATAAGTATGCAGTTTTCTTTTTTTATTGGTGACTTGGCGCAGGAAACGCATGGGACAACTTGGTCTAAGTTAAAATTTTGATCACCTTCAATAAGCTCAGCGTGCAAAGTTAAACTATCTGATTTAGCTACCATTAGTTTTATTGTATTTTTCAATTGCTTGATTTGACCCGGCCAATCCATTCCTTTTAAGACGTTTAGCGTCAGCTGGGAAAATTTGTGTTCACTTGAGATTTGCCTGAGGATTTCTGTTGCTATTTTTTTGAATTCTATTCTTTGATTTATGCTGGGCACTATAACGCTAGCCCCACATATATTTTCTAAAAAAATGGGATCCATGTCTTGTGATGCATGCAGGTCTGCAATGGATATTCGACTGGAAACGAAGATAGCTCTAACCTTATTTGTATTTTCTTCTGTTTTAAATTCTTGGTTTGCTTCAAGAACTTGAGCTAATACTCTCTGAATTTTTAGAGGAGTGTGCTCTACATTCTTCAGAAATAAACTTCCACCTATGGCTTTATATAACTTGCCTTTTGGCATGGCTGGTTGATTTTGGCGAAAGAAGGCTAGCTTGCCTTCGTCACCAAACAGCTCGTTTTCGAAGTTGTCTTCGGACAATAAATCACACTTTATTTCTATAATTTTTTTTGAGTTAAGAAATCTTCTATGTAATTCGATAGCGGTTGTTTTTTTCCCAGATCCTCTTGGACCCTCTATGAATATACACAGATTTTGTTTGAGAGCTTTACCCGCAACATCTAGGTGCTTTTTTAGGCCGCTATCCTCAATAATATAATTGAAATTGCATTCGCTTTTTTGTTTCTTACTAACATTTTTTTGTTCTGGATGGCTTTGGAATTTAGGCATCAAACTGTTTGTCTTTTTAATCGAATTCAATTCCACTATTCGTTTATTTGTGGACTCACTTAACTCCATAAATACCGCAGACCCCATAACGTCGTGTATTCTGATTATCTCGTTGGAGCCAAGTCGAGTAATTGCGTTTGAAAAGGGTATTTCAAAAACGTCTCCAAAGTGACGTTTTTGTGAAATATTGAGACCGTTCAACATTATCTGTGCATTTGTATTTGCGCCTTCAATAAAGCCAAGTTCGTCAACTGCTAAAAGTGCTACGCTGGTGGTCGAAAGGTATTCGTGCCGAGCGTGGAAACTAATCACTGAAAAACCCTGAAATTCATCGATGAATAAGCGATTTTCAACATTCATGCAGGCCAGTTTTACCAATGCTAAGGTATGATGCTGCCTAGAGGATGCATCTGATGTTGCATCAATCATTCCTACAATTTCGTTTCTTGGATTGTAAATCGGTGCAGCGAAGCAAGACAATCCCCCAAGCTTTCGAAAGAAATGGTCCCTGCCTGCTACTATTTGCGATGAACCAGTATGCAAGCAGAGGCCTAAAGCGTTGGTTCCGCGATATTGCTCTGTCCATATTGATCCAGGAACTACTGCGCGACCAGCGTCGCTATTTTTAAATTCTTCATCTCGTAGTGCGTCAATCACGATGCCTGAGTTGTCTGCGTAGGCAACCATGAAGTTAGTACCCGCGATTTGGTTGTAGAGTAGTTCTAATTCAGGCATTACAAATTGTTTAATGTACTCGTTTTTTTGATTGACCTGGTAAAAGTCTACTTCTGATATCACTGCATCGACAGGCTTCCCATTGGGGTCTAGACCAAACGATGAGCTGCGCCGCCAACTGTCATCAAGTGACGCTTTAGATGTTTTTATCTCGGTTCCTAAAGCGGTCTGTGCTTCAAATTCAACGATATTTATAATGGAATTTTCATTCATATTTAGCTCCAATAGCAACTGTTATATACTACTTTATTCAAGCGGTAAATTTTGCTTCTGTTCATTAATTGAACAATTATTGGGCGCTCATGATCAGAAGTGAACATTAATGAGCGTTGTTTGAATTATAAATGCGTCCCTATAAATATTCAACTCGTACCGAAAGGCTGAATATGAAAGCGCAAGTTTTAAAATATTATGATGACCATTTGATGGCACCATCGTGGGTGGATCTAGAAAATGTCGCCGATCCCAAAATAGAAAAAGCCAGTGATGTGATCGTTAGAATTGGTGGTGCTGGGGTTTGTCGTACAGACCTTCACATAATCGAGGGCGTTTGGCGTGAAGCAACAGACCCTGACCGCAAATTGTTGCCACTAATAATGGGGCATGAAAATGCTGGCTGGATTGAAGATGTAGGCAGTGAAGTTGAAGGCCTCAAAAAAGGTGACCCAGTTATTGTTCATCCAAAAATTACAGGTGGTACATGTTTGGCGTGTCGCCGCGGACATGACATGCATGGAGAAAATGGATCTTTCCCAGGCGTTGATTGCGATGGTGGTTATGCAGAAGCACTCAAAACCTCTGTTCGAAATATTGTGAAATTGCCTAAGACGCTAATCCCGAAAGAGGTGGCGGCCTATTCAGATGCCGGGCTAACTGCATACCGTGCCGCTAAAAAAGCATCTCGCCATTTATTGCCAGGTCAAACATGTGTTGTGATCGGCTCCGGCGGCCTTGGCCATATTGGCATACAAGTTCTCAGGGCAATGTGCGCAGCTGAAATCATTGTTGTAGACCCATCGGAGATGGCTCTGAAGCTTGCAGAAAGCTGTGGAGCTGATCAACTTGTCAAAGCTGATGGAAATGAGGTCCAGCGAGTTCTTGAGCTGACCAAAGGCAAAGGAGCTGAAGCTGTTTTGGATTTTGTAGCTGAGAGGGGGACAACTTCGAAGGGTCTCGCAATGACTCGTGAGATGGGGAGTTATTACGTTGTCGGATATGGTGAAGATATCAATGTAAGCGCCTTCGAAATGGTCACAACAGAAAAAAATATTATTGGAAATCTTGTTGGAACGTGGGCGGAACTGACTGAATTAATGTCTTTGGCCGATAAAGGTAAAGTTAATCTAGCGACGCAAGAATATAGCCTGGCAAATGCGAATTTGGCTTTGCAGGACTTAAACAACGGAAAAGTAAAAGGCCGTGCCGTACTAGTGCCTTAAAAAAATTTTAACCGGGAGGAACTACAATGAAAATAACATCAAGTGTAAGTTTGTTAGCTATTGGCGCTGTGCTACTAGCAGGCACTGCTCAGGCTGATAAGTGGAGTGATCAGTTTCCGCATATTAAAAATTCAGGAGACATTCCAGGTCAGTGCTCTTACGAGTCGATGTCCAAGAAAGATTATTCGGGTCAAAAGTTGACTATTAACACTCACGCAGTGCCCGTCATGGGGGAACCCACTGCACTCCACGCGGAGCAATTTAGTGCTCTCACAGGAGCAGAAGTAAATGTGATTCATACACCAGCCGGTGACCTGTATTCCAAAGCGATGATACCGTTTCAATCGGGTCAAGCCCCGTATGATATCGTATTCGGTTTTTCAAACTTTCTCCGAGACTGGAAGCAATATCTTCAGCCTATCCCTGCCAAGTATGTGAATATGAAGCAGATGCAAGACGTTACTCAGGGTCACATTGATGTGAACTCGTGGGGTGGCGAGATGATACAGTTTCCAATCGATGGAGATCGTCATTATCTGAAATATCGTAAAGATGTGATTGATAATCCTGAGTATCAAGCCAAGTATAAGGCCGAGACTGGTAATGAGCTGCGCATCCCACAAACGTGGAAAGAATATGCTGAAATGGCAGAGTTCTTTAACGGATGGGATTGGGATAATGATGGTGAGCTAGAATATGGCTCTGCTGAGGTCATGAAAAAAGATGATTTGATGTATGCTGCATTTTTCAGTCGATCAGTAGCTTACTCAAAAAACCCACGCGTGAAGGGTGGTTTCTTCTTCGATCTGGAAACTATGGAGCCGTTGATTAACGGACCGGGTTTTGTTGCGGCACTCACAGACTGGGTTGAGGCAACAAAGTATGTACCACCAGGTGGCATGAACTTTGGATTAGGCGACGAAATCAACTCCTTTGGTGGAGGTCAAACTTTATTTAGTTACTCGTGGGATGATGCTTTTGTAGCTGCAATGCAAGATGATAGCCCAATCAAGAATAAAGTGGGTGCGGCACCCTTACCTGGCTCGGACAGAGTCTGGAACAGATTGAGTGGAGCCTGGGAAGATACATACAACCAAGCACCATACATAGTTTGGGGTTGGACTGCCGCGGTTGCCAAGGAAAGCAAAAACCACGACATGGCTTTTGACTATCTTTGTTTCTTTGCAAATGATGCTAACCACCAAGCAGATATTGCGATTGGTCGTTTTGGTGTAAATCCATTTAGGAAATCAGATTTTCTTCCTGAGATTTACGTCAAAAATCAAGGTTGGGACCCAGAAATTGCGCAGCAGTATTCTGAGACTCTACTTGAAATGGAAGAAGGAAGCACAAATCTCGTATTCCCTTTACGTGTGCCAGGTGTGTTCCAGTTTAATAGTGCGGTTGCAACAGGAACAGCCAAGGCCTTAGCAGGTCAGCTTTCACCACAGGAAGCATTGGACGAAGTCGCTGTTGAGTGGAAAAAAATCGTGAAGCGTATTGGAGCTGATACAGTTCGTGAAGCATATGCTATCGGTGTTGCTCTGGAAGATTCAGAGTAAAGTTACTCAAAAAGTGAAAAAATTAGAGCGTCCCGTTTGGGGCGCTCCATAAACAAAGGAAAACGATCAATGAATTTTAAACATAAATATATGTTTTTACTTCCCGGGCTTCTCGTTCTGCTAGCAATTTTGATTTTTCCGATTGGCTTTACAGTTCGGTTAAGTCTCTCAAGCTGGGACAGCTTCTACCCGAGCCTAGATTTCATTGGTTTTGAAAATTACATCAGACTTTTTACTGACGATTCACGTTTTTGGGAGGCTTTTGGTCGCCTGAGCCTTCTTTCTCTAACTACGGTATTTCTCCAATATATTATAGGGTTCTCTTTAGCTCTCTTAGTATGGAAAGAGATCAGGTTTCAGAGATTATTTAGAGTTTTGTTCTTGATACCAATGATGACCACACCGGTCATAATGACGGTTGTTTGGCGAACCGTTTTCCATGAATCATTGGGTCCGGTGAACGATTTTTTTAGTCTTTTTGGAATGCAACCACTTTGGCTTAGCAGTGAGATTTTATCCAAATTTACAGTGATATTAGTAGAAGTTTGGCAGTGGACGCCATTTATGTTCTTGCTATTGCTTGCCGGTCTCTTATCGCTGCCAAAAGAGCCATATTTAGCAGCTTCTATTGATGGAGCAGGTCCCGTCCGAACTTTTATTTATGTAACATTTCCGTTGATGGCGCCGATTTCAATTGGTGCAATCATTATTCGCTTAATCGAAGCATCAAAAATTATGGACACAGTATATGTTTTGACCTCTGGCGGCCCCGGCACTTCTACGGAAACATCAAGTTTTTATATATTTATAAAGGGTTTGCGTGAATTCCAGTTTGGGTATTCAGCGGCTCTCTCCATTACGTATCTGATTATAATGATTATCAGCTTCACTGTAATTGCAAAAATTCTAGTTAAATTGATGGTACGAGGTGAATGATATGAGCTTGTTCTATTCCACGCTAAAATATCTTGTGGTCACGCTTTGGAGTATGTTTGTGATTGCTCCGTTTCTCTGGGCACTTACAACATCGTTCAAAGACTTTCAGTCAGTGACGAGTGGCGCGACGTATATTCCTTGGGTTGATTTCGAACCAACGCTTGACGGTTGGCGGTCACTTTTCAAATCGCCGGCACAAGGTGGCATCGCCATAGTCGAGCCGTTTTTTAATAGTGTCATGGTGACAGCTGCGGGTAGTGGCATAAGTATTATTCTTGGAACTTTAGCGGCCTATTCTTTATCAAGGTTTACTTTTCGGGTAGGTCCCATCCGCAACGGTGACATTACCTTCTTCTTTATTTCTCAGCGGATCATGCCACCGGTTGTTTTGTCTATACCGTTTTTCATTATGCTAGGAAAACTAGGTTTGCTCGACACGTTGTTTGGATTGATTTTAGTTTACGTAGTATTGTTAATGCCAATTGCCGTTTGGATCATGGTGGATTTTTTCAATAAAGTACCGGTCGAAATCGATGAAACTGCTCTGATTGACGGGTGCAATCCCTATCAGGCCTTTTTCAAGGTGGTTTTGCCGAATTCAGTACCAGGTATTATTGTGGCGGGAATGTTTTGTATGATTTTCGGTTGGACTGACTTTTTCTTCGCATTTATTTTAACGTTTACTGAAGTACAACTTCTGCCCGTAGCTATTGTTGCTTTGAACTCCTCCATCACACCATGGTGGAGCCTGTCTGCCGCAGCCTTGGTCAGTGTTGCACCATTAGTTGTAGTTGCGTTTATTGTGGAACGTCACTTGTCAAAAGGTAATCTGTCAGGAGCACTTAAATAAATGTCACTAATAGCTTCAAATTTAAGTATTAAACATGAGAAAAGTTTCCATCTTAATGACGTCAGTTTTTCAATGTCAAAAGGTGAAATTTATACAATTATTGGCCGTACACTGGCGGGTAAAACCACACTATTGAAAACTATAGCTGGTCTTATTTCTCCAGATAGTGGGGGATTAACTTTTGATGGTCACGATTTTGGGGGTATCCCTGTTTGGAAGCGTGAAATTGCGATGGTTTATCAACAATTTATTAACTATCCGCACCTGACGGTTTATCAAAATGTTGCTTTTCCTTTGAAGCAGCGTGGTACCCAAAAAACAGAAATTCATCGGCGTGTAATAGCTGCGTTGTCCCAGGTGGGACTTGAAGGTTTTGGAGATCGAAAAATTCAGGCCCTGTCTGGTGGGCAGCAACAAAGAGTCGCTTTAGCGCGATCACTTGTCAAAGAAGCAAAGATTGTTTTGTTAGATGAGCCTCTCGTTAATCTTGATTATAAATTGCGCGAACAATTGCGCGAAGAGTTTCGAGGAATTTTTGATACTAAGGCTTCGGAGGATTCAATATTAATTTATTCTTCGACTGATCCTGTGGAAGCTATGCAGTTAGGTGGCCAAATTTTGGTAATGGATGAGGGGCGTGTTATTCAACAGGCCAGTGCTAAAGAAATCTACGAAAATCCAATTTCTACCAAAGTTTCTCAAATTACAAACGATCCTGCGATGAATTTGTTTAATGGAAGGATTGAGGATGGTTGTATTGTTTTGAGCCCAGAAATTAAGTTTGATTTACCATCACATTTTAATGGATTGCCGCAAGGTGACTTTACTTTTGGCTTAAGGGCCGCAGCCATTAGCTTAGATGATAATGGTTTTCCGTTTTCAGTTGAGTTGTCTGAGATTAGTGGTTCGGAAACCTTTCTCCATGTGAGGCACGAAGGCTTGAAAATTGTTGGTTTATTGAATTTGGTTCAGAATTTTTCAGTTGGGGAAAAAGTGTCAATCAGGTTCGATACAAAACATTTGTACGCGTTTGCGCCAGATGGACATTTAAAGTCTTCTCCATACGGTGGGTTACAATAATGGCTAAAATCACACTTCAAAATATAGCTCATTCGTACAATCCGGGAGCAACAGAAAAGATATATGCTTTAAATCCTTTCGACATGACCTGGGTTGATGGTGGACGTTATGCAATCCTTGGTCCGTCTGGGTGTGGCAAAAGTACGATGTTGAACATTATGTCAGGTATTGTGACGCCGTCTGAAGGCAAGCTATTGTTTGATGACGTAGACGTCACAAACGTATCAACCTCGGAGCGTAATATCGCCCAGGTTTTCCAGTTCCCAGTAATTTATGGGACTATGACGGTTGAACAGAATTTGGCATTCCCATTGGTGTGTCGAAATTATGATAAGCGTGTGATTGCTGCTAAAGTTCAGGAGGTGGCAGAAGCATTGAGTTTGCAAGAGTTGTTGAAGAAATCTGCAAGTAAACTAACTGCAGATCAAAAACAGCTAATTTCACTGGGTCGTGGATTAGTCCGTGACGATGTTTCTGCAGTCTTGATGGATGAACCTCTGACGGTTATTGATCCTGATCTGAAATTTCGATTACGTAGGCAACTCAAAGAAATTAACCATAAATATAGTTCAACTCTGATTTACGTTACTCACGATCAGAATGAGGCGATGACTTTTGCTGAAAATATTATTGTTATGGATGAGGGTAATATTGTTCAGGTTGGTACGCCAGCTGAGCTATTTGAGAGGCCCAAAACGTCTTTCGTTGGGTATTTCATAGGTGCACCAGCAATGAATTTCATTGATTGTGAAGCTTATGAAAATAAAACTGTTCGCCTGGGAGATGTCCCAATCAGCACAGACACAGATATATCTAGTGTGAAGTCTAAGAAGTTGAAGTTGGGTATTCGTGCTGAGTACATTAAAATTGCTGATAAGATGGGTAACAATAGAATACCAGTAAGTATTCAGCGTGTTGAAGATTTGGGTAGTCACAAGTTGGTGACAGCAGTATTTAATGGAATTAACTTAAAAGTTAAGGCGGAGCGAGATAAATTGATCTTGAGTGATGATGTATACCTTGAACTGCCTCCACAGAATTGCTGCCTGTATGCGGATGATACCCTTATCTAGTTACCCTAAAAACAACATTTTATAATGTTGATAAAAGTTCATGAAATAAAGCTTAGTTGTCGAATTTAATTTAACAATATAGTGAACTTGACATAAAGGTATTAAGGGGGGTGAGGAATTCTTCGCAATTTGGCCAGTTGACCAAACACTCCCATTTTTGTTGTGTAATATGCGGAAATCAATTGGCCAATAGCAATAATATGCTCGAGCGTGGTTACCTAATACCATGTTTAAAACAGCTATTTTGCTCTACCTCCAAATGTCAGTAAAAACACACGACTGCGCACACCTCAAATATTGCCTCGTAAGCTACTGTTATCGAATAGTTAAATTACACCACCTGTATTGAAAATCCTCGTGTCGGTGGTTCGATTCCGCCCTCGGGCACCATTTAAGTCAACAATAACAATGCCTTAACCTAGTGC
>Ga0206129_10002586_pt1 | contig 22229 bp, 21 predicted proteins | sample Helgoland_Spring_8_FD_148616 | JGI IMG/M metagenome (GOLD analysis project Ga0206129, IMG submission 148616) | Pelagic subsurface seawater microbial communities from Kabeltonne, Helgoland, North Sea - Helgoland_Spring_Bloom_20160502_2 | ecosystem: Environmental > Aquatic > Marine > Epipelagic ...
ACAATTTATCTTGAATATAATGAATATAATTCACAAAAATGTTGTAATAATAATTTAAAATTTCCATTTTAATCTATATACTATATAGTTTATATAAATGTTTATATAAATATTTATATAAATGTTTAATATATATAATGTTGAAAAGATCGATCAATCATAATAAATTAAAATTTCTTTTCATCTCGATGGCAATTTTTTCCATTGTTTATTTAATTTTTGACGATAATAATTTTAGTGGTGTGAATTATATCAAAGAAAAGGTAAAGGATGAGGTTTTTAAGAAAAAAGTGGAGAAAAATATAAAGAAGGAAACAGATAAAGAAGGTTTTTCAGAGGTTAATGATTTAGAAACGAAAATTGACGAAACTGTAAAATCAGCAAAGAACGAAATCGAACAAGACGAGCTTATAGATGAAAAAATGAATGTGTCACTTGGGCAAAAATTATTTAATCGCATCTATTTTTCCATTTCCACCGGAACACTTCTTGGATACGGTGATATTTATCCAACTACTAATTTATGTAAACTTGCGGTTATGCTTCAAACGTTGATTACTATTTCATTGATTATATACTAATTGTTTTGCCGTTTCCTTGATTTTTTTATTATTTTTATTAAATTGTTTTACTTCTTGTATTATTTCTTTTGGATAATCCATCTCTTCTAATATTTGTAATGCTCCATGAACTTTGGATATTCCTTTTTTCAACTTATACGTGTATATATGTTTATCCGTTTCTTGGATCACATTCATTTGATAATTCTGAATGTGTTCATTTTTTTTTAGTTTCGAACATATTTTATTATAATGTGTAGTTAATATGAAATCAACATTTTTATATGTTGTTAAATATTTTAAAAACGCATATCCTGTCTTTGTTGCTTCTTCCGGATTTGTTCCTGAATACAATTCATCGAATATACCATAATGACGACTTGTATTGGAGTCACTGTTGTAAATGATGTCAATTATTTCCTTACATCGTCTTGACTCTGCTTGGAACAAACTATCTCGCTCAGATGTATCAGGTATATTTAAATACGAGTGAATATGTGTATATGGATGAATGGATCCTGATTTATAAAACCCGCACCCGATTTGCTGTGAAAATATAATATTTAATGTCGTCGTTTTCAAAAGGGTTGTTTTACCAGAAGCATTTGGTCCGGTAATAATCATACTTTTCTTTAAATCGCAATTATTTTTCACACATTTTTCATTGTTTATATGTAACGGATATGATTGCTCTTTAAACGAACATGGACGTGTATTATCTACTTGGACATTATGAATAGTTCCATCTTCCATATGCTTCTTTATGCCACGTAAATTGTCCAAGAAACCTTCGAATCCAAACGAATATTGGAATGTTTGTTCAAATTTCTTATTTGAATGAAATTCATAATATATACGTAATAAATTACCCACATCTCCTATATCAAATAATGTAAATGTATCTGTGTCGTGTTCTTTGACAAATTCATACATTTCGGTTAATACATTTATATGCTGTTTAGTTGTTCTACAAAACGGAGTATAACTAGGTTTATCACAATGTACTTCCACAAAATCACCCATATTTTTAATAGATTGTCCAAGATATTGTTTTAGAAATTGTAAATGCCCACTTAATTTTACAATATTATTATAAAAATGTTTACATGAAACCACATTTTGATAAATTTGATAGCAAAACATAAAACATGCCAATAAAAAATAAATGATGCGGTCAAACGAAAGTGATGATAAATTCGCAATGGTTTTTCCAATAAAATGATGTTTCGCAATATCCTTCAAAACACTAATATACATCGTCATATCAATGGGGATTTTACGCAATTTCAAAATAATAAATGGAAATACTAAAAATACAATAGGTAATAATAGACTTATTGCGGGTGACATCATGTTCATTACGGACATGATTTGTAAAAAACTGGATGATTTGTTTAATATTTTTAAAAAATCCCACTCGATATATCCATATTTCTCCAAGAAATAATCATTATTTACCTTGAGTTCCTTATATATAGAAAGTAAACGATCTGTATCAAACTGATAGTCGGGTGCTGTGTTACTTTTTAAAATTACTTGTTGTGTATCTAATAGGTATTGTTCGTTTGAAGTAAAATGTTTTTTCCATTCTTGAATCATATTTTGTCCAAGAACATGAGAGGGTTGAAATAATTGGTCGTATAAACTAGTATCTCCTTTTGATTCTACTAATTCTAAATCTTCGGTTACAATAGGGGAAAGTTCATGTAATGTGTCGGGTTCCATATAATCGATAGGTAGTTGAAATGGACCATAAATAGCATCATTGTGTTCATATGTATCAATTGTATCACTATTATCAATATCTAATGTTTCCGACATCATATTATCTAAACTCTCTTTTGTATATTCTACAAAGTTGGTTGCCCAAAGACTCATTATGTTAAATATACAAAATTAAACATAATGTTTTACGAATTTATACCATTAATTATTCTAAGATTTAAGCAATTATATTTTCAAAGGATGAAGGCAATTCATTAATCGTCGAACCGTAATGTTTTTCAATGTTTTTCATAGTACTCACATCTTCGCGCGTAATGAAATTAATTGCCATCCCCTTTTTCCCCCAACGACCACTTCTACCTATACGATGTAAATAATTGTGAACACATCGAGGAATATCAAAATTGATCACAAAACTGACTTGCTGGACATCAATTCCACGCGCCGTTACATTTGATGAAATGAGTACTCTATGTTCACCTGATCTAAACGATTGTAGAGATTGATGTCGTTCTTGCGTAGTCATATTACTGTGAATACAACATACCGCACATCCATCTTTTTTCATAGCATCATATAAATCAATGACACGATTGACACTATTCGCATAAATAATAGTTTGATTAATCGTAAGTTTGCTAAACAAATCCATTATTGTCGCATATTTTTCATGATCATTTGATAGAGCAATATAAAATTGTTGAATTCCTTCCAAATTCAGTTTTTCTGCTTCCATAGTAATACGGGTTGGTGTTTTCATAAAACGTTCAGTAAGTTCTAATATCTCTCTCGGAAGTGTAGCACTAAAAATAGCTGTTTGAATATCCTCTTTGAATGTTGAAAACAATTCTCTTATATTCTCAATAAATCCACCCGACAGCATTTCATCTGCTTCATCTAAAACAAATAGTTTAATATCTTTTGTTTGAATGTTGCGTCTACGAATCATATCACTCACACGCCCGACGGAACCTACAATTACATGAGGGACATTATTACGTAATTCGTTTGCATCATCCGATACTGATGTTCCTCCCACAAGGAGTTTTATCTTTAGACCATCCATCATACTCCCAATTGAAGAAATTACATCATAAATTTGTTTTACTAATTCATGTGTAGGCGCAAGTATAAGTATCTGTGTTGTGTTACTCGATAAATCTATTCTCTGTAACGAAGAAATTGTGAAAGCACCTGTTTTTCCGGTTCCGGAAGGTGCTTGCGCAATCACGTCTTTTTTTTCAATAATTGGCATTATTGCTGTTTGTTGTATTTGACTTGGGTTTTCAAAGCCTCGAGAGTAAATACCCCTCAAAATATTATCATCCAAATCAAAATCATCCCATTTCGGGAAAACTTTGATTTCTTCATTTTCTGTACTCTCTAGATTAGTTTCCATTAGTTAAATACATAAATTATTATTTAACTTGTTTATCCGTAAATAATATAAATAATAAGTATTATATATATATAGACGATGACAACAGTGATACAATACAATTTAGATGATATTCAGTCTTTATACGAAAAAAATAATTATGATATTTTAGATAATGTTAAAGATATTATTTTGAATTTAGAGAAACTTATTCCCGATGAACAATTACAACAAATCCCTTTGGTCCGAAGTGATAGAAGTTATGATCGAAATAAACAACGAAACCGTCGTCAACGCGGTGGTGTAACTCGTGCAGATAATTGGGAAGCGATTCGCGATTTTAAACCAACTGAGAAAAGGGAGGTCATTGGTTTAGATAAAGAACTAAATGAATTACGGTCGTTTTTAAACAAAATGTCTAAAAATAATTATAATGTCCAAAAGGATCTTATTATTGTTAAAATCCAAGAACTTTTTGACAATGAAAACATGACGAATGATGATATAAATAAAGTGGTAGATGGTGTATTTGAATCATGTTGTACAACTAAATTTTTATCCGAGATATATACCGATTTATATGTTGAACTTATCGGTCAACACGATATATTTGGTAATAAGTTAGATAATTTCATCGCTCGATTTAAAGACAGTTTAGATACTATTAAATATGTGAGTCCCGATGACGATTATGATGGATTTTGTAATAATAATATCATTAATGAATCACGAAAGGCAAATAGTATGTTTATTGTCAATTTAATGATTCGTGATATGATTAGTCAAAATGATTTTTTAGATTTATTGAAATTAATGCAAAATATATCTTTAGATTATATTAATCAAGAAAATAGAGAACACGAGGTTGAAGAAATTACCGAGAATATTTTTATACTTGTTACGCATTCGAAACAAATATTGGGTTCACAAGAAGCATGGAATCCCATTAAGGCACATCATTCGCATTTTATAACTCTAAAGACAAAGGATTATCCAAGTTTATCAAACCGGTGTAGGTTTAAATATATGGATATGTAGGTATTTCATTTTCATTATATAAAATATAAGATAAATATATAATGAGAAATCCTTGTACATCTTGTCCCGTTTCTTTACTATACAAACCGCCTATTTTACCATATTGGTATAGGAAACCTTTATATTCAAACAACGCACTTGTATTTTATAAATCAAACAGTTTACCCTCTTGTGGCGTTGGTTCTGTTGTAAATTCTCGCGCAATTGCTCGACGAACATAATTATTTTTTTCGTTTTTTCGTATCATAATAAGTTTTTTATTATGTTAGTCATCCCACGAAACTAATCATATTCTATAAATTATTCCTTTTTAGGCGGCGGTGGACCTCATCCACCTTTCATTAATGTAGAACGTTTAGGTTGTAGAAAATACAATGTAATTGCGATTGCGATAATAAATACATACATCCACAATTGACTAAATAAATTTACCACAAAATCAATAGGTTCGTTGAATTGTAAGTAGGGGACGTGAAATTGACTCACTTCTAAAGGCGACATCCTTATATATTATAAATACGTTTTATTTTGCGTATATGAAAGAAATACAAATATCACTAGACAATATATATATGGTATATTCCAATTTAAACTCGACTATTTTTTATAAAGAATCCGGAATTATTGATAATGAAGATATTGGACATGAATCAACATTATACGAAATGGAACTGTTTAATAAACAAATTATTATATGTTTTGGTAAAATAAAACATACATTTATTCAACGTAATGTTGTATATGTTCCTATTTATTTAGTCGTTCATCATAAAACAAAACAACAAATTGGACTTTTGGAATTTAATAAAGATGAGACTTTAGGTTTATTTGATGATGATAATGAAATCGATTTATCTAAAATATTACAGCCAATTTTGTTTGGTTTCGTCGACGAGGAATATATTGATCGTTCTGGGTCAAATTCATTAAATATGGTAAAATTACAACAAAGTGTTGAAAATAATACAATTGAAGATAGTGTTGAAAATATAGAAATTAATATCGAAGACAGTGACGACGAAGATGATATTCATAGCGTAAAAGTGAAAAGTTCAAAATTATCAGGTGAAATGAAAAAGGCAAGTCAAATTTTAGAAAAGGGAATCTTCAGTATTGATCCGAAAATAAAAAGACTAAATCCTCTTATCGAGGAAACACAAGAAATTGCCAATGCTATAAAAGAAAACTACGAATCTTCGCATAAAAATAATTGGATTCAAGAGTATATGAAAAATGAATATTATGGAATTCATGATGTAGAAAGTAATGGCGATTGTTTTTTCGCAGTTATACGCGATGCGTTTCAACAAATTGGTTATAAAACAAGCGTTGCTAAACTTCGCGCCATTGTTGCCAAAGAAGTTACAGACGAGGTTTTTCAAAATCATCGCATTTTGTATAATGATTTGAAAGGAACAATTAATGAATATAATAAAGAACTTAAATCAATTAAGACAAATATTGAAGAAACGTTAAGTAAACGCGCAAAAAAAGCGATCGATAAAAGCGAACTGAACTCTATTTTACAGGAAACCGATGGTCTCAAGCAAAAACATAAGGAAATTATGCGAAATAAACAGGCCGCACAATCCATGATTGACGAAGATCTAGGAAATTTGCAAGCAATTGATAGTGTAGATAAATTTCGCGAATTTATTCAAACATCCGGGTTTTGGGCAGATAGTTGGGCAATATCGGTTATAGAATATAACTTGAAAGTAAAATTCATTTTACTTTCGGAACGTTCCTTTTTAGATAATGACTTGTATAATGTATTACTTTGTGGAGAAGTATACTTAAAAATCCAAGACGAAGGCAAATTTGAACCAAAGCATTATATCATGACCACATTTAGCGGAGATCATTATCGGTTAGTTACATATAAAAATAAACGATTATTTGATTTTTTCGAAATCCCTTACCATATTAAAGCATTAATAACAAATAAATGTTTGGAAAGCAATTCCGGAGCATTTGGTGTAATTCCCGAGATAAAAAATATGAAATTGAAAATGGGATTGGACGAAGAAGACGAAATTGTAGAAGATTTAGAAAATAGTTCTATTTATAATAAAGATGTTGTCTTTGTATTTCACCGCAATTCTAGCGGATCTTTAAAGCCTGGAATGGCAAAGAATGTAAAAGAAACTATCCCTTCAGACAAAAGATCGGATTATATTAGTTTGTCCAAGATTAAAGATTGGAGGCGTAAATTGGATGATACATGGACAGAAGCACCTTTTGATATAAATGGAAAAAAATGGATCTCTGTAGAACATTATTATCAATCTTCAAAATTTCAATTACATAACCCTGATTTTGCAAACTTATTTTCATTGAATTCGAATGAAAGTGCTATTGCGAAAGATGTCGATTTAGCTATTTCTGCCGGAAGTAAATCCGGACGCGCCACAGGAAAGGCAAAATCAAAGGTAAAAGGGGATACTCTCTTACGACCAAAAGGAATTGAAATTGATCCTCAATTTTATGGGGAACGTAGTCAACAAGAACGTATTAAAGGATTACGTGGAAAATTTAGTAATGAAGACATGAAGAAAATATTATTAGCAACCGGCGATTCGAAATTGGTTCAATATAAACACGGATCAAATGGAGAAACTGATCATATGTTGATGACAATTAGAAGTGAATTGAAAGGTTCAATTTAAACTATTCATAATATATAACAAAAATATATTATGAACGATACAAGTAATTCTATTATCGAAAATTTACCGAAATCAAAACAAAATTTCTTAACAAATAAACGTTTAGATAGTATTTTCAAAACATTTCGGAATTGTGAGCAAAAATGGTTAAAAAATGACCTTTCATTAACAAATTCAAAAGTTTTTTTTCACAAACAATTGAAAAATGAATCTATCAAACAAATGGATTCGTTCGATAACTCAATACGCGATAAAATAGAAAATAACTCCTTTTTTGAACAAAAGTTTGAATTACAAATACAATCCAACAAATACAATATTGATTTCTTTCATCCTAAAGGTAAAATGTCCAAAATACAAATTCAAGACTTTTTTTCAGATTGCTGCATGAAAATATATATTTGGTTGTCTTATATCCAACCTTTTATACGAACTAATTGTAGTAAAATTATGGATATTTATATTTGGTTTACCAATGAGAAAAAACAATTAATACAAAATGAAAAAACGTTTAGTTCTAAACACGCAAACAGTGCGTTTACAACATCATGTAAAGCAGAAACAACTATTTATATTTATAGAAAAGAGGAATGGTTTAAGGTATTTATTCATGAAACTTTTCACAGTTTAGGTTTGGATTTTTCACACATAATGAATGATAAATATGAACAACAAATTATTTCCTTATTTCCTGTGAAAAGTATACAAGGTATTCGTTTATACGAAAGTTACTGCGAAGTATGGGCCGAGTTATATCATACTTTATTTATTGCGTTTTTTCAAACTACGAATCTAATAGATTTTAAAACAATGTCAAAGAGTTTGTTTGTTAATGAAATACAATTTTCAGCATTTCAAGTTGTAAAAATATTAAAGCACTATGATTCTTCACTCGAATATGATTCTTTTATTAAACATAAAACACCAGTCATTGTTGAAAGTACGTCTGTTCTATCGTATTATATTATTAAATTTGTACTGCTGTTTTATTGTCGCGAATTCGAAACATGGTGCAGTAAATACAATGGAACTTTATTTCTTCAATTTCAGTCTAAAAATATCCCCCTTTTTTATCAATTTATCCATTCTAAATATAATTCTTCGGTTATATTAAATTATTTAAGAGAAATTGAAGTGAAATATAATAAATTGAATATCAATATGGAACTCAACCGAACAATGAGAATGACGTTGAATGAAATATAAAATTGATTTAACTAAATAAAAGTATACAACTATTACATAAACAATACAAAAAGGTAGATGGGAGTAAAATGTTTAAATCGTTATTTAACACAACAGTGTCAAAAAACCTCTATAATGAAAGAACATATTTCATGTTTAAAAGGACAAAAAATTGCGATAGATACAAGTATATATTTGTATAAATATCGATCACAAGATGCTTTACAGGAAAGTTTTTATAATATGATTTCACTATTTCGCAAATACGATATTATTCCATTATTTATATTCGACGGTAAACCACCACCGGAAAAAATGGATGCGTTGAAAGAACGAAAAATGTTGAAATTAGATGCGGAAAAGGAATACAATGTACTTCAAAAGTCTTTAGAGATAATCGAAGACAACGGTATGAAGGAAACTATATTAGGAGAAATGGAATTATTAAAACGCCAATTTGTCCGCATTTCAGATAGACATGTAAAATCTGTAAAAAAAATTATGGATGCTTATGGAGTTCAATATTATGACGCTTTTGGGGAAGCTGATAGAGTATGTGCGTATTTGTGCAAGGAGAAGTGTTATGGATGTATGAGCGACGATATGGATATGTTTGTATATGGTTGTCCTGTAGTAATACGACATTTAAGTTTGATTCATGAAACGGTTCTTATCTATTATACTGACAAAATATTGTCTGATTTAGACATGCCACATGCTTTGTTTAAACAAATCTCGATATTATCTGGTACAGATTATAATATTCACGATAATGATATTTCACTATTTGAAACACTGAAATGGTTCAAAGAATATAATCGAACAGATCGACAAAACGATGAAAATGTAGAAAGGGGGTTTTATTATTGGTTACGTAACCATACAAAATATATTAAGAATTTTGAATCTTTGGAACAAATACATTCAATGTATAATATGGATATAAGTTTGCCTATTTTAGATGAATTAGTAGTTTGTATTCAAGAGAAATATAATAAACGCGAATTAGAAGAAATCATGAAAGAACATGGTTTCATCTTTGTATAATAAAATTTATAACATTCTGAATATGATATAAATTTTGAATATTCTTTTTTAGTTATTTAAGAGAAATACTTAGGCAGTTGCCTCGACCTTGATGAAGTGAGGCTTCATGTAACGCTGAAGATTGAAGTAACTTAGTTCGTCATCGACACCGACCTTGAGTAGACTAGTAAGTTTGTCATCAGGCACGATGAAACGACCATTGTCGGGACGCTGAAGGTTGTTGGCACGGATATAAGCGTTGATCTCCTTGCTTACCTCAGTACGTGCCATCTCAGTACCAATGGTCTTGCCAAGGAAGTTGGCAAGCTCATCGCTGATACGACAAGGCTTAACAAATCCAGAAGGTTGACGGTTTCCGGCACGCTTGGCGCGCTTGGAAGATGCCTTCTGGGCAGCCTTGAGTTCACGGGTTACAGACTTCTCAAGAGTCTTGAAATCACCCTTCATGGTGGAGAAGATGCTAGTGATTTGCTGAAGCTTGGCACTGAACTCATTGAGTTTCTGCTGGATGGCAGGGGTCTCCTCAACGACCTCGTTGGCAACGGGGGCAGCAGTAGGGGCAACCTCCTTGGGGGTAGGTGCTGACTCAGCAACCTTAGGGGCATCAGCGGCAGCAGCAGCAGGGGCGGCAGCAGCAACCTTCTTGGCAGCGGTCTTCTTTGCGGGTGCGGGGGTAGTTGTTGTCTTAGTGGCTCTTACCATTCTAATTATACTATGTATAGAGGGGTTTTTTTAAGTGGTTTAACGCATTAAATCAGTTTTTCCTAAAGGTTTCACTTGGTAATAGGAGTACTATACTTTAGGAGATTCGTTTATTTTATCATAAAATTGATTTTATTATGTTTTTACGTATATTATCATAAAATTGTGATTATGGAACTAGAAGAACAGCAACTTAATAATATAAATGCTTATTTAAAGATTAATATTGTTAAAATGGAACCTGAAAGATTCATAGCTATTTCAAACTGTCATGTTCATTCTTGTGTAGAACAATATGAAATTGTGACGTCTTGTAACGAAAACTGCATTAGTCAATTTGCTTCAAATGCTGGTGGAATGACATCGTATCATTATTTGAAATTGGAAGGGATTTTGTATATTTTACAAGCGTGGACGGGGGATATTGACGAAATTTATAATGTAACTGATAAATGGATTAATAAACACAGGATTTTATTTGAAAATATTCAGTAACATCGGATAATTTTCATATAATCGTCTTATTAAATATGGTAATGTATCTTGAAAATCTCCATAGGGGACATATTTGAATACATGGTGTTCATTGGATATTTGTTTCGATAATTTATCACTCATGCCCATTAATTGCGCAAAATGTACTTGTTTTGTTTTATGTGTTTTTAATAGTTCAATTGCATGTAATACACTGTCTTCATTGTGTGTAGCACATAATAATTTGTCTTGTTGTTTGCTATGGTTAAAAAATAAATCAATCCCATTATTGTAATTATCGTGTGTTTCATCGATTGAATCAAATAATATATTGTGTTTTTTATCTTCATTATAATATGCTCCTCGTACCAATTTGAATCCAAGAAAATAGTCACGTTCACAAAACATGTCGTGTTTTAATACATTCAGTGAATCGTTTCGATATAATTGATAGGTTTTGTATATATTTACTTGTTGCTTATTATAATGTTTTATAAATTTATCACTAATATCATATATGTCCTCCTGGATTTCGTAATTTTCAGCATCAATAAGCAATTTACACTTATTTTGTATTGCTCGTTTTGTAATATCTTCCAAATAGGTTTCAACATCATTCCTGTTTTGAACATTCAACGCACTCAATTTAATCGCAATATGTCGGTTTGGATAAGTTTGGATTAAATCCATGATCTCATGAAAATTTTTTTGATGCTGAGATTTATTTTCATTACTATAGTCCAAGATAGGTGTCATATTCTTTTTTTGGATTTTTCTCATTATAATTGGCAATTGCTTTCTTGTGCAGGTAAATCGGTTAACTATAGGAATCCACATCTTATATTATGGTCTAAAAAAATAATATACAAAATTATTGAATGTATTGAAATATCATTACATTCACTTATGGAAGTTGAGTTTAAATTAATGACTCGTATAACCAAGGCATATTACTACGCGCGTCTCTATTTATAACGGTTAATACACTTAATACATGTATTGAACCAATTGTTTTATATTGGTGTTCAATACCAGTATATACCATATCTTCCATTACACATAAACAGCGTGACATTAATTGCTCAGTTGTTAGTTCCGAAATATTTATATTTGTGAACATACCAAATGGGTCCCATAACGGACATATTTTGATTTTTGTATAGGTTGGTATTTGTGCTCTATATGTCCATATATCTTTTAATATACGATAATATCGCAAATAACATGCTTGATCTAAATTCAAAAACCAATGATAATCTGAATAATTTCCTAGTTGATCTATCTCAATAAATAACGCACGTGTTCGCTCTTCGTTTGTTTTCGAACGTATATTTCTTATAGTTTCTAGCATTTGTCCATGGTTATATTGACTATCTATACCAATTGATAATGTACGAGAACGTAAATCATTATTACCACTTGATGACGACCGAGGACGCGCGTGAATACGGGTTGGCAATTCACGTTTTGGTATATCCCCATTCATTATTTTTAATAAATTATGTAATCTATAAATTTTATTAATTTCACATTTCATTGGACTTCGATTGTATGGATTTTTTATTCTTCTTCTCAATTCTCCCCCTTTTTCCTTTATTTTTATATATTGAAGCAATGATGATATTTCAAAACCATATATAAAATTCTCTTTGTCTTTATAACTAAAAAAATTATCGAATGGAATATCTATTAACGGATCCATTGTATAAAAATCACTCTCATTTACACATAACTTACGATCGAATTTTGCCGGTCCCATTAAGTCCAGTATAATTTTGGTTAAGTAACGTCTAACAGTTTTTTGAATAGTAACAACTAAACGATGTTGCTCAAAAAAACGTTTTAACTTTTCATATAAGACCTTTTTTGTTCCCATTAACGTAAAATCATGTAACGATTTTATAGCATTTTTTGCTTCTCTTTTATCGTATGATTTATAATAACACGGAATTATAAACGATGTTTTGTAATGTTTTAAATGTTGCTTAATCTGAGGTAATTTTAAAATGTCTATTCTAGTTGGATCTGATAAATATTGATTTACCGTAATAATAGAGTTAGTTGTCGAATTTGTTTTATTTTCGATTATATTTGCGTTTCCTGTGTCTGAATGTATTACCATATCCACTTCAATTAACTCGTTCTCTAACATTATAATAATCCTATATTATATATTTATATTTATTTTTTGAATAAGTGTTATAAAATGACTCGAAATTCGTCTCATTATTATATAAAAATACATTTCCATAAAATTGATTTAAAGATAAGACCATAATGTATTGTATAATTAGATCTCAGTTAAAAATGTCTAAACCAATTGTACTTTCTACTTCCGAATGGGACACCAGCGCTCTTAAGTTCATGCCTCCTAAGGTCAATGATAAGGGTATGTTGTCTATTAATGTTATTTCCACTCAAACGAATCGTTCTCTGCATATTTCAACTCCTATGATGATGACATGGGGAATTAGTGATTTTGATGATGGAAGTGGTGGTGATGGCAAGTTCACCATGACTTTGAATTTTCCTACAGAGGACTACCGTAAGCCTTCTACCGATGCTTTCCTACAAAAGGTTGTTGATTTTGAGAACGAGGTTCTTGATCAGGCAGTCAAGAACTCCGAACTATGGTTTGGTGAGGAGATGAGTCGTGAGGTATGTAAGCACTCATTCTTTCCTTTCTTGAAGCAAGCATATATCAAGGGAACCAAGAAGATTGACCCAACAAAGTCTCCTAGTATTCGCGGAAAGGTCCCTTGTTATGACGGAAAGTGGGGTATTGAACTCTACGACACCAGTAATAAGATGATTTTCCCAAATGACAATGATCGTGTTACACCTCCTGATTTTGTTCCCAAGTTGAGTCAGGTTGCTTGTGTTCTCCAGTGCGGTGGCATTTGGAAGGGTGGTAAGGGATGGGGTCTTACCTGGAAGGTCATCCAGTGTGTTGTTAAGCCTAGAGAGGTTGTTAGTGTATATGGACAGTGTCGTGTCATGCTCAGCGATGAGGATAGAGGAGCAATCGCATCTCAGAATATCCCCCACAATGATAATGATGACGTTGAGGAAACTGTGTTTACTAAGACAGAACAGCAAGATGTTACTGCCGAGGATAGTGACGATGAGTCTGCTACTCAAGAGGCAGCAATGCCCGATATTGTTGCCGACGAGTCTGCTGCTCAAGAGGCAGCAACTCAGGAGGAAGAGGCACCCGCACCTAAGAAGAAGATGATTAAGAAGAAGGTTGCTGAACCAGTTGTAGAGGAGACAGCACCCGCACTTAAGAAGAAGGTGGTTAAGAAGAAGAAGGTGGTTGCCGAGGAAGCAGCATAGGTAAAAAATAAAAAAAAGGTATATTAACACACCCAATATTCAAATATGTATGTATATTTGTATATTTTTTTCAACATTCTATTTGGAACAATATTTGTAATATAATCTGGTTCGGTTTTCATCTTCCTCCCTTTGGATTTTCATATTTTCATTACTCCGTTTTAGTAGGGCATTCGAATCCAGGGAATGTATTTTTTCAGCGTGCATTATTGTATTTTCATATTGTAACTTTTTCGGGCGTTCTGATTGCTCTCGTTTATATATTTTAATGTCTTCAAAATGTTGATCAATCATTATTTTATGATGTTTTTTATCAACATCCGTTAAATCTAAATCCATAATTCCTTTATAACCATGTATTATGTATGAATCATACTTATTGTCCATATTTAAACTATAATTTTATTATATTTTAAATTCATTATAGTATTATCAAAAATCAATTTAATGTTAGTGAAATATTAATTAAAATCGACCCTCTTTTGCTATTATCATAAATATTTGTGCTATTAATTAATGAAATACCATTGTTTGGTATAGTTATAGTCTGTTGATTCGTTAATTTTAAATTTTCTCGCGGGAATGATATTTTTTTATTTCCTACGATAAACTCTATTTTTTCAGTTTCCCATAACTCCTGAATACTAAATGTTTTGGATATGTGGATATTATTATTTTCATCAATGTTTATATTTTTATCTAATTGTGGATATATTTCTATACATAAATCTTGTCCACAATTATCATAAATCAATTCATGATGCCATAATGGTATATAATATTCAACACCGTTTTCATTTAATTTATATAAATTATCTATCAAAATGTCACTTAATGTTGGAAAAATACGTATGATTTTTGTATTTTCATCTTTTTCTTTACAAAGTAAACGGATCTTTTCAATAAAACTTTCGGGTATATATGATTGTTTTTCCATGAAGTCTATTATTTTTTTACATTTTTCGATTGGCATGTTTTGAAATAAATTAATTGCTTTGTATTCACATTTATTTTGTAAATGTCCCAAAACTTTGGACAATAATTTTGTTTTGATCTCTTGAATGAGTTCGTTTTCTAAAAATGGTTGAAAATATTGTTTAATATTTTGTACGTAACTAGGAACTATAAATGATGTTTGACTGTCTTCTAATTCTATATCGCATTCATCATCATCCATATATCCATAATATTTCATTAATATTTCATAATGCTCTTGGATCTCGTTGAATTTTTCACTTGTACTTTCTTGTTGTTTATCTGGATGATATTGTAACGCACATTTGAAATAGGTCTTACGTAGAATTTCTCTGTTTATTTGACATTCTTTTAAGTCGAATGTTTGAAGACATTTCTGTATTGTTGTATCCATGAATATGATTTAATATATTTAAAAGAATTATCTCTAAATGGTAAATCGGTCGATAATTATTATTATACTGTTTTAGTTGATCGTAAATTTCTTGTGTAATTGTATTTAGTGAATCGTTACTCAATTTTCCTTCACTTATAAAATGAATCAAAATATTCCATAATACTTCGGCAAAATCTAAATTATAAACTAAAATGTCATATAATGCTTCACGAAAATCAAACAAGGATAATTTTTTGGGGTGAATCATTTTTGTAATAATGGAATTGCATATAATATCAAAATATTCTTCGGGAATTTCATCTAAATTTTCCACTTTGGAAATCATTTTTACTTCCTTCAAATTATTAATATGCGAACATTCGATTTCAATCGGTTTTTGTAAAAAATTATAGATTTTACTTATTGGTCGTCCTATATTTACGATATATACACTTTCAATAATACTGTTTGGTATGAAACTTATATGTTCACTGATTAATATGTATTTTATCTGAAATGGCAATAACGCACTGTTATATTGCTGAACATAACTATAGAATAAAGGCAATAATTCTGTATGTATTTTATGAAAATTTTTACATAAAATAATACCCTTTTTATTTGGCGAAACGGATATTATATCCACTATCTGTAAAAATAATTCGTGCCAAACCAATTTGGCATTACATCCTAATAACCCCATGTCTATCTCATAATGAATATCACTTATTTTATAACTATAATTATATTTATCACTATTTAATATCATTTTTTTTTCATATTTTAAGTGACTTGGACTATATTTCTCTATGTAGCGCAATGCTTGTGTATATTTACCCGTTCCACATGGTCCATATAATATTAAATTTCCCATGTGATTAGCATCAGTTGGCAATTTTTCTTCAAAATTACTTAATTCAGGATGAAACGGAACCTTCTTGGTTTCCTGTAAATAATCATCAAATGTTGTTTCGTAAAATTTCATTCAAATTATAATATACTATAGTTTGAATCAATCATTTATGTTTATTCTGGTGTAAACTATTTATTGCGTTGTTTTTGATATGGTGGAACACAATTTATTTGCGTTTACCACATTTGCTATGGGAAATAAAATCGAAATAAGCAACATTAATAATAACCACGTCTTATATGCACCAGATAATGGCATTATTGGTGTGAAATCAACACAATAACTATACGTTAGAAACATCAGTGTAAATGTTGCCACTATAAACATCGTTTTGTATATGTTTAATTTCCATTGATTGTTACGGGTTAATTTGATATGTCCATATTCTTTTTTCATATAATTTGCCATTATCGTCATAAATACAGACGCCGTTAATTGTAATATTATTGCAGGCAATATTATCCATACCAATGGAATATATATTTTGTCTTCAGGCGTGTATCGAGTTTTTGGTATATCAATGGTCAATGCACGAAATCCTACGTTACTGTCTGAAATTAGTTGAAATATAAAAATTACTACATATAATGTTTGAATACCTGTAATAAAATTAAAACTTATTGGTTCGGTAATATTATTATACAATCCACTAAATAATACTAAAAGTATGATTAGTAAAAAGAAATATTTCATGAAAGATGTGTTATACATGTTATATTATAATGTCTTATTTTCCTTGTAAATAATTTGTTTGAATCCATTCTTCTAATTCTGTTTCATCACATTGCTCGTATTTTAATGGGCATTTTTTTAACGGGAAAAACTTGGGTTTCGTCATAGATAATGTTTTGTAAAATATGTAGGGACCAAATTTGCCATTTCGTATTGAAAGTTCACTAGTTATAGTTCGTATTGTATTATTATCTTTCTTTGATGTATTTATTATTTCTAAAGCATCTTTATAAGTAAATTTATCAATGGATGATGTCCATGTTTTTAAATTGTATGTCTGCTCATTCCATGACAAATAATGTCCATATCGCCCTTTTTTGATATACATATCATGCTTCTCGTATTTTCCCAATGATTCTATAGGTTTTTCTAAAATAGTTTCCAAGTCATATTCATTGTTTCGTAATTTTTCTACATCGACATTTTCTTGGACTTTTAAATATTCAATTGAACCATCTTCCAATGTTTTTCGAATGGATGGTCCATATTGGGTAAATAGTATTTCATGATTATCGTCTATTATATATTTTTCTTTTCCTACCTTTTCTATCTTCTTGGACAATTGAGTAATTTCATCTAAACATTCTTCGCATAACATATTCCATGTTTTATTATTCTTCGCAATATTGTCTAAATCTTCCTCCATTTGTTTTGTATAATCATATGAAAACATAGATTCGAAGTTTTTTAATAGAAATTCTATAGCCAATATACCAGCAGGGTGTATTTGTAATTTGGACTTTTCGTTTCCAAATGTTTTCTCTAGTTGGATTTTTTGAACATCTGATTTCCATGGCAATATATATTCCATACACTGGTGGATCTGTCCAAGAACATCATCGCATTTTACATACCCTCTTTCTTGGATAGTTTCTACAATCATAGCAAATGTTGATGGTCTACCTATGCCAATTTCCTCCAATTTCTTAATCAAACTTGCTTCATTGTAATAACTATGTTTGGAACGAACCACCACATTACTTTCTATCTTAGAATATTTTACTTCTTTGTCCAAGAAGGTTCTAAAATACATTTTTAACCCTATTTCTTCATTTTGTTCCAATTGTTTATCAGTTACAATTTTCCATCCAAGAAAAACCGGGGTTTCTATTACATGTTTATATTCTGTTTTCTTGGACTTATTGTCAACCATTATGTTTGGAGCAGATATACATACAGGTGTGTTCATATATTTTGCTTCACTCATACAACTCTCTAATGTATTCTTCCAAATCAGTTTATACATAGATGCTTCACGAGGATTTGTTCCAATCGGTATTGATGATAAATGAATGTCGGTCACACGAATTGCTTCATGAGGATTATTTTTATCATTATTAACAACATCCTTTAACTGTCCAAGAAATTTCTCACCGTATTTTTCACGAACAAGTTTGGTTACTGTGTCCAAGAAAGGTGGCGCATATTTCATACTATCTGTTCTCATATACGTAATTAACCCCTTTTGGTACAAGGTTTGACATAATTGCATAGTTTGTTTCGGATTCGTATGTAATGTACTACTTGCTGTTTGTAACAACCTAGACGTGTTAAATGGTTTCGGAGGAGATTTCTTGGACTCCTTGTCTTTCTCTATGGTCAATACATGATTGAATGGTTGAGAGTCTTTTAGAAATTTTTCTATTTCTCCTTCTTCTTTGAACTCATGTCCAAGAAGAAACTGAATATCTCTTTCTGTAAAAATACCATGTGTTTTATAGTTTTTTTCAGGTGTAATATTCTTCTTTTCCTGAAAATTATCGTAAATTAATCTCAAAGCAGGAGTTTGACATCGACCTGCCGATAAAGATTTATCTTTACTACTGTAAACATGTTTCCATAAATGCGGAGAAATTTTAAATCCTACTAATATATCTAATATTTGACGCGCTTGTTGTGCTTTTACTAAATGTATGTCTATTTTAGTAGGCGCGTTTACTGCGTCATTTAACGCCTTTTTTGTGATTTCATGAAACAATATTCTTGGAGTCGTTTTAACAGACAAATCAAATAATTCACATATATGCCACGCAATACCTTCACCCTCACGATCATCATCAGTTGCTAATATGACATTGTGTTTTGGATATTGCTTGATAATCTTTTTCATTTCTTGGACATGAGATTGCTTTTCTTTAATTAAAGTAAAATTTGGTTGAAATCCATTCTTAATATCAATATTTTTCAATCCGGTCAATTCTCGAATATGACCTTTACTCGCAATACATTTGTAATTTTGTCCAAGATAAGATTCTATTTTACTACACTTCGATGGCGATTCTACAATAATCAAATATATAGATAATCCTTTATCAAATGTATAAGACGACGATGTGCTCTTATATTTTTTTTTGGGTCCCATTACATAACATCCCCTTTTATGTTTATTCTGTTTATAAATAGTTCTTATAATGACTTATAAACAAAAATCTATGATAGACTAAATGTTAGTGAATGAAGATAGACTAGTTGATTGGATAGAGTCCAAGAAAGGTCTTGTTATTACACGAAGTAAATTTAACGAAAAACAATACAATTTTTCAAATATTAATTCGGCACAATACGCGTGTATTACTGGATATGGAATTATTATTAAACACTTCTTTACAAATTTAATTCAACATTTTAAAAAAGGTGTTGTCTTAATTATTATCGAAAGTGATTTGATCGATATTTCAAAAGAACAACTCGACCATATTAATTTATTACATTGTTTTACTTGGAATGTACCATTTAACCACAGCAAAATGTCTGTATTGCCAATCGGATTGAACTATAATCGTCAATTTAAAGTACTCGAAAACTGGCTTTCGAAAAATAAATCATCTCAACCTACCAAACTATTGTGTATGAATTGCTCGCTACATACGGATCCATCACGCAGCACTTTAGTTGAGTATTCAAAAGAACATTGGAGTTCATTTTGTACCATTCTGGATTACATTTCTTCATCGTTTACTTATTTTATTCCCTCTTTTATCGAAGGACAAATTCAAATAAACGTAACCAATTCAAAATGTTATGATTTGTGGAAAGACTTCAAATTCGTTTTATCACCAAAGGGTGCTGGATTAGATTGTCATCGTACATGGGAAGTTTTGGCAATGGGGTCTATACCTATTGTATTATCATCCACCATAGATGACGCGTTTAAACATTTGCCAGTTGTTATTCTAGATACATGGTCTGAAATAAACGAACAATTTCTACAGACTAAATATGACGAAATAATGAAGAAACATGAGAATAATGAATATAAAATGGAAAAACTACAGTTAGATTATTGGACAAAGAAATTTCAAACGAAATTAAAAATGAAACGCCCTAAAATTCATTTTATTACATATGCGAATAATGCGTTTGAAAATTCAAAAAAACGGTTATTAGATGAAGCGCACACATTTGGTGAGTTTGATAGTATCAAAGGGTTTGGTCCGGACGATATTAAACGAGAACAACATAATGAGGAATTTAACAAAATATTAGATATGCCCCGTGGCGGAGGTTATTGGTTATGGCGTCATGATATTATTAACGAAACAATCAAAAATATCGACGACGATGATTTTTTGATTTATTTGGATGCCGGGTCAACGTTAAACCAAAAAGGGAAAAAGCGATTTTATGAATATTTGCAAATATTGGACGAAAGTAAAAAGGGGATATTATCATTTCAAATGAATTTAATGGAAAAACACTGGACAACAAGAGAAATATTCGATTTTATGGGTGAAAGTATTGATGGTGAAATTGCGAATAGTGGGCAATTATTAGGTGGTATTTTAATCATGCAGAAAAATACGTCTTTATTACAATATATGAAATTATATAGTGAAATTATTAATAATCATCCTCTTCTAGCAACGGACATTTTTAACGAAAAACAAACACATGAAGGTTTTCAAGACAATCGCCATGAACAGAGTATTACAAGTATTTTACGAAAAAAGATGAAACTACCTGTTATTGATGGCGATGAAAGTTGGAAACCACCCTTTGGTACAGGCGAATCATTAGATTATCCATTTTGGGCAACGCGTATACGTAATTAAACCATTGAAAAAAACTCGTATTGTTGTGAACGGAGATATGTTCGATCATATTCATCTTTCGAATAAGTATAATCAATATCGCACAAATCTGGATTCCATTTTACATGTTTATCATCAACGTATTTGATGTTACATAATAAAAATAGTTGTTTGAAAAAATCTCTAATTATAAAACATAAATACACTATATTTGAATATACATAATCCATTAATATATCCACAGAAAAAAACTTAAAAAATAAACAATATAGTTAGTAGAGATGAATTCGATAAAGAAAAATTATGCTTTTGTTTTGAAGTCTATTAAAAAAGACAGAACGCTCAAACCTACAACGGATTCACTTAAAAATAAAAATTATATTGTTGCGGGAGGAACAAGAGGTATTGGATTTAATATTGCTAAGAAACTAGCGTTATATGGAGCAAATGTTACTATCATAGGAAAGACCGAATCAAAGCATCCTAAATTGAATGGCACTATATATAGTGCTGCTGAAGAAATAACTGAACTGACGCAAAAGTCGAATTGCATGGCAATCCCTTGCGACATTCGTGAACCCGAACAAATGGACTTTGCTATTAGTAAAACATTGGAGACATATGGAAATATTGATGGAGTTGTATTGAACGCAAGTGCCTTATGTTTAAATAATACAATAAATCAAACGGAAAAAGAAGTGGATTTGATGAGTGGAGTGAATATTAATGGAACTTATTTGTTTGGTCAGAAATGTCTACAACATATGCGCAAAAACGAGCAAGGGCATATGTTAATTATTGCTCCTCCGTTAAATATGCTTTATGATGACGATTGGTGGATAAATCACATTTATTATAGTATGTCGAAATTCAATATGTCACTAATGGCAAAATACTGGAACAAAGAATTTTCACATATTGGAATTAATACACTTTGGCCGCGCACGACTATTAACACTGCTCCTGTTCAAAATTTGCTAGGTGGTCCAGAAATGGTTGATATTTCTAGAACTACAGATATAATGGGTGATGCGGCGCGCAGCATTTTCTGTACCGATCCTCTAATATGTAACGGCAAAAACTTTATT
>Ga0206129_10002597_pt1 | contig 22176 bp, 28 predicted proteins | sample Helgoland_Spring_8_FD_148616 | JGI IMG/M metagenome (GOLD analysis project Ga0206129, IMG submission 148616) | Pelagic subsurface seawater microbial communities from Kabeltonne, Helgoland, North Sea - Helgoland_Spring_Bloom_20160502_2 | ecosystem: Environmental > Aquatic > Marine > Epipelagic ...
CCGCCTATCGTGAAGCCGGTGTTGATGCAGTTGATGGATTTCAACGGGTATTGCGAGGATTACTCGACAGCGATACGATTGACCAGATCGCCCAGCAAGATCAAACAAGTGACATCTGATTACGATTATTGCGCCAATCGAATCGAAATGACCAGAATTGTGCTAAATTGGATTGCGCTAAATTGAATTGACTTGAAATTGAGTTGAATTGACGAGCTTTAAATTCACTTAACCCAGCATTCAATCATAGAGGGGCTTTATGTCAGAGCATCACATCCTTGTCATCGATGATGATGAACGGCTTCGCATTCTGCTTCGCCGGTTTCTTGAAGAAAGCGGCTTTCGCGTCACTGATGCTGGCAATGCCAGCGAAGCGCGCAAAATTCTGCAAGGCGTTGCCTTCGATCTTTTGGTTGTCGATATCATGATGCCCGGTGAAACAGGGCTTGAATTTCTGGCTGATATTCGCAAAGACAATGCCGTGCCTGCGCTGTTTCTGACAGCAATGTCGGATACGGAAAACCGCATTGAGGGGCTAGAAGCCGGCGCTGATGACTATATGTCAAAGCCGTTTGAGCCGCGCGAACTTGTGCTGCGGATCAAACGTATTCTCCAGCGCAACCGCAGCAGTGACCATTTTGACATGCAAATCAATTTTGGCCCCTTTCTGTTTGATCCCGATACCGGCATGTTATCGAAATCAGGCGACCGGCTGCATATCACAACCGCCGAACAACAGCTTTTGACCAGTTTTGGCAAACGCCCCAATCAAATCCTATCGCGTGACGATCTTGGTGCAGCGCTTGATGGGCGCATGGAAGGCCGGTCAATTGATGTGGCTGTTGCCCGACTTCGCCGCAAGCTAGAGCCTAACCCGCGCCATCCTGTTTACCTGCAAACTGTGCGGAACCGCGGCTGGATGCTGCGCACCGACACTGCTTCACCAAAACGTTAGGCAGGGCTGATCATGCAATTGCGCGAATTTCTTCCCAAAACCCTGTTTGGCCGCATGCTGTCAATCATTTTGGTGCCGATGATTTTTGTGCAGGTCATCACCGTTTTCATTTTCTATGAACGTCACTGGGATACTGTTACCCGCCATATGGCACAAAACCTAGCTGGCGAAATGGCCTTGCTGGTTAGTGATATCGGCACCAATCCGGATCCTGACAGCATCACGGCCATCACCGAAAAAGGCTGGCAATATTTCAGCTTTCCGATCGATTTTCAGGCGGGTGCGGTTTTGCCTGCCACCTCGATTGCCCCGCCGGAAACCTATGCCGAAACCATGCTTCGGCGGGAATTGAAACGACAGATCAAATTGCCCTGGATTCTTGATATCAGCACTGACCCAAATTTGATTTTCATTGCTCTGCAAATGGAAAATGGCGTTTTGCGGATTTATGCAGGTCGTAAACGAATCTTTAGCTCAACAAGCTGGACCTTTATTGGTTGGACGGTTGGCAGTTCAATCATTCTGTTTGGCATTGCCTTGATGTTTCTTCGCGGACAGGTGCGCCCAATCCATCGTTTGGCCGCAGCGGCACGCCAGCTTGGGCTTGGGCGCGCTGCCCCCGATTACCGGCTTGAAGGGGCGCGCGAGGTTCGGCTTGCTGGCCGCGCCTTTCAGGCAATGCGCTACCGCATCATGCGGCAATTGAATGAACGCACCGAAATGCTTGCCGGCGTTAGCCATGATTTACGCACGCCACTGACTCGCATGCGTCTTCAATTGGCCTTGATGACCAATAATGAAGATACCAAAGCCATCAGCAGCGATATCAGCGAGATGGAAGAAATGATTGACGGCTACCTTGCCTTTGCCGCTGGCGAGGGTGACGAGGCTCCGCAAGAATTGGCGGTTAATGAGCTTTTAAATCGGCTGGTGACACAAGCGCAAAAAAGCCACAAATTTGATATCACCCTATCACCGGTCAAGGATGAGATTCCGGCGTTCCCGATGCGGCGCAATGCCATCCAGCGCGCCTTTTCCAACATCATTTCCAATGCCATTCGCTATTCAACCAAAACCATTGTGGCAATCCGCATGCGCAATGATGAGGTAATCATTACCTTTGATGATAATGGTGCTGGCATTCCCCAAGAACGCCGCGCCGATGCAATTCGCCCCTTTATCCGGCTTGAGGAATCCCGCAACCGACTCACCGGCGGTGCCGGTCTTGGCCTGTCGATTACCAGTGATGTGATCCTAAGCCATGGCGGCGAGCTAACGCTTGGTGACTCGCCGCTTGGCGGGCTTCGTGTTGCGATCAAATTACCTGTCTAAAACAGTTTTCCACCATCTGGCACCGGCTGATCTGGTATGACCAGCACGACCTCGCCTGCGGCATCCGGCACGCCAAGCGTCAAGACTTCTGACATAAATGGCCCAATCTGGCGCGGTGGAAAATTAACCACAGCCATGACTTTTTTGCCAATCAATTCATCTAGCTGGTAATGGGTGGTGATTTGCGCGGATGATTTGCACGTTCCCAGCGGCGCGCCAAAATCAATCTCCAACTTATAGGCGGGTTTGCGCGCTTCGGGAAAAGGCGTGGCCGCAACAATTGTTCCGCATCTGATATCGAGTTTCAGAAAATCTTCAAATGACGCCTCAGTCATTATCAACTCCATACCGCCCCACCGATGCGTCATCATGATGATCTTGATCGGCGTGATCGCCATGCTTGCCGCCAAACAGGCGAAGGCTGACGCCCCATTCTTCGGCTTTCACCATCCGTTGATCGAGCATTTTCATCGTTGCTGCAAGATCAGGACTGTCATCTTTCATCCAAACGCGCGCCGTTGCCAAAAATACCGCAACAACCCCTTTGACCCGCAACATGCCTTTTAGCCCCTGCGCCGGATCACCAGCCATCACTAGAACACGCCGCACCACGGCTTCCAGCCCATCAAGCAAACGCAACGCCAATTCAGGATGGCGGCGCGCCGACCGGTTCAACTGATCGATCTGCGCGCGATATGGGGCATAGGTTTCAAACCGGTGAAGCAGGCCTTCGATGATTTTCTCACGAATAGATACCTCGCCAGCATCTTCAATATCGTCAAAACTTTCCATGACTGATTGGTGATCCAGCGCGGCCATCTTGGCCAGAACCAGCCTTTGCACACTGCCGCCAAGCGCGCCTGCCAAACCATGGTCAGCACCTGCCATATCGGCAACCATATCAAGGCCAATCTTATCGATATCATGCGTGGCCAAAAGCGCCCATGCCGCATCGGCAAGCGCGGCGCGTTTTTCATCATTTGAGTGCGGCGAGGCAGAATCCTGCAACATCAGACATCCTTTTCATAAAATTCTAAAACAGTCTGAACAGACGATGGCACCGTTCAGCAGAAACCACGAATATAGCACAGATTCAGCATGGAATCTAAATTGAGGATATTTTGGCCGTCTTTTGGCCTATTCGCCAAGTTCGATTGATCGCGCTTTTGCCGCGGCAACCGCCTTTGTCATCAGACTTGTCAACCCGTCATCGGCCATCAAAACCGCCAGTGCCGCCGCCGTTGTACCGCCTTTGCTTGTCACATTCTCACGCAAAATAGCAGGTGCTGTATCAACCGCCGCCATCAGCGCGCCAGCCCCGCAAACCGTTGCCTTTGCCAATTCAGCTGCCAAATCATCGGGAAGCCCTGCTTTGATGCCTGCCTCGGTCATGGCTTCGACCAGCAAAAACACATAGGCAGGCCCTGATCCGGACAAGGCGGTAACGCCATCCATCAGGGCTTCATCTTGAACATGCACAACCTGCCCGACAGCCGCCAAAAGCTGGCTTGCCAGATTACGCGCTTGATTGGGCGCTTGATTGGGCGCTTGATTGGGCGCCTGATTTGATGCCTGATATGGCGCATCGGCATAAAGCGCGGTAATGCCTTTGCCAATCGCCGCCGGTGTATTCGGCATCGCCCTGATGACAATCGCCGCATCACCAAGCCGTTGTTTCAACCAGCCTGTTGAAATGCCAGCAGCGATCGAAAGGTAGGCGCAATCGGCATGTTTCATATTGCCAAGGCCGGCAATGGCGTCATCCATCATTTGTGGTTTAACGGCAAGAACGATCATTGAGCTAACCGGTGCGCCATCGGCATTCGCCGCCGCACAATCGGCATAAAGCTGGACAGATTTTTGCCCTTGCAGCCAACCAAGATGGGTTTGATGCGGTTCGATAATGGTAAAATTGGCGTCAAGGTTAGTATCGGCAAGCCAGCCTTCCAGCATTGCGCTTCCCATTTTGCCACACCCCAACAGCGTGATCTGCTGCTGCGCCATGATAATTAGGCCTCGCCCTCGGTGGTGAATAATGTTGCCGCTGCCGCATCACTTGCCGACAGCTGGTTACCCGCTACCTGAAAAATTGCTGGAAAACAATGTTCACATTCGCCAAGCATGATATCGACAACATCTTCAATCTGTTCAGGTGTCGCTCCACCAGCCCCACGAAGCGGCAAAGTATGGCGCAATTCCAGCTCGCCAGTGCCGATATCCAGTGCCAGATGCCCCATGAATATCTGTTGGTTCAATAATGCAGCAAGAAGCGCGATCTCGCCAAGACGGTCAGTTTCACATTGAATATCAATGCGGCAAGTGACCTGCATCGCTTCTTCATTGTTCTGCCATGTAACAGCCAATTGGTAATCACACCATTTGCCCGGCACCTCAACAAGAACCGCATTTTCGGCACGCCGTTGCAACAGCCAGTCCTGATTGGTGACGAAACGCGTGACCAATTCGATGGGATCGCCAAGAAGGATATCATGCTGATTTTGGCTAGGTGCCATGCGACGCATTCCAAAAAAATGGGTTCGGCTTCATTGCCGATGACCAGCCTTAAAATGCCAAATTCGGATCGCGCATTCAATCTAATTCAATACAATATTTTGTGGCTCAAACAGACATGACCCACATGAAATTGTGTTTTTCCCGCCTTTTCCGCTGATTCGCGGCGGGTTCAAACCGCTGTTTATTTTCTCGTCTTTTTTGCCGCTGACTTGGCTTTTGCCGCTGGTTTGGCAGCCGTAGCAACCTTGCCCACCGACTCGGCCGGTGATGCCATTGTCGATTCGAGAAATGCCAACCGCGCCGCAAGCGCTTCATGGCGGGTACGAAACGCGTCAAATTCTTCGCGCGTCACAAGACCGCGGGCATTCAAGCTTCGTTCCATACGCTGGCGAATCAGATTATCCACTTCTTCGCGCATCCCGCCAAAGGCTGACGCCGCACCATTTGCCATTTGCGCAATATCGGCCATGAAATTTGAACGCGGTGCCATGAAGTCTCTCCTACTCGGTTTTCATCGTCCGGTTTATGCACCCGGTGATTGTCGCGATCTTTTCGCGTGACTGATGTTTCTTATCATAGATAATGCCGCTAGAGTAAGGTTGCAATCGTTGTTGATGGCGACAAATCGTGTCGCAGATGCATATTTTGATGACAAATGCCATTGCGGCGCGGCCAAAAGACCGAAAGACACGATATGACAATCCAGCCGAAACCCGTTGAATTTCTCCATAGCGCCATCACGCTTCCTGAATTCAATGTCTTTGCCATTGATTTTGGCGGGTTTGGCATTCGTTGGTATGCGCTTGCCTATATCGCTGGGTTGCTTATCGGCATCTATATTCTGCGTCGTGAAACGCGGTCACCGCATGCGGTTATGACAGCCGACCAGACGGATTGGCTGCTTAATTATCTGTTGGTCGGCATCATTCTTGGTGGGCGGCTTGGTTATGTGTTTTTCTATAATGCTGCCTATTATCTGGAAAATCCGCTTTTGATCCTGCATGTCTGGCAGGGCGGCATGTCCTTTCACGGCGCCTTGATCGGCGTTGGGCTTGCGCTTTTCACGATGGCAAAACGGCATAATATTGTCTTTCTGGCCTTAAGCGACAGGGTGGCGATGGTCACCCCCATTGGCCTGTTTTTGGGGCGTTTGTCCAATTTCATCAATGGCGAACTTTATGGCCGCGTTACCGATGTGCCTTGGGCAATGATCTTTCCGCATAGTGATGGCCTGCCGCGCCACCCAAGCCAGCTTTATGAGGCTGGGCTTGAGGGAATTGTGCTTGGGCTTGCCATGTATCTATGCTGGCGGCGGGGCTGGTTAAAAGCAACCGGACGGCTGACCGGCCTGTTCTTATTTGGCTATGGTCTGGCACGGTTTCTTGTTGAGTTGGTGCGCCAACCCGATGCGCATATCGGCCTTCTTGCGGGCGGGCTTAGCATGGGGCAGATATTGTCATTGCCAATGATGCTTTTGGGATTATATCTGCTTCGTCATGCCTTGCGGCCAAGCCGTGATCAGGGGCGTGATCATGAATGAGCCACATCCGTCGCAAACCGCAAAAAGCAGCACCCTATTTGAAACAATCGCCAGCCAGATTGAACAAGACGGGCCACTATCTCTGGCGAATTATATCGGCCTTGCGCTTGGTGATGCAGATCACGGCTATTATCACAAACAAGACCCGTTTGGGGCAGACGGCGACTTTACCACTGCACCTGAAATTTCCGGCCTGTTTGGCGAGATGTGCGGGCTTTATCTAGCGCATATGGCCGACCTGTCAGGCCTTGACCAACCAGCCATTCTAGAGCTTGGCCCGGGTCGCGGCAGTCTGATGGCCGATATGCGGCATGTCTGGTCGCAAATCATGCCGCAACTGGCCAACGCCCCGGTGCATCTTGTCGAAACCAGCCCCGCGCTTCGTCAACGGCAAAAAGACCGATTAGCGCCAGCCAATCTTTTTTGGCATAAAAATCTTGACGATTTACCAGCCACACCGGTTTTTGGCATTGCCAATGAATTTTTCGATGCCTTGCCAATTGATCAAGCGATTTGGCGCGATGGTCAAAATGGCGCCGCCGGTTCATGGCGGCACCGGCTTGTCGGGCTTGTTGATGGGCGGCTTGGCTTTGTTGATGGCGCGCCGCTTAGCAAAGCCGAAATCGAAATTTGGTATTTGGCTTCACTTCCCACACCAGCCGATGGCAGCATTACCGAATGTTGCGCGATGGCGGATGCCTATGCGGCCAAGTTGGCAACGCATATTGCATCTTATGGCGGGGCTTGCTTAATTATTGATTATGGGCGTGATGGACCAAGTGGCGACAGCCTGCAAGCCGTTGCCAATCACCAGCCCGTTGACGTGTTTCACCAGCCAGGAGATGCCGATTTGTCGCATTGGGTTGATTTCAGCGTCCTACGTCGAGCTGCAACAAATTGCGGCGCTCGCCTTGTGGGGCCCGTAACACAAGGTGATTTTCTGCAAGCCATCGGCATTGCCCAGCGAACCGAAGCGGTCGCAAAACTTGCCGATGCCGAAACAAGGCGCGGCCTTTATGCCGCGGTTGACCGGCTTGTTAGCAGCCAGCAAATGGGATCGGCTTTCAAAGTTGCCATGATGCTTCCATCGGGAACTGGTCTGCCGCCCGGCTTTGCGGCTGTCGATGATCAAGGATCAACAGCATGACCGCCACGATGCCAATCAATCTTGAAGGTGGACCCCAATGTTATCAGCATGCTGGCTGGCAAGATGGCGCGGCGCGGAAATGGCACATAAGACATGGGTTTTTCACCGCCAATGGCGGGGTAAGTACCGGTTTTTATCAAAGTCTGAATTGCGGTTTTGGATCAAATGATGATCCGGCATTGATTGCCGAGAACCGGCGGCGCGTTGCCAACAGCCTTGGGTTTCAACCTGACCAGGTGTTTGGCCTTCGCCAAACGCACTCGGCACGCGTTGTGACGATTGACTCGACCAGTGACGCCAGCATTGATGCGCGCGCCGACGCTGATGCGCTGATCACAAACAACAGCGGTTATGCGCTGGCGATCCTGACCGCCGATTGCGTTCCGGTGCTGTTTGCCGCACCGGAAATGGGGGTGATCGGTGCGGCGCATGCGGGATGGCGCGGCGCGGTTGATGGCGTTTTAGAAGCAACGATTGCCATGATGGCCAAACAAGGGATCACACCCGATCAAATCGAAGCCGTCATTGGCCCTGCCATTCAACAGGCCAATTATCAGGTTGGTGATGATCTTCGCCATGCCGTTCTTGCAGCGCATGATGATGCTGAGGTTTTTTTTGACCCCGATCAGGATATGGACGGGAAATACCGGTTTGATCTTCCCGGATTTGTCCAATCGCGCCTTCGCAAAGCAGGGCTGGATAAAGTGACCGATCTTGGCATTGATACTTATGGCGAATCATCTGGCCTGTTTTCGCATCGTCACGCAACACATGCGGCTTTGCCCGATTCAGGCCGTCAAATTTCAGTGATCGGCCTTGTGCAAAACCCAACCCCAAAAATGACATAAAAGAGACAGTAACCATGCCGCATCTCTATATTTTCCTTGGATTGATGTTTCTTGCATTGATGGCATCTTGCTTTATTGCCTAGGCATGATGCGACAGTTTTTCACAAAATTCTGGCATATCTTCTTGCCCCGTCCCACCGTGATTGCTATAGCAAGCTTCCAAGACATAGCGGGTTGTCCTACACAGGTTTTTGACGCATGAAGATTTTATCCTGCAATAGCAACCGGCCGCTGGCTGAGGCCATCGCCGCCTATTTGGATGTTCCCCTTACCAAAGCCGATGTAAAACGCTTTGCCGATATGGAAGTTTTTGTCGAAATTGGCGAAAATGTCCGCGGCGAGGATGTGTTTGTTGTGCAATCAACATGTTTTCCGGCAAATGACAATGTGATGGAACTTTTGGTGGCGCTTGATGCGCTTCGCCGTGGATCTGCCCGCCGGATTACCGCTGTCATTCCTTATTATGGCTATGCGCGCCAAGACCGTAAATCTGGCCCGCGTACGCCAATTTCAGCGAAATTGCTGGCCAATCTTATCACCTCGGCGGGGGCTGATCGCGTTTTGACGATTGATCTTCACGCTGGGCAGATTCAGGGCTTTTTCGATATCCCGACCGATAATCTGTTTGCCGCACCGGTTTTTGTAAGCGATATCAAAGAACGTTATGACGGCTCGAAACTGATGATCGTATCACCTGATGTTGGGGGTGTTGTGCGGGCGCGGTCATTGGCACGCCGCCTTGAGGCCGATCTTGCCATTATCGACAAACGCCGGCCAAAGGCAGGGGTTTCTGAAGTGATGAATATCATTGGCGATGTCGAAGACCGCCATTGCATCATGGTTGATGATATTGTCGATTCCGGCGGCACGTTATGTAACGCTGCGGTTGCCTTGATGAAAGCTGGGGCGCTTTCGGTTGATGCCTATGTGACACATGGTGTTTTATCTGGTGGTGCGGTTAGCCGTGTTGCCGCCTCACCGCTGAATTCGCTTGTCACAACCGATTCGATTCCGGCCACTGAAGCGGTTCGGGTTGCTCGGAATATCCGGCAATTATCGATTGCGCCACTTCTTGGCGAAGCCATGCTTCGAATCAATGAAGAACGGTCAGTTTCGACGCTGTTCTAAGCAGCCTTGTGAATCACCGCTGAAAACGCAAAAACGCTTGTATTTTCCCGATAATAAGCCTATTACTCCGCTGCCGCGCACCCCTGGAGGCGCGGTACATTGTTTTTAAAAAGGAGTTAGCAATGTCTGACAATACAACCATTAGCGCAGAACAGCGCGAACGGGTCGGTAAGGGGTCCGCCCGTGCGGTACGCCGTGCAGGTCGAGTCCCTGCCGTCATTTATGGCGACAAAAAGGACCCATTGGGCATCACTCTAGAGACGCGTGAGATCACTAAGCTTGTTCATCAGCCCGGCATTTTTGGTCGGCTTTTAGATATTCAGGTTGGCAGCGGTAAACATACTGTTCTAACCCGTGATATTCAGTTTCATCCGGTGACCGATAATGTCCTTCACATGGATTTCCTCCGCGTATCAGGCTCGGCCAAAGTGGCTGTTGCTGTTGCTGTTGAATTCATCAATGAAGATGAATGCCCTGGAATTAAGATTGGCGGCGTATTGAACGTTGTTCGTTACGAAGTTGAACTGCTATGTCCAGCAACGACAATCCCGGAAAAAATCACGGTTGACCTTAGCGGTTTGAAGATTGGTGATTCGGTTCATATCAGCACCATCGAACTGCCGGATGGCGTTACCCCGACAATTACCGATCGTGACTTCACCGTTGCGACCATCGCCTCACCTGGCGGCGGCGTAAAGAATGAAGATGACGAAGATGCCGAAGCTGGTGAAGGCGAAGACGCCGGTGCCGCAGACGGTAACGCATCTGACGATTAGGCTTTTGCCGATCCAACCCGAACGGGACAATCATGCGTCTATTTGCAGGACTGGGAAACCCCGGATCAAACTATGCCATGAACCGGCACAATGTCGGTTTTTTGGCTGTTGATCGTCTTGCCGACCGGCATGGATGTTCACCGTGGAAAAAAAAGGGGCCATCGCTGATTAGTGATGGCCGCATCGGGTCTGAAAAAATCATCCTTGTGAAGCCGCAAAGCTTTATGAACAAATCCGGCCTACCAATTGCCGAGATTGCGCGGTTTCACAAGATTGATGCCAATGATATTTTCGTGTTCCATGACGAGCTTGATCTTGCAACCGGAAAGCTGCGCGTTAAAACCGGTGGCGGCCATGGCGGTCACAATGGGCTTCGTGATATCGACCGTCATATCGGTGTTGATTATTGGCGCGTCAGAATTGGCATTGGCCGCCCCCCGCATGAGGCGATGGATGTCAAATCATGGGTTTTAGCCGATTTCGGCCGTGATGAACAAACGGGCTGGCTGCCAGCGCTTTTAGATGCAATGGCAGATGAAGCCGACCGGCTTGTTGCACATGATGATGGTGGCTTTATGAGTCGCGTTTCCTATCTGGCACCGGCACCCCAGCCAAAAGGCGATAACGGCAAAGACAAACCCGCTAGCGCCGGATCAAAACAAAATTAACCAAAGACAGGATTTACCAGATATGGGATTTAATTGTGGCATTGTTGGCCTGCCAAATGTGGGAAAATCAACCCTGTTCAACGCTTTGACCCAAACAGCAACGGCCGAAGCGGCCAATTATCCGTTCTGTACAATCGAGCCAAATACTGGACGCGTTGCGGTGCCAGATATCCGGCTTACCGCATTGGCCGAGCTTGCAAATTCGAAAACCGTCATTCCAACCCATCTCGAATTTGTTGATATTGCCGGCCTTGTTCGCGGCGCATCCAAAGGCGAAGGGCTTGGCAATCAATTTCTTGGCAATATCCGCGAGGTTGATGCGATTGCCCATGTTTTGCGCTGTTTTGAAGATGGCGAAATCACGCATGTTGATGGCGATGTTGATCCGGTTCGCGATGCTGCCACTGTTGAAACCGAATTGATGCTTGCCGATATTGATTCGCTTGAGCGCCGGATGACCGCGCTGGTGAAAAAATCACGCGGCGGTGACAAGGATTCAAAGGCCGATCTGGCTCTTATGGAAAAGATCTTTCCCCATCTATCAGATGGCCAGCCTGCCCGCAGCACCCCCAGCCTGACCGACGACGAGGCCGCCCGCCTTCCCCATTTACAGCTATTGACCGCAAAGCCGGTTCTCTATGTCTGTAACGTTGCCGAAAGCGATGCAGCAACCGGCAATGCCTATTGCCAGCTTGTTGCCGACAAGGCCGCTGCCGAAGGCGCCGCCTATGTGATTGTCTCGGCCGCGATTGAGTCTGAAATCGCCCAGCTTGACGAGGCTGACAAGACCGAATTTCTGGGCGAGCTTGGGCTTGAAGAAGCCGGATTGGCGCGGCTTATTCGTGCTGGTTACAGCTTGCTTGATCTTTTGACCTTTTTTACCGTTGGCCCAAAAGAGGCACGCGCATGGACTGTTGCCAAAGGCGCAAGCGCACCACAAGCAGCAGGCGCAATCCATACTGATTTCCAACGGGGCTTTATTCGGGCGGAAACGATCGCCTATGCCGATTATCTGACCTGTAAGGGCGAAAACGGCGCCAAGGAAGCTGGCAAATTACGCATCGAAGGAAGCGACTATAAAGTCGTTGATGGCGATGTGTTCCATTTCCGCTTTAACGTCTAAGCCGCCAGCGCGGCGCACTTGGTGATCCGCGCCGCCGATATAATCATTCATTAACTGCCCGCCAAGCGCGCTTGGCCATTGGCAGCATTTTGCCAAGTCCGCAAAATCTTAAAACAGATAAAGCCTGAAAGCTGGCAAGAAAAAACCCCTCCACAAGGACGGGGTTATTTCTTATCAATGCCTAGCCCCTTAATGGGGCCTGTCGCTTAATGGACGTCAGCCCATACGCGGCGTTTTGCCATATATGACACCACCACAAAGATGCCAAGAAAGAACACCGCAGCCACGCCAATGCGTTTGCGGACTTCCATCTTTGGCTCGGCAGCCCACATCAAGAACTGCACCAGATCGCTGGAAATACCCTCAATCGAATCATCAGCATCACCGCTGTAGGTCACATCTTCGCCATACAGTGGCTGGGGCATCGCAATCAGATGGCCGGGATAAGCCGCGTTGTAATACATGCCGTCTGGCACTGTCATGCCTTCAGGTGCATCTTTATAACCGGCAAGAAGGCTGAACAGATAATCTGGGCCATTACCACGCGCCTTGGCAATCAGTGACAAATCGGGTGGCAAGGCACCGTTATTGCTCGCACGGGCGGCATTGTCGTTGGCATATGGTGATGGAATACGGTCGGCAGCGATACCCGGACGCATAAACATTTCGCCATCGTCATTCGGGCCGTCCTGCACTTCATATTCGGCGGCAATCGCCTTGATCTCGTCATTGTTATAACCAAGATCAGCGAAATTGCGGAATGCAATCAGCTTCATGCCATGACAGCCAGCACAGACTTCACGATAGGCCTGAAATCCACGCTGCATGGCGGCTTTGTCAAAAGTACCGAACGGGCCAGAAAAGCTCCAGTCGCGCTTTTGCAATTCAACATCGCCACCAGCGGCCATCGCTGGGCCTGCCAAAGTCACGGCAAACAATGCTATAAAAAGACGTTTCAACATTAGGCTGTCCTCCCCGATGATCCAAGCACCGGTTCCGAAATCGATTTCGGCAAAGGTTTGGTTGTTTCAAACATGCTCAGTAGCGGCAAGATGGCTAGGAAATGCAGGAAGTACCAAGCCGTCGCAACGCGAGACAAAATGACGTAGATTCCTTCAGCAGGCTTGCCACCAAGATAGCCAAGGGCGATGGCATTGACGAAGAACAGCCAGAAGAAAATACGGAACAAAGGCCGGAACCGTGCCGAGCGAACAGGTGATCTGTCAAGCCACGGCAGGACAAACAGAACGGCAATCGCACCAAACATCAACAACACACCGCCAAGCTTGTCAGGCACCGCCCGCAAGATCGCATAGAAGGGCAAGAAGTACCATTCAGGAACGATATGCGCCGGAGTCTGCAAGGCATCCGCCGGAATATAATTGTCTGGATGACCCATTGCATTCGGGAAGAAAAACACAGCCATCGCCAGCAAAAGCAAGAATACCGCAATGCCGAACACGTCTTTGATTGTGTAATAAGGGTGGAATGAAATCGTGTCTTGCGGGCCTTTTGTATCAATGCCGATTGGATTGTTTGATCCAAATCTGTGCAAGGCAACAATATGCAGAACCACAACACCGGCAATGATAAATGGCATCAAATAATGCAAGGAGAAGAACCGGTTCAATGTTGCGTTATCAACCGAAAAGCCACCCCACAACAAGGTAACGATGCTTTCACCGACATAAGGAATGGCCGAGAACAGGTTGGTGATAACGGTCGCACCCCAAAAGCTCATCTGACCCCAAGGTAGAACATAGCCCATGAACGCAGTTGCCATCATCAGCAGGAAAATAACCACACCAAGCATCCACAGCAATTCACGCGGTGCTTTGTAGGAGCCATAATAAAGCCCCCTGAACATATGCAGGTAAACGACAATGAAGAAGAAGCTCGCCGTATTCATGTGGATATAGCGAATCATCCATCCATGGTTCACATCGCGCATGATCCGTTCGACTGAGTCGAATGCGTAATCAACATGAGCCGTATAGCTCATGGCAAGCACAATACCTGTCACAATCATGATGGCCAGCGATAGGCCTGCAAGGCTGCCAAAATTCCACATGTAGTTGAGGTTTTTGGGCGTTGGATAATCATGCGCTGTATGATGCAACATTGAAAAAACAGGCAGCCGATGATCAATCCATCGTACTACCGGGCTTTTAAACTGAGTGGCAGACATCGTTTTTGCACCTTTGTTTTTCAGTGATTAGATAAATAATTAGCCGATACGGACGACCGAGTCGGATAGGAAACTATAAGGCGGGACTTCTAGATTTGTCGGCGCAGGGCCTTTGCGAATCCGGCCTGATGTATCGTAATGCGATCCATGACAGGGGCAGAACCACCCATCATAGTCACCACGCACCTCACCGGTTTTCTGACCAAGTGGAACGCAACCAAGATGCGTACAAACACCAACCAGAACCAGATATTCAGGCTTTTCAGCGCGCGCTGTATCAACTTGCGGGTCACGCAAATCATCGAGGTTCGTGTCATTAGCACGGGCGATTTCATCAGCGGTACGATGGCGGATAAACACCGGCTTGCCGCGCCATTTCACAGTGATCGACTGGCCAACAGCGATTTTCGAAATATCAACTTCGATATTGGCAAGCGCCAAAGTATCGGCAGCTGGGTTCAACTGATCAATCAGTGGCCAAGCAACTGCAGCGGCACCAAGGCCTGCCATCGCATAGGTCGCCACAACGATAAAATCGCGACGTCCCGGTTCTTGAACATCACCTTTAGCGGGGTTTTTGTTTGTATCCGATTTGGCCATCTTGTCCTCTTTAACGCTGTTTTCCGAACATGTTATTCGACATGAACAAAACTCGTTTCGGTCTTGCTAGATCAAACATGCCGGCTGGCAAAATTTGTTGCAGATTTCCTAGCATGGTCGCGCCCTGTTTTCCTACCCTAATTTTGCATGTTTCGCGCAAAATTTGCCGAAAATTAGCCAGTCTCATGATTCCAAACGTCAAAACCATCACGGCCAGCGCACTTCAGGCGGCAAACTCATCAAAATCGCTTCGATATTTCCACCGGTTTTCAAACCGAATAACGTGCCACGGTCATAGAGCAAATTAAATTCGACATAACGGCCGCGGCGCACAAGCTGGGCATGACGATCGTCGTCAGTCCAGGGTAAATCCATGCGGCTTTTGACAATCTCGGCATAGCCATTTTTAAAAGCGGTTCCCACATCGCGGGTAAAGGCAAAATCCTTGGCCCAATCGCCGCTGTTCAAATTATCATAGAAAATTCCGCCCGCCCCGCGCGGCTCGTCACGATGGGGTAAATAGAAATATTCATCACACCATTTTTTATATTTTGGATAATAATCAGGATCATGGCTGTCACAGGCGGCTTTTAACGCTGCATGAAATTCAGTACCCGCCGCCGCATCGGGTAAAAGCGGGGTCAAATCGCCACCACCGCCAAACCAGTTTTTCGAAGTCGCGATAAATCTTGTATTCATGTGGGCAGCCGGTACATGCGGATTATGCATATGCGCCACCAATGAAATGCCGGACGCCCAGAACCTGCCATCATCTTCGGCACCGCTGATCTGGCCTTTAAAATCATCTGAAAATGTGCCAAAAACAGTCGAGATATTCACCCCAACCTTTTCAAACACACGACCATGCATAAGGCTGATCTCGCCGCCGCCGCCGCCGTCGCGCTGCCAGTTCTTGCGCGCAAAACGGCCAGCCGGACGATCATCATCCCGCCCAGCATCTTCAATCGCTTCAAAAACCGCGCAAATCTCATCGCGAAGTGTTCGAAACCAGTCACTTGCGTCGGTCTTTTTTTGCGCGATTGATGGCGTGGATTGGCTTGCTATTGCGGCCATGATTACCCTTACCTAATTCCCAAAAAGCCATTCCAGCAGCGCCGCCTTTCCAAGTGTGAAATTTGACGTCACCCACCTATGTTCGGCGTCCTTTAACATCTGACCCAGACCCGGGCCATTGTCAACGCCGTGCGACAATAAGTCTGCCCCGCAGATTGGGTTTTGTGGCGGCGTCCATGCGGTGAATTCGGCAAGGCGCGACGCATCTAGCACTTGGCCATTGCGCCATGATTGAACGGCGAAAAGCAACGCCGCCATATCGCCAAGATAATAGACAGCTTGCCGCCATCTTGCGCCGCTTAACATCGTCATGTCATCTTCGCCAAGTCCACGATCAAGCCGGGTAAGACAACGTTCTTCAGCGCGGTTTAACCGCAGCCGCTTTGCCAAAAGCGCGGCTGATCCAGACGGCATGGCCACAGCCAAATTGACCAGCCACGCAAAATCAACATTCTCACCAAGACCGGCAATCATTGACCCGATGTCATCATCATTTGCCAATCGTGATGGATCAAGCGATAGGCCAAGTGCAGCTTGGTCAATTTTACTGTCTTGCATCAAACCAATGACATCTTTGAGGCGGCCACCAACCATAATGCGCCGCATTTCATTGGCCACACGCTCACCAGACAGGCCAGCGCATAGGCTGGCATGTTCGCGCAACGCCATTTCGGCTTGCGGGTCAATTCCCATTGCCGCAAAGCGCGGCAAAAACCGGCAATAGCGAATCATGCGTAAAGCATCTTCTTGCACCCGCAGGCCAGCATCACCAGCAAAGCGCAACCGGCCAGCCTGCAAATCGGCCTTGCCGTCAAGCGGATCAAAAATGCCGCCAGATTTATCAAGATATAAGGCATTGATGGTGAAATCGCGCCGCGCCGCATCACGCGCCCAATCCTGATCATGCGCCACAATTGCATGACGCCCATCGGTTTCCAGATCGACGCGTGTTTGGGTTAATTCGATTTGATCATCATCATCATACAGCGTGATTGTGCCATGTTTCAGGCCGGTTTCAACAACGCGCATGTCGCAAGCCACCATATGACTTGCCACAGTTTCGATTGGCAAATTAATCGCCATATCAATATCACCAACCGGATGATTGGCAAGCCAATCACGAACCGCCCCACCAACAATGCGCGCCTCGCCACCAAGCGCCTGCGCTTGGGCAAAAATCTGCATGACAAGCGGCCGTTGCGCCCAAGCGGGCAAGCCGCCAAAATCATCGTCACTTGGGCTGCTCAAAACCGCCCCCGGTTACTGTTCCATTTTCAATTTTAGCAGGCGAATAGGTTGCATTTGCCGGTGCGCTATCTGATTCCAACCACCAGACGCCAAGCGCAAACACGACGAATCCGACAAGCGCCCCTAAGATGTAATTATTACTGATCGCTTCAACTGGCTTGCCGGTTTTGATGGCCTTTCGCATCTGCCAGTTTCGTACATATCCCATAACCAGAAATGCCGCACCAAGGGCGGACAAAATTACCAATAAGGCTCGCATCTTAAATCCACTCCAATGTTGTTTCTTTTTCGTTTCACCATTTTGGTGATTAGCTTATCGCCATATCGATTTATATGTGGGGTTTGCGTGCGGCAAGATCAAACGGCCTTGCCGATGCGCCGATGAAGATCGTTCAACACGCGCGCCGAAAGCCCCCAAATCAGATGATCATCATGATCAACAACCCAATAATCATTGCGCCGACCGTCGGTTTCGCGCGGTACCAAACGGAAATTGCCGGGATTGATGACATGCGACAGGGGAAGGGTAAAAATTAAATCAACTTCGGCCGGATCAGCCACCAAACCATCCAGACCGTCATCCCCGCCAACAATACCAACAATAGGCTGGACGATAAACCCTGCCGGACTACGCACCGCGTCAAGCCCGCCAGCGATGCTAACCGATTGTGGCATCAGGCGCACTTCTTCAAAAGCCTCACGAAGCGCCGCCGAAACTGGCCCGTCATCATCAGGTTCAACCTTACCACCGGGAAAGCTGATCTGTCCTGCATGATGCGCCAGATGTTCGGCGCGCTTGGTCATCAAAACATGCCAATGACCCGCCGATCGCAACAGCGGAACCAAAATTGCGGCCGGCCGATCAGGCACTGGCGCCGCGTCAAGCCCCATTGCCGCCATATCGGCAAGCGGATTCAAACAGGAACCAAGACGCTGTTGCAAATCCAGATGGGTGATTTGCAACGCGGTGTCGGTCACTATGGCTGGGTTATCAGACAAGTGGGACATCAGGCCTCTAACGCAAAAAATTGATTATGGCTCCATACGCCAAGCCGGCCATCTGGCCCGACCTCGGCATAATCGGCAAGCTGGTAATAGACCGGCCGCGATAATTTGGCCAGCAAGCCGTCGCGCACCTCAATATAGGGGCGAAGATCGGGTGATTGTACGCCAGCCCGCAATTGCAGCGGGTGCTTTATGTCCAGCAAAACCGTTTCATCAATATTGCTGTGAAAGCATATTTCATTTTGCTGGGGTCGGACGCCAGTTTTTACCGTCATATCACGAATGATAAAAGGCGCGTCATCAACCGTAATCCGTCCCTTTTCGGCAGGCGTTGCCAACCAGTAATCACCGTCGTCATCAAGAACCAGAATTGAGGCAAATAATTTGACCAGCTCAAAACGGCGAATTTCATCACCTTCATGGAACCAGCGGCCATCACTGGCAATCCGAATGTCAAATTGCTGCGCGGCAACATGGCGCAAACGCTCAAGGCTGATTTTAGGTGAAATTGGTGTTTTCATGGCCACAGTCTAGCAACTCTTGGTCTCATACCAACAAGATTTTGCAAAAAGCACATCACAGAAGCGCATGATGCGCCGAACCCGTCATTAACAGAATTTTGGCGCAAATTTATCTAATCTGTTTTTTAACAAAGCAACATAATGCAATGAACCGATAGCTTTGTTGTTGCTTCATTGACCCTTGCCTCACTAGCTTTTGCGCCCTTGCTTGGCCAAATTAATGGCACGGATTAACCTGCAATCAGCCTATTTCGGCACAAGCGAGACGCAGACCAAAGAGGCGGATTGCCCTTGCATCGAACGGCACTCTATGCGACACCGGACTCGCAAATCGGTTTCATTTTTTTTGGGTTTCCCCCGACCCGCCCTTTTGCGTCAAATTCACATTCCTGATGCTGGCATCAATGTATATTTATTTACCTATTGCTGAAATTTCGATGCATATCGGCATCATCATCGGTCTTGGCGGCGGTGTTGGGTTCCTTTCGGGGCTTTTTGGTGTTGGTGGCGGCTTCTTGATGACGCCTTTATTGATCTTTTTTGGCATTCCACCAGCGGTTGCGGTTGCGACCGAGGCCAATCAGATTGTGGCATCATCCGTATCGGGCGTTTTGGCACATATGCGGCGCGGCAATGTCGATTTCAAAATGGGCGGTATTTTGCTGCTTGGCGGTGTTATCGGATCTTCGCTTGGTGTGATGCTTTTCACCACACTTCGTGAAATGGGGCAGATTGATCTTGTGATCAAGCTGTCTTATGTCGTGTTTCTTGGCATCATCGGGTTTTTGATGCTTCTGGAAAGCGTGCGAACCATTTTGCGCACGCGCCGGCCGGGCGGCCGCAAAACCAAATTGCATCAGCATAATTGGCTTCACGGTTTGCCGTTAAAAATGCGGTTCCGCCGGTCAAAGCTATATATCAGCGCACTTTTGCCACTTGCCATTGGCGCCTTTGTTGGCGTTTTGGCGGCGATCATGGGTGTTGGTGGCGGCTTTATCATGGTGCCAGCGATGATCTATCTTCTTGGCATGCCAACCTCGGTTGTTGTTGGCACATCTTTGTTCCAAATTATTTTTGTGACAGCCAACGTCACGTTCCTGCAATCGGTGCAAACCCAGACGGTTGATTTCATGCTTGCCGGTTTGCTGTTGCTTGGCGCGGTTATTGGCGCGCAGTTTGGCACAAGGGCAAGCGCATTATTGCGCGGCGAACAGCTTCGCGGGCTATTGGCATTGATCGTGCTGGCGGTCTGTATCAAGCTTGGTTTCGATCTCGCCCTTCGGCCTGATGACCTGTTTAGCGTGGAGCTGTTGAAATGATCCGCGCCCGTCAATTCATTCTTGGCTTTATTCTGCTGCTTGGCATGACAAGTCTTGCCGCGGCAAATTCCAGCCGTTTGGTTGCTGATCTGTCAAAATCAAATATCGCGATTACCAGCGGATTCCACGGTACCGATTTATTGTTATTCGGTGCAGTTGATGGCGCGGTTGGTGATGATATTCTGGTTGTGATTAGTGGTCCGCCAACCGATATCGCCCAGCGGCGAAAAGCAAATCGTGCTGGCATCTGGATTAATGTCGAAACCAATATTTGGCAAAAGGTGCCAAGCCTTTACACCATTCTTGCTACCAGCCCAATCGACAAGATTACCAGCCCCGAAACACTTACCTCGCTTGCGATTGGCACAAATAATATTGGGTTGAAAATCGCAGCCGAGACGCCTGTTGCTGGCCAGCCAAAACCAACGGCAAGTGAGTTTATCACGGCGCTTCAGGCCAATATGGCAAGCATTAATTTATGGCCAGATCAAACTGGCAATGTCACCTTGACCGAAAACGCGCTGTTCCGTGCTGAGGTAAAATTGCCAGCAAATATTCTGTCTGGCACATATATTGTTCGGGTTCTGCAATTCCGCAACGGTGTTGCAATCGGTGAAGACATCACCAATCTTTATATCAATAAAGGGGGGTTGAGTGCTGGCATTTACAATTTTGCGCATGACTATTCAGCATTATATGGAATATTTGCGATCCTATTCGCGGTTGCTGCTGGCTGGTTGGCCGCAGCTGCGTTCCGGCGCAACTAAGCTTTCATACCCCCGATGATAGTGGAGGTCTAGATAGTATGACAAAATCAACGGCGAAACCAAAACAACCGGTCTTTCTTGTTGTTGTTGATGATAGCGAGGAAATGCATCAGGCATTACAATTCGCCTGTGGACGCGCCCGATCTGTCGGTGGCCGCGTGGCTTTGATGTATTGTATTGTTCCTGCCGACTTTGAATATTGGGCGGGTGTCGGTGAATTGATGCGCGCAGAAGCGCGTGAAGAAGCCGAAGCCAAAATGGCCATTCATGCCGATTATGTCAAAACACTAACCAACGGAACGCCAATCCTTTATGTCCGCGAGGGTGATATTCGTGATGAACTGTTAGAGTTGATTGATCAGGAACATGAGATCAGCCTTCTTGTTCTTGGTGCCGATACGCAGTCGGAAACGGCTGGCCCTTTGATTACATTCCTGATGGCACGCGGCGCATCGCGTTGCCGTGTTCCCATTACCGTTGTTCCCGGGAATTTGACAGACGAACAGCTTGACGCGCTGTTCTAGTCAGATTGCCTTTTTTGCAAGGATTTTTCTATGAAGTCTTTTCTATTAAGCATGCTAGGAGTTGGATTTTTAATTATGAGTGAAACAAGTGTGGCCGCGACCGGCTCAAATCTTCTACTTGAAACAAGTCAGGGACAGATTGAAATCAAACTACTTCCCGACATTGCCCCAAACCATGTTGCCCGCATTTCCGAACTGGCGGCGTCTGGATTTTATGACGGCATTATTTTCCATCGTGTAATCCCTGGATTTATGGCGCAAACAGGCGATCCAACAGGCACCGGAATGGGTGGATCAGGAACCAAATTAACAGCCGAATTTAGTGATTATGAATATCGTAATGGCACTGTTGGCATGGCACGTTCAATGAGCCCTGATAGCGGTGATAGCCAGTTCTTTATCTGCTTTGACGGCTGCGGCCACCTAACCGGTCAATATACCGTTTGGGGACAGGTTGAAAATGGCATGGATGCCGTTCAAAAGCTGGCAATTGGTGAGCCGCCTGCCGAACCCGACCAGATCATTTCAGCAAAATTAATTGATTAGGCAAATGCCAATCGCATGATCGCAAAACCAAAGCCGGACTTTTGTCCGGCTTTTTTGCAACCCGCGTCAAAGCACCCGTATCAAGACCCCGATTATCAAGATACCCAAGCATTACGGTGCTGGAACCGCAAGCCGCGCCACCCGCGCCCGTGTTGTGAAATAAACTGCAATCCCGATCCATATCAGCCCAAAGGCCACTAAATCACGAAGCATAAATTCTTCGGAAAAAACCATCACGCCAAGCAAAAGCTGCATGGTGGGGTTGCTGTAAAACAATAGGCTTGCCATCGTCATGTTCAGCGCACTATTGCCCTTCAAAAACAGCACAAGCGGCAAAACCGTAATGCCGCCAG
>Ga0206129_10002601_pt1 | contig 22161 bp, 22 predicted proteins | sample Helgoland_Spring_8_FD_148616 | JGI IMG/M metagenome (GOLD analysis project Ga0206129, IMG submission 148616) | Pelagic subsurface seawater microbial communities from Kabeltonne, Helgoland, North Sea - Helgoland_Spring_Bloom_20160502_2 | ecosystem: Environmental > Aquatic > Marine > Epipelagic ...
CTTTAAAAAGGATATGGGATTTGCCGCTTTCGCTGTGCTTCAGCGTCCAAAGGGGCCTGGGAGAATGAGCTGTAAGCTTTAAGGGACAAATTGATTCCACTCCTGCACTCTATCACTCTATCACTCTATCACTCCTTCACTCTGCCACTCCTTCACTCTGCCACTCCTTCACTCTGCCACTCCTTCACTCTCACTCTTCAATTAGCGATGAACAGCATCAACAAATCATTGTTAGGCTTTGGTGAAAGCACACGTTTCGATTCCTTCATTTATTGACAATCTTTGAAATACCTTAACTGACAGACCATGAATAAGTTGATAAAATATTTCGTTGTGCTACTTCTAGTTCCCGTTCTCGCTTCTTGCGGTGGCAGCGAAGCCCCGAAAGTGGAAATGGAATTTGACGAAACCGATACAGCGACAGCTGTGATCATTGAAGAACTTCATCACGTTAAAAAGAATCTTGAAGAGCTGATTCAGTTTTACGGTCTTCTGAAAACCAAAAACTATCCATTCGACGATTCCTACCTGCTTGGAATGGATCATCCACTTGGATCTAAACAAAAAGAAGCTCTTGCACTTGGCGCTTATGGAGCCGACATGAGTTATTCTTCAATTTTTGATCAAAGTCAGGTAGCAACTAAATACGCCGAACGCATCGTTCGCCTGGCTCAAGACATGGGCTTGGGAAATGCCTTCAGCGCCGATCGAATGAATCTCTTAGCCAGCTCTGACCCAGATGTCAACAAAATGCACATTCTCACAGCTGCTTATTTAGATGCTACCGACCAGTTGCATTCAGAAGAACGCAGTCAGTATGTGGCCTTGTTGATTGCTGGTGGGTGGATGGAAGGCCTGCACATCAGCTCAACTTTAGTAGCCAACAAACCTGGAGATCCAGAAATTAATCTAGATGTATACGATCAGATATACAGCTACCATACAAGTCTGAAAGTGCTTGATGCTTTTCCTGATAAAGCAGATTGCAAAACCATCGCAGATGAGCTGAGAGCCAACGAACCGACTTTCAAAGAGCTCTTAAGTACACGTGGAAATTTAAGTCCACGCGATATGCGCGAACTGAATGAAATGATGCTGCGGATTCGCAACGGGTTTCTTGGATTGGGGGAGCAGTAGGCCCGCATAGGACCCAAAGTTTAAGGAATGAATACTAAAAGGGAAGGAGCGGCATTCGCTCCTTTTTTTATTCCTGAATGCACGCTGAATAAGTACTTAATTCCGCGACCCCGAGACGTTTATTTTTTCAGACCTTTGCAGCAAGTCATCAACCATTACCTACCAACCTATGAAATACTTACAAATTCTTATAATCTTATTGTTTACATCACTGAATTCCAATGCTCAATACGACATTGGAGTTACTGGCATCACGAATCCAGCCTCTGGAACGTCCGTGAATGGTGGGCAAACAACGACCCTTGTGTTTGATGTTGAGAATTTGGGTTCAAACAACATTCCGACAGGTTTGCAAGACACCATTTGGTTTGATATCGTCACGGGAGGAAGCGTTCAGCAATCTTTTTATTGGTTTCCTTCGAGCACCTTTACAGCTGGCACAACGATACCATTGCAAGTCACTATTGATTTTGGCAATTACAGCCTGAGCAATGGAAACTTCACCTTATGCATGCAGTCTCGTTGGTCAAGAGATTTTGTTACTTCCAATAACAGTACTTGTCAAACCAATACCTATGGAAGCCAATCTGGGGTTGATGTCGGAATAAATCCTGGCAGTGTCGTTATTGCAGCACCAACAGGATATCCTGCGAACAGCAACATTCCACTCTTTACACTCTTGGACACGCTTCGCCTTTCGATTAAGAACTATGGTACTCAAACCGTAGCTCAGGGTACGTCACTTCCAATTAGTTTAGAAATAGGAAGTGGGGCACCCATTCCACTTACAGGTACAGCATATCAGTCCATTGCACCTGGAGCTAGCTTGAGTTTTAATATTCCTTGCACACCTGGTGGAATTGATGAGAACTTCCCGACCAGCAATGGTGCATTTCAAATTTGCATTGAAACAACCCTCTCTTCAGATGTCAACTCCAACAACGATCAGAGTTGTACATCTTGGATTATGGGCTCTGGCGGTGGTACTGTCTATGATGTAGGTGTGGTGGATGTTGAAATTTTAAATCCATCTGGTTTTCCTGCAGGAAGCAGCGTTCCTTTGGGTACATCACTGAACAGGGTGACGGTCACTTTTGAGAATTTCGGAACCACGAGCATCCCATCAGGAACGAGCATTCCCTGTTTCTTTCAAATTAGCGGTGGAGCTCAACAGAACTTCACTTTCAATCTACCCGCTACCTTATCGGCAGGTGGGACGGTTTCATACAACCTAAACACCTCAAATTCTTCCACTGGAATTTTGGCAGACTTCCCTACCTCAGCTGGCAACTTCAATATTTGCGTTGAATCAAACCTAACAGGCGACCCAACAACTTCAAACAACAGAAGATGTCGTTCATGGGCAATGAGTTCTGGTGGCAGCTTGACACATTTGGTGACAGGCTTCTCACCTTCTTCAGGTCCGGTTGGAACTGAGGTGACCATCGAAGGGATCCGTTTCAGTTCAATGCTAACAAACAACATTGTGAGGTTTGGTTCTGCATCGACGGTAGTAGCAACGGTGAAGTCGGGCAGCGACAGTACCTTGGTGGTCGATGTACCTGCTGGAACATCTACAGGGCCAATACAAGTCATCATAGGTGCCGACACAGTTACCACAGCTCAACTCTTCACAATCTCGAGCAACCCTGGTCCTATAATCAACGACTTCAATCCTAAGCTGGCCGTTGAAGGAGCTACTGTTACCATTGATGGGGACAACTTCGACCCTACAGATGCCAACAACACTGTCACCTTCACTGGTGGATCGATAGGGAACATCCTGTCAGCTACAAAAAGAAAAATTCGAGTTGAGATTCCAGTTGGAACCCAAAATGGTCCAATCACAGTAGCTACAGGTTCGGGTTCTGATGTAAGTGACGAGGATTTGATTCTGACTACAGATCCAATAATCACTGACTTTACTCCTGACGCGGGAATCGCCTTAACATCTGTAACAATAAATGGATTTAACTTCAGCGACATTGCAGCAAACAATACAGTCTTGTTTGGCGCTTTTTCTACCACACCAGCAGTTGCTACTGAAACTCGATTGATCGTTGCCGCTCCAGCTACACTTGTTCCAGGTTTCTACTGGCTTACGGTAACTGTAAATGGGAATAGTACGACGTCGAATACGCAGTTTAATGTAATGTTGCTTGGTTTAGATGATCTTGATGAAACCAGCCTCGGAAAACTTCATTACTCAAATGAAGGCCTCAACATTTCGTATTCGAATGAAGTAGGGGCGAAGCAAGTTGAATTGAAAGTGTTCAGCCTCGATGGTAAATTGATTGCTTCAGAAAAATTGGATTCAAAAGGTGGGCAACATCTAATGAATCTCAATTTGGCGAAGGCGAACTATGTTGCCTTTTTGGTCTTCGACGGACAAAACAAGGTAGGGAAGAAGTTCTACGCAGAGTAGAGTTCGCCTGCAAGAAATGAAAAGGAAGCCAGATGTCTTAGGATGTCTGGCTTTTTTTGTTCCCAAACAGTACGAAATGAAGCTAGTATGGGTCCCTGGGACTTGAAACGTGTGGATAGCGTGCGAGCCCTTTGAGAGGAGAAGCTTTAAGGGGAGAGATATACGGCTCTGCCTATTTCTTGTAATACCATATATCCCCAATGATGAAGCGATCGATGCCGTGCTTTTTGAGCTCCATGGCATTCTTATGCCCCTCATCCATTGACTCTACTTTGTCGGTGTAAACATAGAACCATTTACCATCGGAACTCTGTACGATTTCCGATTCGATTTCTGTGTATCGAATGATGGTATTGTGGTGTTTCCGAGCAGATGCATAATCTGGAAATGAACCGACCACTACATAGAAAAAACCTTCTTCAGGGCTCTCAACTTGAGTAGAATCATCATGGAAACCAGCGCGATCGCGTAAATCTTCAATTCTATCGCCGTGTTCGTCAACTTTGATTTTCATCTTGTTGACTTCGTTAAGGAAGTTATCCTCTGTCACTCCTCCAGCCTTGCGACGATCGCTGTTCAGTTGATCCTCATAGTTCTTGTACTGCTCACGCAATTCTAGAATCTCCTTAATCTTAGCTTGCGCACTGTCGAGGTCTACTCGCAGTTTGTCGTTTCTTGATCGCAACTCTTCAATAGCCTGAAATTGCTCTCTGTTCTGTCTTAGCAGTCGCTCGACCTTACGTTGCGATTTACTATCCTCTACGCTTTTGGTTTTGCGCAGTTGGTAGACCATCATAAATTCATGGGTGTTTCCGAAATTGGAACTGAGCGCTGACGAACTAATTTCATACGAATAGTTCACCCGAAGTGGTTCAAATGGCACAAAGCCAATGTTGAGAGCAATGCTTCCGTTGTTGCGGTACATTCCACCAATCCAAGCTTGGTCTTTGTAGTTGAAATTTAATTGAGCATCAAAGATCATTGGAAGCCCCTGAACTGACCTAAGCTGCACTAGAGGGTCGAGATAGAAGACTTCCTCTTTAAGCTCGTAGCGATAAGATGCGTGGGCTTCAAATTGAAACAAACTAGAGATCGTTCCATACTTTTCCTCCAGAACATTCTCATACTTATACTCCGTGCCTAGAAGTTGTCTTCCGACCAATCCAACTTTTAAATCCTTGTATAAGTATGCAATTCCAAAATCTGAGTTTAAAGTCCAGTCGTTTTGAATTCCAGTGAACAGCAATGGATCGTCTAAACTTGGACTGAACACCTTACTGAAGTCCACTTGTCTTCTTCCCAGGTATCCCATCAGGCCAAGGCGCAATTTTTCATGGAAGCACGGTTACGTCCATTAATTGTACTTCTTCTGGTGTTGGATGTGGTGGGATAACCGGCAGCGGTAACAGCGGCGGCGCGGGTTGCCCAAACACCCTTATTGCAAGTACAGGATATGACAACCCATCCAATACGCTAATTCCCGATAATGTTAGGGACGACGATTGGATTTTAACGCAGGTACCAGTTTCCGTAAACACTACTAATTTAAATCAAACTGGTTATGTTATTCCAAAGCACCCTAATTATGATTGGGCAGGCACAAATTCAAAATACATCAATTATGAAAACACCTCCAATGCAACTGGAAATTGGTACAATGACGAATTGCCTTTTGTGTACCAATTTGGATTTTGTTTGTGTGGTGATATAGCCGAAAAACGAGATGTGACATTTGACCTAAGTATTCGTGGAGATAATTGGTCAGAGGTGTGGTTGATTGATGAGTCTGGGGTTCAACCTGATCAATTACTGCTTACTCAAACTCATGCTGTAATTGTGGATAATTTTAAAATGCATCCGGCAAATTACGCAGTTGTGGTAAAAAACCTTAATCCGGGTAGGTATTCTTTAGCCTTATTGCAAAGAAATGAGTTTTATGGAGGGGCTTCTGCAACAAGCCTCGATGCAATAATAACTACTTCAATGGATGGGTTTATCAAGGCTTATCAAGGTAATAATGACTGCGACTTTGCTCCTTCTCTAACGGGTAGCGTATTCCATGGCTCAACTGTTACAGAAAACAATGAAAGCTCTACAGAGCCTGGTGATGGCCCAATATGGCCAGGGAAAAACGGGAGAGCTACAATTGATTCAGAAACAAAAGAGAAGGATGAAGCTCATCAAGAAATAAAAGTATTTCCAAATCCAAGTACTGATTTGTATAAGGTTATCAATTCTGGAAAAGATAATTTTTACTACACGGTAACATCACTTACTGGGCAGGTTGTAATAAACAGAACAAGTAGTGCTGCCAATTCAGTAATTATTGATTTATCTAATAAACCCAATGGAGTATACTTATTACAGATTGATAATATTGGAGAAACCGAAATAATCAAACTATTGAAACAATAACAGTTTGAGTCTGGTGAAACCTTGTCCATTGGTTTGATCCCGGCAGAGTAATAGACTAATCTACTTCGATTACAAAGGAGGCGTTCTTTCAGGAATGCCTCCTTTTTTATTTCCCATTTGGTCGGGGTTGAGTCTGCCCCAGGGATTACTTCGTGATCCTTGGTCCTCGTGATAGTCAATGAAAAGCCAAGAGCACTTCGTGCCCTGTCGTCATTTTTGTTTCGAGATACTTCGAGATCCTGAGCTTGTCGAAGGACGGGTTTGGGATTACTCCGTGATCCTTGGTCCTCATGATAGTCAATGAAAAGCCAAGAGCACTTCGTGCCCTATCGTTTTTTTGTTTCGAGATACTTCGAGATCCTGAGCTTGTCGAAGGACGGGTATAGGATTACTTCGTGATCCTTGGTCCTCGTGATAGTCAATGAAAAGCCCAGTGCACTTCGTGCCCTGCCGGCTTTTTTATTCCCCATTCGCTTTCAAGCGAGCTTGAGCTCAGGGCAATAAAAAAGCCCTGCAACTATGCTGCAAGGCTTTTCATTTTCGTCGGGGTGGCAGGATTCGAACCTGCGACCTCCTGCTCCCAAAGCAGGCGCGATGACCGGGCTACGCTACACCCCGAACTGTAAGAACTTTACCTTCAATTTTGCTGTCATCCTGAGCTTGTCGAAGGAGGCGGCAAAAGTAATGAAATGAACATATATCTGTAAAGAGTTTACAGGAAATATTCTTTGGCTAAAAAAGAGAGATTTGGAAATGAAAAAAGCCGCGACGTGCGGCTCTTTGTCAATGAGATTATAAGCTGGTGTTACTAAAGTTTCTTACCGAATTTATGCGTGTAGGAAACTGCTGGGAATGGAAAGAAGTTGCTGTCGAATGCTAAGTAGGCCATCCCGAATTGGAAGCTGCCAACGTCTTTGTCTTTCCTAACAAAGCGAAGGCCGGTAAAGCCTCCGAATAGAGGGTCGTTCGAATTGGGAGCTAGGTAGTTTTCTGAAATGAGGTACACATAACGAGAAAAGGATTGCATGGTTGAAAGGTTCATTACTCCTTGAGCACCACTTAAGCCAGTAGCTGTTAGCACACCACCACCAAGGGTTACATTGTTGGTTTTTGAGCCGATAGTTAGTGCACCGAACCCGAGGTTGGCATAGAAATCTGTACCCCAAGTACCAAGGATCAAAAGGTCGCCAAAGGCAAGTTGCAAGCCTTCACCTAGGTCAAAGGAGAATTTTGGAGTCACGTAAACGGGGATGAGCCCTATAGTAGTTCCCATTCCAATTGAAACATTGTCGCTTACTCCATACTGAACTTCATGAACGAGTCCGTAAAGAGTACTGTAATAGAGTTCGCCTTTTTCAAGATTGTAGGCTGTTGGGGCAAAAAAGTGACGACTGACGTGATGGTTGATGACTACTTTTTCAGTTCCATCGCCCTTTAGCTTGTTGGCAATGTTGCTATCGAGTTTGAGGATGGCAACGATTTCGGTGGCGAGCGCTTTGGCCAATGCTTCAGGGTTTGCCATTTTTATCTCACTGAAGAGGGTTTTTGTCCCTAAAACTTTCCGCTCGCAGTCAACTGCAGAAACTTCGAAATCATTTCCTCTCCTTTTTAAATTGACGATGTAATATTCGCAACGGCTAGAATAGTCGAGGTAGTCTTCGTATTGAACGCCAGCAGGAAGAAGATAGCCTTCCAACATGTCCGCCAAGTCAATGGTCATTATACCGATGCTGTCGTTCACGACGATTTTTTGAAGATTAGACTGTGCTAGCGAGATTGAGCAAGTAAAGACAAGAAGTAAAAGGCTGATTGAATTTTTCATCTCAATGATTTTTTTGTTGAGACAAATGTTGTTTTCAGGCATGGTTTAATTCCACTGAATCCAGAATAAGGCTATTCCATTTTAGAAGAAAAGGAGTACTGCATTTTTAAGAAACATGTGGGAGAGGGTCTCCGGGCATTTTGCTTTATTGTCCACCAATCAGATTTGCACCAAAAAGGAACCCTATTTTCGCGCGCTTGAATTCTCTTGAAAGTTCAAGCATTAGAATCCCGCAGTAGAATGAAAAAGTACCTGAATCTCTTCGACCTAAGTCAAAAGGTCCACTATAAAACCGAAATCCTTTCGGGACTTACTGTGGCCTTGGCGCTCATTCCTGAAGCTGTTGCATTTGCACTCATTGCGGGTTTGTCGCCGCTCACGGGACTATACGCCGCCTTCGTTATGGGATTGGTGACCTCCGTTCTTGGTGGTCGGCCGGGAATGATCTCCGGAGCTACGGGAGCGGTAGCCGTTGTGCTCGTAGTATTGGCTCAAAGCCACGGACCTGAATACATTTTCGCGACCGTTGTGCTCGCAGGCCTCATTCAAATTGCAGCTGGTTTTTTAAAGCTTGGAAAACTGATGCGCTTGGTGCCGCACCCTGTAATCTTTGGCTTTGTGAATGGCTTGGCCATCATCATCTTCAGCTCGCAGCTCAAGCAATTTCAAGATGTAGATGGAAACTGGCTTACAGGAACTCCGCTGTACATTCTGCTAGCGCTTGTCGGATTGACCATGTTGATCATTTGGGGATTGCCGAAACTCAGTAAGGCTATTCCGGCTTCACTCACGGCCATCCTTGCCGTATTTGCTATGGTGGTCTTTCTCGACATCGACACAAAAACAGTAGGCGACATTGCCTCCATCAAAGGAGGCTTTCCTCCATTTCACATCCCCAAAGTCCCATTTAGTCTAGACACCTTCATGCTCATTCTTCCCTATGCAGGAATTATGGCGAGTGTTGGACTCATCGAAAGTCTACTGACACTCAACATCATCGATGAAATCACTGCAACTCGCGGAAGAGGGAATAAAGAAGCAGTTGCTCAAGGAACGGCAAACGTGATTTCCGGATTTTTCTCAGGAATGGGAGGTTGCGCCATGATCGGTCAGAGCTTGATCAATATTTCCTCTGGAGCTAGAGCGCGTTTGTCTGGAATTGTTGCCTCAGTAATGCTGTTGGTGTTCATCATGTTTGGTTCAGGCTTGATTGAGAAAATGCCAATGGCTGCCTTAACCGGATTGATGATTATGGTTTCCATCGGAACATTCGAATGGGCCAGCTTCAGAACCTTCAACAAAATGCCGAAGTCGGATATTTTCGTGATGGTGGTTGTTACGCTGATCACTGCGGTTCTTCACAACTTAGCCTTTGCGGTCATCATTGGGGTGATCATAGCCGCCTTGGTGTTTGCTTGGGATAATGCCAAACGCATTCGTGCACGAAAATTCACAGATGCAGATGGTATCAAGCACTATGAAATTTACGGACCGCTCTTTTTTGGTTCGGTTACGGTATTCAACTCGAAATTCGAAGTCGAAGCCGATCCGGATGAGGTGATCATTGATTTCTCTGAAAGTAGGGTAGTGGACATGTCGGCTATTGAAGCCTTGAATAAGCTCACCGAACGTTATTTAAAAGCGGGCAAGAAAGTTCACCTCAAACACTTGAGTCCCGACTGCATCAAGCTCTTGAAGAACGCAGAGAAGATCATCGACGTTAATGTGCTTGAAGATCCTACCTACAAGGTTCTGGCTGACTAACTATGAGTCGAATTGGTTTGAAGGAGCTTCCTTTATTCAGATGCAATTCCCATATTTTTGAGAATGACCAAATCCATGCGATTCAATATTGAGTGATGGAGATATACCTACCACTCATTTTCCTTTGCATCGCTTTCTTCTACTCTGCGATAGGTTTCGGTGGAGGCTCCAGTTATCTGGCATTATTGAGCCTTCTACTCACTGATTTTAACGAGATCCGAAGTACAGCGCTCATCCTGAATGTTGTGGTGGTTGGAATTGGAACGCTCTTGTTCATTCGTCACCGTGTATTCGACTGGAAGGAATTTTGGCCTTTTATAGTTTTCAGCATTCCAGCAGCTTTTTTAGGTGCTCAGGTTTCTTTTTCGCAGAAAATCTTTTTCTTAATTCTCGGGGCCCTTCTAATTCTCGCCGCACTTTTCATGTTGCTGCAAAGTCTCCAAGAACAAAAAGAGGAAGGCGAACTTCCCAAGTTTAAGCGAGCTGGCTTGGGGTCTTCCATTGGCTTTTTGTCGGGACTGGTAGGCATCGGCGGAGGCATCTTTCTTTCGCCCAGCCTTAATCTCCTCAGGTGGAAAAACGCCCGAACCATTGCATCTCTGGCTTCCGTCTTCATCTTATTCAACTCCTTGGCAGGAATTTCAGGCCTATGGATTTCTGGAAATTTGAACCTGCTATTCGATCGACTCCTGCCTTTGATATTCGCTGTAGGAATAGGAGGTTTTCTGGGCTCGTACTTGACCAACAAGAAAATAAAACTAAAATGGATTCGCCGACTTACTGCTGTTTTAGTCGCTTATGTCGGACTCCGACTGATTCTCCTACACGCCTTTGGCCTACATATTTAGTTAACTGTGCTCGTCGAACTGGTGAAGACGATTCCAGGCGTCAATGCCTCCTTCTAAATTGAAGAGGTTTTTAAACTGGTGCTTCGTCTTCAGTTCTTCCAAAGCTCTCCGACTTCGAGCTCCCGATTTGCAATGCAGAACCACCTTTCCTTCTCGATTGATCTGGTCAATTTTTTCATGAAGTGAACTCAAGGGAAGGTTCAAAGCGTTCATATTATCCTTTAAATATTCATCGACTTCCCGAACATCGATGAGCTGGAATTCTTCGCCGGATTCCATCATGCTGTGAAGATTTTTCACTTGGATTGAATCCTTCATTTTGAGTCCGCAAAAAGCTGGATAGTCAAAGCTCTGTATGAAATCTTGCTTAAGATTGTTCAAGGGATTACTTGGGTCTTTTTTAATCTTGAAAACCCGAAAGTCGTTGTAGGAAGAATCGTAGGCCAGGAGTTTGTCGCTCAGGGGCTCTCCAAGTCCGCTGAGAAGCTTCAGAACCTCATTCGCCATAAGAGAGCCTATGATTCCAGCTAAGCTCCCTAGAACGCCGCCTTCTTCGCAATTTGGAACCAACTCAGGTGCTGGAGGTGTGGCAAGAACATCTCGGTAGTTCGCACTATGAATGCCTTCAGAATCTCCTAGATTAAAAACACTGACCTGACCTTCGAACTGATGAATGGAGCCGTAAACGAGCGTCTTTTTTAGAATTACACATACATCATTCACCAAATAACGGGTCGGGAAGTTATCGCTGCCGTCGACCACCAAATCATACTGAGAGATGATTTCTTCTGCATTCTCAGGATCTAGCTGAGTGCGAATTTCTTCAAGCTCAACTTCTGGGTTTAGCTTCCCTAGTTTTTCAAGTGCGACCTCTGATTTGTACTTCCCAAGGTCTTCATTCGAGTAGAGGATCTGGCGGTGAAGATTGCTGAGCTCAATGCGATCGAAGTCGAGGATCCCCAATTTACCCACACCTGCTGAGCTCAAGTATTGCAGGACGGGAATGCCAAGACCACCAGCTCCAATCACCAATACGCGCGCTGATTTCAATTTTTCTTGAACTTCAAGAGAAAAACCAGGTAGTTTTAAAGGACGGCTGTAACGCTCTTGCTCTAATTCTGTCAGGGGCATAAGTCTGAGTAGTAACTTGCAAGTTAATTAAGAATCGAATGGAGAAGAAGTTTTCGCATTTGAGTCCTTCGGGCGAACCTCAAATGGTAGATGTTGGTGAGAAGAAAGTGACAAAACGCATCGCCATTGCGGAAAGTCGAGTTGTGCTCGATGAAGCCATTCTCGACCGACTGGAGAACGACGAGATTCACACGAAGAAAGGCCCCGTATTTCAAACCGCCATCATCGCTGGAATTATGGCGGCTAAAAAGACCAGTGAGTTGATTCCACTTTGTCATCCGTTGGGCTTGGACAAATGTGATGTAGAAATTGAGATCGACGAAGATCGCAGCGTTCGCATTCGATGTACAGCTGCAGTGGAAGGGAAGACGGGCATCGAAATGGAAGCCCTTACGGGTGCCAGCATTGCTGCCTTAACCATCTACGACATGTGCAAAGGTTTTTCACACAACATTCGAATTGTGGAAACAAAACTTCTTGAAAAAAGAGGAGGGAAAAGCGACTATGCCACACCATAGAAAACACACCAAGCTCACTCGGCCTGAAGGTGGTAAATACCACCGAAATGAAGTCGCCTTTTTGGGAGCTCCTTGCTCGCTGATTCAGGAGGAAACAGAGGCTCTTGCAGCTCTGCTCAAGCCGACTCATCAGATTGCATACGTCGATACAAGCCATACCGAGAAAGAGAACAACAGCAATTTTAAGTCGAGCTTCGTCGACGAGCAATCTTCTTTAAGTCTCAATTTTCAAGGACAGGGATTGGACTTCAGTCAGCGCTCGATCTTTGCCGATTGTGATTTGGTGTTTGTGAATGGAAATCATACCACAGCTGAACATCAGATTGTCTTCATTCATTCCAAGAAAGAAGATTCATTAAAACGCAAGATGGATCGTTTGACGAACGTCATTGCCTTTGTTCTCTGCGACCGTGAAGCGCCCTATTCATATTTAGAAGAACTGGCGAAGTTCAATGCGATTCCCGTCTTTAAACTCGGTGAGCAAGATGCTCTTACAAGTTTAATTTCTAAACGCTTTCCCAGCGATTATGCGCCCATCAAAGGTCTTGTACTGGCAGGTGGAAAAAGCACACGCATGGGATTCGACAAAGGTGGAATCGAATACTTCGGAAAGCCCCAACGCGAGCATATGGCCGATGTTCTCAATGCACTCTGTTCAGAAACCTACATCTCTGTTCGGGAAGCAAAAGTTGACTTCGAAAGCAGTTATTCGCTTCTACCCGATAGTTTTTCTGGACTGGGGCCTTACGGAGGAATCCTCAGTGCATTTCGTTCCGATCCGAATGCGGCTTGGCTCACCGTAGCTACGGATGTTCCCATGATCGATGAAAAGCTTCTAGCTCACCTAATCTCGAAGCGGAACGTGCATAAGATGGCGACCTGCTTTCACAATCCGGAAACAGATTTCCCTGAACCGTTGATTACCATTTGGGAACCACGCGCTTATCCACGTCTGTTGGAGTTTCTATCATTGGGATATTCTTGCCCAAGAAAAGCTCTCATCAACAGCGATGTACAAGAAATTGACATTCCAGATCTGCAGCTATTGAGCAATGTGAATACACCTGAAGAACTAGAGAAGCTTCAAGCAGAGATTCACGCTAAGTAGAACCGCTCGTGGGAATCTCCAGAACGTTAGCGCGAATCTCCAGAACGCTAGCGCGAATCTCCAGAATGCTAGTGCGAATCTCCAGAATGCTAGCGCGAATCTCCAGAATGCTAGCGCGAATCTCCAGATTCGTGCGGGTATCTTTCAAATCAATTCCAAATGGAGCAAGCCTTTTCTTCCTTGATAATCTCTCGCACTAGAGTGCAGAAATTCATCCGGGTATTGAACGATGCCTCGCTTAACGGGATTCATGTGAATGTATTCTAACTTTTGTTGAATGACAAAATCGCTCCACAACTCAATTGGGTGATTGCCCTCTCTCCAAAATCTATATCCGTTTAAATTGTCATTCCAGAACAATTCCAACAACCATTTCTTTCTTCCCTCTTTCGGGTTCGTCGATATGGCTTTGATCATATTTCTTGAGGTAAACTTCTTGAAGTCACGCAGGATTTCCCACAGTTGTAGATCAGTCTTTTTTCGAAATATGAGGTGAACGTGATTGCTCATGATTACCCATGCACAAATCACTAGACCCTTTTCTCTTTGACAGAAACGAAAGCTTTGGAGAAGAATAGTGCAATACTCAGGTCGTGTAAAGACATCAATCCATTTTTCTACCGCGAAGCTTACGAAGTAGGGGGATTCTGGATTGTGAAACTTGTATTTGCGGCTCATCAGCGACAAACATGAAGGATTTGCTCTTGAAGAACAAAGACTAGGCAACTAAGAGTAGTTGAGTTTTTTAACTCGCACGAATCTGGAGATTCGCGCTAGCAGAGAGATTCGCGCTAGCCGCGCATTCCATAAAACTTTCGAAAGTTTAAAATGGGATAACTTTCTCCTGCTTTGAAGCATGAAGAAGAGGATGGGAGAATCATAAAAGCATCAGATTCTGCTAAACTTCTCAGGTCACCCGAGCCATTTCCCAATAGGGGTTTTGCAGTGATCCGCCCATCGGAGTTAAAACTCAATTTCACTTGTGCGAAAAGGGTAAGCTCCGGCTTAAATTCAATGTCTTCCTCAAGAACCGCATGAAGCTGAGCCTGCTCTTGAAGCTCCAGACCTTTGTCTAAGAATGGTCTCAAATACATGAGAGCACAGGTAAAAGTAGAAACAGGATTTCCTGGAAAAGCAAAGACCTTACAGCCATCCGGATGGGCGCCAAACCAAAAGGGTTTGCCAGGACGCTGTGCCACTCGATGAAAACTCTTCTCAACGCCCAATTTCTCCAAGACTTCTGGAATGAAGTCAAACTTGCCTTTTGAAACTCCACCACTGAGTAAAATGAGATCGTAGGTCTCGAGTGCAGCGCTTACTTGAGTTTGTATGTCTTGGATTTCATCTTTGAGGTGTTTCGATTGCAGCGAAACCTGATAGTCTTGAAGGAGGCTCTGCAAAACGTCGGCATTGCTTCTCCTCAATTGATGAGCTTCCGGCGTTTCATGAACGCCAACCAGTTCATCCCCGCTCGAAATCACTAGAACTTTGGGTGTTTTGCTCACTAGAACTTCAGCTTTTCCAACGGTAGCTAAGATTCCTATTTCTGCTGAGCTGATTTTTAATCCCGGATTGATGAGTCGGCTGCCAGCCTTACAATCTTCCCCTTGGTAATGAACGTTCTCCTTCTTTGGTAATTCCGCCAATTGAATCCGGGCAAGTCCGTCTTGAATGTCGAGCTCTTCATAACGAATCACCCAATCCGCATTCGCAGGCATTACGGCACCAGTCATTACCTCGAGGCAATGCTCTGCATTTAGGAGTTCCTTTTGCGGAGAGCCAGCAGGTGCGACACCCTCAATTTTAAATTGCCGCTGGCCTGTTTGAAATGACTTTGAATCGATGGCGATGCCGTCCATGGTAACGCGGTCGAAAGGCGGGAAATCTCTGTCTGCATCAATGTGTTCGCGAAGTACTCTTCCGTAGGAAGCTTGAAGGGAGACTTTCTCTGTTCCGCAATCGCGGGCTTGGGCAAGGACTTTTTCTAGCGCTTCTTGAACGTCTATCATCTAGCCGCCAATTGTGGCCATAGACTCTGAGGCCGGGTTAAGAATTCCACGATTTTTCTCAGCCTCGAAGCCGTCTTTAGCTCGTTTTCCTAAAGCTTGAATCAAAGTGCTCTTGATGTCTTCATTGCTTGCTCCGGCGCGCAATAAGTCGCGAAAATTGAGTGCGCCTTTGCCATACAGACAAGTTCGAAGATCTCCTTTAGGTGTGAGTCGAATTCGGTTGCAGGAGCCACAGAAAGAACGCGTGAAGGCAGCGATGATTCCAAAACTACCACGGTATCCATCCACTTGGTAGTTGTATGAAGTGGAGGAAGTTGGGTCAGTAAGTTTCTTGATTGCGTATTCAGATTGAATGTGGTCCAATATTTTTTTCATCGGCCAGAAACTCTCGTTTCCTTGATCGGCAGTGCCGTTGAATGGCATTTCCTCAATGAAGCGAACCGAGACTTTATTCTCTTTGGTCAATTCGATCATCGGGTAGATGTCCTCAATGTTTCGGTCTTGCATCACAACCATATTGATCTTCAAATTCATGGATGACTTCAGCAGAAGCTCGTAGGTTTTGTGCACCTGGTCGAATAGGTCGCGTCGAGTGATTTCTTTGAAGCGTTCTCTGTTCAGAGTGTCTAGGCTGAGATTCACCGATTTCACTCCAATCTCCTCCATCAGCTTTATCTTATTGGCTGTGAAGCTTCCATTGGTTGTGATGTTCAATTCTTCAAGTCCGGGAGTTTTTGATAATTCTCGCAAGAAGGAGTCGATGCCTTTTCTCACAAATGGTTCACCTCCTGTGATTCGAATTTTTCGAATTCCAAGCTCGGAAAACACCGAACACAAGCGTAGAAGTTCTTCGTAGGTCAAGAGGTCGCTGCGGGGAACGAAGTCAATTCCTTCATGAGGCATGCAGTAGAAACAACGGAGATTGCAACGGTCTGTAACCGCCAAGCGCAAGTAGTCAATTTTACGTCCGTGATTGTCGTAAAGCATCTTTGATAGAATCAGCCTAAAATAGAAGGCTTGAAATTAGTTCTTTGTATTAAACTTGAAGAGAATTAACATGGCCAATATAGCGCTATGTTCAGCTCGAAAAGCAGACATGAAAATCCAATTGACGGCATACGGCATTGCGAAGGAAATTCTGAACGGACGTCAGATGGACTTTGATTTGCCTGAAGGTTCCAGTCTCTCTACGATGAAAGAAATCCTGACATCTAAATTTCCGGAGTTTGAGAAATTGGCGAGTTTGCGGTTTGCTGTAGGCGAAGAGTACGAGTTCGACCACTACATCTTGAAAGAAGGAGAAGAGGTAGTCATTATTCCACCTGTAAGCGGAGGTTAAATGATCGACATTCAAATTCTTGAAACAGCTTTAGATCCAGAGTTTTGTCGATCGCGCGTTGAGGACGATGCAGCTGGCGGACTTGTTGTATTCACAGGAACCGTGCGCGAGCAAACTCAAAATCGGAAAGTGACGCACTTGGAATTTGAGTCCTATGTTCCCATGGCGGTCAAGGAAATGAAGAAGATAGCTGAAGAGGCGGAGAAACGCTGGAACACAATTCACATCTGCATTCATCACCGAGTTGGTACATTGGAAGTTGGCGAGATTCCCGTCGTTATTGCTGTTTCAACTCCACATCGAAAAGCGGCCTTTGAAGCTTGTGAATACTGCATCGATCAATTGAAAGAAACGGTGCCAATATGGAAAAAGGAATTCTTTGAAGGTGGAGAGGTGTGGGTGGCGGCACATCCCTAAAACATTGAGTAAATCTCTCCTCGAAATCAGTTTAAACTGCTTGACCAGAATTCGTCCTTTCCCAGTTTTTTTGGCCTATCCAGAACAAAACTGCGGCGTCATAGCTGGAAATCGAACAAAAACTCCCTGGAAATGATATATTTCTTGAAATGAAAGGCAAGATTCTCATCGCAGAAAGCAACACTAAATCGTTCGAGGCGCTCGATCATTTGCTCCGACGAAAGGATTTTCAATGTCATCAAATTAAAAGCATTCGGGGCCTGAACAAGCATCTTGAAAGCGAGAAATCTGACCTTCTCATTGTAAATTCCAACCTTGGTAAGGACGAGCTTTTGGACATCTACAAGAAGATGGGCGGCAGAATTAGTTCCATTGCCATTGTTGATTCTTGGCAGACTTCGGAGGCTGTAAAAGTCACCAAACTTGGGGCCTTTGACTACATCACTCGCCCTTTTCAGCCTGAAGAGTTGCTATCGATGGTTGAGGAAGCTCTCTTAGAAGGAAAGAATGAGAAGAAAAAAGTTAGGAAGGAAGTGGTCGGTCAGAGTCCAGCTGCGCTCTTGATTCAAAAACACATCAAGCTTGTTGCTCCAACGGAAATGAGCGTCATCATTCAAGGTGAAACAGGGACCGGAAAGGAGTTTGTTGCGCAAGAAATATTTCATAAGAGTCGCCGGGGTCGCCGCCCTTTCATAGCCTTGGATTGCGCTGCCATTCCAAAAGAACTTGCAGGCTCTGAGCTCTTCGGTCACAAGAAGGGATCTTTTACTGGTGCGATAAACGATAAAAAAGGAAGCTTTGAGCTTGCGGATGGCGGAACCATTTTCCTGGATGAAATTGGCAACCTGTCTTATCAAAATCAAGTTCGCTTACTGAGGGTATTGCAAGAGCAACAAATCAAACCCATTGGAGATACTAAGTACAAGAAGGTCAACGTGCGTGTTTTGGCAGCGACAAACGATGATTTGTGGCAAATGGTTCAAGAAGGAGCTTTTCGGGAAGATTTATATCACCGCTTGAATGAGTTCAAAATCGAACTTCCATCGCTCAGTGAACGAGGAGTGGATATAGAAATGTTTGCCAAACATTTTCTGCAGAAAGCTAACATGGCATTGGATAAGGAAGTGCGAGGCTTTGATAAAGAAAGTATGGCCCTCCTAAATAGCTACGATTGGCCTGGAAATTTACGGGAGATGAAGAACGTAGTGAAAAGAGCTTGCCTTATGACGGAAGGTAGAGTGATCAAGGCAAATGCTCTTCGAATTGGAACCTCCCCAGTAGATGCGAATTCAAACAGCTTGAAGCTAAAGGACGTTGTGGCGCGTGCCGAACGCGAAGCCATTGAGAAAGCGTTGGAGCTTTCGGCTTCGAACAAATCGGAAGCCGCTCGCTTACTCGGAATTGACCGAAAAACCCTCTACAACAAAATTGAGACCTACAATTTGTAGATTATTTACACGCATTGTGTGTAAATAATCCACAATTCTTATTTCCCTCTGTGCTCAGCCAAAAGTTTGTAAATAGTAGTAATTCAGTCGACTAAGTTCTCGTTTCTTCAATCTGTTATTCTTTGGTCTGGTATTTCTACTATACCCGGCAACATGAAGAAAATCACACTCTCATTATTGACCATTTCTTTAAGCGCCACAGCATTTATTGCTTGCAGCAGCTCTACTCATTTTCCAGCTTCAAACGAAGCCAAAGCAGAGTATTTAGAGAATAAAAAGACCTCTATGAAGAACCGTCTTTCAATGATGAAACCTTCGATGCTGCCTCAGGAAAAGGTGGCGGACATGAACGCAATTAATTAATGTCGAATTATAAATCACAAACCATTATGAACATAGTAGAATTAGATAAACTAGACGTACAAGCCAAAGAGAGAAAAAGAGTGATTCCAAACATCGGAATTGATGAGAAGCATCGCTTTGATATTTCAGAACAATTGAGCAAGGTACTATCGGACAGTTATTGTCTTATGATGATGACCCAGAATTACCACTGGAATGCCAGGGGGAGATTGTTCCGAGATCTTCATATGATGACTGAAGCTCAGTACAAAAATCTCTTTGAGGCCATTGACGATCTGGCGGAGCGCATTCGAGCCATCGGATTCACAGCGCCTGGAACGCTTAAAGAATTGAACGACAACACCTCAATCAATCTTCCAAATTCGGACTTAACCGACGAAGAAATGATGGTTGACCTAGTGGACTCACACGAGACCATCGTGATGAACATCCGCAAAGCGATTGGGATGGCGCAAAAGCATCACGACTACGTGACAACAGATATGCTCACGAGCCGGTTGGAGTACCACGAGAAAGTGGCTTGGATGATGCGCTCATATTTCGAGAAATAGGAATTGAGCCTTTAAGGAACCAATGTTTAACCCGAAAAGCAAACTAAAATGAAGAATCAAAGACCAAAACGTGACCCACAAAAGATTAGGTTTTTCTTGAAAAGATTAACCTACGTACTGGCATCCTTGGTCATTTTTACTATGAGTGTTCTGCTTGTAAGTAGAATTACCGAACAAGAGCCAGAAGAAACGGTAGAACAAGTGACCGACGCAACGGTAAATACCGCGGAAAAACTTGAATCAGAAATCCCTAAAAACATCGAACAAATGGAATCTATGTATGCAGAATTGAATACCCAACTTGATCAGCTTGAGAATAAAGTTGACGATGCCTTGGACTCTTCCAAAGAATCCGCTCAAGATGCTTTAAACAAGACCAAGTCTGAAATCCAAGACTTGCGCGTTAAAGCTCAAGAACAGAAACAAACGCTTCAGGCGAAATTCAACGACGGAGTGAGCTCTGTGAAGGAAGAAAGTGCAAAGGCCATTGAAAAGCTCAACGAGCGAACCCAGACCCTTGAGTCGGAATTGGCTGAGACCCTCGGAGATGCAAAATCTTACTTAAAACACAAAAGTGAGCAACTCGTTGACAGTCTTTCAAGTGATGACGACAAGTCATAATAAGCCTTAAAGTCAAAGAAAAGGAGACTCTTGTCTCCTTTTTTTATGCGCATATTTTAATAAACACAGGGCCTCAATTAATGCAAGCCTTTGCAGTCTAATTAGACTTCTTCAAAGTGATGAACATCTGTGAGGTTTTCCCGAAAGGACTCCGCAGAATGTCAAAACCCGCCCACAATCCATTGAGAATTCCATTCAGCGGATGGTATACTGCCGGACGTTCCTTTGAGATTGAAATCAAGCCCCACTTCTTCAAGTAGAAAAGAGTAGTGAAAGTCCAGAACGGAGCTCCCTGCGTGTAGGAGAAGTTCTCCTCTTCAATAGGTAAGTCTTCAATCATCGAAGCGAAGCTCTCGCGTGTGAATAAAGTCCAGTGGCGAGGGCAGTGGTAACCGCCCCAATATTTGCCCTTGAAGATGTATGCATCCATCGCGTCAACGTTGGGGGTTTTAATCACCGCCAAACCTTGATCACTGAGCAGGTCGCCCACTTTTGCCATCACCGCCTTTGGGTCAGCCACATGCTCGATGAGGTTGAGCAATAAGATGAAGTCGTATTTCTTATCGGTCTCGTACTCTTCGATCCGACCATTGAAATAGTCGTGTCCGTTTTTCCGGGCTTCAGATTCTGCTTTCTCATCGAAGTCGACCACGCAGGTATAGTCAACACGTGAATCGATTCCTTTCACGAGATCGAGTAGCCAGCCTGAACCACCGCCAATGTCCAAAACGCTGATTTTATCGCCTTCGATTTTGTTCAGTAATTTGCCGAAGAACTTCTTGTCGAGATTCTTTTTAATCTTCTGTACAAAGCTCTCGTTGTGCGGTTTGAAGGAATAATAGTTCTCGGGGTAGATGATTGAAAGTCTGTCTTCAGGAACGGGATCGATGAAAACGGATCCGCAGTTGGAGCATTTGTAAAAGTCAAACTCTTCTTCACCAGTACTGTAGTACTCGAGGTCGGTGGCTTTTCCCCAGTGCACATTCTTTTGGCTTTTGCAGGCCAAACATTCTTTTGACATCGTTATGAATTAAAGAGGCGGATGAATGTCCGAAAATAGCTCGAATAATTCTTTTCGATTACCCAGCCAACTTGAGTGTCTTTCAGGTATTCTTCCAACTCTTTTAATCGAGTGTAGGAAACGTTCGGTTCCCAGTGGTGTAGAAGGTGTCGATTGAAGCCTGCGCCACCCATGGTTCGTGCGAATGGGCCTCGAAACATGCGAGACAATCTTCCGTGGTCGGTTTTGCTGAAGTCGATTTTATTGTTCGCCAATTCGTCGCGGTGTTCTAGAAGTTGACGCAGCGCTCCGAAAAAAGGGAAGGTGATGAGTATGGCAATCACCCAGGCCAGACTGAAGTGCCAAAAGCCGAAGTAAAGTGGAATGAGCACGACGCACGTGTTGATGACGATTCCTATGAGCAAGAATTGAAAGAACTTCTTTTTATTGAAATTCTGGTTCTGGTTTTCCTCCTCTGCTTCCCGCCCAAAAATGGTTTTTATGGCTTTGATTCCAAACATTGACTCAAAGAGAAACTTCCAATTCAGCGCCTCGAAATAGCTGTGCTCTGTATCTTTAGTTGTGCCAAGGTGCTTGTGGTGATTCCAGTGTACGATGCGATAATTTGCCATGTACTGACCGCTCAAGCTACAGATCAACCAATTCGCAAGAAGGTCGTTGGTGTCTCGATTGGGGTGAATGTTGAAGTGACTCGCTTCGTGCATGAAGAGGTTGAGGTATGCGATGAAATAACCTAGGGCTAGAGCGACGAGGGGGATGTATAGGGCTGCCCAATCTGCGAGATTTTTTTGGGCGTAAAACAAGAAGTAGGAGAGGAGTCCCAAGGCGATGTAGCCTAGGATGATGTCTCTCCAAACTAAGCCGAATTTGGGCTTCAATGATTTTTTGAAGCTTAGAAACTTTAATCCTTTCGAATTCTCAATTCCGTTTCTCTTGACCAGTTCGAGATCAAATACTATGCTTTCGTCTTTGTAATCGCTCATTCTCTATACGCTTTTGCAAAAATGGGCAGTAGAATGCTTGCCCCGACATTCATATAGAAAAAAGTAACGCCCAAATTGTTCGAGCCTTTTCGCTCATTCTATTGTTTGCCTTTTTGAAGTAGGGCTTCAATCTCTTTGAGTCTGGATTCAATGTCTTTCATTTTTCCCTGTGGACTTTGAGGAGAATCGTACAACTGGATTCTGCCGAGTTCTTGCCAGAGTTCTTTCAGTTCGCTCTTCG
>Ga0206129_10002607_pt1 | contig 22092 bp, 20 predicted proteins | sample Helgoland_Spring_8_FD_148616 | JGI IMG/M metagenome (GOLD analysis project Ga0206129, IMG submission 148616) | Pelagic subsurface seawater microbial communities from Kabeltonne, Helgoland, North Sea - Helgoland_Spring_Bloom_20160502_2 | ecosystem: Environmental > Aquatic > Marine > Epipelagic ...
GCGTGATGATTCAGCCGGGTCAGTCGGTGCCCGTCGCCGCGACCCTGGATACCGAAGCCGCGGAGTTTTCCCTCGAATGGATCAATGGCGAGGCCGATCCGCAGACATTCCGCAGCGGGCGAGCGGTTCCGGCGGGTGCAATCCAGCTCGGCGGCACGCCGGTCACGGTCACCGCCTCGGAAACGTGGGGCGACTCTCTGCTCGCCCGTCTCACATCCGGCGAGCGCGCCGCCGCCCGTATTCCGGCCTTGGAGAGGCTGCTCAGGTTCTACCTGATCGCCGTCGTCCTGATCGGGGTGGCCGCGTTCGCAGCATGGTTTGTCGCAGGCGGATTCGCTCCCGCCCTGCAGGTGATGATCTCGGTATTCGTGATTTCCTGCCCCTGCGCGCTCGGCGTTGCACTGCCACTTGCCGACGAGCTGGCGAACTCCCGCATGGAGCGCGCGGGCGTGTTCATCCGCGAGCCTTCGCTGTGGTCCAAGCTGCGCTCCGTCGCGAAAATCATTTTCGACAAAACCGGCACCCTGACACTCGAGCGCCCCGTCCTTGCCAACCCGCAAGCGGTCAGATCTCTCGGCGAAGACGCCCGCACCGCGCTCGCCCAACTCACCGACGGCTCCCTGCATCCCGTTTCCCGCAGCCTGCTTGAGGAGCTCGGCAGCAAGGGCCAACAACTCCTCCGGGATTGCCTGAAACCCGAAATCAAAGACGTGCCGGGCATGGGTCGTTTTTTCGAAAACGAAAGAGGGAAATGGTCTCTCGGCAGACCTGGATGGATCACGGGAAACCCGGAGTCCACCCCCCACGACGCCGAGCTCTGCCAAGACGGCGCGCCTGTCGCCCGCTTCCGTTTCGAGGAAACTCTGCGGCCGGATGCCGTTGCGGCGCTCGGCGCGCTGCGGAAGGCAAGCCACCGGCTTGTCATCCTTTCCGGGGACAGGCCGGAAAAGGTCGCCGCCGCCGCCAAGCTGCTGGGAATCCAGCCATCGGACGCTCACGCCGCCCTCCAGCCGGACGAAAAGGAATTCCTGGTCCGCGAGCTCGACGACAGCGATACGCTCTACCTCGGCGATGGCGCGAACGATTCGCTGGCCTTCGATGCCGCATGGATCACCGGCACACCGGTGGTCGATCGCAGCCTGCTGGAGACAAAATCCGATTTCTTCTTCCTCGGCCAAAGCCTGCGCTTCCTGCCGCTGATGCTGGATCTCGCCCGCCGTCGCCGCCGCGCGGTTGCCGCCGCATTCGCATTCGCCCTGCTCTACAACGCCTCGGCGGTGACCGCCGCCGTGCTCGGCCACATGACCCCACTCGCCGCCGCGGTGATCATGCCGCTCAGCTCGGCCATCACCCTCGCCCTCGTCGCTGCCGGCCTGCGCGACCGGAGTCGCCCCGGCGCGGCATGATGAGTTCAGGCGGATTTTTCGGTGTTTTTCAAGCGGAAGATATTGCCTGTTTCCATAGGACTCGGTTTGAGGGGCTGTTCTTTTGCATCGGCGCTTCCCGTGGACTCACTACCTCTCCGAGCTTACGACCTTTCCGTTTTTGATTTGGGTCAACCGAGCCGGATTGACCCTACCTCGAAAATTCACACCCGTTCGGGGGTTGCTTAGGCGGGTTTTCTTGCTATTGGTGGTTACGACGGCGGGGAGCTGTCCCAACGGTGCAATGACTGACGAAACCGACCAATTCAACGAAGTGCTATTTGGAAAGCTCCTGAACTCGGAGCTGCTGATCACCTATCAGCAAGCGTTCCGATGTGCCACTGGGCTGCCTCTCAAGTTCGCCAAGCCCAATGCCGACGTCCGGGAACTCTGCTCCCAGCTCGAAAATGGCAGCCCGTTCTGTGCGAAACTCAATCTCTGTGAGGCCACCTGCAATGCCTGTATCGACGTGAACCGTCAGCTCATGGCCGAGGCGACGATACAGGGACCCACATCCTGCAAATGTTTCTCCGGTATGTCGGCCAGCGCCGTGCCTGTGCTCTGCGGCGGCACGCTCATCGGGATGCTGCGGACGGGGCATGTCTTCCACAAGGTTCCGGAACCGGGGGATTTCGACAAGGTTGCCAAAACCCTTGAGCGCCAAGGACTCACAGAGAAGGACACGGAACAGCTGCGCGCCGCCTATTTCCAGACACGGGTCGTCGAGCCGGAGCGCTACCAGAGCATGATCACACTGCTCGCCTCCTTCGGCGAGCAGCTTGGAAAGCACGCGGAAAAGCTCACAATCACCAGCGAGGGCGATGAGCCCGAAGCCGTCGCACGAGCCCGGAAATTCATCGAGAATACCCTCGCTGACCCCCTGCCGCTGCCGCTCGTCGCCAGGCAGGCAGGCCTCAGCGAATCCCATTTCTGCCGCGTCTTTAAAGAGTCCACCGGTCTCACCCTCACCGACTACATCAACCGCCGCCGAATCGAATGGGCGAAACGCGAGCTGCTCAGGCCACAGGCACGCGTCTCCGAGATCGCCTTCCACATCGGCTACCAGTCGCTCTCCCAGTTCAACCGCAGCTTCGCCCGCTTCACCGGCAACTCCCCCACGAACTTCCGCCGGGAAGAGCTATCGAAGCTCGCGGCGGGGTGAAATGCATTGGAGTCCCTGGGGCAATCCTTCGTTGATTCTCAACCCTCGTAAGCCCTCCCGGGCTCGCTTGACTTGAGGGCGGCTGGTTACCCTAAAAAACAGAAATGATTTTTTACAGAAGGACGCAAAGGTAGCAAAGGTTCAATCACTTGGGCACTTCAACGATGGTCTTTATCATTCACCCAGAAGGTGAAGCGCCTGACTTCCCTAACTCATTCAGGCTTTGCGAACTTCGCGTCCTTCTGTCGATTCCGTTTTTCTCTTTCGGGTTACAGAACCAGCAAACTCCCCGCTCCCGCGGATAAGACAGCATTCCCGGGGATGTTTCGGTCGAATGTCACGAGGCAGCCTCCGTTCCGGGTGGCCATTTCCAGGAGGTAAAGATCGGTGAGATGTTTCGATGAGAGGGTCAGGGCGTGATCGAAGAGGCTTGGATCGGTGATCGAAAAATCATCCGCCCAAAATTGATGATCAGAGTTTTTGGCGAATGCCGAATGCCTCGACGCCATTTCCAGAACGGTTGCCGTTTTCCCCTGGCTGTATGCGGCCGATGCGGTGATGCGAATGAAGCCGTTTTCGGTGAGGGGGCAGGAAGCCCACGGTTTGCCGCCCTCGCCCCACCAGTCGTGCGCCCTTTGGTGGAACACATGGTCAGGATCCATCAGGGCGATGATGAGGTTGATATCGAGTAGGTATCTCATGCGGGATCAGATCCCCTCCTCATCCATGATTTTCCTCACCTGCTCCGAAGTCACGATGCTGCCTCGCGATGGCATCAACGGGATCCCGTTTTTCGTCACGAACTGCCCGCTGCGGGTGGTTTTGGAAGTTTCTCCCGCCGTTTGGATCCCTCGGCGGAAGACTTCGGAAATAATCCTCCCCGCTGTCGATTTCTCCTTCGCGGCCATCTCCTTCGCGGCAGCGAGAACGTCGGAATCGATGTCCAAGGTGGTTCTCATGCATCAGATGTAGTCGCATCTGATGCAAAATTCAATCAGAAATCCTCAAACGCGCTCCGCAGATCACTCGCCGCTTTTTTGGAGGCGGTGTCCTTTTCCGGGACGAAGGCGAAGTCGTCCTTGGCTTCGATGTCGATGTCCGGATTGGCGAGCAGGGGGCGGGTTGTTTTGTCGATGCTTTCGAGATTCGGGAGGGCGGCGTTTTGCGGGGCGGCTTTGAGTTCCTCGAACTTCCGGGCGGTGGACATGACGCGGGTCTCGTAGGAGCCGATGGCGCGGTTGTAGTGATCGACGGCAGAGTTGAGTGAGTTGCCGAGCTTGGCGAAGTGGTCGGCGAGTTTGCCGAGCCTTTCATGCATGGTGCGACCGAGGGCGGAGATTTCCTTGGCGTTGAGGGCGAGGGCTTCCTGCCTCCAGCCATAGGCGACGGCTTTTAGGAGGGCGATGAGTGTCGTCGGGGTGGCGAGGATGACGCCGTTGTCCACGCCCTTTTCGATGAGGCCGGGATCGGAGTGGAGGGCGGCGGAGAAGAACGATTCGCTGGGCAGGAAGAGGACGGTGAACTCCGGGGTGTCATCGAACTGCTTGGTGTATTCCTTGGAGGAGAGATCCTTGATGTGCTTGCTCACCTGCAGGGCGTGCTGGGTGAGGAAACGCTCGCGTTCGTCATCGTCGGTGGCCTCCAGGGCGTTGAGATAGGCATCCATGGGCGTCTTGGAATCGACGACGATGGTTTTCCCGCCGGGGAGTTTCACGACCATGTCGGGGCGGAGGCGCTTGCCCTCGTCGGTGGTTGTGGTGGTCTGGAGGGTGAAATCGCAATGCTCCTGCATACCTGCGAGCTCGACGACACGGCGCAGCTGCATTTCCCCCCACTGGCCGCGGCCGGTGGGCTGGCGGAGAGCCTTTACCAGCGAGGCGGTTTCCTTCTGCAGGCCGAGCTGGCCTTGGCCAAGGGCGCGAACCTGTTCCTTGAGCTCCGAATAGGCGCCTTCGCGGATTTTCTCGATCTCACCGATACGGAGCTCGAATTTCCCGAGGGAGTCGGCGACCGGTTTCACCAAGGTCTCGATGGCGGTCTTGCGCTTCTCGATATCGCCTTTCGCTTCCTCGGTCTGGGAGGCCAGGGTGGATTTCGCGAGATGCAAGAATTGTTCGGAGGCACCTTTCAGTGCGTCGGCAGAAAGGGCTTTGAAGGTGTCGGAGAGCTTGGCCTCGGCGCGCCCGAGCAGCGCCTGCTTTTCCTCTGCCGCCTTGCGCTCGGCCTCCAGGCGGCTGGTGGTTTCCGCAAGCTGGTTGCGGAAAGTCTGCGCCTGGGTCTCGTTGCGCTGGCTTTCCGCCTCGGCGTGGGCGAGGCGAGCTTGGGAATCCGCGTTGCGGCGCTCCTCGGATTTGAGTCGTTCAAGCAGAGCGGATTTCGCGCCGGATGCGGCCAGCCAGGTGATCAGCCAACCGATGAAAAGGGAGGCGATGGCGGTGACGATGAGTGGAAGGTAGGGTTCGAGTTCGGGAGGCATGGCTGGTTTCTGCTTGCGGGTGCGGGATTGCTGGCGTTGTAGTTACTTGTGCGGCGGGAAATTTCTTTCCCTATGCTGCCGCGACAACTGCAACCAGACAACCAACCATTTCACTACCATGGCACATACATTACCAGACCTCGGCTATTCCTTCGACGCGCTCGAACCCCACATCGACGCACTGACAATGGAAATCCACCACGACAGGCACCACCAAGCCTACGTCACCAATCTCAACAACGCGATCGCAGGAAACGCCGAGCTTGAGGCAAAATCCATCTGCGAGCTCGTATCCGATCTCTCCGCAGTTCCGGAAGCGATCCGCGGCGCGGTGCGCAACAACGGCGGCGGCCACTGGAACCACTCGTTTTTCTGGAAAGCCATCGCCCCGGGCGGCGCAAGCGCACCATCCGGCGACCTCGCAGCAGCCATCGACTCCGCATTTGGATCGTTTGACGCCTTCAAGGAAGCCTTCACCAAGGCCGGCATGACACGTTTCGGCTCCGGCTGGGCATGGCTCTGCAAGAAATCCGACGGCACACTCACCGTCTGCTCCAGCGCAAACCAAGACAACCCGACCATGGGATCTGACTTCGGCGGCTGCGGCGGCTGCACCCCAATCCTCGGCCTCGATGTCTGGGAGCACGCCTACTACCTCAACTACCAAAACAAGCGCCCGGCCTACATCGGCGCGTTCTGGAACGTCGTGAACTGGGACGTCGCCGCTGCGAACTTCGCTGGCTGATCCCTGTTTCCTTTTCCCAAATCCCTCCGGAGCATTCCGGGGGGATTTTTTTATCTCCGTGTCCTCCGTTTATTAAAAAAGCTGTTGGACGAATTAACCCGCGAATCAATCCGGCAAATCCGCCATTGTGGCCAGATCGAGGGCCTCCTTGTGCCGCCCCATTTCCGAGCTACCCTCACCGCATGCAGACGGACATAAAATCACCCGCCGAGAAGCCACCGGTGCCAGAAGGAGCGGAAACCATTACCCTTGGCGCCGGATGCTTCTGGTGCGTTGAGGCTGCCTACAACCAGCTCGAGGGGATCCATGCCGCCGTTTCAGGATACATGGGCGGGGCATCGGAGAACCCGACCTACGAGGACATCTGCACCGGCACAAGCGGCCACGCGGAGGTGGTGCAGGTGGTTTTCGCCCCGAAATTGATTCCCTTGGAAAGGGTGCTCGCCTGGTTCTGGGATCTGCACGATCCCACCCAGCTCAATCGCCAGGGCAACGACGTCGGCACCCAATACCGATCCTCGATTTTCTTCGAAAACGCCGAACAGAGGAAACTCGCCGAGGCTTCGAAGCAGGCGGCGCAGGAAAATTTTGACAAGCCCATCGTCACCGAGATCACCGAAGCGGTGACGTTTCATCCGGCGGAGAATTACCACCAGGACTACTACTTTCAGAACAAGACCCGCAATGGCTACTGCCAGTATGTGGTCGAGCCGAAACTGAAGAAGCTCAAGCTCGATCACTGAGGCGAAGCCTCACTCGATCGGCTTCGCAGCGAGCTCGAGGGCTGCGGGCGGGAGCTTGGCCTGTTCCATCCAGATGCTGAGATGGCCTTCCCGTCCATGAACTCAGGAATCACGGGTCAATGCGTTGCCCGGGATGGCCATACGAAGCTACAGATCCGGGCGGTTCTTCCGGGTGCGCAAGGCGGCTTGCTCTTTGCGCCACTGGGCAATCTTCGCGTGGTTTCCCGAAAGCAGGATTTCAGGAACCTTCATCCCTGCGAAATCAACGGGTCGTGTGTAGCACGGTGCCTCTAACAAATTGGGATCGGAAAATGATTCCTCGACGGCAGATTGCGAATCACCGAGCGCACCCGGCAGCAGCCGGATCACCGCATCACTAAGCACCGCAGCGGCAATCGCCCCGTTCGTCAGCACGTAGTCGCCGATGGAGATTTCCTCATCGATGAGCGTCTCGACGACGCGGTGGTCGATGCCCTCGTAGTGGCCGCAAACGATGAGGAGATGCGTTTCCGAGGAAAGCTCTCGGACGCGTGCCTGTTTCAGCGGAGCACCCTGCGGGGTCATCAGGATGGTGTGGGTGTTTTCCTGCTTCAGCTCCGTGATCGCCGCATGCAGCGGCCCGGGCTGAAGAACCATCCCCGGTCCGCCGCCGCAGGGCGAGTCATCGACGCGCCTGTGCTTGTCCTGCGACCAATCCCGCAGATTGTGACCATGGATTTCCACCAACCCCGCATCGCGGGCGCGCTGGATGATGGAATCGCTCAGCGGTGAAAGCGCGATTTCTGGAAAGAGGGTGAGTATATCGATTTTCATCGTAGCGGCGGATTGTATCCGCCATTCCAAGGGAAGGGAAGGGAAGCGTTTGGCATGGCGGATACAATCCGCCGCCATCTGGAGATAGTTGGTAGTTGCCTAATTTGAATCCAGACAAGTTAAGCTCCTAAACAAGTGGGATTAGTCTGGATCAAGACGTGATCCAGTATTTGACGAGATTTAAGAATTCTGGCACTGAGCGATCGGCTCCGCGCCAGCTGAACCCCAACGCACTGCGTCGGGTATTCAAGTAGGTTGGGCGGGGTTTTCTTTTTCGGAACTCCCGAATGCATCTTTTTAGGTCAAAGCCGGTATTTACTCCTCTTGCCAATGATCATCACGATGGTTAAACTTCTTGGGAGAAATGGGAAAAATACAGAAAACCGCGGATTAAAAGCCACTGAACAGAAGCTTGGGCAGCGCAAGGAAAGCCAAACAGGATGAGTTTTACACTCAGCTTTCAGATATCGAGAAGGAACTCAAGCACTACACGAAGCACTTCGAGGGCAAGACAGTGCTGTGCAACTGCGACGATCCCCGCGTCAGCAATTTTTTCCACTTCTTTTCCTACAACTTTGAGAAGTTGAAACTGAAAAAACTCATCACCACCTGCTACAAGAACCAGGACACCGATTTATTCAGCACTCACGAGGCGGAAAAGGGGGTCTACCTCGTTTATGAAGGCGACAAGAACGGAAACCGAGTCCCTGATCCGACTGAGATCGGCGTGCATGAGTTCGACGGCGACGGCGACTTCCGTAGTGAGGAATGCATCGCGCTACTGAAAGAAGCCGACATCGTTGTCACCAATCCGCCGTTCTCCCTGTTTAGGGAATATGTTCAGCAGCTTATCGACCATGGGAAAAAATTCCTCATCATAGGGAACCATAACGCGATAACCTACAAGGAGACATTCGCGCTGATAAAGGCCAACGAAATCTGGTTAGGCTATTCACATCCCGTGGCCTTTGTCGTGCCGGATCATTACGAGCAGCGTAGCGTCAGAAGTTGGCGTGACGATAACGGCACAAATTGGCGCAGCCTGGGGAACGCATGTTGGTACACGAATCTGGATATCGCAAAGCGACACGAGGAACTGATTCTCTTCAAATCATATTCCCCCGAACATTATCCAACCTACGATAATTACGAAGCTATCGAGGTAGGGAAGTTTGCTGACATACCCATGGATTATGACTACTCAATGGGAGTTCCCGTTACCTTCTTGGAACACCATAATCCCGAGCAATTTGAGATTTTAGGAATCACGGATCGCGGAAACGAGTGGGGGCTAAAGACCAGGGAGTATAAGCGTGCAGACGTCCCTAATCCTGGTGATTTGAATCGCCGCGCGGCGATCAAGACCGACAAAACGTACAAGGCGACATACGCGCGCCTTTTGATCAGAAAAATAAAATGAAGATCGAACTCCACGAAATAAAAGTAAGCGAACTCTTTGAGGGCTTCGAGGACAAGGATGAGGCTGGCGTCGTTGGCTTTGGCGAGAAGCTCGACATCCGGCCGCCTTATCAGCGTGAGTTCATTTACAAGGATCTGCAGCGGAATGCAGTGATGGACACGGTCAGGAAAGACTACCCGCTCAATGTCATGTATTGGGCGGTTCGCGAGGATGGCAATCTGGAAGTGATCGACGGGCAACAGCGGACGCTATCCATCTGCCAGTACGTCAACGGTGACTATTCAATCAACGGTCTGGCGTTTCACAACCTTCAGGACGACCAACAACAGCAGATCCTCGATTACACGCTGATGGTTTATTTTTGCACGGGCGCGCCTAGCGAAAAGCTGGAGTGGTTCAAAACGATCAACATCGCTGGCGAAGAGCTCTACGACCAAGAAATGCGGAACGCGGTTTATGCGGGACCTTGGACGGCTGATGCGAAGCGGTATTTCAGCAAGACTGGTTGTGCGGCATACCGGCTGGGGAGCGATTACCTCACTGGAAGACCGATCCGCCAGGATTACCTTGAAACGGCCATCGCTTGGCATGCGGACGGGACAATCGACGACTACATGTCCAAGCACCAGCATGATGAGAACGCCGGTGAGATCTGGCATTACTTTCAGAGTGTCATTGCGTGGGTCAAAGCCACATTCCCGAACCACCGAACTCCAATGAAGACAGTCCCATGGGGTGACCTTTATAACCGGTTCAAAGGAAAAACGCTCAATCCTGACACGCTGGAGGAGCGGGTCGCCGAATTGATGGAGGACGAAGATGTGACGAGGCAAACCGGAATCTATTCCTACGTTCTGGATGGGAAGGAAAGACACCTCAGCATCCGTGCTTTCACGCCCAAAATGAAGAGGCAAGCATACGAGAGGCAGAAGGGAATCTGTCCGGCGTGCAAAGAGCATTTCGAATTCTCAGGGATGGAAGGCGACCACATCACCCCATGGCATGAGGGTGGTAGAACCATTGCGGCGAACTGCCAGATGCTCTGCAAAGACGACAACCGGAAGAAGTCGGGAAAATAAAATTCACGGCAAGTCCAATGGATTTCCCATTGGGCGAAACGGACTCCCTGAAACTTTAGCCTTGCCTAAATTAATAGATTACACCGAATTTCTTAGATGAGTGAAACTCCCAAAAGAGGGATCGTTTTCCGCGATCCAGTCCACAACCTGATTCACCTTGATGAGGACGACGGATTTCTCTTGGAGCTGATCGATACGTTGCCGATGCAGAGACTGAGGCGGATACGCCAACTCGGGGTGAGTTGGCTCACCTATCACGGCGCGGAGCACAGCAGGTTCTCCCACTCCATGGGAGTCCTGCATGTGGCGGGGAAGATCCTATCTACCCTAAAGAAGCGTTACCGTGAGAATGAAGAGGTTTCCGGACTTTTGGAAAAGAACCGCAGAACGGTTCTCGCAGCTGCTCTTTTGCACGATATCGGCCACGCGCCATTTTCCCATGCGATGGAGCGCCTTTTCAAAGCGAACGCGGATCACGAGAAGCGAACAATCAGTCTGCTGAAAAACCCGGAACTTGGAATCCCGGAAAAGTTGGCAAAAGTTGGCGTGGACGTAGAGGAAGTGGCCTCGGTTTTGCAAAAACTGCATAGCCGCAGATTTCTCTGTGACATTGTAAGCAGTCAGCTTGATGCGGACAGGATGGACTATCTACTAAGGGATTCGCTTTTCACCGGGGTGGAATACGGACAGTACGACCTCGATTGGGTAGCGGCGCACCTCTGCTTAGGTAAAGAACCTTTGAGCAGAGATGACGGAGAACAGAATGAGCCGGTTCTCAGACTGTGCCTAGATGAGAAGCGTGGCCTTTACGCCGCCGAGCAACTAATTATCGCCCGCTATCACATGACCATGCAGGTCTACTTCCACCGGACGACCCGCATGTGGGAAGCGCTTCTGCTTTGCCTTCTGAAAAAGGCCGCATCAGTCAGCGTGGAAGCGGGCGATCTCCTTGACGACAGACTTCCGGGCACACCACCAGTGCTTTTGGAATTCCTTAAAACTTCCGGCGCGATAAGTGACAGGGATTTTCTTCGCCTAGACGATGGCACTCTCACTACGGCGATGGAGGGCTGGAGGGAATCAGGGGATCAGTTTATCGCGGAGCTGTCCGCTGCTTTCCTTGAGCGCAGGAAAAAACTTCCTGATGGCACAAGGGTTTTCGAATGTATCGAACTGACGAAAAAAGACCCTGTGGATTTCGGGAGACTCATGGGCACGTTGGAAGGGGCGACAAAAGACTTTCCCGCGTGGAAGTGGGAATTGGATGAAATCAGCAAATGGGCATCGTATAAGGATTTCTTTCACACCTTGAAAAAAACCAAAGGGAAGGAAAACGCGGAGAATACTACATCCATAATGCTTTCAGACGGAAATCTCGATTCAATCGCAGAGCCGGTTGAATTCCGTTCTTTCCTTTTCAAATCAATGGCCGAAAACAGTGAGGACGTTGTGAGGCTGTATGCCCACCACACCGTAGCAGCTGAGATTAATTCGCTTGTCCTAAAATTTAATTTGGCTTAACTGTTTTTATGCACTACTCCATTATCCTGCCGCTCCTGATCCAAGAGCTTGGTCAGATTGAGGGACGTAAGAAGTTTCAGAAGATTGTTCACATCCTGCAATGTGCTGGAGCACCCTTCGACGAACGGTTTGAATTCGCGCAGTTCGGACCATTTTCCTCTACCCTGAAAGCTGAAATCGACCATCTCGATGTTTTCGAAATTCTGAGCGAAGAGCAGAGAGTCAACACCTACGTTTTTTCCAGTGGCAAACGTTTGCCAGAACTCAGGCAGGCAGGCCTTTTGAGCGAGTCTCCGGCTTGGTCTGGGTTCGCAAAAGGACTCAATGGCAAATCAGCCAGTGAACTTGAGGCTCTGAGTACGACACTTTTTCTTCTGGAAAGGGGCTACCAAGGCGAGGCTCTAGATACCAAATTCGAGGAGCTTAAAGCGCATCTTTTGGAATTCTACGAGAACGCGAAAGAACAAGGGTTAGCAATTCTCCAGAATCGCGGAAAATGGCAACCGTTACAGGCCGCCGTATGAATCCGCCGCATGAATCCGCCGAATACCTGGAAAGAGGTCAGCGCAAGTTATGATTCCGGGAACAAGCCGGCGAAAGCGCGATCTCGAGGAAGAGGGTGAGGATGTCGATGCGCATGTTTCTAATCGTCCTGTGCCAGCATCAAATGAAAAGTCGCGATGATGCGTGCGGAGGAAGAGAAGATCCTCGGCTCACCTAGGTGGCGGGTTGATATGGCTTGTAAAGTCCTATGTGTGCCGTAGCTTGGAGCGCAAAGAAATCCGAAACATACGCCATTACTTTCGACCCCGTGCCCGCCACCAAAACGAAAAAGACCGTCGAGAATCCGATGAAGGGACTGCGCGCCCGGCTGTCCGAGGCAGGGATCAAGCGGAAGTATCTCAACGAAACCGTATTGCCCTCTTGGTGGGATGAATCGCTGGCGCTGACGCCCGGCGGATTCCGCGAGGTGACTGCCTATATTTCCGCACACATCGGCTACAGCCTTAAATCGCTACTAGATCCGACCTCCGAGCTGGCCTTTTCCCAAGCCGGGAATGTGAAATACAAGAAGGCGAAGGGAAAAACGGAAGATGATGTCTGCCTTTCCACCCAGATTGCCTTGGCCTTGGCACGTGCGGTCGCAAGGGCATTCTCAGATAATCCCGCTTTCGAAGCCCTGCCACCACCGACGGAGTGGCGTGAAAAACTACTGGCGAGGTCTGACAGGGATTGGGTCTGCCTCCGCCATATCCTCCGGTATTCCTGGGAGGCGGGGATTCCCGTTGTTTTTCTCAAAAACCTCCCGACAGCCGCAAAAAAACCGGACGCACTGACCACCATGGTGGGCGACAGGCCGGTGATTGTGATCCTGAACGGAAGGAAAAGTCCTTCATGGATCGCGTTCATCGTAGCCCACGAGCTCGGGCACATACATCACGGCCATCTGAAGCCGGGACAAACCCTTGTGGATGAGAAAATCGATTCCAACTCCGCCGAACAGGAGGAGATCGATGCAAACGCCTACGCCGCGCTTCTTCTTACCGGGCATAGCAACCTCGGTCTGCATTCGGTCAGCAGAATGAACACGAAGCAGCTCGCCTCCCAGGCGAAGGAGTTCGGTAAGAACTACCGCGTCGCTCCCGGCGTGGCCGCTCTGAACTACGGCTTTAACACAAGGGAGTGGGCGCTATCGAACGGTGCCTTGAGTGTTCTTGAAAAGGAGGATGATGCCGGATTGGATCTCGCCGGAGCGACAAGGGAGAATCTTGATGCCGCTGAAGTCAGCGAGGAAGCATGGGAGTTCATCTCCCGCACCACCGGCCTTGGTGCATGATCTATTTCAGCGATCGCGACGTGGTTCTGAAACTCGCGTCCTGCGGTTTCCTTCCGCTTTTGCCCGAACTTCTCGGTGTCTCCGGGAGCGAACTGGAGGTGCGTTATCTTGCCAGCCTGAGGGGAAATCTCAAACGGATGTCGCAAAAGCTGGGCAAAGCGGAGTTCCAGAAGGCTTTGGCCGATTTCTGTGATAGCCACGCGGTGCTGGACGGTGCCGGAAGCGTGGATCGCGAGCAGGAGTTGCTGGACGGTGGGATGGATCCCGGTGAGGCGCTTTTGTTCGCAGAGGCGGAACATACCGGAGGCGTGGTGGTGACCGGTGACAAGCGGGCGTTGAAAGACTACAAGAGGCTCTCAAGTGTCAGCCAACGTGGACGCATCAAGGTGATCTGCTGGGAGCAATTGCTTCTCCAAGTTCGCCGGATGCAGGGCTACGAACGCTTGAAATCGGGTTGCTGCGAAGGGATTTCCTGCGACGGATTGCTATCTCTGGCATTCAGCAGCGGCTTGGCAACCGGGGAAAAACATGCCATCGACGCGATCATTTCGTATTTGGGAGGTGTACAAGAGCACTCGGCGGATATCCTGTTTGATTTTGGCTGATCTGAACCGGTTGAAGAAGTTCTGCGCAGTGGCAGGAAGGATGATCTGAGGAGGGAGGTATCAGAAGGGTCACGGAGGATGCCGGTCGCCCATTGGCGGAAGAGGATTGAACCGCCAAGGACGCGAAGTAAGAAAAGTTTTTGGGAGATGATGAATAAATATGTGGGATTTCAATCCGTCTCTCCCTTTGGATTTTGTGATTTGAATTTTGAATTTTTCCAGAAATCCAGTCTTTCCTTGATCCGCTTTTCCATGCCTTGCTCGCCTGGCTGGTAGTAGGTGCGGCCGTCGGGGAGGTAGGACTGGGGGACGTAGTGACCTTCGTAATCGTGGGAGTAGAGATACTTCATGGAGTCCTCCGGTTTGCCTGTGAGTTTTTTGGAAGTCGGGCTGCGGAGGTGCTCCGGGACGGCGAGGGTGCGGCCGGTCTCGACATCCTTGATCGCGGCTCCAAGGGCGGCGTAGGCGCTGTTGGACTTGGGTGAGGTCGCGAGATAGACGGTGGCGTGGGCGAGCGGGATACGTCCCTCGGGCATGCCGATGAATTCGAGGGCGTGGTGGGCATCAAGCGCAACGCGGAGTGCTCCGGAATCGGCGAGACCGATGTCCTCGGAGGCGGCGATGACGAGGCGGCGGGAGATGAAACGGGGATCCTCGCCGGCGTGAAGCATTTTCGCGAGCCAGTAGAGAGCGGCATCGGGATCGGAGCCGCGGATGGATTTGATGAAGGCGGAAATGGTGTCGTAGTGGCCATCGTCGCCGTAGTGGACGGCTTTTCGCTGTATCGATTCCTCGGCGATTTCCAAAGTGATGTGGACGGCGGACGTGGAACCGACGGTGGCGAGCTCAAGAGCGGTGAGGGCTTTGCGGACGTCGCCGTCGGAGAGCTTGGCGAGGTGGAGTATCGCTTCGGGATCCGCGGTGATCGGCATCTTGCCGAGGCCGCGTTCGGGATCGGCGATCGCCTTTTCTAACAGATTTGAGATGGATGTTTCATCGACTGCCTCGAGCTGGAAGATCTGCGAGCGGGAGACCAGCGGGGAGTTGACGTAGAAATAGGGGTTGTGGGTGGTTGCGCCGATGAAGCGCACGGTGCCGCGCTCGAGATGGGGGAGGAGAACATCCTGCTGGGCTTTGTTGAAGCGGTGGATCTCGTCGATGAAAAGGATGGTGGTCTCGCCCCGGAGGTCGCGGTTCATCTTCGCCTGCGCGATTTTCTCGCGGATCTCGGCAACGTTTGACTCCACCCCGTTGAGCGACTCGAAGCGCGAGCCGGTGGTGCGGGCGATGACGTTGGCGAGCGATGTTTTCCCCGTGCCGGGCGGGCCATAGAAAATGAGGGAGGCGAAGCGATCCGCCTCGATGGCGCGGCGGAGGAGCTTCCCTTCCCCCAATATGTGATCCTGACCGAGAACATCATCAAGGGTTCGCGGCCTCATGCGTGCGGCAAGCGGCTCGGAGATCTCCGGCTTGCCTGCTTTCGCCTGTGGGGTGGAAAAGAGATCGGACATTGGCTTCGCCAAACCCTAGATTTTAAAGCCCAAACTCCAAGGGAAGAAATCACCCGAGCTTCTCGACCTTGATGCGTTTCCAGAACATCCGGTCACGCCAGTCATCGAAGACCGCGGTGTGAACCGTCAGTGCGCGGCGGGTTTCGGCCTTTTCACCGGAGACGATGATTTCGTTCATGCTTTCCTCCGTGCGGAGGGAGCGGACGCAGGGGAAACGCCCCAGCAATGCCTTCCGCGTCGCGGACTGGCGGGCGCGATGCCCGGGGCCGATCACGAGATTTGTAATGAGAATTCCGCCCGGCGCGAGGGACCGCTCCACCTGCTCGAGCCATTGCAAATCGCACTCGCCGGGGCGGAAAACATCGTCATCTCCCGCGAGATAGAGATCGTCGATGATGACATCGAATTTGCGGGTGTTGCTTTCCATCCACTCGAAGGCGTCTGCGATGACAATCTCCGTACCGGTTTTGGCGAGTGCCATCTCCTTGCGGGCGCGGTCGATGAGCTCGCCGTCGAGATCGATGCCGGTGAGAGAAACATCGGGCAGCAGGTGGCGCAGAGTGCGTAGCGCGGTGCCGCCCGCGACGCCAAGCATGAGAATGGATGCAGGCTTGCCGGTGGGATGCAGCAGCGCGCCAGCCGCAATGAGATCCCATGCGAGGCCGGTCAGAAAACGCTTTTTGTGGAACGAAGCATGGATGGCTCCGGCCACCCGGAACTCGGTCGCCAGCTCCGATTTCCAGACAGTGATTTTCTGGAAGCGGGTTTCAAACTCTCCGACCCGTCTCATATCCCGTCATACCTAACGAAATTCCGCGCCCGGTGGAAGGATGATTTACATTTCCGGCGATGGTTATGGTTTGCCCGCCTGAAGCGAAACCGCTAAGAACCGCGCCATGGATCAATGGTACTACGCGAAGGACGGACAGCAACACGGGCCGATTACTTTGGGGGAATTGCAGGGCCTTCTCAGGAGCGGCGCGCTGAATCCCACCGGCGACCTGGTCTGGAACCCAAGCATGACCGACTGGCTGCCTGCCGTTCAGGTGCCTGCGCTCAACGGCGGTGCTGCGAATGCGCCCGTTTCCGGAGAAGCCCATGGCAGCCATCCGTTCGCATACCCGACAGCCTCCGGTGCTGTGGAGGAAATCGTCACGGGCAGCGAACCGATCATACCGACCGCCTGTGTGAAACGGGCTTTCGATCTGACGATCCGGCATCTCGGAGCCATGATCGGAATCACACTTCTCTATTTCATCGTCTCGTGGCTGGTCGGTGAAATGCTCGGCCTCGCCGACGAGGCGCTCGGCATGAGTCCGGGGCGCGACATGCCCGCCGAAATACCGATCGGAACCGATCCATGGGAGGCATTCAAACAAGAATATGCCAAAGAAAGCATGAGCATTCCAATGACCATCGTCTCATACATCGTAATGGTGTTTTTTATGCTCGGTTTCACAAAAATCGGGCTCAACGTCGTTTCCGGAAAGCCGTTCGGAGTCGGGATGCTATTCGGCGGCGGGAAGTGGCTGATGCATGGCTTCATCGGATACGTGCTCTACTCACTGATGATCATTGTGGGGATGGCCCTGTTCATTTTTCCTGGTTTTTACCTGATGTTCCGCTTCGGGATGTACCAGAACGCAATCGTGGACAGGAATCTCAACGCCATTGAAGCATTCCGATACAGCTCGCAAATCACGGCCAACAACAAGGTCAACCTTTTCGTCCTCTTCCTGTTCGCGATCCTCGTCATGACCGCCGGTTGCGTCGCCCTCTTCGTCGGCATCCTCTTCGCCTATCCGGTGATCTGGCTCTCGTGGATCGTGGCCTACCGCTGGATGCAATATGGCGGCCGTGCGGTCTTGGATGATCCCGCCACGGGGCAGCCACTTCTGAGCGCCGCTCCCGAGTAGCGAAAACCACGAGAAACAGCAAGATATGCGCAGTCTCAAACGGAGGCTGCGTAGCGGTTTTTTCGTGGCTCTGTAAGGATTTTTTCGTGCCGCGACATTCGCGGCGCACACTTAAATCAAACAGCAGACAAACCATGAAAATCCGCAACATTACCACTCTTACCGGAATCCTCGTTTCTTGCGCTTCCACTGCATATGCGGGTGGCTTCGCCCAGCCCCAGGCTCTCGATGTTTCCGAGGAAATCCCCTTCGAGAACGCCCGCCGCCCGATCTCCAACCCGACCCTGTTCGACCTCGCCCTGCCGACGACGAACATTCACCCGTTTTTCATGCACCACAACCTGCCCAGCACAGTGAATACCACGGCGGGCAATCTGCCCATGGGCGGTGACGTGCAGATTTACGCGCTGCAGTTCGAATACGCCCTCAGCGAGCGGCTTTCCATCGTCGCGACCAAGGACGGCTTCGTGGATATCAACGCGGGCAACACCGCGCTGTGGTCCGATGCATCCGGCTTTGCCAACCTCGGTGCCGGGCTGAAATACGCGTTCATCTACGATCCGGCCAACGAGTTCGTGCTCAGCGGAACCGCAGTCGTTGAGCTGCCAACCGGCAATGACGATGTTTTCCAGGGTCAGGGCGATGGGGTGGTGAACCTGATCGTATCCAGCCTGAAGATGTGGGATGACTTTCAGCTCGCAGGAGCTGCGGGCGCGCGCATCGCAATCAACGACGACCAAAGCTCCAGCACGTTTGTCAGCGCCCATGCTAGTTATGAGGTCAACAACTGGTTCATCCCGCTTGTGGAACTCAACTGGCACCATGTGATTTCACCGGGAGATGGAACCCCGGCGTTCAACTCGCAAGCAGGTGGCCTGGTTCCGGTAGTGGCAACCTTCGAAGGATCCGATCTGTTGAACTTCGGCGCCGCAAACTCAGACGATAACCGCGACCTCGTCACCGCCGCTTTCGGTTTCCGCTCGCGCCTTTCAGATCGCATCGATCTCGGCGTGGCTTATGAAATTCCACTGACTGCTGAGGACGTCGGCATCATCGAAGACCGCCTCACCCTCGATCTCATCTGGAAATTCTGATTTCATGTTGTATCGGTAAAAATCCCGGGTGGATCCGTTCCGCCCGGGGTTTTTTGTGCCTCCATCTCGGAAATATCGGCCAAAACTCACCGTTAGGCAGCTTGACGGCAGTCCGATCCCAAATCATAGTGTTCCCCAGTCAACCGGCTGGATTGCAGTCCAACCGTAAACATCCAACGACTACCAGCAACTCTATGAAAACCAAGCTCCTCCTAAGCCTGCCGCTCGTCGGCTGTTTCGCTTTCGTCTCCTGCTACCCCGTCCATGAAGGTCCGCGCAAGCCTAGCAAGCCGAATGGCGATGAGACCGTGACCAGCGAGGATCAGCAAAATCTCCAAGAACAGCGCGACCGCATGAAAGAGCGCGATGAGCAGAAGTTGGAAGAGGACACGGCGGAAATGAAGAAACTCGACGCCGATACGACCACGACCACGCCGAAGGAAGACACCAAGAAGGGCGACTACGCCTTCGCAACCCCTGTTCCCGGCAAAGAAGGCTTCGTCTTCAGCCCCTACAACAACAAGCTGGTCGATGTCCGCGATATCCCAAGCGGCACCTTGGTGCAGGATCCGACCTATCCGGCGGCTGAGAAAAAGTATTTCCGCGTGCCCTAAGCCGTAGATCCCTAGGCAGACCTTCGATTTTCAACCGGCCGGGTCCAACCCCTTGGATCCGGTCATTTTTATGAGCACATCCTTCCAACGTATCACCATCCTGGGCGGCGGCTTGCTGGGTGGATCCATTGCTCTCGCCCTGCATGGAAAGGCCGATGTTCGACTTTGGTTCAGAAAGCCCGAGGCCGTCGGATCAGCGAAAGCGTTCGGCATCGGCAATGCCACTTCCAATCTCACGGAAGCCGTTTCCGAAGCCGACCTACTCATCCTTGCGGTGCCCGTCGGCGCGATGCCCGCCCTCCTTACCGCAGCCATCGAAGCCGGGCTTCCCGCCGACTGCGTGGTCACCGATGTCGGATCAGTGAAACAGGCGGTTCATGATTCGCTGGCACCGATCTTGGGAAAATCGGGCAATCCGTTCATCGGTAGCCACCCCATGGCAGGCTCCGAGCGCAACGGCCTCACTGCGGCAAAAGCCGATCTTTTTCAGAAAGCCGCGTGTATTCTCACTCACGAGTCCGAAGTTCCCGATGAGTTGATGGAGCACCTGGAGCTGTTCTGGAGATCCCTCGGCTGCAGGACCGCTTGGATGTCTGCCGGAAATCATGACCAACTCGTTGCGAGGATCAGCCACCTTCCCCACCTTGTCTCAGCAGCGACGGCGAAAACTGCGCTCCGCGATACCTCTGCCGGGAAATTCGGCGGCGGTGGACTCCGCGATACCACCCGCATTGCATCCGGAAATCCGGAGATGTGGGCGGAAATCCTCACCGAGAACCGCGAAGCAGTGATCCCTGCTCTCAGGGAAACCATCGCGGAACTGCGTGAAATCCTTGCCACGCTCGAAAAGCCCGACCAAGAACTTGCGCAGCACTGGCTTGCCGAAGCCAAGGCGCTCCGTGACACCCTGAAATAACTTTCCCAGAAACGATCCATGTCCACCCTACGCGTCAAAGCCATCTCCTCGCTGCATGCCGAGTTCAGCGTGCCCGGGGACAAGAGCATTTCCCACCGTGCCGCAATACTCGGCGGTCTCTCGAACGGCACCTGCGAGATCTCGAATTTCCTCCCCAGCGAGGATTGCCTCAACACGCTCAAGGCTATGCGGGCGCTCGGCGCTCGTTTCGATGTGATCGAGAAACTCGAAGGCTACGGCCCAACGAAACTCCGCATCCACGGCCGCTCGATGAAACTCGCCGCTCCGGAAGCGCCCATCGATTGCGGCAACGCCGGCACCGGAATGCGCCTGCTGGCGGGTCTGCTGGCGGGGCAGGATTTCACCTCGGAGCTGTTCGGCGACGCCTCGCTATCCTCCCGCCCGATGGGCCGGATCACGGTGCCGCTCGCGGAAATGGGCGCGAACTTTGAAACGCTTGGTGAGAAGCCCGGTTGCGCACCGCTGAAAATCCACGGCAGCAAGCTCAAGCCTATCAGCTACGAGATGCCGGTCGCTTCCGCGCAGGTAAAAAGCGCCGTGCTGCTGGCAGGCCTATTCACCGAAGGCACCACCTCTGTCATCCAGCCTGCGGTTACAAGAGATCACACGGAGCGTATGTTCGCCGCTTTCCGAGTTTCCTGCCGCACACAGGATAACAAGATTAGCCTGCCCGGTGGCCAGATGCCGGAATCCTGCGATTTCTCCGTTCCCGGCGATATTTCATCCGCCGCTTTCTGGCTCGTGGCCGCCGCCGCGCTAGAAGGTTCTCGCCTGCTGATCAAGGACGTCGGCCTGAACCCGACCCGCACCGCCATCCTTAAAGTTCTTGGCCGCATGGGCGCCCATATGACGGAAACCGTGCACAGCAAGAACGGCGAGCCGATCGGCAACATCGAGATCCACGGCGCACCGCTCACCGGCACCACCCTGCTGCCGGAGGAAATCCCCAACCTGATCGATGAGATCCCTGTAATCGCCGTTGCCGCCGCTTTGGCAAAAGGCCAAACCCACATCCGCAACGCCCGCGAGCTCCGCGTGAAGGAAACCGATCGCATCACCACGACCGTCGAAAATCTCCGTAAAATGGGTGTCGATGTCGAGGAGTTCGAGGACGGGATGACGATACACGGCGGCAGCCGCCTAAAAGCGGCGTCCATCGAATCCCACGGCGACCACCGCATCGCCATGGCGTTCTCCATCGCAGGGCTTTTCGCCAAGGGCGAGACGGTCATCCACGGCACCGACTGCATCAACACCTCCTATCCCGGCTTCGCACACCATCTTGAGGCCATCCGCAGCGAGCGGAGAAACCCGGCAGATTTCATTCTCCCGACGACAGCACCATGACCTACCACGCCATTGCCATCGACGGGCCGGCAGCCTCCGGGAAAAGCACTCTCGCACGAACACTTGCAGAGAAGTTAGGGCTCGTGATGGTGAACTCAGGTGCGATGTACCGGGCAGTCACCTGGAAAATTCTTTCGGAAAAAATCGACCCCAAGGACTCGGCGGCAGTTGCCGAGAGCCTCGGCAAAATGAACATCGTCTGCGGAAGAGACGGAGTTCTCTCAACGATACGGATCGATGATGGAGACCCCACACCTTTCCTCCGCAACCCAGAAATCAATGCCAACGTCTCCACGGTCTCGGCGATCCCGCAGGTACGTGAGAAACTGGTTCGCCTCCAGCGCGATTACCTGCAGCGCACACATGTCGTCATGGAGGGACGTGACATCGGCTCCGTGGTTTTCCCGAACACCCCTTTCAAGATCTACATCGATGCGGATCCCTCAGTGAGAAACAGCCGCCGCTCCGATGACGGGGAAGAAGATTCCGTGGAAAAACGCGACGCTGCGGACAGCTCACGAACTACAGCGCCGCTCAAGGTCGCCGATGGTGCAACCGTTCTGGACACTTCGAAACTCACCGTCGAGGGCGTCGTAGAGGCCGCCGTTTCCATTCTCAAGGGACAGGGTTTCCCGCTTCACGGAACACTACCCCCGGAGCTCTCCGAAGAACCGCACATCCCGATGCGCTGGATCTACTGGCTCGGATGGATGGCCTTTGGCGCCTCATACCGCACGCTCTTCGGTCTGCGTATCATCGGCGATGAGAACTTGATCAAATCCGGGCCGGTGCTAGTCGCCTCGAACCACCAGAGCTTCCTCGATCCGCCGCTGATTGGAAACCTCTAC